>FWWL01006532.1_pt1 | contig 16844 bp, 16 predicted proteins | sample 2228331 | NCBI WGS metagenome assembly FWWL01 (sample SAMEA103939775, study PRJEB20133) | metagenome
TCCATGGTTCGTCATTCCTCCGCCGCTTGTTGGGTCTCTTCCTCTCGGTCACTTTCGCCGATGCGTTCTGGCTTAAGAAGTGGGAAGAGGATAACGTCTCGAATGGAAGGCGAATCTGTCAAGATCATCACGAGGCGATCGATCCCAATCCCGAGCCCGCTGGCTGGGGGCATGCCGTATTCGAGAGCCCGGATGTAGTCATCGTCCATTTGCTGCGCTTCCTCATCACCACGTTGCCGAGCCTCGACTTGCTCCTTGAAGCGCTGATACTGTTCCTCTGGGTCGTTGAGCTCGGAATAGCCATTCGCAATTTCCATTCCGCCAATGTAGAGTTCAAAACGTTCTGCTACGAGAGGATCGGTCGGCTTAGACTTCGCCAAAGGACTCACTGCCTTCGGGAATTCTGTAATGAAGACCGGTCCGGTGAGTTTTGGCTCAACGAGGGTCTCGAACATGTCGATGATCATCTGATAGGTGGGCAGTTCGCCCTCTGGGGTGAAGAATGGCGCAATCTTCGCTCTTGTCACCTCGGGCGGATCGTCCCACCGAAGCTCGAGATTCTCAGCTCGTGGGACGTACTGACGAATGGCTTCCAGATAGGTATAGCGCGGAAACTTCGGACCGAGATCGAATTCCTGGCCGTCAAAAGTGAAGCGGGTTGAACCAAACACACGTTGTGCGACTTCCCGAATTGTCCGCTCAGTGAGATCCATCGTGTCACGGTAGTCCCAGTAAGCCGTGTAGAGTTCGAGCATCGTGAATTCGGGATTGTGTTTGGTCGAAATGCCTTCGTTGCGGAAGTTGCGGTTGAGCTCAAAAATTCTCTCGAATCCGCCCACCATGAGGCGCTTCAGATAAAGCTCCGGGGCAATGCGCAGATAAAGGTCGATGTCGAGGGCGTTGTGGTGGGTCTTGAACGGCCGCGCATTCGCGCCCCCGCAGATGAGGTGCATCATAGGAGTTTCCACTTCGAGATAACCTAGTTCGGTCAAGAAATGGCGCAATGCGCTAATTAGCTGACTTCTTTTGACAAAAGTCTGGCGAACCGAGTCGTTGACAATGAGGTCGACATACCGTTGGCGGTAACGCGTTTCAACGTCGCGCAGCCCATGCCACTTTTCTGGGAGGGGGCGCATCGATTTGGCAAGGATACCATAATTATGCGCTAAGACCGTGAGTTCGCCCGTCCGAGTATAGAAGACCTCCCCCTCAACGCCCACAATATCCCCGACGTCGGTGAAAGTCTTAAGGACATAGAAAGCACGTTCCGGGACAACGTCGACCTTCACGTAACACTGAAGAGGGCCTTTCTCATCCTTGATGTGGAAAAACGCAGCTTTGCCCATCATGCGCAGGGCGATAATACGGCCGGCCACTCGTACTCTTTCTTTCGAAGCAATCAATGCCTCAGCGTTTTCTCGGATAGCGGCCGTGTTGTGGGTGGGCAGCCAACGGTGAACAAACGGTTCAATGTTTTCCGCACGCATCCGGTGCGCCTTCTCATAGCGCCACCGGATGATATCGTTCCAATCAGCAAGCATAGGCGAGTTAGAGAACCTTTAGAGTTTGGTCGAGGCGAGCGATAAGCTCGTTCACGCGGCGTTTCACTTCTTCGGTCAGTCCCATTTCCGCGTGAATGTCATCCTTGAGCTTATAAAACTCGACAGCGATCATGAGTGCAGCTTGAATGGCCAACCGGCCCGTGTCACGGGTTGTGCCCATTGCCAGCACTTCGCGGATCGTTTCATCCACATACTTGGCAGCAACTTTGAGCCGCTCAGCTTCATTTGCCGGTGCTCGCACGTGAAACCGCTGCCCGTAAATCTCCAGCTCGAGACTGATAATGGACGAAGGTGTGTCACTCATTTTGCTGTCCAGCGTGCAACTGCGCGATCTCGTTTTCGAGGCTATCGATCTGGTTCAGGATCGCTTTCAGCCGATCGCGGGCAGTTGTTTCTCTCGTCTCGCGATCGTTGATCTCATTTTCTAGTTCGCGAATCCGTTCGTGCAGCCGCGCGATCTCTCGATCGCCTTCCTCCTTCTCCTTCGCAATTCTCAGAAGTTCTCTGTTGTGCTGCTGCAGCTCAGCAATGCGGGCTTTGGCGAGATTGAGCTTTTCCACGAGAGCATTGATTTTCTGCTCAAGTTCCTCAATTCTGTCGAGCATACCTACGGTCTCCAGCGAGAGTTCAGTTGATTTCGAGAAACGGTGTTTCAAGAGCTAGGGTCGTTCAAGAGAAAAACTACAGACTTTTTTGTCGATCACGGCGACATTCCAAGCGATGACGCTAGATCGGAGGAAAGAGCCGAATTGAAATCCTTGCTACCAGAGAGTCTCGAGCGGTTGATCGCGGAATTGACGCGTCTCCCCACGATTGGGCGCAAAAGTGCCCAACGCCTTGCCTTCCACATCTTGCGCCATTCGCCTCCGTTGGCGCAGGAACTCAGTTCAGCGTTGGAAGAGGCTGCCGCACGTTTGCGGCCGTGCCGACAATGTTATTTTCTTGCCGAGGCTGAACTCTGTCCTCTCTGCAGCGACCCCCAGCGCAATTCCTCCCAAATCTGCGTGGTCGAAGAACCTTTTGATGTGGTTGCTTTCGAGAAAGCTGGAACCTATCGGGGGCTCTATCATGTTCTCCAGGGCCGGATCTCTCCTCTCCAGGGAGTGATGCCGGAGGATCTTACCATTGAGGCCCTCGTCAAAAGGATCAAAGAAGCATCCCCCTCAGTGGACGAAGTGATCATAGCCACCACACCAACGGTGGATGGAGATGCCACGGCGCTTTATCTTGCTGAGCAGCTCCGAAACCTCAGCTGTCGACTCTCGCGGATTGGAGTCGGCGTGGCCATGGGATCGAGTCTTGATTTGGCCGACGAGCTAACTCTGCGCCATGCCCTTGAGCGGCGCCGCGAAATTGAGTGACGGAACAAAGAAGGCGGGCACTCCCTCCTAATCGTCGAGAGTTTCGATGCCCGCTTCCTTGAGAAGTTTTTCGACTTTGCTGGGCGTTTGCACGCCGAGAATCGCGACGGCTTTCTTCGCACCCCCTGCCACGCAGGTGTAGATGTAATCCAAGTTGATCTTATTGTCTGCTAGGACGTGCAGTGCTCTATCCAAAGCCCCCGGCTCGTCAACCAATAGGACTGCAACCGCAGCCCCCACTTCAACTTCGTAGCCAACATCTTCGAGGGCTTCTGCGGCGCGTTTGGGGTTATCGACGATCATACGCACCCAGCCGGTCTTCCCAGCGCTCGACGCGGTGATACCGCGGATATTCACCTCGGCTTCGGCAAGAATCGTTGTCACTTGGACCAGTTGCCCAGGTTTGTTTTGAATCTGCATTGCGAGTTCCGTGACAGACATGGGTACCTCGACGCTCCCAGCAATTTTGTCCATGGCTAATACTTAGCAAAGATTTCAGAAATTCAGAAGCGAAAACGTTCCGCATGAGCTCTGATCCTCAGTACAGAGCATGAGTTCTTGGGGATCTCACCTCTATTCCGGAAAATAAGCCCAAAGCTTCCTCCGTTTTTAAAGATAGAAACTTTGCCTCTCGTTATGATAATTGGGGTTGAGTTTCTCACCAAATCCGAGAAACTTGCTGAGTAAGTAAATTGCTCCTCTTAGAAATCGAACTCTAAAGACTATCAGCAAACAGCTGAAGAAAAAGTAGGTGGGATTGTGTTTTTTGTAAAAGAGAGACTAGCTACATATCCCTCTGGAAAGGAAGCATTATGAGGATTGCGTTGGAAAAAGGAGAGACCTTAGAGGTCATTATCATGGATAAAGACCGTGAGGTCGGCCGACTCACTTTGAAGCCTTCAGCGAGCTTAAGCAGGGAAAAGGAAAAACCGGCACCTGTGGCTGCCCCTGCTGAAGAATCCCTTGCGCCTCGCAAGCGCCGCAAGCGGCAGCTCTCCGAAGAAGCCCGTCGTCGGATTGCGGAAGCGCAGAGGAGACGTTGGGCTCTTCAACAGCAGCAGAAACAGTCGTCACCTGAAGAAGCCCCGGATGGCCAACAACAGCGGTGAGGCTACGTCTCCTCAAAGCAGCCTGCACTTTTTGTGAGGGACTGAGGTACATGTGTGGCCCCCACGCGTATTGGCGTGGGGCTTTTTTTTCAGGAAACGACCTTCGGTCAACTCTACAGTGACTACTTGAAGAACATGACTGACGATAACGTAAGACCGGAGAGTACAAGAAAGAGGCTGTAGAAAAAAAGCTTAAACAATAGTGCATTGATGTCAAGTTTGAGGTAGCCACAGATCCAGACGTTCTGAGTTGTCGTCGGGTCCTGCAACATGCTTACGGACTGGATCGCCCCCATTGTTGCAGGTGCAGGCATGAAATTCGCCAAGATCCTGGCGACTCCAACCCCCAAGCCCCACTCGTTGAGAGGTCCGCGGTAGAGAGACAAAGGCGACGCCAGAAAGAAGAAAATAATGTACGGGAGTGGTCGAGAGGGGATAAAGCCTGCAATCAGAGGACGAATCAACGATTCCACGGTGGGGTGCATCGCAGCCGTAACCAGCATCCCAATCCCCATGAGCAAGACCACTGGAGCTGCCACATCCCCAACACCCTCCATCATGGCTCGCCCCAGCCGCTGCATTGCTCGCTCACGCGGGGTCGTGAGAAAGCCGTAAGCTAGGGCCGCCATAAACGCGGGCGCGTAGGCATCTCCGAATCCCAAGACCAGAATGAACAATAGGGGAAGGGTCGGGGTCAGGAGATTGAACTCGCGAGTCAAGCGCCCCGTCTTGTGATACTCCCACTGAGCAAGCACGATTCCGAGAGCAATGACGAACCATAGCAGCGTGCGGATTCCTGCTCCGAGCACGCTCGCCACCGGAGCCAGCTTTTCGGAGAAGCCCACTCCAAGGCTGCCGAAGGATTGCAAGACACCAGCTAGTGAACTCCCTGCTCCGTCTTTCGAAAGACTTTCCCCCAGCAATAAGGCTTGGCGCGAGAGCGAGGGAAGGCTTATCAGCAAGCCAATCGCAACAGCAGCGCCAAAAAGCAAGATGACTGAGCGAACGACGGTTCGTAGCCGCACGGGCGAGCGCTTCATGCTTAGGAACTCGATACTGAGAAACGCAACCAGCACCACCGCCTGGATGCCAGCCCAAATCAGCGAGTATGTCATCACAATTGATGTCTCGACGGCATACTGCTCGGCGCGAATTTTCCAAACAGCCGGGCTCAGAGAAAGGCCAATGGGAAATGCGAGAAGCATCATGCCGCCAACTGTCGCTGGTGGAACCCCCAAGGACAGTAACACTGGGAACATGACTGTACCGACCATAATGATTGCTGGAAGGCCACCAATCGCGGTGAAAATGAGCACAATGATGGAGCTCATAAAGAGAGCGACAATGAAGGGATTTTCGCCTCCATATTCTGCAGCATACTTCACGAGGCGCTCCGCGATTTTTGCATCCTGGATAAATCTGGCAAACATGCCGCCCAAGATGCTATAAATCATGGCCTTGTACAGCATGAAGGCCCCTTTGCTCCCGCCTCCCTCAAAGATTCCAAAGAGAATCCCTTCCTTGCCAAAAAGCGGGATTCCCGCGATAAGACCAATTCCTAGCGCCATCAGGGGAAGGGCAACCATGGCAGGAAGCTTGCGACTTGCAATGAGGGCTGCGATAATAATGAAAAGGATCAGAATGCCAATCCCACGCGCGTAGTCCTCTGCCGTAGGCGTCCTTTCTGAATGCAGTCCTCCATTCGATCCTTTTTCTGCGGACAACGCCCCGGAGGCCTGCACGGCGCTTGGAGTTGTCATGGCCTCCGCTGCGCGATGTAGGCTTGTTGTCGGAGAGGTTTCTCGAGACTGGCCCGCCCACAGAAGATTTCCCGTTGACGGGGAGAGCGAGAGAAGAATCACCGCCAGGACGGGGACAAAGACAACCAAACACTTCTCAGCGCGTGCTGGTGTTGCGACCCTCACGATAACTTCACTCCTAAATTTTATCGAGAATTTCCCGTTTTCTCGTACTCAGTCTTCAGTGATGCACGGACTTCAAGGAAGAACTGCATGGCCACCGGGTGTCGGTAATCCGGGTAGGTCCAGGACCATGGCGCGTATCCGACACCCCGCTTGTACGTCAGAGTCACCTCTTCGTAAATTCCTCGTCCCATGTAAATGCGGTGAGCGTGGTCTTTCGTTGTTGCCAGAACGACTTTGGAAAGGCTCACGTAACCAGGGTCGATGTTGACCCGGCGTTGCCCCTGTTCCGCAAAAAGCCCCTCAAGTTGGTTTGTATAAAGTTTGACCCCCACTAAACCTATAGGGGATACCAGCGAAACTGTGCTGACCCACTGACGAAGAAGCCCCCTCCCCATTTCTTTCTCGTAGTAGTCTGTTTGATCGAAAGGGATGATCGCCGAAGTGCAATCAATGGGCCCAAATTCATAGGCCAGTCGGTCGCATGCTTGATGTAAGAGTTGTTTATTTGCCGCTAAAAGACCGAAAAATAACTTCACCGGACGAACTTCTTTCACCGCGCCCATCTTAGTATCGCCACCCCACAGAGAGTAGATGCAGGCAAATGTACGCAAGCAAGAGCCACAACCACATTGCCGTGAAAGGACGCCACGAGCGGCATCCATAACCTAAGCCCGCAAAAATGGCCATGACGGCATCCAAATACAAGCGCTGCCGAGGAGCGTCTCCGCCGTAGGAGAGCATGAGCAGGTATGCACTCATTGCCCAGGCCACTAGGGGAATTATTGCTGGAAGCAGATTCATGCGCGCTGCTCGAAAGAGCCCGGCGCCGGCCAAGGGATAGGCAACGAGATAGAGCCACCACATCCCAGGATACACCTCATAAATCGGAACGTCGCTCATCGCTTTGACCCAAGCATAAGGAGCTAGAAAAAGCCTTGGGAGAGCTACCAGGATATGGCGGACGGCCTCTTGGGGTGTTCCCACACTCTCCGGGAGAAGCTGAGCCAGGCTGTACCAAAGCTGGCTATAATAGGCATTCCCAGAGTCACTGTATCCATAAAGGACAACACCGATCAAGAGGGCCATACCTCCCCACACCGCCAGGCGGCGCGGGAGAAGGGCAAGCAAATAGAACGCGACACCGACAGCTAGTGAGAGTGCTGCGTAGGCACGAAACGTTGCCAGCCCCGTCCACCCGGCCACGCAATAGATCAACACGTGAAAGCGCCTGCGAATCATCACATCGAGAAGCGCTCCAAGAGTTGCTACGAAGAGGAGGGTAAGAATGACGTCCTTCAGAAGCCAAGATGACCAATATCCCAGATTGGGATATAGAGCGATAAACCAGGCGCTTGCCACCGCGTTGCGCTCGGAAAGTTGATTCGTAACGGCTGAGTGGCGATTGCTGCCCCCTTTCGTCATGACCAAAGTCGATCGATAAACAAAGAGCGGAATCAAAGCCACTGCAACCAAGTTTGCGAGAATCCCCCATCGGTAGTCTGCACCGAGCAAATAATACAAGGTGGCTAGCAAACGTTGGTAACCCGTATGTAAGCTACCAATGTAGTAGGGAGGGCTGCCTTTTGCCGAAAGTACGGGAAATTCCCCCTGTCGCCAGACCTCGGCGATGGCTTGAGCTTGGGCATGATAGGTCGCATCGTCCAGGGAGTAGGGAAAAGTCATGGGGTTGTGCAGTCCACTCACCATGAAAACGATGAGTGAGACTCCCAGCGCGATAAGAGCTGCCATTGCGAGATGCTTCTTTGCCCAGGCAGAACTCTCCGTTATTGTCTCGGCCGAATAAATGAGAAGAGATGCCGGGATGAGGAGCCACAATCCTGCAGGAGAGAGTGGGCGGATTGCCATCAGTGCGCCAATGCCTACCAGGCTAATGAGCAGAGCAAGCCAAGCGCGTTTGGCTTCATAAGCAACGTTCTTTACCATCCCAGCAAAGGGGCGCCACATCAGTTTGCTCCCTAGCACCTTAAACGGAGCACGTCAAAAACAAGAGGGCGATGCGCTCCGGCATCGCCCCCAGAAGGCAGCTTGTCAGCTACCGGGCTCAATTTAGCCCTTTCTCCCTTTTTTAGTCCCTTTCTGTTTTTGTTCGCATTCCTTATCAGCCTTCTTTTTGAACATCTCCTTGAGACACCTTTCGACGTCGTCCGTGATTTCTTTGCGCGAGCTTTGCGTCACAAATTGGATTTCTTCAATAAGGAACTTTTTAGCCTGCTCCATGACCTCGCGCTCTTTTCCCCTCAGCGCCCTATTTTGATCGAGGATATATAGGTCGCGAAGGAGCTTACTGATTTTTTGCGGGTTACCCGTGTTCAGGATTTCACGGTATTTAGTATACTGCGTATGGGGCGTTTCCCGTTCAGGAGAGGTTGGCACCTTGAGACTATCCAGGATTTTCGTCGCTTGTTCCTTGGTCATAGGTGGCCGGACGCCGCGCTTTTCAATCTGATCGCACGGCACTAGCACCGTCGTCCCGTTTTGACCCTCGAAAATATAAAAGTCCATCTGAACGCCATCAACCTCCATTCGCCGGATCCCCAGGATCTCGCAAATGCCGATGTTTGGCTCGACGACCTTATCGCCCGTTTTAAAAGCTGCCATGATCGCTTACCTTTCCTCCGAGGACTCGTTCTTCGGATGCCAGTCCACAAGGGGGGCATCACCCCACAATCGTTCTAATTCATAAAACCGCCGCGCTTCGTCTGTCATCGCATGAGCAATAACATTGCCGTAGTCAAAAACAATCCAGCGATTGGACGCCCGCCCATCGACCCGTTCGGCGTCGATGCCATACTGAGAGAGCTCTTCGTCGAGGCGTTTCCCGATGGCGCGTAGGTGCGTTTGACTTGTGCCAGTGAAGATGACGAAGAATTCAGTGATCGAACTGATGCCACGCACGTCAAGGATGATAATGTCTTGAGCCTTCGCGTCATCCGCCGTGCGAGCGATCAAAACTGCCTTGGTCACGGAATCTATTGAACTTCTCTTGTCCAGATCAGTCATTTTTATTTATAAGCTTTGATAAGCCTCCACAGTTGCTGGATGCACAAGATCACCTTTTCGCTGCACATATTCTGCCTTGCGACGCAAGATCTCTTTGACTCCACTTCTCAGATCTTGGCGCGCAAGGTCGCGCATTTCTTCGATTCCCAGAAAGTCGCGGGAGGGTTCACAATAATCTGCAGCCAGTAAAACCATGAGGGTCGGGCTTGGGTTTGCCCGTCCCGTAGGATGCCACGCGATAGCGTCCAAAACCTCTTCGTCGCTTACACCAAACTCACTATGCGCAAGCCAAGCCCCCGCTACTGCATGGGTGAGGGCAGGGATCCCCGCCGTAACGTACGGGTGGGGCCCAAACTGAGACGTGTAAGCTTCCAGAATCTCTCGGGCCGCACAGTTTTTTGCACAATCGTGGAGCAGAGCGGCCTGAATTGCCCGCCATACATTACAATCGTGAAGCCGAGCTAGAACAACCGCATGCTGAACAACACCTAAAGTGTGTAGATAACGTTTCTTGTCGAGGCGGGACTCGATTTCATGCGTAATTTTCGTCAAATGCTCAGGTGTCCACCTCATTCCGTTGAGTCCGCCAGTGAGATCGCGTCTCCGTTGCGTTATACAATAAAATCCCCCGTTATAATCAGCCCTGCAGACCAAACAATCGGACCGGTGCGTTTCCAAAGCTTATGAACTTCTGGAAAGGTGACGAAGGGCCTATTTTACCCTAGGAAACTTCTTAGGGGTATAGGCGATTTTCCCCAGCAAGAAACTTTCTCACTTCTTCATTCCTCGCGATATGCGAAATGTTCGCTCTTCGTCTCCAGAAGGGATCCAAATGACTGTCGCCGTTCCGGGCGCTGCTCGGCGGTACTGGAGTGTGCCACCATGTTCAGCGATGATCGCTGCAGCAATCGGAACTCCGAGCCCTCGAGCACCTCTTCCATGGCGTGTCGTGAAAAAAGGCTCGTAGATTTTAGACAGAATCTCTTCCTTGATGCCTTCCCCCTCATCAATCATGGTGAGTGTCGTCCCTTCTCGGTCTTTAGTTGCGAGAAAGTAGAGTGTCCCGCTCGCTGGCATGGCCTCTATCGAATTGGCAATGACCTCTCGCAAAGCTTGGGCGAAGAGTTCCTCATCGACGTAAATCTCAACATCCTCACCGATTTGATTCGCGATGTTGATTCCTAGGGACTGACCGAGGGGACCTTCACTTGTGAAACTCCGAGTAAGGCGGTTAACAAATGCTGCCAAAGGGAGTCGCTTACGCGCAAGAGATGCTTTTTCTGTGTAGAGCAATCGCAGCCGGTCATGGAGTTGCTCAAGCTCAGAGGCTATCTTTTGGGCAATCGAAGAAGTAGGTGTGGAGCTTTTCTCCTGCAATACGGATTCTTCAAATTGTTTTACAAAGAGGGCGGTCTCATCCAGAAGTTGACCAGCCATTTTACCCAGTGTCGCTAAGCGCTCGAAATGTTTTTGCCGTTGCGAGGCATGTGTAAGTTGCTGACGGGTCTGAATAAGTTCACGCTCGAGGTTAGCGCATGCGATGGCAAGCTCCAAAGTTTCCTTGAGGTTACTCGCCGAACATTGAGTGTCGAGAAAGAAATCGATCCCTTTGTACTGACTTGCGGGCGTCTGTTCCTGGCCTTTCACGATACCGATCATAACGCGTTGCGTGTGAAGTCGCGCCCCCAGCTGTCGGATAAACTCATGTCCGACCTGTTCGTGGGCTTCATCCACAATCGCGATTTCGGGTCCATAGGCTTCCACGGCTCCGAAAAACTCGTTGGGCTTCTCAAAGCTCAGGAGTAGGTAAGAGTTAGCGGATGCGATCTCTACAAATTTCTCATGAAGCGCACGATCATTGGTGCAAAGAGCAATTGTTGGTCCATAAACGCTTGGAGGTCTTCGTTGACGCTGGCGAAGGTCATATTCCGACAATGAAACTTGTTCGTGGGCGCAAGCGACCGCGTTGCGCCCACTTTCTTTTGCGAAATATAACGCGCGATCACTCAGGCGGACGAGGTGGTCGGCATTTTGGACGTCTTCAAACATGGTCGACGCCACTCCGATGCTTACCGTAAGGTAGAGTTCTAATTTGTCGATCTGAAAAGTCTGCTGCTCAACGTCGCGACGCACTTTCTCCGCAAGATTGATAGCCCCTTCGAGGTTTGTTGAAGGCAACACGAAGAGAAACTCCTCGCCGCCATACCTTCCAACAATATCTGTCTCTCGGATCGAGCTCTTGATGCGGCGCGCCAAGTCGCGCAAGACCTGGTCTCCGACTCGGTGTCCGTACGTGTCATTGAGCGTTTTGAAGTGGTCAATGTCTAACATAAGTGCAGACAGTGGCTCCCCGGTCCGTTTCGTTTTGCGAAATTCATCATCGAGTTCGGCCGTGATCTTTCCATGGTTGAAGAGGCCTGTGAGGGGATCACGCTCCGATCGTTCGGCGAGCCACTGACACTGGGCTTCTAAGTCTGCTAGTCGTTGTGATTGCAACAGGGCATGACACAGCACGGCCCCAACATAGGGCGCGGAGCGCTCTGAAACTAAAGAATCGATTGTGCCGTCGGCTAGGAGATCGGTGGGCACATTTTCGCTGTTGGGCAACAGCATGACGCAAATAGGAAGCTGGGAAAACTTGATCCGCACCTCCCTGAGGAATTCTCGAAGACGTCGTTGTGCGGCATCCTGCCAATCAACAAGGAAAGCGCACCTGTGGACTTCGGGCGAGAGGGCCTCGCTGATCTGGTCAGGGTGGGAGATCGGCAGCAGTTCGGTGGACAAAGGAAGGTAGGGGGGGAGCTCTTCGCAGAAGGCCTCAGCGACGCCGAAGCAAAAGACAACGCCTTCTATGTGTGCAAAATGGGCTGTGGCTTCGTCCCAGGAAAAAAGTTTCTGCCATCTGCAGCTCATACCAAATCTCGCCTACTAGCTCACCCAGCGGTTGCGCGCTGCTGAGGAGCGGGTGAATTCTATCGAGGCGAGTGTATTACCCCCCCTCTCATAAAGTCATTCGCCTTGTTTCCACACACCATTATGAACCACTCGCGCGCATAATGTCACCAAAATTCTGTTTTTTGCACCACGATGACTGGCTTTCTGGCAACTGCGGGAGCAATTGGAAGTGTTTTCGCGATTGGGGCGTGTGGGTATTTAGCAAGGCGCAGGGAGGTCCTTTCTCATCACGGACTGACAGAACTGTCCCGCTTGCTCATCGATTTTCTTCTGCCAGCATCACTCTTTTACTCAACGTACACGCAATTTGATCCAGGGCGGCTCAGCGAAGTCGTGCAGCCCGTTCTCGGGCAGACTTTCTTATTCTTGGCGGGTGCTTTCCTCATGATACTTGCAACGCAGATTCTGCGTATTCGTAAACCGCTGGGCACACTCGTTTCTCTTGCAGCTTTTCAAAACAATGTGTACCTCCCGCTTCCCTTAGCCACGGCTTTGCTTACAGGGCAGGATGCTGTTCGAGCGCAGTTTTATATTGGGTGTTTTGTCCTCATCTTTACGCCCATCCTCTGGTCTATCGGCGTCCTGCTTCTCACTGCTGGCAGAAGTTACCGCGGCTTCGCCGCATGGCGGCTTGCGTTGAATCCACCGTTTGTTGCTGCTTTGGTAGGGATCTTGGTGAAAGCGATTGGCCTCCAAGTGGGAATCGCTCTTCCACGGCCCGTCATTCATTTTCTTTCGCTCATGGGCAATGGGACGGTGCCTGTGGCCATGATTGTGCTCGGTGGGCTTTTGGCGGAGGTGCGTTCAATCGGTGAGATCGATAAACGTGCCTTGTTAGGCGTCGTGCTGGTCAAGATGTTTCTTATGCCAGCTTGCGTTCTTGGGTTTCTATTGTGGTGGTCCGACGGAGACCCCATTTTCCGTTTAGTGGCCATGGTCATGGGCGCTGCCCCGCCAGCCACGAATATATCGCTCATCGTCCGTCGGTTTGGCGGCGATGCCCACTTTGTGGCAGCAACAACTTTTCTCACTTACCTGCTTTGTGTACTGACAATTCCGTTCTGGCTGGGAGTGTTTTCTACGCTTGGGGGGTAATGCGTTGAGCGATGGCTAGCGGAGAGAGTCCGCAGTGTAATCGTCTGCTTCTTCTCCCTCTTCGTCCCCATAGTAATAGTACTCGTAATCTTCGCCAGCAATGAGCTTGTCGAGCGAGAACGAGCCGGCCCCCGAGAAGAAGAGACCCAAAGCTATCAACAGAAGCACAAGATGGTATTCAAAACCAGGGGCTGGGACGCCGTTGATGGTGTGGTCGATCCAGTAACCATTTTTCCCGCTCACCAGAAGAATGGAGCCTGCGATATCCATGAGGAGAGGCACCATGGTGATTCTGACCAGCAACCCAAGCACGCAGCTCACTCCGGCCACCACCTCGATCCACGCGACACTTTGAGCGAGTGTCTGCTTCCAAGTTTCTGGAATCCATGACACTGCGAGGATGCCCGCGAACTTTTCAGCCCACGCCTCAGGCCCAGCCCACCCGAAAGGCTCGAAGTGGACGAGCTTGTCAAGGCTGTGCGGAAGGAAAACTGCTGCAAGAGCCAAGCGGCAAAACAGGGCTGCTGTATTCGGATGAGTCCGCATGATTGCCATCGGTCACCTAGCCTCCAAAGCCGTATACCGCACTGCCGGAAAACTTCAATGCTCTTAGGAAACGGTTTGTGTTCGTTAGGCGCAAGATGGAAAATAAAACTTTTACCCCTCACAGCGTTTCCTGACCAGACGAAGGGCGAGGAGGAACGCGAGAAAGGCCCACAACGAACTCAGAAGATAAAGGTTGCGCAGTGGCGTCGCCAATTCCGACGGGGCAAATAGCGCAACAAGCTTCTGAAGAGGCTCTTCTAGGATGCCACCTCGGACGAGCTGGCCGCCCAGAAGGTTACTCAGCAGATTCGCCATGCCAAAATAGACAAGTGCAAACAGGGTTTGGCCGCTAGCCTTGAGATGTTGGGGAGAGTGTGAATTGATAAAGCTAATCGCCGCTACGTAAAAAACGCCAAAAGTGATGCAGTGCAATGCTGAAATGGCCACGATAGCCTCCGCGCTGCGGGACATCCACACTAGCAGCCATCTTACGCACTGGGTGGCAGCAGCAAAAGCCATGAGTCGCTCGGCGCCAAAACCGCTCAGGAGCTTGTGAGCCGCGAAAAACACTGGCAGCTCCAGAAGCGCAGCGAGCGAGTAGCTGCTCGAAACCAGACGCATGTCGGCACCAAGCTCCACCATGAGCACCGATTGCAGCGAGTAACTCAATGAGTGCCCGAGCTGGTAGAGGCAGCTGGTAAGGAGAAACAAACGCACCACTGGTCGCCGTAAGAAGTGCATCTGCACGTCCCAAAATCCGCTCTGCCGGTTCTGCGAAATCCGCGGCTCGGGCAGAGACGCTATCCAAAGGGCCGTCAGGGCGTTGGCTGCCACATACAACGGGAAAATAAAACTTAAGTTGCCGTTGGCAAAACGGTCGGCGGCGATGCCCACTCCGACATTCGCCACGACAAACCCAAGGGAAGCGTAAGCTCGAAATGTCCCAAACCATCGCTCACTTCCCGGATTGGAAAAAAGAAGTCCCTGCAAAAGCTGGATGATTGGCGTGCTGAAGATTTGGAAAAGAAAAAACGTTCCGACGAGCAGTGGGAATGACTTGAGCGTCCCCAGCATCCAGAACAAAACGCCCGAAACAAGCAGCGTAAAGATCAACAGCGCTTTTTTGGGGAAGAGAACATCCGCAGCATATCCCCAAGGCTGCTGAAAGAGGATGATGGTCAGTCCAGAGAGGGCAGTCAAGATGCTGATTGCGCTCTCGTTGAGCCCTAAATCGTACTTCATATAGAGTATGAGAAAGGGCAGCTGGATGCCGATCGGCATTTGTCCCAAGAAAAAGACGATGCGAAACCGCCGCGATGCTCGCATCTTCTCCACAACTGCACGTTCGCAAGGCGTGTTGATTCTATCGCAATCACGCTGTAACAATTTTCGGGTTTCAGCCATCAGTGTTGGTGTTCTTTGCAGTACTCTCCTGTTGAGTGTCGTTTTTGTTCAGAAAATCTACAGGCAAAAAGGCTCAGTGGGGTCTTGCCTTGAGATAACACCTTGCACATCGTTACAAAAGCCCAACTTACCTTACAGTAAAAGAAGTTGACGTTGGCTCGGCATTGTGATTGCCTTGGTTTAGTGGACGCAGAGTCCGAAGAGGTTCGATTTTGAACTCATTGCGGGTAAATCTCTCCTTTGAGGGTAAGAGAATGAAAACTTCCAGTCACATGGGATGGCTACTGTCGGCCATCGGGATCGCATGCCTCGCCGGATCAGTATCCGCGCAGCCGCCCGATGCCGGTTTACCCCCTTCTAAGGCCGCACTGCTTCAAAAGTTGGAGAGTCGGAAGGGGAACGTAAAGGGCGAAGACGCCGGCAATCCAGGCAAAAGTTCCTCACGGGAAAGAACGAGTGGCCGTGGTTTGGAGCAAGGGGCCGCTGCACCCCCCTCCATGGCGCCGACCTCTCCAGCTCCGTCTAGTCCGAACTGGTCCAAAATTACTGACGCCCCAGGAGGGCGCGTGACTGAGAGGCTCCGTGGCGATCGACAGGCGAAAGAGACGAAGCCGCCTCAACAGGAGTCGAATGTAGGGCCCGTGAGCGTGAGCGGGCCGATGTCCCAGTCACGAGGAATAGACAAGAAGGATATTCGGCGGGGTACCGTCATCTCAAAGCCAGGAGCGATTACTCCCTCTCAAGAGAGTTTGCCGGGGAGTGAAAGCGCCCCCATGAAAGGTCAGGAACCAAACATGGCAGCGCAGAAGCGTGAGCAGCTTCGGTCGCGTCTGGAAGAGCTAAAAAAGTCAAAGCAGCAGGAAGGCGGTGCTCCAGGACAATCGTTACCTCACTCGGGTAGCACAAACATTCCAAAAGTGAGCCGTGATCGTTCCCTGAAAACACCGTATCCCGAATCCCGTAGTGAGGAGACTGGCAAGATCGGCCGCGAACAAATCCGCCGACAACTCGAAGACCAGAAACAAAAAGTCAGCACGCAAGAGTCGACCAAAGAGGGTGGTTTTCCTGAGACGGCAGGTGGCCTGAAAGATAAGGTCAAAGATCAGCGCCTCTCACGGGAAGAACTGAAAAAACGGCTCGAGGAAGAGCGCCAGCAACGTGTGAAGGAAAAGGCATCGAAGACCGATAACGACAACAAGCTTCCCCATCCCGTAGAAACGTCAAGCGAGGGGGGAGAGCCCGTAAGGAAAGGGCAGACTCGCGACGACTTGCGCAAGCGCATAGAGGAATTGCGGCGCAAAAAGGCGGGTCAAGAAACCGTGGTCCCACCGCAGGAAGGCTCAGTATCTCAGGATCAGACGAAACCCCAAACACGCGATGAGGTGAAGAAGCGCCTCGAGGAATTGCGCGCCAAAAAGCAGAGTAAGGAGCAGCTCCAACAGACCGAGCAAGCCTCACCAACCCCAGGCGGTGAGCAAAGCGCACGTGAAAAACTCGCGCAGCAGCGTCGGGAGCTTTTGCAGCAAGCTGGCCACAAGGAAAAGGGCAAGCTTCAGCTCCCACCTGAAGAGAGGGAAAAGATTCGCGGTCTCATTCAGCAATCTGACAAGAAAGATGTCCGCGAAATCGTGAAAAAGCTTCGCGAACAGGAACAGACTGAAAAAGGCAAGGTCGACCCCGAATCGTTCAAAGCCAAGCTCCAAGAGTTGCGACGCGTCAAGGCCGAAGAGCGTAACGAGTTGATTGGAGCGAATCTGAGCGAGAAAAAGGCACAGCTTCTCGAAGCCCGCTTGGCGCAAAAGCATAAGTTCGATGCCGAAGAAATCCGCCGGCGGCTTGGCGAGGTTCAGGCAAAGCCACGCATTG
>FWWL01006536.1_pt1 | contig 16836 bp, 11 predicted proteins | sample 2228331 | NCBI WGS metagenome assembly FWWL01 (sample SAMEA103939775, study PRJEB20133) | metagenome
CAGGGACGCCCGGCTATAAGCCCATCAGAGGCGATTTCAATCGCTATGAGTAGGCAGTTACCCCAAATCTCTGCGTTCTCTGCGTGCTCGGCGGTGAGATAGACGCCTCCTGAGCAGGTACGTCAAATGTTGTTTTAGCGGCTCCTGGGCGCCCTTGCGTTAAACGATGGGTCTTGTTCTTGACTAAGCTCCAAAAACTGGTATGATGCACGGCGCGGGCGGTTAGCTCAGTCGGTTAGAGCGCCTCCCTTACAAGGAGGAGGCCGTAGGTTCGAGTCCTATACCGCCCATTTTTTGTTGCCTCGCGTTGGTTTTTCCCCCATATTTTCGGCGCCGCTAAGGATTCACCCGTAGCAATTGAAATCGTCCCCACGGCGCTCTGGATGCTTAAAATATCCTGGGTAACTGCTTACCGAGGCTTATTGGCTAGCGGTTAAAACCGCCCCTGCTGTGGGGGCAGAAACATGCCCTTCTGCCCCTACACATCGCCCCCCTGGGCGGGATAAATCCCGCCCCTACTGCGCTTCGGGTATCCGCTCGCCTTAGCGGGCCACCGTTTCCCTTTTTAGGGGGAACTACAGGGGGCAGGGACGCCCGGCTATAAGCCCATCAGAGGCGATTTCAATCGCCACGCCTGAGTAGTTACTATCCTGGCGCCTTCGTGGCCTGGTGTGAATTCTTCAATGGATGGCTACGGGCAGGTCAAGCCCATCCCTACGTGGCCATCTGGACATCCATCCCCGGCAGCAGGGCCGTGACCTCGACGCGGCGGAAGTAGTCGCGGTAGGCGGCGGTCTCGGTAAGCAGCGCGCCAAGTTCCGCGCGCAAGACGCGCACCTCATCCGCCGGCAGGCTGATTCCCCCACTCTGCAGGGTGAGCTGACCCGTTGCAGGGTCCAGGTCAAAGGCCAGAATGCCCTGCGCGGCCAGCCATGCAAGCCCCTTGTGGACGGTTTCCTCGCGGTGCGCCATGGCCGCTGCGAGCTGCTCCAGGCTGACCCGGCCCTGATAAGCGCGCAGGGCGTGCTTGACCAGGCCTAACAGCCGGTAGCTGAAAACGTCCGGCGTGTCCAGGCCTGGATCGGTGGCGAACAGCACCACCTGCTCCGGCGTGACCGCTTCGAGGGCCGCTTCCCAGAGCTCCGGCGCCGGCGGGGCTTCCCACACGATGAGCGTCTGGGCGTGGGTGAGTTCGTGGCGGCGCAGGCCCTTGATCGCGCTGGCCTCGGCCCACAGGCAGACGGAGGTCGCCGTGAGCCACGGGGTGAGCAGCGTTTGTGGATGCGGTTCGCGGCGCTGGTCATAAACCCGCAGGCGCGGTTTGACCTCGACCAGCGGCACGGCCTGCGGGGTGTGCGGGCGCGCGTCCACAAAAAGTAATTGCACACGCTCTGCGCCGCGGTACTCGTTGATCTGCGGCGTGTAGGCGAGATCGAAGGGCGCGGGGGGCAGGCCCTCGTTCGCGCCGTTCCACCAGACTACCTCCGCCAGGTTGTGCGCTTCGTCCTCGATGATCAGGCGCCGGTGCTGGCGCGTGCGCCCCATGAGCTGCTCGCCTTTGACCGTGACGCGGGAGGTGGCGAACACGGGCTGGGGATTGCCCGGCCCAAAGGGCGCCAGGCGGTTCAGGTCGCGCAACAGGTCGAGCGTCACGGCACTCAGGGGGACGTGCGCGTCGAGATCCAGGCGGGGTTCGGGCGGCTGGGGCCCCAGTTGACGGGCGACGCTGCGCGCCAGGCCGCGCCGAAAGGCCGGAATGGCCTCCACGGGCAGGCTCAGGCCCGCGGCCATGGGGTGACCGCCGTAGCCGAGCAGTAGCTCCGCCTGTTCGGCGATGGCGGCGGTGATGTCGCAGCCGGGCACGGAGCGCGCCGATCCGCGCGCGATAGGCTCGCCTTCCGGTGCGCACAGGAGCACAACGGGACGGGCGTAGCGTTCCACCAGGCGGCTGGCGACGATGCCTACCACGCCCGGATGCCAGGCACTGTGCTCCAACACCAGGGCCGGCAGGTCGAGTAGCTCCGGCTTGCGTTCCAGCAGGGCTTCGGCGCCTTTTTCCACCAGATCGCAGAGATGTTGGCGGCGCGCGTTCAGGCCTTCCAGTTCCGCAGCCCAGATGCGCGCCTGCGTCAGGTCGCGCGTGGTGAGCAGCTCCACGATGAAGTTGGCGTCGGCCAGGCGCCCCGCGGCGTTGAGGCGTGGTCCCAGGGCAAAGCCGATGCTTTCTTCGGTCAGGTGCTCGGCGACGAGGCCGGCCTGCGCGATGAGGGCCTGCAGGCCGACGCGCGGGGTGCGGCGCAGGGCGCGCAGGCCGCGCTGCAGCCAGTAGCGCGCGTCGCAGTAGAGATCGGCCACGTCCGCCACCAGTCCCAGCGCGACCAGGTCGAGCAGGCGCCAGGCCGCCTCTTCCCGTCCCACGCGCCGATAGAGCGCCCAGGCGAGCAGGAAAGCGACACTGCTGCCCGGCAGGGTGCTCTGTGGATGGCCTTCCGGCAGGCGGCGCGGGTTGACAAGGGTGTGCGCCGGCGGCAGGCTCTCCGGCAGTTCGTGATGATCGGTCACCAATACGGTCACACCCTGCGCGCGCGCATAGGTGATGGCTTCGTGGGCGGCGATGCCTGTATCGCAGGTAAGCAGGATGCGCGCGCCGGCTTCCAGCAGGGGCGCCAGGAAGGGGACGCTGATGCCGTGGGATTCCGGCCCGCGCACCGGGATGTGGTAACTCACCCGCGCGCCCAGGTCGCGCAGCGTTTCTACCAGGATGGTGGTCGCGGTTTGGCCGTCCACGTCGAAATCGCCCCACACCAGGATGGGCTCGTCGTGCCAGATGGCGTGGAGCAGGCGTTGCGCCGTCTCCTCCAGGTCGGGCAGGGCTTCGGGCGGCGTGGGCGTGCAGGCGTCGGGATCGAGGAAACGCCGCGCTGCCTCCGGCTGGGTCACGCCGCGCCGTACCAGCAGCTCACAGAGCAGCGGATGCCCTCCTACCGCTTCCTGCAGCCCGGCGGGGATGGATACAGGTTCAGGCCAACGCCATTGGGTCATGGTGGATTGTTCCGATTTGCTGATTTTTTGTAACTACCTACCTTGACTCATCAGCTAGCGGTTAAAACCGCCCCTGCTGTAGGGGCAGCAGGGCTTGTCCCTGCCCCCTGGGCGGGATAAATCCCGCCCCTACTGCGCTTCGGGTATCCGCTCGCCTTAGCGGGCCACCGTCTTCCCTTTTCATGGGGGACTACAGGGGGGTCAGGGACGCCCGGCTATAAGCCCATCAGAGGCGATTTCAATCGCTATGAGTAGGCAGTTACGGCCCCGCTATGATTTTCGTTCTCGTTGGTGTGCTATCACCACGGGAACACCTTGCCAAAGGTACAGAGATTGTAACGTAAGTTGCTGGAAAGATAAAATCACCGCTGGCAGGCGTGACAGAAAAGGGCGTGGTAACAACTCGCCGCGGCGTATCGGCTAGCGGTTAAAACCTCGCCCGCTGTAGTGGCCGGGCTTGTCCCTGCCACAGAGTGCAGAGCCCAGGCGGATCGGTATCGTAGGGGCGCAGCGCTGCTGCGCCCATCTGTTTGCAAAGCATGATTTTTTGCCTGGCCCCCTCACGCGGTGCCATGGCGTAGCCCGCCCCCTCACCGCCCGGCATGACTTCGTGTTATACTATGGGCCAGGAGCTTACATCCAAGGAGCTGACCATGACCAGACAAGCGAATACCGGGCCTGTTTCGCCTTATCTCGTCCTTGCGGGGGGCGTGCTGGCCGTCTCCAGTGCCTCAACCATGATCCGTTTCGCGCAAGCCGAGGCGCACTCCCTGGCCGTTGCCGCTTGGCGCATGACCTTCGCCGCGCTGTTTCTGGCCTGGCCGGCGCTGCGCCTGTACCGCGACGAGTGGCGCGCCCTGGATCGCGCCTCCTGGCGCTGGCTGTTTGGCGCGGGCTTCTTCCTGGCCGTGCACTTTGCGGCCTGGATCACGTCCCTGGCCATGACGACCGTCGCCGCTTCGGTGGTGCTGGTGACGATGAACCCCCTCTTTGTCGGCATCGCCTCCTGGCTCATCCTGCGCGAGCGGCTGAACCGCGGCACGGTGCTGGGCATCCTGCTGGGTATCAGCGGCGCGGTGCTCATCGCGCTGGGCGACGCGCAGGCCGAGGGGACGCATCGCTTGACCGGTGACGCGCTGGCCCTGTTGGGGGCGCTGGGCGCTTCCAGCTACTTCCTGGCGGGACGTCACTTACGCGCGCGGCTCTCGCTGCTTGGGTACATCTTCCCCGTTTACAGCATGGCCGCCCTGTGGCTCTTGCTCTTCGCCGCCCTGACGCGCATCCCCTTGAGCGGCTACAGCCCGCGTACCTGGCTCTGGCTGGTCCTGCTGGCGCTGGGACCGCAAATTCTGGGACACTCATCCCTGAACTGGGCGCTTAAACACCTGACCGCCACCTTCGTCACCCTGGCCGTTTTGGGGGAACCGCTGCTCTCCTCCCTGCTGGCCTGGTGGATCCTGCATGAAGTGCCCTCCCTGTTCACGCTGCTGGGCGGGGCATGCGTGCTGGCGGGGATCGTGATGGGCAGCCGCGCCATCGGTGATGGCACAGGTTCGCAGCCAGATGACGCCACGCCCTCCCCAGGTCGCGGCGAAAACGATGGTTAAAAACAGTTGCCAAACCACCATTCTATGGTATACTTTCCGCTAGCAAAACGGGTGACAGGAAAACTCCCGGAGCATTGAAAGGAGTACCGAAAGTGCTGACGAAGGAAGAAAAAACTGAAATCATCAGTTCGTTTGCGACGATGCCTGGCGATACGGGTTCGCCCGAGGTGCAGGTGGCGTTGTTGACGCGGCGCATCAATCAGCTTACGGAGCACCTCAAGGTGCACAAGCATGATGAGCATTCCCGCCGCGGCCTGCTCAAGCTGGTGGGGCAGCGCCGCCGCCAACTGGCCTATCTGCAGCGGGTCAGCCCGGAGCGCTATCGCCAACTGATTCAACGCTTAGGGCTGCGCAAGTAGTCTTTTTCAGGGAGTTCAGCGGCCAAACGAGTAGATGAGGCCCTATCATCTACTCGTTTGTCTGCGTTTAAGGCCTGTCACCTTTTTTGCACACGACGCCGGACGACAGCGGTCGAAGGTAGGAATTGGATAGTGCGGTCAACAGGGGATTGACCGCGCTCCCCAGTCCCGACCTTCGAGACGTCGTCCCGGCGATCTTCAGGAGGTTAATTTTATGGGAGAAGAACGTACATTTACAGCTCGTTTAGGCGAGCACACCATCACCATCAGCACGGGCCATCTGGCCGGGCAGGCCAACGGGGCCGTGCTGCTGCGCTGTGGGGACACGATCCTGCTGGCGACAGCCGTCATGTCCCGCACACCACGCGAGGGGGTTGATTTCTTCCCCTTGAGCGTGGATTTTGAAGAGCGCCTGTATGCGGCGGGCCGCATCCCTGGCTCCTACTTCCGCCGTGAGGGCAAGCCCTCGGAGAACGCCATCCTCACCGGACGGTTGATTGATCGCCCCTTGCGGCCTCTGTTCCCCAAGGACATGCTGAACGAGGTGCAGGTCATCATCACCACCCTCTCGCAGGACGATCAACACCAGCCGGATACCCTGGGCATCGCTGCGGCCTCCGCCGCGCTCATGATCTCCGACATCCCCTTCGATGGGCCGGTCGCCGGCGTGCGCATCGGCTACATTGACGGGCAACTCGTCGTCGCCCCCACCATCCCGCAGATGGAACAAAGCCAGCTTGACCTGCGCGTAGCGGGCAGCAAGGACGCCATCATCATGGTGGAAGCCGGCGCCAATCAATTGCCGGAAGACGTCATCCTGGACGGCCTGGAACTGGCCCACGCCGCCATCCAGGACCTGCTCCGCGTGCAGGAAGAGATGCGCGCCGCCCTGGGCAAGCCCAAGGCCAGCTACGTCTCCTACGCCGTGCCGGAAGAGCTGAAGCAGCGCGTCGAAGAAATCGCCGCGGCGGAAATTGAACAGATCGTGAGCACGACCCTGCTCAAGGGTGAACGCATTGAGGCGCTGGAAGGCCTCAACGAGCGCGTGCGCCAGGCCCTGGCCGAAGAAGCGGCGGCGCAGGGTTGGACGCCCGCGCAGATCAGCGACGCCTTTGGCGCCATCCTGAAGCGCGTCGTGCGGCGCCGCATCCTGGATGAAGGTATCCGCCCGGACGGGCGCGATACGCGCACCATTCGCCCCTTGAGCGCCGCGGTCGGCTTGCTGCCGCGCGTCCACGGGAGCGGCCTCTTCAACCGCGGTGAGACGCAGGTCCTCAGCGTCGCCACCCTGGGCATGCTCAGCGAAGTGCAGATGCTCGATGACCTCTTCCCCGAAGAGAGCAAGCGCTACATGCACCACTACAACTTCCCGCCCTACTCCACGGGTGAGGTGGGCCGCCTGGGCTCGCCGCGCCGCCGCGAAATCGGCCACGGCGCCCTGGCGGAACGCGCGCTCCTCCCCGTGCTGCCCGACGAGAAAGACTTCCCCTACGCCATCCGCGTCGTCAGCGAAGTCCTCTCCTCCAACGGCAGCACCTCCATGGCCTCCGTGTGCGGCAGCACCCTGGCCCTGATGGACGCCGGTGTGCCCATCAAGGCGCCGGTCGCCGGCATCGCCATGGGCTTGATCACGGACGAAACCGGACGCTACAAAGTCCTCACCGACATCCAGGGCATGGAAGATCACCTGGGCGACATGGACTTCAAGGTGGCCGGTACCAGCGAGGGCATCACCGCCCTGCAAATGGACATCAAAATCAAGGGCGTCTCGCGCGCCATCCTGCAAGAGGCGCTGGCGCAGGCCCGTGAAGCGCGCCTGCACATCCTGGAGCTGATCCGCGCCACCCTGCCCGCGCCGCGTCCGCAACTCTCGCCCTACGCGCCGCGCATGCTGACCACCCGCATCCCGGTGGACAAGATCGGCATGCTCATCGGCCCCGGCGGCAAGAACATTCGCGCCCTGCAGCAGGAATTCGATGTCAAAATTGACATTGAAGAGGACGGCACCGTCTACATTGGCGGCGGCGTGGGGGCCGAAAAAGCCCTGGAGCGCATCCGCACCATGGGCGAAACGCCGGAAGTGGGCAAAATCTACACCGGGCGCGTCGTGCGCACCACGGACTTCGGCGCCTTCGTGGAAATCCTCCCCGGCACCGATGGCATGGTGCACATCTCGCAGCTCAGCGAAAAGCGCATCGAAAAAGTAACCGACGCGGTCAATGTCGGCGATGAAATCATGGTCATGGTCACCAACATTGACAGCGACAACAAAATCCGCCTCTCCCGCCGTGCCGTGCTGGAAGGCTGGACCCTTGAACAGGCACAGCAAAACGACGGCAGCGCGCGCGGCGGCGCCAAACGCGGTGGCGAACGTCCCCCGCGCCGGCGCTAAACGCGCAAGCCTTTCATCTCACATTTTAGTTCACAAAGGAGTGACACCATGGCAAACCAGGATTACCAGACCTTAGCGGAAACCGAACAATACCTGATCTGGACCAGCAAGGAAGAGGACGGTCAGGTCTACCATCTCGAGCTCGGCAACATCACCATCCACTTCCTGCCGGAAGAGTGGGATGAGTTCGTTGAGCTGATGACGCAGGCTCTGCGCTAAGCCATCCAAACAAAAAAAGCGGGGCGGTGCAAACCGTCCCGCTTTTTTTTGCGCCCCGGCGCGGCTCAACGGGACGGGAAAGTCGCATTCACCACCGTCACCAGCGCCTGATTCAACAAGCGGAACAACGCCTCCGAAAGCGCCTCATACCGCTCCTGCTCCGCGCCCTCGAAGCCCAAATCATTCCACGACCCCATCCCGCCGAACACCCAGGCCGCCTGAGCAGCCGCGAGCAAACAAGCCGCTGGCAGGGAAAGCTGTCCCTCAGGAGCAAGCCCATACAGCTCCGGCATCTGCGGCGCGTGCAACAGCGCCGCCGCATCGGCGAACGTGCGCGCAAAGCCGCTCAGCCCATGCTGATCCGCGAACGCGGTCACCGCGTGCAAAGTCTCCTCCAGCGCCGCGGACACCTCCGCGACCGCCACCGGCGCCATGCGCGCCGCAGGCCGATGTCGCGCCACGCGCCGATACATCACCCGCCAAATCCGCTGCTCCGACGCCTCCGAAGCCGCCCGAGTCCACGCCGCCTGCCACACATCAGCCCCCAGCGGCGTCAACGCCTCCAGCGACCACATCCCCACCCCGCCCGTAAAAGCCACCCAATCCTTTTCGGGGATCAGCGCCCCATCGCCGGACAACTTCAGCGCGCGCAGCCCCTGGCACTGCAGCCGGCGCAAGCGCTCAAACCAGGCCATGGGATCCTCCGCAAACGGCAGCTCATACACCGTAGCACCAGCGCGCACCCGATCCACGAACCTGACCTCGCGGGTAAACGTAAAAGCCGGGTGTTCAGGATAAAAGCGCTCCAGCGCATGGCCAGAGAGCCACCAATTCCCATGCGTCACCAGCGCGAAAAGCTGAAAAACCGTCAACTGCATCGCCGCACCTCCCCGGCCTATTTTTTTATGGGGAAAAGGGGACCCGCCGCAGCTCGCGCCCATCGTCTCACCAGGCCGCACCCCTCGTCGCCCAATCGAGCCGCGCCGCCGCAAGTCACAGCGTACCGGGCCTGTACGCCCACCTGGACCCGGCGTCAGCGGGCACACGTCACCCAAACGCCTACCTCATTGTAAGGCGTTTTACCCTCATTGTAAACCCCCAGCCTGTGGGCCGCCGGTAGGGACGCAGGGACAGGGGCACAGCGGCGCAGCGCCCGCCCTGAGAGCCTGGCGTCCCTGCCCCCCTGTAGTCCCCCCTAAAAAGGCCCGCCAAAGCGAGCGGATACCCGTAGGGGCGGGATTCATCCCCCCCAGGGGGCAGGGATTTATCCCACCTAAGGGGCCGGGACAAGCCCGGCCCCTACAGCAGGCGTGGTTTTAACCACTAGCCAATAAGCCCCGGTGAGCAGTTACGTCGTCAGTTTTCAAAACCAGACCTTTAACCCCGCTCAAGGGATGTTTTGTATACCCTGGACATTTACGTTCGGACGGATCTTGCTTGCGTGCGCCACAAAATATGCTACAGTTAAAGCGCCGGTTCATCCGGACTACCAGGCATCGCCTGGTACGATGGGTAATTCCGGCACCACAGGTCTAAGGGGGTTCGACTCCCCCCTCACCCCTTGTCTCGAAAGGTGGCCGCCATGGGCCCTGCAGGTTCACACCTCCGCTTGTGGATGGTGCCTTTCGAGACAAGACTTTTGATTGGCACGCTCATGGCGGAGTTTCACCGTCAGGAGCGGCAGCCACTCACCTCGTCTCATCGGCCTGGGGAGCGTCCCCCCCCTTGAGGGAGGACCACAGGGGACTCTCCCCTTGAGGTGGGACGGCAGGGGGGCCAGACGGTGCAATGCAAGGCCTCTACAAAGGCGATTTCAATCGCTATGAGTAAGCAGTTACCAGGCGCGCCAAAAACGCAGCCTGTCCGCCTGTCAAAGCGCTGCGCGCGCGCGCCCGGCGGTGAGTTCTTGTGGACGACATCCCGTACAAGGAGGGAACCCATGCCACCCTATCTGCTCTATGGACTTGCAGGCATTGTCCTGATAGCCATGCTCATCTCTTTCCGGCCCGTCACCCTCATGGCGTACGAGCGCGGGCTGCTTTTGCGCGCGGGCAAGGTCCACCGGCTGCTGAATCCCGGCCAGCACTGGATCCTGGTTTGGACGGACAAAGTCCTGCGGGTAGATATGCGCCGGCGCTGGGTCGTGCTGTCAAGGCAGGAGCTGCTCAGCGCGGACACGGTCAACTTCAAGATAAGCCTGATGGCCGAATACAAGGTGAGCGACGTGCAGCGCGCGCTGTTGGACACGCAGAATTACCAGGAATCTTTGTACCTTGTGCTCCAATCCTGCCTGCGCGACGTGGTGGGCGCTTACACCCTGGAGGACCTGCTACCCAAACGCGGAGAACTGGCGCGCGAGGTGCTTGAGCGCGCCCAGCCGCTGGCGGAACAGCTCGGCCTGACGCTGCTGGATGTCCGCATGCGCGACCTGATGTTGAGCGGCGAGCTGCGCAGCGCCTTTGCGGAAACCCTGCGCGCGCGCAAACAGGGCCAGGCCGTGCTGGAACGGGCGCGCGGTGAAACCGCCGCCCTGCGCAACCTGCTTAATGCCACGCAATTGCTGGAGGATCATCCGCGCTTGTGGGCGCTGCGCATCCTCCAGACCCTTGAACAGAGCAGTGGCAACACCCTGGTCATCAAGCTCGACGAGGCCGACGTCGAGGCATCCAAAACACGTAAAAAACAACAGTGAGGGCACGTGCACGAGACACTCGACAAACGCATCCAAACCGTCAAAGCACGCATCGCGGAAGCCGCCCTGCGCGCGGGCAGAATCCCCGAAGCGGTGACACTGGTCGCCGTGAGCAAGACGCACCCCGCCGAAGTGATCGCTGAAGCCTGGGAGGCCGGGCTTCAGCACTTCGGCGAAAACCGCGTGGAAGAAGCCCTGCCCAAAATGGACGCGCTGGCGCAGATACGCCCGGATGTGCGTCCAACCTGGCACATGATCGGTCACGTCCAGCGCCGTAAGGCGGATGACGTCTTCGCCTTCGACTTGCTGCACTCTCTAGACCGGCTCCCGCTGGCCTACAAACTGAGCGATCTGGCAGAAGCCCAGGGCGTGCGCCTGCCGGTGCTGATCGAATGCAACATCTCCGGCGAAAAGAGCAAGTTCGGTTTCCCGCTGGCGGAGTGGCAGACCTACGACGCGGTGCGCGAAACCTTCTTCAACGCGGTGGAAACGCTGCTCGATTTGCCCGGCCTGGAGGTGTGCGGGCTGATGACCATCGCCCCCATCGTGGACGAGGCGGAAGCCGCGCGCCCGATTTTCGCGTCCCTGCGCGCACTGCGCGATGCCCTGCGGGAGCGCTTCCCCCAGGCGGACTGGCGCGAGCTTTCCATGGGCATGACCGACGATTTCGAGGTCGCCATCGAGGAAGGCGCGACGATGGTGCGCATCGGGCGCGCCCTGTTTGGGGAGCGCCTCACCCCTTAACTTTATGGTTGGCAGGAGGTTACTGTGATCTGGATTACCCGAACAGCACAAGCCCTATTGGCCCTGCTGGATCTTGCCGTCAATCTCATCGGTCTGGCCCTGGCCCTGCGCATCCTGCTCCCCTGGTTCAAAATGCGCAGTGACCATCCGATCTACCGCCTGGTTTACGCCATCACCGAGCCGCTTTTGCGCGTGGTCAGGCGCCACGTCCACCGCCCGCTGATGTGGATGACGCCCCAGTTTTACCTGGACCTCACGCCATTGGTGGCCTTCTTCTTCCTCTGGCTGGTGCGCGGCGCGCTGGCTTTTCTCCTGCGCTTGCTCATCGTCCCCCCGCTGTGGCTGTTCAATCCCCTGGGGGATTTAGGCCTCTGGGTAACCAGCTTGCTCGCCCTGGTGTTCGACCTCTACATTTACGCCATCTTTGTGCGCGTCTTGCTGGAACTCATCGGCACCCCGCTGACGCAGCCCCTGATGAATTTCCTGTGGAATCTGACCGAACCCGTGATGGCTCCCATCCGGCGGCGGATTCCGCCCCTGGGCGCGTTTGACTTCACCCCGCTCTTCGCCGTCATCGCCGTGGTGGTGGTGGAAATGGTGGTGCTTTCGCTGCTGCGCCTGCTCCTCTAACAGTAGAGACGTTGCCTTGCAACGTCTCTACTAGTACCCCAACGCCTTATCCACCACATTGCGCAGCGGCTCCCCCTTGAGATAGCGCTCCAGATTATCCAGGAACAAGTCCTTCTGGCGCTCCTCCAGATAGGGGGTGCTCCAGGAGTTGTGGGGGGTAAGGATGACGTTGGGCAAGTCCCAGAGCGGAGAATCATCCGGCAAGGGCTCCTGTTCCGTAACGTCCAGGGCGGCCCCGCCGATGCGTCCCGCGCGCAGCGCCTCAATCAATGCGGCCTCGTCCACCACCGCCCCGCGCGCGATGTTGATGAGCCAGGCATCGGGCTTCATGGCGCGCAGCCGCTCCGCATGGATGAGATGATGCGTCTCCACTGTCAGCGGCACGGCGATCACCACAAAATCCGCCTGGGCCAGCAGCTCATGCAGGCGATCGGGCGCGTAAAGCGCATCCACATCCGGCGCGCCCTGCTCCGGGTGGCGGCGCGTGGCGATGACGCGCATCCCCAGCGCCCGGCAACGCCACGCCACCTCGCGCCCGATGCCGCCCAGCCCCACGATCCCCACCGTCAAACCGCGCAGCTCGCGCAGGGGGAGCTTGTGCCACTGGTGCGCGCGCTGCTGCGCCATCATCTCCGGCATGCGCTTGACGATCATCAGGATGTACGTCAGCACCGTCTCGGCGATGGGAATGTCAAACACCCCCGTGGCATTGGTGAGCAGCACCTCCGGCCTGCGGCGCAGCGCCTCCAACACCGCGGGCGGAATCCCCGCGCTGATCGTCTGGACCCAGCGCAGGTGCGGCAAGGCAAGCAGCTCCGCCTGGACGGCCTCCGGCAGCCCCCACGGCAACATGAGGACCTCAGCATCGGCGTAAGGCGCGGACGCTTCTCCCCGGCGGGTCAGGGTGACGAAGTCACAGGCGGCGAAACGCGAGCAGGCATCCGCTTCCAAATAAGATAACATGAAATCTGGCACGATAATTTTCATACCCACCTCTAAACCTGAAGCTGATCCCGCGCAGCCTGGTCACGGGGCGTTGACACGAGCAAGTCGCTGCGCAGGGTGTAAGCGAGCAATAGCTCCTGATGTAACGGAATGTCCTCCAAAAAGGTCTGCCGATAGGGGGTGTCGTCCGGAATAAGGTCGTGCTTGCGCATCATCTCTGCGTAGGCCTGCTGCAGGAAAGTCAGCGCCTCCGCCATGTGCCCATGCGCCTGCAACACCCGGCTGTGCGTGTAAAGGATCTCCTCACTCAGGCATTGCACAAACTGCGAAAAACCAAAGCGCTGGTAAATCTCAACCGCATGCTCGGAGTAAGCCAGGGCGCGCTGCAGGAGGTCATGACGTTCGGCCTCATCCCGTGCCCAGGACATCAGGCCCAGCAGGGCCTGCGCCGCCTTGCACGCTGCCGCCATGGTGTACTGCCGCGAAAGGAGGGGGCTGCTGGCCAGTTCGCAAGTCTGTTCGGCCAGTTCCAGCGCGCGCGCAAACGACTCTTTTTCCTCGATGGCCAGGTGCAGCACCGCCATCGTCAGGCGCAGGCTGGCACGCGCGCTGTCCTGGAGCGGTTCCCCCAGGGCCTGGATCCGCTCCAACATTTCCCAGGCGCGGGCATAGCGTCCGGCCAGGGTGTGCAGATACATGCTGAACATGAGCGGCGGAATCTCCTCCAGCGTGCCGGGCATGATTTCGCGCGCCAGCTCCAGATAGGCCAGCGCCGTCTCGATGTCCCCCAGGTAGCCCCCCAACACACGCCCGCAGCCAATCAGGGCCGAGCGCTCAAAGGGCCGATGCCCAATCTCGCGGCTGAGATGCAGGCGTTCCTCCTGGTACTGGACCAGCAGCGTGTAGTAGTCGCCGCTACGCTCATACTGGAGGCCGATCAGGTCCAGGAGCTGAATCTGCGTCACGCGATCATCAGGCGCCTGCCGGATGGCCAGCTCCGTGGCCGCCTGCAGGTACTCAATGGCCTTATCGGGCTGATCGCTCATGGAGTAGATGCGTCCCATGCCGATAAGCAGGCGCGCCTCATAGCGCTCATCGCCCAATTCGCGGGCCAGTTGCAGCGCGCGCTCCCCGTACTCGGACCAGGTCGGATCATTGAGCAGCAGGCGCTGATTGACGATAGCAATCAACGCGCGCATCTCGCGGTGACGGTCGCCCAGTTGGCGGGCCAGGCTGAGCGCCTCCTGCGCCAGGGGGATGCCGCTCTCGATTTCCGCGCGGGTCACAAAATCCCCCACGCCGGGCTGCTGCAGCAGCGCGTCAATGATGAGCGCCGGATCGCCGAGCTGGCGCGCCAGTGGCAACAGCGCCAGCGCATCAGCGCGCATCCCTTCCGGATTACCGGCCAGGCGCTGCGCCTCACGACGCCCGTTCAACACCTCGAAACGTTGGCGCCTGAGCGTGTTGCAATACGCGGAATCATCGCTGCAGCTTTCCATGCGCTCCAACAAATGCAGCGCGTCCGTGTAATACTGCACCGCTTCGTTATTCGCGTACACGCTGAGCGCCTGCTGCGCCGCCTTGAGCATGTAATGCAGCTCCCTCTCCAGGTCGCCGGCGCCGGCGTAATGGTGAGCCAGCAGGGCGTAGTTCGCCGTCCAGGCCCCCGTTTCCAGCAGGGACTCCAGGAACTCGGCCACTTTGCGGTGATACTGCACGCGCTGGGTCTTGAGCAGGCTCTCGTAAGCCACATCCCGGAGCAGGCTGGATTTGAAAACGTACTCCACGCCCAGCTCCGCGTTACGGCCCCGTTCCCGGATGAACTGCATGCGCAGCAGCGTGGTCAGGTGCTGCGTCAGCGCGGGCAAATCAGCGGCAAGCGCTTGCAGCGGCTTGAGCCAGAACACATGCCCGATCACCGCCGCCATCTGCAAACACGCCTTTTCCGCCGGCGCGAGCTGGTCAATGCGCGCGCGCAGCAGGCTTTGCAGCGTATCCGGCAAATCCAGCGAGGTGACGGTGCGCGTGACGCGCCAGCGCAGGGCCAGCACTTCCCCATGATCACCGGTAATCGCCTCCTGTACCAGCACACCCTCGGCGATCAGCGCGCGCAACAGCTCCTGCACATAGTAGGGGTTGCCCTCGGCCTTCTCGATAATCATCTCCATCAGCGAAGGGGGCAGCACCTGCGGCCCCAAAATATACTCGATGAGCTGCTGACACTGGTCATGATCCAGTGGCTCCAGCTCCACCCTCGTCAGGCGGTGCGGATACTCCGTCTCGATCAGGTAACGCAGTTGCCAGATCGGAGCGCTTCGTTCAGGGCGCGTCACGAGCAGCCAGAGGATGGGGCGCATCTCACACAGGGGCAGGCAGTGACGCAACAAGGCCAGGGAGGTGCTATCCGCCCAATGCAGATCCGTGAAGGTAATCAACGTCGGGGCCTGCTGGCTCAAGCGCTCAAGCCAGCGGTACAGGGCTTCAAAATATTGTTGACGGAGGCTCTCGCTATCGAGGTGGCGTATGCGTTCCTGGTATTCTTCCTCCAGCGGCAGGCCGAGCAGCGCCGTCAGATAGGGATAGAGCTGCCCGTACCCATCCCCGAACAGGGCCTGCAGTTGCGCCCGCAAGCGGGCCAGGACCCCCTCACGCGACTCATCGCTGGAGGCATCCAGCCAGTTGCGCAACATGTCGAGCCATACGGCGTAGGGCTGGGATTGGTCGTAGGAGCGGCAGACCCCATACAGGGCCTGGATGGCGGTACTCAGCCCCGCCCCCTGACCGGGCACGCCGCTCTTTTTGCGCGTTTGGGCGAGGATCGCCTCCTCGCGCGCCATTTGATGGCGCAGTTCATTGAGCAGCAGCGATTTGCCCATGCCGCGTTCCCCGGTCACCAGCACGATGCCGCCGATGCCCGCGCGCAACTGTTCGACGCAGCCCTTCAAGGCTTTGAGGTGCGCATCCCGCCCGATGAGGGGGCTGACCAATTCGTACGGCTGCGCGTCTCCCACCAGGCTGAGGGGGCGGTAAACATTCACCGGGCGCGAGACGCCCTTCACCATCACCTCCCCCAATTCCATCCAATGAAAACGGGAGCTGACCAGGCGGTAGGTATGTTCGCTCACCAGCACCGTGCCCGGCTCGGCCAGGGTTTCCATGCGCGCCGCGAGCGCGATGCCCTCGCCCATGGCCGTATCCTCACTGTGCCGCCGGCTATCCCCGATGCTGGTGACGATGATCTCCCCCGTGTTGATGCCGATGCGGACGCGCAGCTCGACGCCGTAACGCGCGCGCACCTCATCCGCATAGCGCTTGATCGCGTCCTGAATCGCCAGGCCGCTCAGGATGGCGCGTTCGGGGTCATCCTCATGCGCCACCGTCGCCCCGAAAAAGGCCACCAGTCCATCCCCGCGGAACTGATCCACCTCACCGCCGAAGCGGTAAATCTCCGCCTCCATGAGCTGGAAGACGTGATTCATCAACTCCACCCAGGTTTCACTGCCCAGGCGTTCAAAAAGCTGGGTCGAGCCCTGCACATCAGCGATCAGGATGGTGGCGACACGGCGCTCACCGCTGCGCGGCAAAGCCGGCCCTTCCGTCGCCGGTGTGGTTGAGCGCATGTTGGAAGGCAGAGGCAAGGTTTGAAGAGCGCTATCCTCATCCCAGGATAGGCGAGTGCCACAATATCCGCAAAAGCGAAAAGCGCGCGGGTTAGGCCGGTTGCAAGCGAGACAAGGGCGCGCCAGCTGCACGCCGCACATGCCACAATACAACACGTCAGCAGGATTTTCAAAACCACACTCGTTGCATTTCATCGTGCTTTCCGCCCCCATGGTCACCTGAAGCTTCAAAAGCATACCAGGATTCAGGGAAAAAAGCAATTTGGAGCAACTACAACCTTGTCTCATCGGCTAGCAGCTAAAACCGCGCCTGCTGTAGGGGCGGGCTTGTCCCTGCCCCCGCCCCCTAAATCCTTGCGACATCGGGAGGACTTTTACTCCCTCTGCAATCACTCCCTCCCCGTTTTGAAAACTAACAAATTAATGTAGCCATCCGGTTGACAAGGTTGAAACCCGTCCCCCTATATCTGGCGTGAAGTCGCCCAAAAAGGCTAATGCCTTGTTAAGTTTAATTTTGCTCTTTTAAGGTCGGGTAGAGTCGCCTGAGTTTGATACGCGATCGGCGGTAGTGAAGTGCCATACCACC
>FWWL01002952.1_pt1 | contig 16826 bp, 10 predicted proteins | sample 2228331 | NCBI WGS metagenome assembly FWWL01 (sample SAMEA103939775, study PRJEB20133) | metagenome
CCATCCTCACCTACACCCTGGGCCGGGTGCCCCGGGAAAAGCTGGTGGTGGCCCTGCCCTGGTGGGCCACCGACTGGAACCTGGCCACGGGTCCGCCGGCCGTCAGCCGCCGCTACGCCGACATCCTGGCCCTTCTGTCGGGCGACACGGCTTACCTGCCCGAACTGATGGCCAACCGCCTCCGGTACACCCAGTCCGGCCAGGCCCACGAGGTCTGGTTTGAGGACCGCCGCTCCTTCCTGGACAAGGTCGAGCTGGTCCGGCGCTACGGGGTGGGCCGGATTGCCGGCTGGCGGCTGGGCCACGAGGACCCCGCCATCTGGCAGCCGTAGACCGGCCCTCCGTCAGGACGGGACGATGGCGTTGATGCCCAGGGTTTCCCGGCCGATGATGAGCTTCTGGATCTGGGTCGTGCCCTCGTAGATGGCCGCCACCCGGGCATCCCGCCAGTACCGTTCGGCCGGGACCTCCCGGGAGTAGCCATACCCGCCGTGGACCTGGATGGCATTGTTGGCCGCCCGGATGGCCGCCTCCGAGGCGAACAGCTTGGCGATGGAGGTCTCCCGGGTATTGCGCACCCCCTTATTCTTCAGGTGGCCGGCCCGGTAAACCAGGTAGCGGGCCGCCTCGTAATCCACCACCATATCGGCAATCATCTCCTGAACCAGCTGAAACGACCCGATCGGCCGGCCGAACTGGTGGCGGGTCTGGGCGTACTTTACCGAGATGTCGATGCAGGCCTGGATGATGCCGACGCAGCCGGCCGCCACGCTGTAACGGCCGTTATCCAGGGCCGAGAGGGCGATACGCATCCCCTGGCCGACCTCACCCAGCAGGTTCTCGGCCGGAACCCGGCAGTTTTCAAGGATTATCTCGGCGGTGTTCGAGGCCCGCAGCCCGAGCTTCCCCTTTATGTCGCGGGTGGTGAAGCCGGGGGTCCGGTCCCGCTCGACCAGAAACGCGGCAATCCCCCGGTGCCCCTGGCTGGGGTCGGTCTGGGCGAAGACGACCGCCAGGCCGGCCACCCCGCCGTTGGAGATCCAGGTCTTGGTGCCGTTCAGGACCCAGTAATCCCCATCCCGGACCGCCCGGGTCTGCATGCTGGCCGGGTCGCTCCCGGCGTTCGGTTCGGTCAGGGCAAAGCAGCCCAGATATTCTCCCCGGGCCAGGGCCGGCAGGTACTTGCGCTTCTGGGCCTCGCTCGCCCACCTGAGCAGGGTGAGCTGGACCAGGGAGACGTGAACCGATAGGGTGGTCCGGACCGATGAGTCGGCCCGGCCGACCTCTTCGGTCAGCAGCGCATAGGCGATGAAATCCAGGCCCATCCCGCCGTACTCGGTCGGAATCGGCCCGGCCAGAAACCCCAGGGGCGCCATCTTCTGAATGATTTCGGCCGGGAACCGCTCGAGCCGGTCATTTTCGGCCGCGTAGGGCGCAATCTCCCGCTCGGCGAAGTCCCGGGCCAGGCTGCGCACCATCTCCTGCTCGGGCGTAAAGTCAAAGTTCATTTCCGCCTACCTCCGAAAGAAAAGATAAAGTGGGGGCACCGGCCGGTGCCCCCACCTGCGGTTCGCCATTCCGGACATAAGGCCGGGGGGTTTTCACGCCCCGTTCGGAATCGGGATACCGTCCCCTTCCCGCTCGAAGATCGCGGCGATGCCCTCGCCCCCGCCGATGCACATGGTGACCAGGGCGTACTGGCCCTTGATGCGGTGGAGCTCGTAGACCGCCTTCACGGTCAGAATCGCCCCGGTGGCGCCGACCGGGTGGCCCAGAGCCACGGCCCCGCCGTTCGGGTTCGTCTTCTCCGGGTCGAGGCCGACCTCGTCCATCACCGCCAGGCACTGGGCGGCGAACGCCTCGTTAAGCTCGATAACGTCGATGTCGTCCAGGGTCAGCCCCGCCTTCTTGAGCACCCGGCGGATCGCCGGCGCCGGGCCGATGCCCATAATCTCCGGCTCAACCCCGGCCGTAGCGTAGGCTACGAGCCTGGCAATGGGCTGGACGCCGAGCTCGACGGCCTTGGCCCGGCGCATGACCACCACGGCGGCCGCCCCGTCGTTTATCCCCGAGGCGTTGCCGGCCGTTACGGTCCCCCCGGGCTTGAAGACCGGCTTAAGACTTGAGAGCTTCTCGAGGCTCGTGTCCCGGCGGGGATGCTCGTCAACCTCGAATTTCACCGTCTCGCCCTTGCGGCCCGGGATTTCGACCGGGACGACCTGGGTCTTGAACCGGCCCTCGTCAATGGCCCGGATCGCCCGCCGGTGGCTCTCCAGGGCGAAGACGTCCTGGCGCTCCCGGCTGATGCAGTACCGTTCGGCCAGGTTTTCGGCCGTCACCCCCATGTGGATGTGGTAGAACGGGTCGTTGAGGCCCGCCACCAGGGCGTCGATAAGGGTGTCATCCCCCAGCCGGATGCCCCACCTGGCCTTGGTGAGCCAGTAAGGGGCCCGGCTCATCGACTCGACGCCCCCGGCCACGACGACGTCGGCCTCGTCGAGGCGGACCATCCGGGCGGCGGTGCAGATCGCCTCCAGGCCCGACCCGCAGCGGCGGTTAAGGGTGAGGCCGGGCACCTCAATCGGCAGGCCGGCCTTGATGCCCACCACCCGGGCGATGTACGGGTCCTCGGTGGAGCTGTGGATAACCTGACCGAACACCACGTGCTCCACCTGGTCGGGCCTGATCCCGGCCCGGCGAACCGCCTCCCGGACGACGGTGGCCCCGAGCTCCGAGGCCGGAACGTCCTTGAGCGACCCGCCGAAGGTTCCGATGGCCGTGCGCACGCCGCTCACCAGCACAACATCATCGCCGGACATTTGGCTTCCTCCCATCCGGTGGTCTTACTAAACCCATTGTAACACCGGGGCGCCGGCGCCCATTCCGCCTACGGCCTCGTCACCTTGCCGGCGAAGGCCTGACGGAGTTCTTTCTTTAGGACTTTGCCCATCGGGTTTCGGGGCAGGCTTTCGACGAAGAAGATAAGCTCCGGCTTTTTGAAGCTGGCCAGCCGCTGGCGGCAGTACTCGCTGAGCTCCTCGGCGCTGACCTGCATCCCGGCCTTTAAGACCACGGCCGCCGCCACCCGCTCGCCCCACTCCTCATCGGGGATGCCGAAAACGGCCGCCTCGTCCACCGCCGGGTGGGTGTGCAGCACCGCCTCCACCTCCTCCGGGGCGATGTTCTCGCCGCCCCGGATTATCATGTCGCTTTTGCGCCCGGCCAGGTAAACGTAACCGTCCTCGTCTACCCAGCCCATATCCCGGGTCCGAATCCAGCCCCCGGCCAGCGTCTGGGCCGTCTCGGCCTCCCGCTTCCAGTAGCCTTTCATCAGCCGGGGCGAACGAATCACGATCTCACCCACCTCCCCGGGCCCAAGCTCGTTGCCGGCCTCGTCCACAATCCTGAGCTCCACGTCCGGCAGCGGCCGACCAATGGACGAAAGCCGCTTGAGCTTCTTTTCGACCTCCTCGGGCGGGCCCTCCAGCCGGTGGTCCTCCGGCCCCAGCATCGTCACCGTCGAGGTCGTCTCGGTCTGGCCGAAGGCATTGATAAACCCCACCGTCCTGGGGAACTTCTCGATGGCCCGCCGGATGACCGGCAGCGGCATCGGGGCCGCCCCGTAAGAGAGCACCTGCAGGCCGGAAAGGTCGGTCGAATCAAAATCGGGGTGGTCTAAGATGCGCTTGAGCATCGTCGGCACCACGAAGCCGTGGGTTATGCGTTCTTTTTCGACCGTCTTAAGCCAGAGCCCCGGCTCAAACTGGGCCAGCATCACCAGCCGCCGCCCGGTGTAGATGTTGGTCATTATCGATGTAAGGCCGGCGATGTGATAGAGGGGCACCGCCAGCAAAAAGGCACCCCGGTCGGTGCCGTCGGCCGGCTCGACACTGTTTAACACGTACTCGGAAAAGTCGCCGTAGGTGAGCATCACCCCCTTCGGCAGGGCGGTGGTCCCGCTCGTGTACATCAGGACGTTAAGGTCGCCGTCATCCACCTCGGCCTCGGCCTCCTCGGGCTCGGCCGCCAAAAGCTCGCCGTAACCGACCATCCCCGGCCAGGAACTCTCAATGCTTATGTAAACCTTGACCGAGCCGAGCTCGGGCTTGAGTTTTTCGATAAGTTCCACGTAGCGGTCGCCCACCATCAGGGCGGTGGCCTCCGAGTCGGTAAGCATGTAGCGGAGCTCGTCGAGCTTGGCCCGGTAGTTTAAGGGGATAAACACAATCCCGAGTTTGGAGGCCGCATAGTAGGCTTCAACGTACTCGTTGCAGTTGGTCTGCAGCACCGCCAGCCGGTCGGACCGGCCCAGGCCCAGGGCTTTGAGGCCGCCGGCCAGCCGGTTAACCCGCTCCTGGAGCGTCTGGTAGTCAAAGCGGCGGTCCTCAAAGGCCAGGATCTCCTGCTCTGGAAACATCGAGGCCGGTATCGATAAAAACATTGCCGTGTTCATGGTCTCCTACCTCGAAGCCGCTTACTGGCGCCAGACCTCGACCCAGCTCACCACTGTCACCCGCCGGACCCGGACGGGGACCCGGTCCGGCTGCCCCAGAAGCCGGCGGAGGACCCGGCGGGCGGCCGGCCGCAGCAGCCAGAAGGCCGTCCAGGCGAGGCCCCCCAGGGCGGCCGCCCGCACCGCCCCGGCCGGGACGGCGGGCAGCGGCCGGGGTGGCGGGGTCGAGACGGGCCGTTCGGCCCGTGGCACAGGCAGACGCGGGGTTTCCATCTCCTGCCCGGTCGATTATAAACTAAATTGAACGAAACCGTGACGACACGGCTCGGAAGGCTCGCCGAAGGATTTATCGAGGCAGGCTGGCTTGCCGCCGCCAGCCTGGTCCCCCTCTTTTTCAACGTCTACTCGGCCCGGATCTTTGAGCCGGATAAGCTCACCCTCCTCCGCACCGTCGTCCTGTTGATGGTCCTGGCCGGGGTCGTCTGGCTCCTCGAACTGCAGCGCCCCGTCCGCCTCCCCTCCGTCCGGGCTAATCCCCTGGTGGGGGCGGTCGCCCTCTTCGGAATCGTCTATGTGGTCACCACCATCACGTCCCTTAACCCGGAGGTGAGCTTCTGGGGCTCGTACCAGCGGCTCCAGGGCACCTTTGTCAACCTCTGCTACCTGGCCCTTTTCTTTTTCACCGCCGCCCTGGTCCGCCGCCGGGACCAGGTGGACCGGCTGGTGAGGGTGATGGTGCTCACCAGCCTGCCCGTCGGCCTTTACGGGCTTCTCCAGTATGTCGGCGGCCTGCCGGGCTCACCCATCCGCGACCCGCTGCCCTGGGGCAGCGACGTCACCCAGCGGGTGACCTCCACCATGGGCAACCCCATCTTCCTCGGGGCCTGGCTCATCATGGTCGTTCCCCTCACCCTGGCCCGGCTGGTGCCGGCCACGGTGGGGTTCCTGCGGGAGGCGAACGGGCCGGGGCCGTTCCCCTGGGCGGCCTGGGCCCGGGTGACCGGCTACGGCCTGGTCCTGACCGTCCAGCTCCTGGTTATCCTTTTCACCCAGAGCCGGGGACCCTGGCTCGGCCTCCTGGCCGGCCTTTTTCTCTTCGGGGTTCTCACGTCCCTCCGGCTCGGGCACCGGCGGCTCGCCGCCGTCACGGCCGGGCTCGGCCTGGCCCTGGCGGCGTTCATCGCCGGGCTTAACGTGCCGGGTTCGCCCCTGGAACCCCTCAAGGCCCAGAACCGCTACCTGGAGCGGCTGGGGAGCATCGCCGAGGCCGACTCGGGCACGGTGCGGGTCCGGCTCCTGATCTGGTTCGGGGACGGGGTTGGCCGGGGGGCGCTGGGCCTGGTCACCGAGAACCCGTGGCGCTTGCTGGTCGGCCACGGCCCGGAGACCATGTACTTTGCCTACGGCCCGTACTACCCACCGGACCTGGCCCACTACGAGGCCCGCAACGCCAGCCCGGACCGGTCCCACAACGACCTGCTCGACTACCTGGTGACCATGGGGGTGCTGGGCCTGGGCACCTACCTGCTGGTGCTGGGGGTATTTTACTGGCAGGCCGGCCGGCTGCTGGCGGGCCTGAAAGAGTTTCCGGCCCAGCTTCTGGTGGTCGCCCTCATTTCCGGGGTGACCGCCCACCTGGTGGAGACCCTCACCGGCATCGCCATCGCCGCGACCCGCACCTATTTCTGGCTGTTTCTGGGCCTGACGGCGGCCCTCACAGCCTTCAAGCCGGAACCGGCCGGCCCCCCGGCAACCGCCCAGGCAACACCTGCCCGCCGGGACCGGCGGCCGGGCGGCCGGCCTAATCGAACGCCGACCCCGGCCCCAACTTCGGGTCCGCGGTGGGGCTACATCCTCGGCCTCTACCTGGCCGCCAGCTTCGTCCTCGGCCTCCAGGCCGTGCTGGGCAGCATCGCCCCGGAGAGCTTTGTCCGACGGCTCGACCCGGTAACCTTTACGCTGCTGGGGCTCGGCTGGCTCGGCCTCGGCCTGGTGCTCGCCGGCCTGGCCCTCGCCCCGCAGGTCGGGGGTCGGCTTCCCACCTGGCGCCCCGGTTTGCTCCCCGTCTACGGCCTCCTGGCCGGGGCCGTTTTTGCCTTCCTGCTGGGTTCGGTCCTCAGCGTGGTAATTGCCGACATGTACTTTAAGCAGGGGCAGGTTCTTGACGAGGCCCAGCGCTACGACCTGAGCATTCCGGCCTACCTGGAGGCGCTGCGCTGGCAGCCCCGTCAGGACTTTTACTACATCTTTCTGGCCCGGGCCTATATGGAGCTGGGCCGCCGGGCCCCGGAGGTGGGCGGCACGGCGGCCGGCGACATCCGGCGGCTGGAGGAGCTGCCGGCAGCCGGCACCGGCCTTAGCCGGGAGCAACTTTTCCGGGCGGCCCGCTTCAGCCTGGAAGAGGCCTACCGGATAAACCCCCGCAACACCGACAACTCCGCCAACCTGGGACGGCTTTACCGGGTCTGGGCAGAACTCACGTCGGACCCGACCGAAAAGCAGGCCCGGTTTGACCGGTCCGAGGCCTACTACCGGCAGGCCACAACCCTGAGCCCGAATACTGCCCACCTCTACACCGAATGGGCGACGGTCCGGCAGCTCCGGGGCAACCCGGACGGGGCCGAAGAGCTCGCCCGCAAGGCCCTCGACCTGGACCCGAAATATGCGCCGACCTACGTCCTCCTCGGGGACATCAGCCTGGGCCGGTCCGACCTGGACCGGGCGGCGGCCATGTACCTGCGGGCGGTTGAGCTGGACGGCGGCCTGGTCGCCGCCTACAACTCCCTCGGGTACGTCTACTCGCGCCAGGGCCGGCGGCAGGAGGCGGTGGCCGCCTTCCGGCGGGCCGCCGAGCTGGCCCCCCGGGATCCCACGGTCCGGCGGAACCTGGCCCTGGCCTACCGCGACGCCGGCCTGAACCAGCAGGCGATTCAGGAGCTGCAGGCCGCCATCAACCTCACCCCCGCCGACCAGCAGGCGCCCCTCCGGCAGCTCCTGCAGGAGTGGCTGAGGTCATAGGGCGGTGACGGTCTACTTTTTGATTTTTTTGGTCGCCCTGATTATTGCCCTGGCCATGACCCCGGCGGCCGGCCGGCTGGCCGTCCGAACCGGCATGGTGGACCGGCCCTCGGCCCGGAAGCTGCACCACCACCCGGTTCCCCTGCTTGGCGGCCTGGCGATCTACTCCGCCCTGGTCGGGGCCGTGGCCATATTCAGCGACCGCACCTACCTGGCCCAGCTTACCGGCATTTTCATCGGGGCGACCCTGGTGAGCTTCTTCGGCCTCTGGGACGACCGGAGCGGCCTGCCGCCGCCGGTCAAGCTCGCCGCCCAGCTGGCGGCCACCGGGATTCTGCTCCTGTCCGGAATCCGGGTTCAGCTCTTCGAGTGGGAACCACTCAATTACGCCCTGACGGTCCTGTGGGTCGTGGGCATCACCAACGCCCTGAACCTGCTCGATAACATGGACGGCCTTTCGGCCGGGGTAGCCACGGTGGCCTCGGCCTTCTTTCTGGTCCAGGCGGCCCTGAGCGGCCAGTACCTCGTCGGGGCGCTGGCGGCCGCCCTCACCGGGGCCTGCCTAGGCTTCCTGGTGTACAACTTTAATCCGGCCCGGATCTTTATGGGGGACAGCGGAAGCCTGTTTCTGGGGTTTCTGCTCGCCGTTGTCGGCCTCAAGCTCCGGTTCGACAACGTCACGACGGTGACGTGGATGATCCCGGTAATCGTCCTGGGGGTGCCCATCTTCGATACGACCCTCGTCACCGTCTCCCGCCTGCGGCGGGGCCTTAACCCGCTAACGACCCCGGGTAAAGACCACCTCTCCCACCGGCTGGTAAAGGCGGGCCTAACCCACCGGGAGGCCGTCCTCACCATCTACGTGCTCGGGGTTGGCCTGGGCCTGGTCGCCACCCTGCTCACCCGGGCCGGCCCCGTGGAGGCCTACGCCGTCCTCGGTGTCCTCCTGCTGGCCGGCCTCATCGCCCTGGTCAAGCTCGAAGCCCTTTACGCCCGCCCGCCGGGACCGGGCTAGGCACGGCCGGGCTCGGGCGGCCCTCAGGACCCCTGCTGGCGGGCGGCCCCCTCGTCCCGGAGGCGGATTCCCTGCCAGAGGCGGACGCCGCCGTGGGCCCGGCGGGGGGCGAAGCCCCGGCGCCGCAGCTGGAGGCCGAACAGGTTCTGGGGCAGGGGCGGGTTGCCGGTCCGGGCGCACCAGCCCCGGTAGGCCCGGTAGAGCGTCCCGGCCGTAACCCGGGCCTCCGGGTCGCGGATACAGCAGGCGTCCAGGAACGCCAGCAGGACATCCATCCGCTCACGGTAGGCGGCCGTGGCCTCGTCGACCCGCCCGGCGGTGCCGAGGCCGTGGCGGAGCCAGAGGCCGGCCCCGGTCACGGCCCAGTTAAGGATGCCCGAAAGCTCAAAGGCCAGCTTCTCCGGCAGGTGCGGGTCCTGCTCCTCGGGCCGCAAAGCCCGGGAGAAGGGGATAACCCGGGCGGCCTCCCAGACGTCGGGTCCGGCCGCCTCCAGGGCCAGGGGCCGGTCGGTGGCAACCAGGAGCTTCAAGCCCGCCCCGCCAGGCCGCCGGCCCGCATTCGGACGGGTTAACTCCCCGGCCAGGTTTTTCACCAGCCGTTCGGTGAGCCGCACGTCTCCGGCCGGCCGGTCGATGGCCACCAGCCGGATGCCGGCCAGCACCCCGGGCCGGCCGAGGTTGCGCAGGAGATTCCCCGGGTCGCCCTGCCAGGCATAATCCCCAAGCAGGCGCTTGACCGTGCGAAGAAACGTGGTCTTGCCGCTGCCCGGCGGGCCGACGATAACGAAAAAGGCCCGCTCCGACCCCTCGCCCGTCAGCAGGTAGCCCACGAGCCGCTGCAGGTAGGCCTCAAGCTCCCGGTCGCCCTCGGTGACGCGCCTGAGAAAGTCACTCCAGCGTGACGCCCTGGCCCCGAGGTCGTACGTCACCCCGGCCAACCGGGTGATTAGCCGGCCCGGCTCGTGGGGCAGGAGCTGGCCGGTTCGCAGGTCGAGGGTCCCGTTGCGGACGTTAAAGAGGAGGGGGTCGGCGTCGAGGTCGGCGAGGCCGACCCGCAGGAGCCGTTCGGCGTGGGCAATCATGGCCAGCAGCCGGCTCCGCGCCTCCAGCCGCCGGGCATGGTCGGCCAGGGCCCGGCGGCGGGCGGCGTCCTCCGTCTGGGCGGCCTCCTGGTAGAGGCCCCGGACCACCAGGGTTCCCATTGCAACCAGCTCGGCCGTCTCCACCGGCGCCCAGCGCCGCCCGTCCCAGCCGAGCCAGCCCAGCTCGTCGACAAACCGCAGCCGGTGGCCGAACCGCTCGGCAAACCTGCGGCCGTTGCCGGCATCCGAAAGCTCAACCCCGGCCGGCTGGCCGGTTACCGGCCGCCGGATCCCGAGCCAGTCCCGCAGCCGGTCGGTCCCTTCAACCCCGAGAAGTTCCGCCAGGACCGGCCAGGCAACGAACTCGGCCTCGGCCCCGAGCCCCTGGACGGCATCGTCCTCGAGGTCCAGCCCCCGCCGGGGGTCGCCGGCAGCCTGGCCGACGGTGGCGACGAACTGGCGGATTTCGTGGGGCTCCCAGCCGGCCTGAGCCAGCACGGCCGCCAGGGCCAGCGGAAACCTCGCCCGGCCGGGGGCATCTTCGGACGGCCAGTGCCGGACGATAAGCGCGGCCGCGGCCAGGCGGCTTACGGCGGCCACCAGGTCGGACGCCCCAACTTCGGCCGGTCGGCCGAACCGCTTCCACTCGAGGACCTCCCCTTCGGCCACCTCCGAGGGGGGCGCCGGGACCGCACTCCCCTCGCCCCAGAGTTCGACCAGAACCTGCCGGCCGTCGGGTTCCGAAAACCGCCCCGTCGTGACCGGGGGGTTCGTCAGGTACCAGTAGCCGGCGGGGTTCGGGCGGTGACGGAGGCCGTCCATGACCGCCGTCCGGGGCAGAAAGGCGGGCCCCAGGGCGATGGCCTCGGGGCACTCGAGACCCACCCGGACCAGCCCGCCCGACACCGACCCGAGGACCAGGGCCACCCCCGTCTCGCCGGTGAAGACCCGTTCCAGGTCGGCCCGGACCAGGGCCGGGTCCGCCCAGCCGGCCCAGCTGAGCGGTTGCCCCGGCTGGTAAGGGATCGGCAGCCACCCGCGCCGGCAGTACTCACGGGCAGCCGAAAGACTGGAGCCGAACTCGACGGTCATCCGTTAACCCCCCCGCCTTCTGGCCTGTGATAATTACTACCACAGCCGCCCCCGCCCGGTAAACCGGCGGGGGCCGCCCCGGACTTAGCGGCGGGCGGGCGGAACCACCCAGCTAATTCCGTCGGTTCGGCCGAGCAGGTAGCGGCCGCCGGGGGTCAGCAGAAGCTCTTCCCACGGTTTGAGGGGCACGTCCACCGGGTCCTGACCTTCGAGCCGGACTCGAAGCCGGCGCGGCTCCCGACCGGCCGTAAGGTCGAGCCGGCGGCCGAGCCAGCGGAGGCTGGTCTCGAGGCGGGTCCAGGCCGCCGGAAGCTTGGGCGCAAAGGCCAGACCGCCCGAGGTGAGCCGCAGGCCGAGGAAACCGAATGCGGCCGCCTGCCAGAGGCCTCCGAGGGCCCCGGCGTGGACCCCGGCCGCCACGTTCCCCATCCGGTCGGCCAGGTCGACCTCGGCGGCCTGCCGGAAATAGGCCAGGGCCTTCTCCGTGTACCCAAGGCGGGCGGCGACGGCGGCGTGGATGGGCAGGCTGAGGGAGCTGCCGTGGCCGGTCCAGCGCTCGTAGTAATCGAAGTTCGCCCGGCGGACCTCGGGCGGGAACCGGTCCCAGAGCAGGTAGATGAGCAGGACAACGTCCGGCTGCTTGATCACCTTTGACCGCCGCACCCGCTCCGCCCCCAAAAGGACATCCATCGGGACCTTCCGGTCGCGGTAGGCCGAAAGGTCAATCTCCTCAAGGCCGAAGTAGCCCCGGAACTGCTCAAAGAGGCCGGTTTTCGGGTCGAACCCGGTGTACATGCGGGCGGCAATCTGGGCCCACTCCTGGGGCTCGGCGAAATCGAGGTTAAGCTCTTTGAACAGCCGGCGCCAGTCTTCCGGCCACCGCTGCTGCAGGATGTAGACCGCCTCGGCGGCCCGCTCCAGGTTCCACTGGGCCATAACGTTCGTATAGGCGTTGTCGTCGACCGCCTCGTGGTACTCGTCGGGGCCGATCACCCGGTAAATGTGATAGAGGCCGTCGGGACCCCGCCGGCAGCGGCTGGCCCAGAACCGGGCGGTCTCGACCAGGATCTCCGCCCCGGCCCGGCGGAAGAACTCGTCGTCGCCGGTGGCCTGCCAGTACTGCCAGACGGCGTAGGCGATGTCGGCGCTGATGTGGGCCTCGAGCTGGCCCGTCAAAATCGGAATTACGGTCCCGTCGGCGGCCAGGGCGAAGGCCGGGGTGGTCTCCTCGCCGGTGTCGGCCGATTCCCAGGCGTAGAGGGCCCCGCGGTAGCCGAGCTTGCGGGCATTCAGCCGGGCGGCCGGAAGGGTCCGGTAGCGGTACATCAGGAGGGCCCGGGCTGCCTCCGGCTGGGTCAGGACGAAGAACGGGAACATGTAGATTTCGGTGTCCCAGAAGACGTGGCCCTTGTAACCGGGTCCGGTGAGCGCCCGGGCGCCAATCGACGCCCGGTCCGTCTCGGGGTTGGCGGCGCTGCTCAGGTGGTAGACGGCAAACCGCAGCGCCTTCTGGGCGAAACTGTCGCCCTCGACCACAATGTCGGTCTGCCGCCAGAGACCGTCCCACCGGCAGATGTGGGCCCGGGTGAGGGCCGCCGGGCCCTCGGCGGAAATTTCCCGCAGCCGGGCCAGGGCGGCGCCGGCCGGGTCCCCCGTATCGTGGGATGTAAAAACGACCACAAACCGGTCAAGGGTGATGGGCGGCTCCCCCGCCGACCGGGGCCTGAAGGTCCAGCGGACGACCACCTCGTTGCCGGCCAGTTCGACCGTCGGGGTCGTTGCCGGCCGGGTCCGGTGGCCGATGGCGAAGGCAACTGTCACGTCCCGGCGAACTTTCCACTCGACCAGGATCCCGTCGGCGAGGGTCTCAACCCGGGCGGGCCGGGGCTGGCCGTCGGCCCGGCGGGGCGGGGCAAAGCGGCTTTCCAGGACCACGGGCCCCGTGTGGTCGACCGGCACCACCGCCACCGACTGCAGCAGCTCATGCCGGTCGCCCAGGGACGCCAGCCGGGTCAGGTAAATCCCGGTGGTTCGCCCGGCCCGGTCGCGGCAAGCCCACTCCCGCCAGAAGACGGCCTGGCGCAGGTCGAGGCCGCGCCGGTGGTGCAGGGTCTCCGCCGATTCAAGGCTCAGGGCCTCGTCGCCGACGTACACCTTAAGGTTGGTCCAGTCGGGGCCGACGGCGAGCTCCGGCGGGGCGCCGGGCACCGGGCCGTCGTCGAAGACTCCGGCTATGAACGTGGCCGGGGCGCCGTGGGCCGTCCCTTCCGGCAGGGAGCCCCGGACCCCGGCGTAGCCGTTGGCGACCGCAAAGAGCGCCTCCACCGCCCGTTCCCGGGTCGGCTCGTGGCCCTCCTGGGTGAGGGACCAGAGGGGCTCCTCAAACGGCACCGCCGGCAGGCTGAGGGACCCCGGCCTTGCCGCCGCCCAGGCGTCGGCCACGGCCGCAAGCAGGGCCCGGAAGCAGGCCGGCCCTCCGCCCAGGTGGATGACCGGGTCGGGGACCCCGTTCGGCTCGGGCCCGACCGAGACGATGGTGGCCCCGGCCACCTCCGGAATGAGCATCCGGTAGTCGCTCCCCTCCAGGCCGCCGACCGGGCCGAATTCGTCCCCGCCGACCAGGATATCACCCGGGGGAATCCCCCGGGCCGCGGCCAGCTCACCGACAACCCAGCGCATGCTGTCGGATTTGTCGGTGAGGCCGACCTCGATGTGCTTAACGTCGCTGGTTATCCGGGCGTCGGCCAGGCCCTTGGCCAGGGCAATCCGCCGGGTCAGCTCCATCGCCTCAGGGAGGCCGCCGGCCAGGCCGCCGGCCCGGAGCCGCCCCTCCACCGCCGCGAGCAGGTCGCCCATGGCCGACTTGGGGGGGTCGGCCCACTCGGGCAGGGGAATCAGGTCAATTTTGCGCCGGTTGAGCCGGTCGTAAATCACCTCGATTTCGAGGCCGGTCCTCGCCCGGAGCTCATCCCGGACGGCGTCGGCAATCTCGGTTAGCAGCCGCTCCTCTTCCGGACTGGCCACCCGGCGCCAGCAGACCACCGGCCGCCCGTAAACATCGAATCCGAAGACCTCCGACCCCCGGTTCGCCGCGACGAAGAGGTTTTGCTTGGCCGGGCCGCAGAGCCGGGAGGTGAGCTGGCGGTCGATATTCTGAAAGTTCGTCCCGGTTATGACCACGACGAAGGCGCCGGCCCGGAGGAGCCGCTCGATTAGGTCCCGCACCGGGGCAGCATCCTCGGTCCGGCTTGCCACGGCCGTGCCGTCCCAGTCGAAGGCGATGACCCGGAACGGGCGGGCGAGCCTCCGGGCCAGCTCCGGGGTCAGGCCGGGACAGGCGCGGCGGAGTCTGCGGCTGCTTGCGGGTCCCCCAGCCGGGGCAGCCTTGCGGGTGAGCTGACTTCCCAAAGCCACGACTTTAATTTAGATGTAGCCGGAAGGCCGAACTAGAGGCCAGAAACGTCGTCCACTTTAATTATCCACAATGGTGAAAAAGGGTGGGGGATTCCGGCGTACTACCAGGCGGGGAAGAAGGAGAGGCGGCGGGCGGATTCGAACCGCCGAATCGCGGTTTTGCAGACCGCTGCCTTAACCACTTGGCTACGCCGCCGGTCAACGGTGGAGCGGAAGACGGGATTCGAACCCGCGACCTTCTCCTTGGCAAGGAGACGCGCTACCGCTGCGCCACTTCCGCCCGGGTGCCGCGGGCGGGATTTGAACCCGCACGCCTGTTCGGCACCGCCCCCTCAAGACGGCGTGTCTGCCAGATTCCACCACCGCGGCACGGTTTGCAGGCGGCCCTTCCGGACCGGCAGGGGCGGAGGGATTTGAACCCCCGACCGGCGGTTTTGGAGACCGCTGCTCTGCCTGGCTGAGCTACGCCCCTAATCCGGCGGTCTCCCACCGACCGCCCATAAGTAAAGTATACACAAGGGTCCGCGCCTGTCAAGACCGCCGGGGCCGGCCTTCCGCCCGAACGGTCGGCACCCCGGCCGAAAGGTGGCAGCTTTAAAATCAAAGGGGATAAGTTATGGGCGAAGCTCCTGTGATCACCCTGCGGCCGGTCGGCTATGTCGAGACGGCGGTTCCGGATGAGTTGATCCCGCTTCGCCGCCGGGACCTGGTGGCCAATATCGTCGTCGCCCCGGAGCTTACCCCGGCCCTGGACGGCATCGAAGCCTACTCCCACCTCTTCGTCATCTTCTGGATGCACCGGGTCGACCCCCGCGCCGGCATTGAGCTGAAGGTCCACCCCAGGGGCCGAACCGACCTGCCAGAGGTAGGTCTCTTTGCGACCCGGACCCCCCGGCGGCCGAATCCCATCGGCCTGGCGGTGGTCGAACTACTGGGGCGGCGGGAGAACGTGCTCACCGTCCGTGGCCTGGACGCCTTCAACGAGACCCCCGTGCTCGACATCAAGCCCTACGACCCCTACGACCGGGTTGAGGCCGTGCGGGTCCCCGACTGGTGGTTTCGGCTGACCGGGCAGGTTTAGCCGGATTTGGCCTGAACCGGCCTGGTGATTCGCGCGATCGGGTATACTTAATCTGGTGGCCGTGCTAGACGGGGAGCTAGCGGTGCCCTGTACCCGCAATCCGCTATAGCGGGGTCGAATTCCCACCCGCGGGCGCCGGTCTGCCGGGTCGAGCCGCCCCCCCGCCGACGTTGATGGTTGGGTCCGGCGCGACGGAAGCCTGCGAACCCCGCCAGGTCCGGAAGGAAGCAACGGTAAGCAGTCACTTCCGGGTGCCGCCGGGGCGCCTGGCCGGAGCCGGCGACGGGCGGTCAGCCGGTGGACCCGTTCAACGGTGGGTGCACGGCCACCAGTTTTTACCCGGCAGGATACGGCCACGTCGCTCCGGTCCGAAACCCTGAGCCTGCTTGCCCGCTACGGGCTCCTTGCCCGGAAAGCCCTGGGCCAGCATTTCCTTATAAATGAGCGGGTGCGCCAGGTGATCCTTCGGGCGGGTGAATTCGGGCCGGACGACGTCGTCCTGGAGGTCGGGCCGGGTCTGGGCACCCTGACGGAAGCCCTCCTCCGGGCCGGGAGCCGGGTCGTCGCCGTCGAAATCGACCCCGGCATGGTCCGGGTCCTGGCCGACCGGTTTAAGGACCACCCCCGGCTCAAAATTGTCCAGGCCGATATTCTGACTTACCCCTTCGAAGCTGAGGTCGGGCCGGTTTACAAGGCGGCCGGCAACCTGCCCTATAACATCGCCACGGCGGTGCTGGAACGGCTCCTGGCCGGCCGCTGCCCGCCCTGCCTTAGCGTTGTCATGCTCCAGCTCGAGGTTGCCCGGCGCATCACCGCCCGGCCCGGCGAGGCCGCCTACCTGACCTGGTTCGTCCGGTTCTACGCCGAGCCGGCCCTCGTGATGAAGGTGCCGCCCCGGGCCTTCTGGCCGCCCCCGAAGGTCCACTCGGCCGTGGTCCGGCTGGTCCGGCGGGACCCGCCCGAGGTGGATTCCCCGGCCGAGTTCTTTAGATTTCTCCAGGCCGGGTTCGCCCAGCCCCGCAAACAGCTGCGCAACTCCCTGGCCGACGGGCTGCGGCTACCGCCGGCCGAAACCGCCCGCCTCCTCGAGGCGGCCGGCATTGACCCCCGGCGGCGTCCGGCCGACCTGACCCTGGCGGAATGGCTTAAGCTTTATGGGGTTTACCGTGCGCACGTCCCGGCGCGTCCTGGCCCGGGCCAAGGTTAACCTGGGCCTCGAAGTCCTGGGCCCCCGCCCGGACGGGTACCACGAGGTCCGGACCATCCTGGCGACGGTCAGTCTGGCCGACCGGCTCGAGGCCGAACCGGCCGATACGGTGGCGGTGCGCTCGAGCCGGCCCGAACTCGGGACCGAATCGGACCTGGTTTACCGGGCGGCCCGGCTGATCCTCGACGTGGCCGGGGTGGGGGGCGGGGCCCTGGTCCGGGTAGAAAAGCGGGTCCCCCTTGCCGCCGGCCTGGGAGGCGGGGCCAGCGATGCCGCCGCCACCCTCCGTCTTCTGCGCCGCCTCTTCCGGCTAAACCTGACCGAACCGGTGCTGTGCCGGCTGGCGGCCCGGCTCGGGGCCGACGTGCCCTTTTTCATTCGGGGTGGGGTGGCCCTGGCGGCAGGCCGGGGCGAGCGGCTGGAGCCCCTCCCCGACCTTCCGCCCTGGCCGGTGGTGGTCGCCC
>FWWL01006282.1_pt1 | contig 16815 bp, 12 predicted proteins | sample 2228331 | NCBI WGS metagenome assembly FWWL01 (sample SAMEA103939775, study PRJEB20133) | metagenome
TGAGGTTGTGGCAACCGGCCGGCTCACAACATTTCCGGGCGCCTCGCGCTATCAGCTGATTGTCGAGGCGCTCGAACCTGCAGGCATGGGCGCGCTGATGGCGCTGCTTGAGGCGCGTAAGCGCGCGCTGGCCGCCGAAGGCCTGTTTGATCAGAGCCGGAAAAAGGCAATACCGTTTTTACCCCAGGTGATTGGGGTTGTCACCTCGCCTTCGGGGGCGGTGATCCGCGACATCCTCCACCGGCTGGCCGACCGGTTCCCACGCCGGGTCATTATTTGGCCGGTCTCCGTCCAGGGCGCGACCTCGGCAGCCGAGGTTGCCGCGGCGATCCGCGGCTTCAACGCCTTGCCATATGGTGGTCCCATTCCCCGCCCAGATGTGATTATCGTTGCCCGCGGTGGCGGTTCGGTTGAAGACTTATGGGGGTTCAATGAAGAAATCGTGGTGCGTGCGGCAGCCGAAAGCGCCATTCCTTTGATCTCCGCTGTCGGGCACGAGACGGACACAACGCTCATCGACTTTGCCGCTGATTTACGCGCCCCGACCCCAACAGCGGCGGCTGAGCTGGCGGTTCCGGTGCGGGCGGATCTTGTTGCTCAGGTTGCGGCTTTCGCCGCCCGGCTTGCTCGGTCGATTCGCCAAGGGGTCGAGGGGCGCATGCAGCGGCTCAGCGATCTCTCCCGCGCTTTGCCGCGCCCTGAGCTCTTGCTTGTTCAGCGGGCGCAAAGGATCGATCTTGCGGCGGGCCGGCTTGCAGCGGCCTCAAAGGCGCTGGTCGATGCGCGAGCGCTTGCCCTCTCGCGTGCTGGGTCCGGGCTGAGGCCGCGGCTTTTGGCCGCGCTTCTTGCTACACGCGCGCAAGCCTTAGCCGCGGTGGCGGCGCGGCTCCAGCCAGCGCTGCGACGCAGTGTTGAACGGCGGGCCGATCGGCTTCAGCTGCTTCGGCTTTCGCCCGAGCCGATCAGCGCGCGAATTGCGCGCGAGGAGATCGGACTTGCGGACGCTCTCACCCGGGCGCGCGCTGCGCTCGACCGCACGCTTGAGCGCGCGGCTGAACGGCTTGCCGCCCTTGATCGGCAGCGTCGCGCGCTTGGCTTTGAGGCCACGCTGGCCCGTGGTTTCGCCCTGATTCGCAGGCCGGACGGCACACCCATCACCCAAACAGCGGCGCTGCGCGCGACGCCGCGCTTTTGGGTCGAACTTGCCGATGGCCGAACCGAGGCAACCCCTCGCTCGCGCCCGGCGCGGGGGGCAGGGGGCGACCCGCCCAAACAGGTGCCAAAGCAGGGACATTTGTTTGACCCTTGAGCCCGCCCGCGTGTTGACTTCTGATCGCGGCCACGGGCGTGGGCAAAGGCACAGGCCCCATGGATCACCAGCGCTGCCCGAAGCCCTGCGCTGGCCAGTGCTTGCGCGCTCATCTCTGGATCGGTGATTTCGGGCGCCTATTCCAAAAGCCGCCGGGCGATCACCTGCGCCTGAATTTCGGCGGCGCCTTCGAAGATGTTTAGGATGCGCGCGTCGCAGAGGATGCGACTGATTGGGTATTCAAGCGCAAAGCCATTGCCGCCGTGGATCTGCAAGGCATTGTCAGCCGCAGCCCAGGCAACCCGCGCCGCCAAGAGCTTCGCCATTCCGGCTTCAAGATCACAGCGCTTGCCCTGGTCTTTGGCGCGTGCCGAGAAGTAGGTAAGCTGACGGGCAATGAGGATTTCGGCCGCCATCATGGCAAGCTTATCGGCCACGCGCGGGAAAGCGATTAGGTCCTTGCCGAACTGCTTGCGTTCTTCGGCGTAGCGAAGCCCCGCCTCCAAGGCCGATTGCGCCACACCAATGGCGCGCGCTGCGGTTTGAATGCGCGCGGATTCAAAGGTCTGCATGAGTTGCTTGAACCCTTGCCCTTCGACCTCACCCAAGAGCGCCTCGGCGGGCACGCGAAATCCATCAAACGCGAGCGTGTATTCCTTCATCCCGCGATAGCCCAAAACCGGAATTTCGCCGCCTGAAAGCCCCGGGTCTGGGAAGGGGTTGCCCTCGGTGCCGGGGGTCTTTTCAACCACAAACATCGACAGGCCCCGCCAGTCGGTCGTCCCCTCGATGGTGCGGGCAAGAATTGTCATCACATTTGCGCGTGCGGCATGGGTGATCCAAGTCTTGGTGCCGGTGATGACCCAATGGTCGCCGTCTTTGCGTGCTCGTGTGCGCAAAGAGCCAAGATCCGAGCCGGTATCAGGCTCGGTAAAGACGGCGGTAGGCAGAGCCTCGCCGCTGGCAAGTTTGGGCAACCAGCGTGCCTTTTGCTCCTCGGTGCCGCCGTGTAGAATAAGCTCAGCGGCAATTTCGGTGCGTGTGCCAAGGCTTCCCACACCAATGTAACCGCGGCTGAGCTCTTCTGAGACAACCACCATCGCCGCCTTTGACAACCCAGAGCCGCCGTAGGCTTCAGGGATCGTCAACCCAAAGACACCAAGCTCGGCAAGCTCGCGGATCACCCCCATGGGGATCAGTGCATCCGCCAGATGCCAGGTGTGCGCAACCGGCACGATCTTTTCATCGGCATAGCGGCGGAATTGGGCACGGATGAGTTCGAGCTCCTCGTTAAGCCCGGTTGCGCCAAATGTCGCCGAACCGGCGTGATTGCGCATCAGCGCGACAAGCCGCGTCCGTGCTGCGGCCGTATTGGCCGAGATCAGCGCGGCAATCGGGCCCTCCTCGAAAAGCGCACAATCATTTCGGGAAAGGCCCAAATCGGCTGGGCGGAGAAACTCGCCCTGACTCATCGGCAAACCGCCGGCGATCTGAGCCAAAAACTCTCCAGCCGCGATCTGCAGGAGCAAGGCCTCCATTTCGCCGAAGCGCCCTTCGGCAAGCAGGCGCTCCGCCCAAGCCTGAAGCTGCCGCAGCGATTCGACATAAGTGGCAAGCCAAGCGAGCCCATGCGCGCGCCTTTGCTCGCGCTCAAGCCGGGCCGGATCGAGCCGGCCGCCTTCGCCCACCACAACTTTTCTCACCAACTCTGTTGCCTTTGCCAAAAAAGCATCAAGAGCAGGCATAGCGGCGGAAATGAGCTGGGCCGGTTCTTGGCTTGCGGCTTCTTGGGGTTGAGCTTGGTCAAGCATTGCGTGTCTCCTCATGCGCGCGCAGGCTCGATAGGGGTTTTTGCGACCCAACGCAACGATAATGCGCGCCAAGCGCTCGTCCAGCACGAAAATGTCGCGCTCTTTTGCGCTTTGGGCCGCGTGCACTTTGGCCTTCGCCGTGCTAGCCAAGCTGGGCACGACCGGAGCGCACCATGGAACTTCTTTATGCAGGTTTGCCCGCCTTTGCTTTTTGGCTTGCAGTGGCGATCACCTTGTTTGCGGGCTTCGTGAAGGGCGCTGTCGGCTTTGCGATGCCGCTCATTATGATGGCAAGCTTCTCAAGCTTTATGCCCCCCGATCTGGCCTTGGCTGCACTTATCGTCTCGGTCCTTGTCACCAATCTTCACCAGACGCTTCGCGATGGGCTTGCTGAGGCGTTCGCCTCGGCGGTGCGGTTTTGGCGGATTCTGCTCACAACGGTGGTTGGCATTGTGCTTTCGGCGCCGTTTGTGACCGTTATTCCCGAACGGTTGATGCTTGGGCTTTTGGGCGTGCCGGTTGCGGGCTTTGCGCTTATGCAGCTTGTGGGTTTCAGCCCATACGTGCGGCCCAAATGGCGCTCTTTGGCGGAATGGGCGGCAGGCTTCGTGGGTGGGCTTTACGGCGGCATTTCAGGCATTTGGGGGCCACCGGTAATCGTGTATCTGTTGGCCAGCGCAACGCCAAAGCGGGAGATGGTGCGCGTGCTCGGCGTTGTCTTTTTGATTGGGGCGGTAACGCTTCTTGCCGCGCACCTTGCAACCGGGGTGCTCAACGCGCGGACCTTGCCCTTTTCGCTTGCGCTGTGTGTGCCGGCCGCTTTGGGGATGTGGCTTGGCTTTCGGATGCAAGACAGGCTTGAGCCAGAGCGGTTTCGCCGCTGGATGTTGGTTGTGCTGCTTGTGGTGGCGGCAAACCTGATTCGCCGCGCAATCTTTGGCTGAGGCTCAGCGTTGCTGGGCTTGTTGAGTTCTGGGGCTTTGTGACAACTTGGGAATTCTGGCGCTGATGGGTCGCCTCGACGGGGGTGGGGCTGGTTCCTCACGCCCCGCGCGGTGCCCTAGACAAGAGCGGCGGCATGAACATCGGCGTCGATAAACGGCACATATTGGGCAAAATTATCCGCAAAGAGTTTGACAAGCCGTCGTGCTGCGGCGTCGTACGCGGCAGGATCGGCCCATGTGCTGCGCGGATCAAGCAGGCGCGCATCAACACCCGGGACGGAAAGCGGCACCTCAAAGCCGAAATGCGCGTCGCGGCGATAGGCCACCCCGTCAAGCGCCCCGGAGAGTGCGGCATTCAACAAGGTGCGGGTGGCCTGAATGGGCATTCGCCGCCCCACGCCAAAGCCGCCGCCTGCCCAGCCCGTGTTGACAAGCCAGCAGCGCACGTTGTGCCGGCGGATCTTTTCCTGCAGAAGCTTGCCGTAAACCTCGGGCCGGCGCGGCATAAAGGGCGCGCCAAAGCAGGTGGAGAAGGTCGGCTCAGGGTCGGTCACTCCGCGCTCAGTTCCGGCGACCTTGGCCGTGAAGCCCGACAGGAAGTGGTACATGGCCTGCGCCGGGGTGAGGCGCGCAAGAGGCGGCATCACGCCGAAAGCGTCGCAGGTCAGCATGACCACGTCTTTTGGATGGCCAGCACGGGAGGTTGGCGAGGCGTTGGAGATGGCCTCAAGCGGGTAGGCCACACGCATGTTGGCCGTAAGGGTGTCGTTGGAAAAGTCAAGTTCTCGGCTTTCCGGGTCGAAGATCATATTTTCGACCACTGAGCCAAAGCGCCGCGTCGTTGCCCAAATCTCGGGCTCGGCGGCTGGATCAAGATTTATCGTTTTAGCGTAGCACCCTCCTTCGAAGTTGAAAATCCCGGTGTCAGACCAGCCATGCTCGTCGTCACCAATGAGGATGCGCAAGGGGTCTTGGCTCAGGGTCGTTTTCCCCGTTCCCGAGAGCCCAAAAAACACCGCCGCGTGGTCAGGATCGCCGATGGCGTGGTTGGCTGAGCAGTGCATAGGCATGACGCCGCGATCGGGCAAAAGGTAATTGAGCACCGTGAAGACCGATTTTTTGATCTCCCCGGCATAGGCGGTGTTGCCAATCAAGACGAGTTTGCGCTCGAAATCGATGGCGATCACCGTGTCGCTGCGGCAACCGTGCCGGGCTGGATCGGCGCGAAAGCTCGGCAGGTCGATCACCGTCCATTCCGGAATGAAGGTGTCAAGCTCCGCGCGCGTGGGCCGGCGCAGAAGGTGGCGGGCAAAAAGGCTGTGCCAGGCGGTTTCCGTGATCACCCGCACGTCGAGCCGATGCGCTGGATCAGCCCCGGCATAGAGGTCTTGCACAAAAAGGGCGCGCCCTTTCAGATGCGCGACCATGTCAGCAAACAGCCGTTCAAAGGCATCGGCGGCAAGCGGGCGATTATTGTCCCACCAAATTGTGTTTTCGACCGAAGGCCTGCGCACGACGAACTTGTCTTTGGGTGAGCGTCCGGTGAATTGCCCCGTTCTTACAAGCAAGGCGCCGCCAACTCCCAAATGCCCTTCTCCGCGCGCAATCGCTGCCTCAACCAGGGCCGCTTCACATAGATTATAGGCAACTGGACCTGCACCGTCGAACCCTTGATCTTCAAGGCGCTGTTTGGGGTTGACTCGGCCTGTGTGCATCGTTGGCAATCCTCCCGCTCCGTCATGCTTGGCGCGCAGGGCCTGGTTCAAAGAGGCGGCGATGGCTCTTGCCGCTCACCGTCCGCCGCGCGCGCCTTTCGCCTATATCACGATGCCTTCATTCGAGAACAGGGGGGGGCGCCTCCCGTTAGCGCCAACAAAGCGATGTTATCGCCAACACCAAAGAACTCGGCCGCTGGAAGGAGAATCTTCACAAAATTATGGCGCACTTGTGGCAGGAATGCGCCTTCTCGGTTGATTCTTTGCGTGTTTCAGCTCATGATAGCGCACAAAAGACCACCGAGCAGAGGCAGAGAGAGATACAGGCATGCCCAGGATCGCCCTTGTCGATGATGACCGCAACATTCTGACCTCGGTTTCCATCTCACTTGAGGCCGAAGGGTTCGAGGTGGAAACTTATACCGACGGCCAAAGCGCCTATGACGCTTTCTGCCGCCGGATGCCGGACATGGCGGTGCTTGACATCAAGATGCCGCGGATGGACGGTATGGAGCTTTTACAAAGGCTCAGGCAGAAATCGACCATTCCGATCATCTTCCTCACCTCGAAAGATGACGAAATCGACGAGGTGCTCGGCCTGCGCATGGGCGCGGATGATTACGTCAAAAAACCCTTTTCACAAAGGCTTCTGATCGAACGTATTCGCGCTTTGCTCCGCAGGCAGCAGGCCCTTGCCGCGGGCGAAGCCAACACTGAAGAAAATAAGATTTTGGTTCGCGGCTCGCTGACCATGGATCCGTTGCGGCATATCGTGACCTGGAAGGGTCACGAGGTCACGCTTACGGTGACCGAATTCCTTTTGCTTCAGGCGCTTGCGCAGCGGCCGGGGTTTGTCAAAACCCGTGAGCAGCTTATGGATGTGGCCTATGATGACCAAGTTTACGTTGATGACCGCACAATCGACAGCCACATCAAGCGGATCCGGAAGAAACTGCGCGCCGTTGACCCAGACTTTTCCGCCATCGAAACGCTTTACGGTATTGGCTATAAATTCAATGAGGCGTAATTGAATAAAAAAGCCATCAAGCAAAACCTTGATCACGATCGAGCATGCTGGCAATCACGCAGATCGTGAGGGCGCAAGGGTGACAAACACGCTTACGCTTGACGCGCCGCCTCCGATAAAACCCTTTGCGCGGAGTGATACGGGTCCCCGCGGCGCGGTTGTCATTGGCGAAGATTGGGATCGCCCGCAAGCGGTCGCCGAGCGTGAGGCGCGCCGGCGGCGCGCTAAGCGCGGTGTGTTTTCCACCTTTCGCTCACCGCTCGCCCGAAAGATCATCCTGTTCAATTTGATTGCGCTTGTGCTCTTGGTTGCCGGAATTCTCCTGACCGGGCCAAGTCGCGAGATCTTGCTTAAAGAATACGAGCGCGCGGCAATCACCCGTGCAGAGACGATTGCCGACCTTTTGGCCCTGCAAGCGGAACTCCTTTCTGCCGATGGTCGGCCGGGGGCTGCGGGTGATGCGGCTGCGCACGCGGTTTCTCCCGAGGCCGCGCGGACAAATTGGCAAGCCTTAGCGCTCGAGCGGCTCACGCTTGCCCCGCACTCGGAAATTCTTCTCCTTGACCCTGAAGGCGAGGTCGCGTTGGTTGCGCGGGCGGCGGAAAGTCAGTCGCGCCGCGTGCCTGTCGAAACGGCGCCAGAGCCATTTACCCCCATCAGCCGCGCGCTTGAGCTTGGGCTTGGGGCCCTCAGGCGCCTTGTGCCCGCAGCCCCGGTCCCCGCGCCGAATACGGCAGAGCTGGTCGCAAGCCTATTCAACGCGGCGATGAGCGGGCGCAGTGCAGCGCTGACGCTGACCCAGGGGGATCAATTCCGCGTGCTGGCTGCTGCCCCTGTGCTTGACCGCGACGGTCAGCCGAGTGGGGTGGTGGTGGTTCAGGACTTCCCCGACCATCTGCGCGCGCGCTTGCGGGCTGAGCGCGAACAGGTTCTGCAGCTTTTCCTGCTTGTGCTCGTCGTCTCGATGGGGCTGTCGCTAATCTTAGCCTCAACCATCGCCAATCCGTTGGCCGATCTTGCGGCTGCCGCCGAAATCGGGCGTGACCGCAACGCCCGCCGGCTTTCGCCGGAACGGGTGCGGATCCCTGATCTGACCGGCCGGCCCGATGAGATTGGGCGGCTTTCGGCTGCGCTGCGCGGCATGGTAAGCGCGCTTTATGATCGCATCGAGGCGAACGAGCAATTTGCCGCCGATGTTGCCCATGAGATCAAAAATCCGCTGGCAAGCCTGCGCTCGGCCGTGGGGACGCTGAGGCGCGCCCAACGGCGCGATCAAATTGAGCGGTTGCTCGACGTGATCGAGCATGATGTGCGCCGCATCGACCGACTGATCTCGGATACAACCAATGTCTCGCGCCTCGATAGCGAACTTGTCAAGGAAGAGGAGGAAGTCTTTGACCTCTGCAAGACAATCCGCAACCTCAGCGAACATCTTCGGCACGAGGCGGCCGAAAAGGGGATCGACTTCATCGTTGATCTTCCTGCTGAGCCGATCGTCATTCACGGGCTTGAGGCGCGGCTTGCGCAAGTTTTCGTCAACCTTTTGTCCAATGCGATCTCTTTCTGCGGGCCTGGAGATGCGGTGCGCATTTGGGCGCGGCGGCGGGAAAACCGCGTGCTCGTCGTCGTTGAAGATACCGGCCCCGGCATCCCTGAGCAGTCGTTGACGAAGATCTTCAAGCGTTTCTACTCCGAACGTCCGCCAGACCAATTTGGCAATCATTCGGGTCTTGGGCTTGCGATTTCGAAGCAAATTGTCGAGGCCCACGGTGGGGTGATTTGGGCCGAAAACATTCGCCCTCCGGGGGCGGATGCGACGACTCCTTCGCTTGGCGCGCGCTTTGTCGTTGGCTTGCCGGTGTAGTGGACTCGTGAGCCGCGCTTGCCAAGAACCTGCAGAGACCGTAGGCCTCCCGCGCAAGGGCGTCGGTTTTGTGCAGAAGACGGAGTCAATGCAGCCCAAGATGAGCTCGCCCGGCCACGTGTGCTCACAGGGCCTTTGCGCGCTGCGCAAGGAGCAGCACCACGCGAGCAACCCAGACAAGCGCTCTTGTGAAAGCGCTGATGCAAAGCACAGAAAAAGGGCGCCATTCCCCAAGCCGCTCCGAACAAGTCTATGCACAAGGTGAAAGTTTGTGCAAAGATGCTGTCGCTTCTGCGTCACGAAGGTCAACTAGCGGGCCGGAGGAGCCGGTTCCAAAGCCAGCAGGCGGAATCATGAAACCTTTGCTCGCACCAATGCTCGGGGCCTCGGCGCTTCCATCGCCAAAGGCGGCGACAACCACCGCTCATGCGAGCTGTGTTGCGTTCGGGCGTGAGCGCGGCATCTTGATTGAAGGGCCTTCCGGCAGCGGAAAATCCCAGCTTGCGCTCGAGCTCATTGCGCTTGGGGCAGTTTTGGTTGCGGATGATCGCACGGTGCTGATCGGCGCTGAGGGAAAGCTGTTTGCTCGCGCGCCGAATTCCATCGCGGGCCTCATTGAGGTGCGGGGCTTTGGCCTCTTGCGCCTGCCCCCCTTTAGGCTCGCAGCGGTGGCAGCGGTGGTAACGCTTGGAGCGGGCGCCGGGCTCGCGCGTCTGCCGGAGCATTTGCAGACCACTCGGCTTGGCGCGACTTTGCCCTGGTTTCGGATCGATCACGGCTCTGCCGCCTTCGCCCGGGCGCTTGCACACTGGCTGCGACGAAGCGGCACTCGTGGCGAGCGGCTTGACCCGGATGGAATTGTTTAGAGCCTCACGCGGAACCGGAAAGGCGGGCAAGGGCAAAAGAAGCCCTTGCCATGAAGGGTGCAAAGGGCCTTGGGGCGTTGCCCTTAAACCGCGTTCTGCCAAAGCCAAAGCGCTGCTTAAAGCGTTTCGCGCCGATGTGTTTTTCTCGCCTCGGCAAAGGCCTATAAATCACGGTCATGAACAACGCTGAGACAGAGGCGGGTCTTCACAGGATCGTGCTGGTCACTGGGCCCTCAGGCGCGGGGCGCAGCCTTGCCATTGCTGCGCTTGAAGATCTTGGGTTTGAGGCGATTGATAATTTGCCGATCAGCCTCGTGCCCCGGCTTTTGGAAGCGCCCGCTGGGGCGCGCCCGCTTGCGCTTGGGATCGATACGCGCAACCGCGATTTTTCGGTTGCGGCCTTGATCGAATTGATGGACCGGCTGAACCGCCATCCGGCGGTTATTGCTGAGACGCTTTATCTTGATTGCAGCGCCGGCGAGCTTTTGCGCCGCTTTGCCCAGACGCGACGGCCCCATCCCCTGAGCCCCGGCGCGCCACCTGAGGAGGGCATTGCCCTTGAGCGGGCGCTTTTGCAGCCAATCCGCGACCGCGCCGAGCATCTCATCGATACGACTGAGCTTGCCCCGCATGAGCTGCGCGCGACCATTGCGGCGCGGTTTGGGCAAGAGCGCGGGGGGATGATGGCGGTTGCGGTCAGTTCCTTCTCCTTCCGGCGGGGTCTGCCGCGGGGGGCGGATTTGGTCTTTGACGTGCGCTTTTTGAAGAACCCGCATTGGCACCCGGCGCTGCGGGGGCGCGACGGCCGCGATCTGGAGGTTGCCGCCTTTATTGAGGCCGATCCGCGCTTTGCGCCGTTTTTCGAGCGGCTCACCGCGCTTGTGCTGCCTCTGCTCGCGGCCTTTCGCGAGGAAGGCAAGGCGAGCGTGTCTATTGCCATTGGCTGTACGGGCGGGCGGCACCGCTCGGTGGCAGTGGCCGAGCGTTTGGCAGCTGTTCTTGCCGAACACGGCTGGACAGTGGCAAAGAGACATCGCGAACTCGAGCGCGATTCGCATAGGCTTGAAACCATTGACTTCGGCTGACCGCAAAGCCCTGATTGGCATCGTGATCGTCGCCCACGGCGGGCTCGCGCGCGAATATTTAAACGCCGTCGAATATCTGTTCGGCCACCAGGAGGGGATCCGCGCGGTCTCGATTGAGGCGGATTATGACCGCAAAGCGAAGGCCGAGGAGATCAAAGCCGCGGCCGATGCGGTCGACCGGGGGGCGGGGGTGCTGTTTGTGACCGATATCTTCGGCGGCTCGCCGGCCAATCTTGCCCGCCCAGCCTGCACGCAAGCCAACCGGCGCATTCTTTATGGCGCAAATTTGCCGATGCTGATCCAACTTGCCCGATCGCGGCACCTTGACCTTTCCGAGGCGGTCGCGCGTGCAATCGAGGCGGGTAAAAAATACATCAACTCAAGCGGGTCTTCCGAAGAAGGAACGGGCGTGTGACGAGTGAGCGCGTTCTGAAAATCATCAACGAAAAAGGGCTTCACGCCCGCGCTTCGGCGAAATTTGTTGAGGTCGTCGAGCGCTTTGATGCCCGCATTGACGTGGAAAAAGATGGGATGAGCGTCTCGGGCGACTCGATCATGGGGCTATTGATGCTGGCTGCTTCCTGCGGGAGCGAAATTCGGGTCCGTGCAAACGGGCCTGAGGCTGAGGCGGCCCTCGCTGCTCTCGCAGAGCTCGTTGCAAACCGTTTTGGCGAGCCCATGTGAAACGCGTAGAGGGCGACCTAAGACGCTCTCGCCCGAGCCGTCTCGCAAAGGATTAGCGCGCCCAGGCTGCCCACAATGGGCGCAGCATGGCCAGTCCCAACAAGCGTGCAGACCGTCCACACCTCAAGCTCGGTGGCATTACACTCTCCGCTTCGCGCCTCCCCCTTGCGCCGTGCCGTCGCGCCGTTGGTCGCTGCGCTCGTGACACGCAGGCGCTTGCGCGTTTGCAGGCAGCCACACGCTCAGCAGACGTGCGCTTGCGCCATCGCCCCCAAAACCCGATCGCGCAGACGGGTCATGAGCTTTTCTAAAAGCTCCTGCGCCGTGCGGTCGATCAGCCGCCCGTCACGGTCAAAAGCGGCCTCTGCCCCGCCAACCAGCACCTCTGGCCACAACAGTGCCTCGACGCGATGCGGATGCAACATCGCGCGCAGCATCGTCTGCCCGCGTTCGCCACCAGAACGCCCCGCTGCAGCCGAGACAATCACGGCGGGTTTGTTCCACAATGGGTTGGGCTTGAGCCGGCTTAGCCAATCAAGCGCATTTTTCAAAACGCCGGACGGACCTTTGTTGTATTCGGGGCTGGCAAAGATCAACGCATCGGCCCGAGCGATCAACGCGCCAAGCGCCGCGACCGATTCCGGTATTCCCTCCGCCTCGACATCCCCATCATAAAGCGGCAGGCGCAGATCGCCCTCAGCAAAAGACCCCGGCCAATGCCGGGCTGCCTCGTGCATCAAAAGCCGATTGAAACTGGCCTTGCGCAATGATCCACACAAACCCACGAGCATAGGGTCGGGCATATCCACACTCCGCCGTTTTCATTGTGTTTCCTTTTGCGTTAGCTAGCGCAAGTTGCGGCGAAGAAAACTGGGTCAGGCGAGAGGCGTTGCTTGCAACCATGCCCGCCAAAGACGCCAGGGTGCGCCTCAACGTGCTTCAAGCCCGCGCACCTTTCGGGTAAGATTTTTTCATGTCCGGCCCGCGTTTCATCCATTTGCGCACGCATACCGAATATTCGCTGCTGGAAGGCGCGCTGCCGCTTAAAGAGCTGATCCGGCTTTGCGCCGAACAGTGCATGCCCGCAGTCGCTGTCACAGACACCAATAACCTTTTTTGCGCGCTTGAATTTTCGGTCACAGCGCTTGCCGCTGGGATCCAGCCAATCGTTGGCTGCCAATTGGATCTTGCGCTGCCCCATGACCGGCCCGATCGGGCGCTTCCAACCGCGCCTGTGGTCCTTTTGTGCCAGTCCGAAACGGGCTGGCGCAACCTGATGAAACTTCATTCGCGGTTTTATCTGCGCCCGGGCGCACAGCCTTTACATGTGACAAGCGAAGAGCTGGCTGCGTTTTCTGAGGGGCTCATTCTCTTGACCGGCGGCGCGGAAGGGGCGCTTGGCCGGCTGATCCAAGAGCGGCAAATTACGCGCGCAGAGGCGCTTCTCAGCACGCTTGCGCGCGCTTTTCCAAACCGACTTTACATTGAGCTTGAACGGCATCCCGATTCAAGTGGTGTTCTGCCCGAAGCCGAGGCCACAACTGAGCCGGTTTTGATTGATTTGGCCTACGCCTTTGAGCTGCCGCTTGTTGCGACAAACAATGTGCATTTCGCAACGCCAGAGATGTTTCCTGCGCAAGATGCGCTTTTGTGTATTAAGGATAACGCTTATGTTGACCAGCTTGAACCGCGTCGCCGTCTGACGCCGGAACATTATTTCAAAAGTGAAGACGCGATGGTGGCGCTGTTTGCCGACCTTCCTGAAGCGCTCGAAAACACTGTCGAGATCGCGCGTCGCTCGGCCTTTGCGGTGCAAAAACACAAGCCAATTCTGCCGCGCTTTGCCGAAGACGAGGCTGAAGAGCTACGCAAGCAGGCATCGTTCGGGCTTGCGGCACGTCTTGCACGCCTTCCTTACGCTTTTGACCGCAAGGCATATGAAGAGCGTTTGGCGTACGAACTCGAAGTGATCGTGCAGATGGGTTTTGCCGGGTACTTCTTGATCGTCGCTGATTTTATCAAATGGGCCAAGGCACAGGGCATTCCGGTTGGGCCCGGGCGCGGCTCGGGAGCGGGCAGTTTGGTTGCCTGGGCGCTGACCATCACCGATCTTGACCCCCTCCGCTACGGGCTTTTGTTTGAGCGTTTTCTGAACCCCGAACGGGTTTCGATGCCGGATTTTGACGTCGATTTTTGCATGGATCGGCGCGAGGAGGTGATTGCCTATGTCCAGCGCAAATATGGCAGCGAGCACGTGGGGCAGATCATCACCTTTGGCGCGCTGCTCTCAAAGGCGGCCGTGCGGGATGCAGGGCGCGTGCTGCAGATGCCCTATAACCAAGTCGATCGGCTGGCAAAGCTGATCCCGGTTGAGGGCGTCAAACCGGTTTCCATTGCCAAAGCTCTTGCCGAAGAGCCGCGCCTCAAAGAGGCTGCGCGCGATCCTAAAGTTGCGCGGCTTTTTGACATCGCCGGCAAGATTGAGGGGCTCTTGCGCAATGCCTCAACCCATGCGGCCGGCGTTGTCATCGCCGATCGGCCGCTTGATGAGCTTGTGCCGCTTTACAAAGACCCGCGCTCGGAGATGCCCGCAACCCAGTTCAACATGAAATGGGCCGAGGCTGCAGGACTTGTCAAATTCGATTTTCTGGGGCTGAAGACGCTCACGGTCATTCGCCGCACGGTCGATCTCATCCGTGCCCAAGGCCGGCATCTGCATATCGCCAAAGATGGACGGCGGCTTTACGAGCCGCCTGAAGGGGCGGTCGACGACATTGGGGCCATCCCGCTTGATGACCATGCAACCTTTCAGCTTTACGCCTCGGCCCAGACGGTGGCGGTGTTTCAGGTTGAAAGCCCAGGTATGATGGACGCGCTGCGCCGAATGCGTCCCACGTGCATTGAAGACATCGTTGCGCTTGTTGCGCTGTATCGGCCCGGGCCGATGGAAAATATCCCAACCTATTGCGCGGTTAAAAACGGGGAGCAGCCGAGGCAATCGATCCATCCGCTGATCGACCCAATTCTCGATGAGACGATGGGAATCATCATCTACCAAGAGCAGGTGATGCAGATCGCGCAAAAGATGGCCGGCTATAGCTTAGGCGGGGCAGATTTGTTGCGCCGCGCCATGGGCAAGAAGATCCCTGAGGAAATGGCCCGCGAGCGGCCAAAATTTATCGCCGGTGCCGTGGCCAACGGCGTTGATGAAAAGAAGGCGGGCGAGGTCTTTGACCTTCTTGAGAAGTTTGCCAACTACGGGTTCAACAAAAGCCATGCCGCAGCGTATGCCCTGGTCAGCTATCAGACGGCCTGGCTCAAAGCCAACCACCCGGTCGAATTCATGGCCGCGGTGATGGATTGCGACATTCATCTCACCGACAAGCTTGCGCTTTACAAGCGCGAGCTTGACCGAATGGGGATCCGCGTGATCCCGCCCTGTGTCAACCGTTCCGGCGCGCGGTTTCGGGTTGAGGAGGGGGCGATTGTTTATGCGCTTGGCGCACTCAAAAACGTGGGCGTCGAGGCCATGCGGCTCATCGAAGCCGCGCGCGAAAACCGACCGTTTCGTGACGTGGCCGATTTTGCCCGCCGGGTCGATTTGAAGCGGATCGGCAAGCGCGCGCTTGAGATGGTGGTCAAAGCGGGCGCGCTTGATTGCCTTGAGCGCAACCGGCGGCGCCTGTTTGAGGGGCTTGACCGGCTGCTTGCCTATTCTGCGGCGATCCATGAGGCTCAAGCCCGAGGGCAGGTGGGGCTTTTCGGCGCGGCTGAAGCGCTGCCGCCGCCAAAACTTGACGCGGTGCCAGATTGGCCGGCGATGGAGCGGCTTGCCGAGGAACACGCCGCCATCGGATTTTATCTCTCGGGACATCCGCTTGACGATTGGATGGGGGCGCTCAAGCGTGTGGGTGTCATCACCTATGCGGAACTGGCCCGCCGCGCTGAATTGGCCCCGACGATCGCACGCGTTGCGGGTGCGGTCTCAAACCGGCGCGAGCGGAAATCGGCGCGCGGTTCACGCTATGCCTTTGTCGGCTTTTCCGACCCCTCGGGGCTTTTTGAGGTCACGGTGTTTTCCGATGTCCTTGAGGCTGCGCGCGAGAGCCTCGAGCCCGGGTCTTTGGTGGTGGTGACTGTCGAAGCGACGATGGAAGGTGAATCGGTTCGGCTTGTGGCGCGGGGTGTCGAACCGGTGCAGGCGGTTGCCGCCCGCGCCGGGCCTGCGGGGCTCATCCTCAAGCTTGCCACGGTCGAGTCGGTGCCAACTTTGGCCCGCATGTTCGCCGCTCTTCCGCAAGAGCCGCGCCGTGCGGGGCCCGTGCGCATTGTCCTTCCTGATCCAAACAGCAGAGCGGAGATCGAAATCGAGCTTCCGCAAAAATTGCTGATCACTCCGGAGCTGCGCAGCGAAATCCGTATTTTGCCCGGGGTGATTGCGGTTGAGGAATTCTGATGCTGAAGGTGGAAACGAGGGGGCGGGTGCGGATCTTGGTGCTCAACCGCCCTGAAGCGCGCAATGCCGTTGACCCCTTTTTGAGGCTGCGCTTGCCTTTGAGGCTGATGCGACGGTGGATGTAGCTGTCCTCACCGGCGCGGGCGGCACGTTTTGCGCCGGGTTCGACCTCAAAGCGGCGGCCTCGGGCCAAGCGGCACCTTGGCTTGCCGCGGTCGCGATCCCTGAGGATTGGAGCGATCCTGTAGCGCATCCGCTGCCTGGGCCCATGGGGCCCACCCGGCTCATGCTCAGCAAGCCCGTGATCGCAGCGATTGAGGGCTACGCGGTGGCCGGGGGGCTTGAGCTTGCGCTTTGGTGCGATTTGAGGGTTGCGTCTGAAACCGCGGTTTTTGGAGTGTTCTGCCGCCGCTGGGGGGTTCCGCTCATCGATGGCGGCACGGTGCGGCTGCCGCTCTTGGTGGGGCAGGGCCGCGCGGCAGAGATGATCCTGACGGGCCGTGCTGTCTCGGCCGAGGAAGCGCGCGCCATTGGGCTTGCCGACCGGGTGGTGCCAAAGGGGCTGGCACTCGCCCAAGCAATTGAGCTCGCTGAGATGCTCCTACGGTTTCCGCAAGGGACGATGCAGAGCGATTTGATGTCGGCCCGCCTTCCCCCGCCAGAGATGGCACTCAGGCTCAAGCGCGAATGGTCCCTCTCAGCGCCTCAGGTTGCGGCGGAAGGGGTGGCTGGGGCGGCGCGCTTTGCTGCCGGGCTTGGCCGCGGCGGACGGTTCGACGCGCTTTAAGGCTAGAGCCACCGAGCCTTTTTCCCATAAAAGCCGGGGCGAAAGGCAGGAACGCGCGAATGGTTGACGTTGCGGTTATGGGGGCCGGGGTCATGGGTTTGTGCTGCGGCTTTGCGCTTGCAAGGCGCGGGGCTGAGGTGCTTGTCGTCGAGGTTGCCCGCCCCGGAGCAGGCGCCTCGGGCGGGCTAGTTGGGGCGCTTGTGCCCCATGCGCCCCTGCCATGGTCTGAGGTCAAAGAGGCTCAGCTTGAAGCCTTGATCTATGCCG
>FWWL01006540.1_pt1 | contig 16812 bp, 15 predicted proteins | sample 2228331 | NCBI WGS metagenome assembly FWWL01 (sample SAMEA103939775, study PRJEB20133) | metagenome
CCTGCACCCCCAGAGCTCCGGCTTGGGCCTGAGCATGTGCCCGTCTCGCCCTGGGGTCTTAATAACGGCGCGAGCAGCACCGCAGGGTCGCCGTGCTTGCAGGCGCGGAGGCGAGAGGCCGCTGTTTCGCCATTATTAAGGCCCGAAAGCGGGACAAAAACACGCCCAGGGCCAAACAGGAGCCGCGCGCCTATCCACTACGGCCACAGCAGCTGCTGCGAAGCCGGCAGCCGTTTTTTTCACCCCAAAAAATGGAGGTGAGAAAGGCGATGAGGGTAGGAAGTGGCTGCTTCTACTTTTCACTTCAAAATGGCAGGCTCTGAGGGCACTTTGGAAAATATCATTCATCATTCATCACTTCAAAATGCCAGGCACTGCGGACACTCTGGAAAATAGTACCCCTTGCAATAAAAGGTAGAGTAAAAACTGCAAGGCAGGTCCTACTTCAGCCACTTGTCGCGGTCAGCCAGGCGTCCCAGCTGCTCCCAGGTAATGACGAAATCGGTATCGCCATAGACGTAGGCCGTTACCTCGTAAGGATTGTAAACCATGCGGATGCCTTCGGGCACGATGCAGAAGTTTATGGGGAAGGGCAAAGGCTCTTCTGGGTTGAGCAAGAGGTTTTCAAAGGAGATCTCTGACTCTTCCAGTCCTTTGGCGCGGTTGGCCTTTAAAAAACCCTCTTCGATAAGTGGGCGCAGAGCTGCAGTATCTGCGACTACTTCCGTTAGTTCAACGGTGCGCCCAGTAGCCTTGTGCAGCGTGTAAAGTAGAGTAAGCCCCATGCCGTGCGCACCGCCCATAAAGGTGTAGCCGGAGATCTGAGCAGACAGATAGCGCGGAGCGTTGAGGAGTATCTTGCTTTCTGCTTCGACGCTGTAGGTCATGAACTCTATCGAGGTGTCTTGGCCGAAGTCTGCTTCTAAGTTTTTGAGCAGATTGGGGCCTAGACTTTCCATCTGCTGCCTAAAGGAGGAGCCCTCTGAAGCATCCATGGCTTCACCTACATCTACGACAGCGGCCACGATGGCCTGCAGCGAGTCTGTAAGACGCTGAGCCAGAGCTACATCGGAACTGCTAACCACCGGGTAGGTGATATGCACCTCGACGCAGAGCGAGTCGCGCAAGCAGCGCTGGTAGTCAATGGTCTCCATACGGACGTCCACAGGGGCTGGTGGAGCATCGGATTGGCAAGCCGCGAAGAGGGCTGCCACTGCTGCGAAAAGCAGGTAGGAAGGGTTGTTTTTCATTGCAGAATGTTATGTGGTATGAGAAGGAGGTAATGAATGCGGATACTTAGGCGGGTACGTTGCGAGACAAAGGAAGGAGGATTTCCCGGATTTTGCTTATTACTTCGTCCACTTCCTCCGGTGTATTCAGATGGGAGAAAGAAAAGCGGATGGTCTTGCGCTGAGGGTCGGCCTGAATGGCCTCAAGGACATGACTGCTGTGCTGTTCGGCTCCACTGGAGCAGGCGCTTCCTCCCGAGGCGCTGATGCCGGCGATGTCGAGATGGAGCAAAAGCAGCTCGTTTTTGGGCGAAGGGGGAAAGGAGACGCTCAGCACAGTGTACAGGTCGTTGTCGGCCTCAGGGGTGCCGTTGAACTGAATGTCGTCTATAGTGTCGCGCAAACGCTTGATGAAGTATCGGCGCAGCCGCTGGATGTATTGCTTGCGGTCATCCATGTGTGTTATGGCCAGCTCGAGAGCTTTGGCCAAGCCGACAATGCCGTACACGTTTTCAGTGCCACCGCGCATGTTGCGCTCCTGACCGCCTCCGTCCATGAAGGGCCGAATGAGATTGTCGGCATTGATGTAGAGGAAACCCACACCCTTGGGACCGTGAAACTTATGGGCCGACGCAGAAAGGAACGCCACCGGTGTTTGCTGCACATTAATGGGGAAATGCGCTACTGTCTGGACTGCATCGGTGTGTAGTAAGGCTCCATACTGCTGGCACAAAGCTGACACTGCAGACAGGTCGAGTAGTGTGCCTATCTCATTGTTGGCGTGCATGAGCGACACGAGGGTGCGCGACGCGTCGCTTTGGGCCAAGAATGCTTCCAATTGAGCGAGGTCTGGCTGGCCATGAGCATCTACACGCAGCCGGAGGATTTCTACCGGGTATTCGCGCGCGATAGCTTCTATGGCATGCAGAACCGCGTGGTGCTCGGTGGGGCTGCTGATGATGCGGCGCACGCCGAGGTCACGCACAGCGCACTTAATGGCGGTGTTGTTGCTCTCTGTGCCACCGGAAGTGAAGAAGACTTCGGCTGTACTGGCACCGATGGCGCGCGCCACACTCTTGCGCGCACTCTCAACAAGGGTACGCGTGCGGCGCCCTTCGGCGTGTATGCTGGATGGGTTGCCAAAGTGCTCGTACAATACAGGCAACATGGCCTCGATCACCTCCTCCAGCAGTGGAGTAGTGGCAGCATTGTCGAGGTAGATACGGCGGCTCATGCGTGAATAAAAAAACTTTGCCGACATCGGCCTTTTTGGGCCTTATTGCCGGCAAAGTTAGTCGCTCGAGCGCAAACTGCAGATTTGTATCTTCAACAGCTATCTATCATACCCCGTTGGCCCCCATCTCGGTTGCGTTAGCTTTCTCAATGGCCTTAGGGTCATAATGGACGTTGATATTGAGCCACATCAGGCGCGATATGCGGAAGATGTACACAAAGTTGATGGCCAGAAAAGCGATGAGCAAGGCAAATGCCGTGTATAGCCCCCAATCGAGCACCCAATGAAATAGTCCTACGAAGAAAATGCAGAACCACCCCGTCCAGATATATGAGATGAACATAGCGCCGTAATAATAGCCTGGCTCTGGAAAATAGTTGAGGCCGCACTTAGGGCACTGCTCCATCATCTCGAAGGGCCTTACAAATGACCAGCTGCTCGTCTCGAAGGTTTCGCCTTCGTGGCAACGAGGGCACTTTAGTGCGAAAATGCTGTATGCTTTGCTTCCCTTTCCGAACATGGCGACGGGTTATGCTTGAGCAGGTTCCATGAAAGTCTCTAAGGTGCGGACCAACTCCCCAGCGGACATTACCCCCGAGCGCCGCCAAACAGGCTTGCCATCTCGGAAGATAATCAGCGTCGGCACTGCCATTACCTGATAAGCAGACGCAATCAGGGGGTTTCGGTCAATATCCAATTTGTAGATAATGGCGCGATCACCTACCTTTTGCTTTACTTCTTCCAGGATAGGAGCTAACATGCGGCAAGGGCCACACCATTCGGCAGAAAAGTCAACCAATACGGGCTTGTCGGAGCGAATTAATTCAGAAAACGTCATGGCTATCTAGTTTTGATTTCTCTTGTGAGGTGAAAATCGCTTTTGTTATTTTTTCACACTGCAAAGATGCAACAATGACGCCCCTTATTAGGCAGGACAGCTTCAGGTATGTATGGTATTTTTTATCAGCTCCTTGTTGATGATGCTCATGAGCGATTTTGACGGCTGTCATTCGGCAGCCCAAGGACGCTGGGGCACCTTTGCCCACTAAAGAGAGTAGCCCTTTCAACAGGACATCAAATCACCGCCCATGTCATCACAACCGACCGCGACGCCGCAGCGCCTTTCCACGATGGAAGGTCTTACGTGTTATCACTGCCACCAGCTCTGCCCAGATGGGCGCTTGCATGTAGAGGATAAATACTTCTGCTGTGAGGGCTGTAAAACAGTGTACGAAATACTGAGCGCCAGCGACTTGTGCGCTTTTTACGAAATAGACCCTCAGGCAGGACTGACCCAAAGTGGGGGCGCCGATGCGCATGGATACGCCTGGCTGGACGACCCCGATGTGCAGCATCAGCTGTTGCAGTTTTCCAATGGCCAAATGGCGCGCGTAACTTTTTATTTGCCGAGTATTCACTGTGCCTCGTGTATATGGTTGTTGGAGCACCTCTATCGCCTCGATACAGGCGTATTACAGTCAAGAGTAGATTTTCTGAAAAAGGAAGTATCCATTTTGTTTGACAAGCAAAAGACCTCCTTGCGCCAATTGGCGCTTGTGTTGGCGCGCGTAGGCTATCCGCCCGACATCCGTCTAGGGGATGTCAGCACACGCGCTGAACGCTCTGCTGTTGACCGTTCGCTACTATACAAGATAGGTGTGGCGGGTTTTGCCTTCGGGAATATCATGTTGCTCAGCTTTCCTGAGTATTTAGGATTGGAGCAAGAGCGCGACGCGTGGTTTTTCAGCATTTTCGGCTATATCAACCTGCTTCTGGCTGTTCCGGTATTGCTCTATAGCGGCCGTGATTACCTCATCTCGGCTTATGAAGGGCTGCGCCAGCGCTACTTAAATATTGATTTGCCCTTGGCGCTGGGCATGATTGTGTTATTTGGCCGCTCAGCGTGGGAAATCCTAACTGCCACTGGTGCAGGCTACATGGACTCATTGGCAGGGCTGGTGTTTTTCTTACTTATTGGACGATGGTTTCAACAAAAAACTTACCACCGCCTCTCTTTTGAGCGCGACTACCGCTCCTACTTTCCGGTGGCTGCCTCTCGCTGCCGGCCCAATGGTAGTGAAGAGGCTGTGCCTATCCAGAAATTGGAACCTGGCGTCATCATACGTGTGCGCAATGGTGAGCTAATACCTGCGGATGGCGTCTTGCTCGGCGGTAGGGCGCGCATTGACTACAGTTTCGTTACTGGCGAGGCCGAGCTGGTGAGCGTTCCGCAGGGTGAAGTAGTCTATGCAGGAGGACGCCAATCGGGGGAGGCTATTGAGATCTGTTTGACACGCCGAGTGGATACCAGCTATCTGACACAGCTGTGGAACGATGAGACTTTCCAGAAAGGAGATAATAGTCACGCCAGTCTACTGGCCGAACGCGCAGGCCGCTACTTTACGGCGCTCATTCTGGGGGTTGCGTCGGTGGCATTCCTCTACTGGGTACCGCAGAGCATGAGCACGGCCATCAACGTCTTTACAGCCGTACTCATCATTGCTTGTCCTTGTGCAGTGGCCCTGTCTATTCCCTTCACGATGGGTAATGTGCTGCGCATTCTGGCCCGACACCGCTTTTTTGTCAAGAATACCCAGGTGCTGGAGGCCTTTTCGACCATTACGGCGGTCATATTTGACAAAACAGGCACCATCACCACAGGCAGCACCCAAAAGGCGCGCTTCGTGCCTGCAGGGGGCCAACCCCACTTGAGCACTGAAGAAGCCAAAATGGTGCATGCCCTGACAACCCAAAGCAACCACCCCGCCAGCCGGCAAATCACTGCGTCTTTGGCGGCACTCGCCCCTATGGCCGTGGAGGCATTTGAAGAGGTCGTGGGTCAAGGCCTTTGCGGCAAGGTAGATGGCCATCTCGTTCGGATAGGTTCTTCAAAATTCATCCTGGGTGAAGAGAAGCCCACCAATGGCGGTGTTTTCGTGGAGATTGACGGCACGGCGCGGGGTTACTTTGAAAGCCAGAGTTATTACCGGGCGGGCGTGCATCGGGTAGTGCGTTTTTTCCAACAGCAGCAACAGTCCACTTGGCTGCTTTCTGGCGACAATGAGCGTAGCGCGCCTGAGCTGGCGCCGCTTTTTGGCGACGCTCAGCATTTGCGCTTCCACCAAAGCCCGCACGACAAGCTCGCCTTTGTGCAGCAACTGCAGCAGGCGGGGCATCGAGTGCTCATGCTCGGCGATGGCCTCAATGACGCCGGCGCACTCCAACGCAGTGATGTCGGCATTGCCGTAGCGGAAAACACCAACACTTTTACTCCGGCCTGCGACGCCATTTTGGATGCGCGTCAGTTCGAACACTTACCCGAATACTTCACCTTGGCCCGCTGGGGCATACAGACGGTCAACCGCGCGTATTTGTTGGCGGCGTTCTACAATGTCGCAGGCCTAAGTTTTGCTGTTACGGGTACTCTCTCACCCGTCATTGCCGCCATCCTGATGCCGCTTAGCTCTGTTACGGTAGTGCTCTTTGGCTTTGGCATGACGCATTGGAAGGCCTATCGCTTGGGTCTTTGAGCTAAAGGAAACATTTCCCTATACCGCGCCCGTTCAGTTTTACAAACAAACGAGGGGAGGCGGCGTTACTCTTTTACCTTTGTGCCACGGGAGGGAGTGTCTGTCCAGCGAGGCAACTCGAGATGGTCGGAGTTCATCATGGAGGGCATCGTTGCCCGCGCTCCCAAACAGGCGCTTCCTTTTGCCATATCTATGGCCCAAACGCTTAACAAAGAGAATTTTATGCGCATCCTGCTTCCTGTTTTACTCATTGCAGCGACTGTTTCCTGTGGCTTTGCACAGACGTCCACGGAGCCGAAGTTGATTCAGTTTTCGGGCCTGGTTATTACCAATCTGGATGGTAACATGGTACCAGTGCCCTACGCAACTATATCGCTCCCAGAAAAGAGGCGCGGTACCTACTCTGACCATCGCGGATTTTTCACCATTGTGGTGGAGCGGGGCGACCTCATCCGCTTCAGCTGCATTGGCTTAGAAACAGTAACCAAGCGCATACCGGATACGCTCACGCAAGAGCGCTATTCGATTGTGCAAATCATGCCCCAAGACACCATTACGCTGCCCGAAGTTGTCATCTTTCCCTGGCCCTCGCGTGAGCATTTCAAGATTGAATTCCTGAAAATGGATGTTACGCCGGAGCTGCAGCGCATTGCCGCGGAAAATGTGGCGAATGAATACGTAGCTGAAGCTCGCCGCAACCCGGACATGGTGCCCTACGGCGGACGGGAAAGCGCTAACTTCTATCTGCGCCGCCAATCGCGCGAGTACGTGTACTTTGGCCAAACGCCGCCGATGAATATCTTTAGTCCGTTGGCTTGGGCGCAGTTTTTCAACGCCTGGAAAAACGGCGAATTCAAGAAGAAACAGTAACGCTCCGCGAACTACCGATGTCATTCGCTGAACGCGCGCTAACCTTTGCCCAACAGCTGCGCATGCCGGATATTCCGCTGCCCGAGGGCTTTGCCTGGTTATTCCCCTACAAACAGGAGGAGACGCTGCGCGTCATGGCTCTTTTCTACCGCAAGTATTATGCTGACGACCACCCCCGCTTTTTTCTTTTAGGCATCAACCCTGGGCGCTTTGGCGCTGGCATTACAGGTATTCCTTTCACTGACCCTGTGCGGTTGGCTAATGATTGTGGTATCCCCAATACGCTCCCGCCCAAGCAGGAACTTTCGGCCCAGTTTGTCTGGCAAGTGATCCGCGCTTATGGGGGGCCAAAGCGGTTTTTCGAGTATTTCTACATTACTGCACTTTCGCCATTAGGCTTTGTCCGCAATGGCGTCAATGTCAACTACTACGACGATCGTCAGCTGCTGCGGGCTGTTGAGCCGTTCATTGTGTGGAACATTCAAAGCCAGCTTTCTTTTGGTGCTCACCGCAGTGCGGCTGTGTGCATTGGTGAAGGGCAAAACTTTCGCATTTTTCAGCGACTTAATGAACAACATGGTTTTTTTGAAAAGATCATTCCCCTACCCCACCCCCGCTGGGTCATGCAATATCGGCGCAAGAGCTGTGAGGTTTACATAGCGCAATATTTAGAAGTGCTAAATGCTCTAACGGCAACACTAAAAGAAAAGCCTCCTCAGACACTCGGCTAATGCCCATGGCAACGGAGAGTGCAGAAAGCGCTGCGCGGCAGTCTTGATTTCTCGATGGGCATCTGGGCAACTCCTCTTTTCTGCCGACCTTTGCGGTCGTATTTAGAAGAAAACGCAGCATTCTTCCACGAGACCTTTATTAAAGGAGAATATGAGCAGCAAGCGTTCCTCCTTACAATGGTTGACCACGGCCGTTCTGACGTACATGGTACTGGCCTTTGCCTGGTGGGCCTTTGAGCTATGGCGCCAGAATGACCGCCTGTTGGCAATATCTGCTCAAATGCTGGAGTTGAAATATACCGCCGCTGGCCGCCAGGGTGCCAATATGACAGCAATACATGAAACGGCTGAGTATCAGGCCCTGTTGAAACGCCATCAGAAGCATCAGCGCATGATTTTGTCAGAGGGCATTTTTTTCACTTTATGCTTAGTGTTCGGGTTATGGGTTATCAATAGGGCGGCCCGACGCGAATTATCCTTAGCCCGACAACGGCGCAATTTCCTGCTCAGCATCACACACGAGCTAAAATCACCTGTGGCAGCTATGCGCTTGGCATTTCAGACGCTATCTCGTCCTGGGCTTAAGCCCGAACAAGTGGACCGACTCTGCAACAATGGCTTGCGCGATGCCGACCGGCTTCAAACATTGGTGGAAGACTTACTGCTTGCCGCTCGTTTGGAAGACGACTGGCGTCCTCAGCCCGAAAATCTGGATATAGGTAGCATTATTCAGGATTGCATCTCCAATGTGCAATTGCGCTTCCCCAGTGCTCACATTGAGGTGGGCATTCCTCCTAATTTCCCACATGTGCGAGCAGATCGCTTGGGCCTTACTTCGGTAGTTCAGAACCTCTTGGACAATGCTCTCAAGTACTCTCCGCCCGGTGCTCCGGTGCGCATTCGGGTGGAACCCTGCCCTGGGCGCCAACTGCGTCTGACGATTGCCGACGAAGGCATTGGCATCCCTGACGAAGAGAAGGCGGCAGTGTTTGAGAAGTTCTATCGCGTAGGCAATGAAGAGACGCGCCAAACCACGGGCACGGGCTTGGGGCTGTATATTGTCAGCCAAATTACGCGCCTGCACCGAGGCATTATCACTGTGCGAGATAACCTGCCGCGAGGCACGGTCTTCGCTATCGAGCTGTAGTGTAAAAGCCTTAGCGGTCGTTGTACTCCTGTAAATACTTTGCGCGCAGGGCATTCACTTTTTCGGTGCGCTTCCAACCTTCGGCAGCACACATCTCAACCATCTCCTTTACCCGGCTGGCTAGAAAAGTTTTCGGGTGACGTTGCAGCACGTATTCCCATGCTGAGCGAAAGGATTGCGAGACCTCCTCTGACTCCGTGGGAAATACGGGGGTGTTATTAGTACCATTAAGCAAAACTAAGCGCAACCAAGCCTCTGACTCTTTTGTCTCCTCACGACGCACAAAGTAGGGATAACGGAGATTGAAGTTTTCCCACCACACGGCCATTTCAGCGACGCCTTCTAAAGGGATGACTATAGCGCCATCGCGATATATGGGGTGATTGTACTCCTCCGTGCGCTGAACGATATATTTCTGCATTGGGGCGCTAACGCGTGGGCCGAAAAATTCCCGTAAACGCGTCCAGTTGACCACCGGGAAAAACATGCCTTCCCCCCAGGCCAAGCGAAAACCGTTGGAGTCTATGCTCGCAGTAATGGGGTATTTACTGTAGTCAAATTTGCCCTGATATACCGCCTGCGCATCAGCTTCTGTAAAAGGAAGTTTGTTCTCCGTGTACTTCCAGATTTCGCCCTCGACTTCCATGCGTCGCAAGAATTGCTCCAGCAACAGGAAGGCGGCATCAGCCAAGGGTGGCGAGACAGCTTCGAAATGCTTTTCCACGTATCGCCATGCCTTGGCTCCACTGTTCAGGTCTTTGACGTCCAGCCCTTGCAGATGCCGAATAAATGCCTGAACAGCGCCCAAGTTGGGCGCACCGCTGCGCGGGCCGGCGTAGATCTCTATGAGGCCTGCGCTGTAGGCCCATCCGCTTTGTTTCTCATCGCTCAGTCGGTTAACAGCCACATAAGGAGCAGTGAAGGTCATACCCTTCAGCATAAGTTCTTCCCGGTTGGCAGACTCCTCACCTTGCCCTGCGACCAGTTCTCCCTCGGCCAGGTGTGCAATTATAGTGGCATCCTGCTCGGGTTTTTTGCGCAGAGGCAGGTCATCCACACGTGTAGCATAGAGAAAATACTCGGGTTTGTGGGGGTCGGCAGGGGCCTTGTCCGAACCGCATCGAATTAACATAAAAACAGAGAAGAACAGGAGAAGTAGGTAGGCCTTTTTCATGACTGAAGTAGATAATTGCAGCGTTGTAGCATGTTTAAGGAAGATATCAGTTCTTTGCCTCCAAAGAGAGCCTTATGCAATACAAAGCGTTTGCCTTTCTGCTCGCTCTGATGTGGCCACCCTTTGCTGGGCTAGCGCAAAGTTCTAAAAACCGCTCCGTACTCTACGCCGAACAACAGCGCTTTGAGGCTATGGTGCGCCGCGATACGGTCGCGCTCTCCAAATGGCTGTCTGATGAGCTCATTTATCGCCACTCCAACGGGCTTTTTGAAGATAAGCAGGCACACTTGACCGCCATTGCCTCTGGTGCCTTGATCTATGAGCACATTGCGCGAGACAGTGTACAAGTTCGCTGTCATGGGCGAACGGCGCTGGTCAATGGTGTGGCCCACGTGCGTGGGCGACTCAATGAGAGGCCATTCGAGGTTCGGCTGGCATATTTGGCCGTTTACAGAAAAAAAGGCGCGCGCTGGCAGCTCACTCGTTGGCAAAGCACGCGCCTTCCCTGAAGTATTACTTATGCTTTAGTAGCGGATTTTTAAGGCGATATTGCTGATTTCTTTAATGGCATCTTGCTCAGTAAAGACCACTCGCCCTTTCTTGGAGTAAACTTCCCAGGCGATGTCGCTGGTCAAGTCGTCTACCGCATTTGGAAGCGTTGTGTCGTCAATAATCTCGAAGGTATATTCACCAGTAATTCGGGCGGGCAGTTTGAAGCTTTCGTGTACGATGAGCAGATCTCCCCTACCCTCCTTAGCCAGGCGGTAAATGTCGTGTGGGTCAGTAATCACCTTGCTCTCCTTGACAGCCTGTTTCATCTCCTCGATGGCTTTGGCGCGTTCCTGACGCTGCAGCTCGCTGACTAACTTCCAAGCATCGGTAGCGATTTTATGCGGGGTCAACTGATTGTAGTTGATAGGCACGTAGCCGTCATAGTAAATGGCTTTCCTGTCAGCGACTTGCATCAAACGGCTATAATTATCCTCAGTAGCCACCACAACGCACCGCAGTCCAGTTTGATTATGCACGCGGTTGAGGGCCTTGTCCATGCCATTAAGATATTCACGTACCAAATTGTCCAGACGCTTAGGGTCGGATAGTTTTTCTTTGTCAGTCTCCTGATTGCTCATAGGAGGATAGGGAAACTCTCCATTGCGCACTTCTGAACTGATGGCGTCGTTGATAGCGTGGTACAAGTGAACACCTGACTGACTAACCACCGCTACAAGGTGTTCCTCTAAACGGTTAAGGGCCTTGATAAGCGGCCGTATGGCAAAAGAGGCAGCGATGTGCACGCCGTTTTCAGGGATGGACAACGGCAGACGAATAATCTCCTCAACGCCATCTCCGACGAAAACATGTAAGCTCTCCAGGTTATGATTAACGTCAACCTTTTGAGGCAGGGCCTTAATCCGCTCGATAATTGGCAAAACGTGGCGTTTTTCAAATTCGGCTAACAGCCGGTTCTCCGCCTCAGTGCACAGGTTCTTCAACAGAATGCCATCCTGGACATTTTCCGGGTGCGTGCGGTGCGTGTTCAGGGAGATCGTAACACATGGGTTACTCCGTACAGAGGCGAGTTTTCCTAATTGTTCTCTAAGTACCATGCTTCGTTGTTTTAAAATTTTTCAAGGGCAAACATAGGCAACCTGCTCGCTTTGCACGGGTGATAAACATCCTTTTTAAGGCTGACTTTGAGAGATGGGTCATGCGAAAATATGAGGATGTTCGAAGCATGCTTGAAGGTAAAATCGTGAGATTGCCTATTTATCTCATCAATTTCACAAATGCGTTTGAGGATAAGCTGAAAGTTCACAGTAACGGTAGCTAGACCATTCAAACAAGCATGTTACTTTCTCTTATTTAGACCACTTGACCAAAAGCGAGATATTTTTGCCATGTGCGCTCAAGGTATTGAAAGCTCCCTTTTAGCATGGAACTACGATTAACATTAAAATGCTTAGACACTACGCCAGTGCTACCCATTAACTATCAGTACGAGCTTTCCGCCTGGATATATGGGGTACTAAGGAAGGCTGATGCCGCTTACGCAACGTTCCTGCACCACCGTGGTTATTCGGCAGGGCAGAAACTATTCAAATTGTTTTGTTTCTCTCATCTAAATATACCTAAATTTTTGATTAAGGGAGATAGGATTCACATCCAATCTTCGGAAGTCAGCCTAAAATTAAGATTCTGTGTCTTTAACGCAGTGGAGGATTTCATCGAGGGCCTCTTTCAAAAGCAACAGTTTGTTTTGGGTGATCGCAAAAGCCAGGTTAGATTTGAGGTAAAAAACGTCAGCGCAGCATCCATTGAGTTGCATAGCCAAGAAAATCCTTTGCGCGTACGCATACGCATGCGATCACCCCTTGTGGTTAGTCGAAAACTTCCGCATGAACGACAAGATGAGTATTTGTCTCCCGAGGATCCGGACTTTGGCCCATTACTACTGGCTAATTTACTGGAGAAATATCGTGCATTACTTCTACCTGACTCCTCGCAACAGTGGTCGTTGAAAGATATGAACTTCCGAGCGTGCCCTAATCCTTTGCCCCGTTCTAAACTAATCGCAATAAAAAAAGGTACTCCTCAACAAACCCGTATTCGCGGCTGGCTAATGGATTTCGAAATAACAGCTCCTAGAGAAATCATCATGCTAGGGCTACTGGCTGGATGGGGACGCTACAACAGCCAGGGATTTGGCTTTGGAGATATTTATGTCTTCTCTTCTCGTTCAAGCGTGCACTTAAAAACCGACCCATTTCAGAAATAAAAAATATCTGAAACATGCCCAAAGACAAAGAATATGGGGCAAAAGCCCGGCTAATGCGCCTTATGCGAGCGCTTATCGAGCGCCCCTACGGTTACACCAAGAAAGAACTGGCAGTCAGGTACGGTGTGCACCCTGACACCATTTCCAACGATTTTGAGGTCTTTCGGGAGGTGGGCCTAGAGCTCGACCGAGACGAGCGCCACCGCTACGCTTTTGTGATTAACCGAAACTTAAAACGCATCAAAGAGCTCCTTTTCTTTTCTGAAGAAGAGCGAGCTTTACTGCACCAAGCCATAGATAATTTGCAAACTACTTTAGAGAGGAAAGAGCAACTTAAGCAAAAGCTCCATTCCCTTTACGATTATAGCCGTCTGGGACATGCTTGGCTTAGAAAGCCTCACTTAACAAAAGTGGAATTACTCGAACAAGCCAAAAACGAAAAGCGTCAGGTTATTCTTGAAGGTTATCGCTCTTCCAATAGTAACACCGTTTCTGATCGGGTTGTCGAGCCATATCATATTAGCCCCTCTGAGGATACGCTTCAAAGCTTTGACGTTGAGAAACGACTGCCAAGACACTTTCGCATTTCTCGCATCGCAAGGGTGCGACTCCTAGATGTTCCCTGGAAGTTTGAAGGGCATCACGTTATACAGCGAACAGATCCTTTCCGCATCGTAAGCAATAACCAGATCAACGTTCATCTAAGGCTGAGCGTAGGCGCTTACAATGAGCTCATTGAGCGCTATCCTCTGACGCGTTCCTACATCGAACCCACTGAAGATCCCTCTTACTTCGATTTTCAGTGCGATGTAAATCGAAATTTTTTCGGGCTAGCTAATTTTATCTTAGGCTTCTACCACCTTGATATTCAGGTCGTATCACCAGAAGAGCTGCGGGAACACTTGCGAAAGGAGGTAGAAAAAATGCGCTTCTGAATTTTTTTAGAGGGGTAGGGAAACCAGTTCGGTAGGGTAGTTTGATATATTTGCCTAACCAAAGCATGTTATTCTTGTCATAGATTTCTTCTTTACTACTTATGCGGATCTATTTGAGACTTTCACCTAACCGCTTGATCGTTCCCTTTGACTATCAAGTTAATATGGTAGGTGCCTTACACAAATGGCTCGGAGGAAGAAACGAGACCCACGATTCCCTTTCTCTATACTCCTTCTCTTGGTTACAAGGCGGGCACATGTCCGATAGTAATGGTTTAGACTTTCCCGAAGGTGCTCGGTGGTTTATTAGTGCACACGATCCTTCTCTTATCAAAAAAATCATAAGTGGCATCTTGGACTCTCCTGAAGTAGCTTTTGGAATGCAGGTAGAGGAAATTACCATACGTGAAACTCCTGTATTCTCCTCTCCCACCCGCTTTTTCCTGGGAAGCCCGATATTGGTGAAAAGAAACATGGAAAAAGACCAGCGGTACTACCTCTATCACGAAGAAGAGTCTGATTCTCTTATGACCGAAACTCTACAGCGAAAACTAGCAGCTGCATCCCTGCCTACAGTAGGCGTCTCTGTACGTTTTTTAAGACAGCACCCAGGAGCAAAGACAAAGTTATGTACATACAAAGGTATTAAGAACAAGGCTAGCTACTGCCCTATTATTATAGAAGGTTCTCCGGAACAGATAAGTTTTGCATGGGATGTTGGTATAGGAAACTCTACTGGAATTGGTTTTGGTTCACTCATATAAAAATAACAGATATGTTGTACGTAGTAAAATACAGCGGTCCATTTGGATATATAAAACCATGGACAGCCGTTCGCGATAACGAGACCTATTCTCAACAATTCTTGACACCTTCTATTGTGGAGGGAATAGAAAAAAAACTCTTTCCAGAGAGTCTCTCATCTCGTGGAAAAATTCTTAAAATAAAACGTCATCGCTTAAACTATGCCGGTATAGATCTTCAGCAGGAACGCACCCAACCAAAGGGAAAGCCTAAAGTTAAAAGAACAAAAGACTTTATCCAGAATGAGTCTTTGGGTATCCTGAACCGAGGCGTAATGCTCGAGCCTAATTTATATTTGGCATTCGCTGAGGAAGAGGATGCCCGTAGAGCATACACTCAGCACATATGTCTGTGTCGAAATGAGGATATTCTACTTCCGGAAGAACTTCTTATTTTCAGGACAGAGGAGGAATTTGATCAGATAGATGGTTTTGAACTTTTCTTCTGCGGGTCAGATGAAGGCTTTCAAGTAGGATACAATCGCTTTGACTCTGGTAAACCAATGTATGGAATAATAAAAATCTTTGGAAACCCTATTCGTTTATCGGAATATGTCAACCCATATACTCAAGCCAGTAATAGAACCACTGGCTAAAAGCAAGGAAAATGGTGGCCTGTCATTGTTAGAACATACTCGCCACGTAATCCAGTCGGTAGAAAAATTTGCCAAAGAAATGGGCTTTCCTGTCATGATAGCTCGTGAAGGTGCGATTTTACACGACTTAGGGAAATGTCATCCTTATTTTCAGGATAGAATCGGAGCCATAACGTTAAACCCACGGCAGAAACGCTATTTTGAAAGATACAAAACCCTTCGCCATGAGATATCTTCCTTGGGTTTTTTGCCCTTATTTCCAGAAGAGGAATGGAGTATGCTTATAGAAATGGTGGTTTCTCATCATAAGTCGGTAAAAAATGACCCTAGAGGATTTGGTTTGCTAGATTTGGCTGATGAGTCACGAGACACTCTCGACTTTCATCTATACGAATGGGAAAAATGGTCTCCTAGCGCTCTGTGGGTTGCTCAGGAATGTGGAGTTCCTGTTAAAGATATAAGTGCAAAGGAAGCAAAAGAAGCCTTAGAATATACCATTAAATATTGCAAGGCTCTACCTAATGGATGGTCACCCTGGAAAGGACTTTTACGAGCGGCAGATCACTTTGCTTCGGCATTTAGCCATGATACAGGAAAAGTTCTAATCAAAACCTTCAAGACGCCTAATCTCAGCTATTTTCATAGTGAAAATCGTCGAAATCCTTTGTATCCATTATCCATAAAAAGTACGGATGACCCGAGGCCACACACTATTGTGGTTGCACCAACAGGAGCAGGAAAGACTGACTTTTTGCTACGTAGATGCCGTGGAAGAGTCTTCTATACACTTCCCTTCCAAGCTTCTATCAATGCTATGTACGAAAGAATAAAATATGCTGTTCAAAAAGTAGCCCCCACAGAAGAACTTGATGTCCGTCTACAGCATTCTATGTCTCAATTTAAGGTCATAGACAATAAAGTAGAACAAACTCTACAACCTCTCGTAGGAGCTAGCGTTAAAGTGCTTACTCCTCATCAGATAGCTAGTGTTATATTTGGCACTTCTGGCTACGAGGCAATCATGCTAGACCTACGCGGAACGGATATAATATTAGATGAGATTCACACTTATACTGAATGGGCAGGAGCCATGGTGCACGCTTTGGTGGAAATGCTAACAAAACTAAATTGCAGAATTCACATCGGGACTGCCACCATTCCCACTTCCTTATACCGAAAGTTGATAAACCTCTTAGGCGGAGAAGAAAATGTATATGAAGTCAGAATTGAGAAGGATAAGTTAGAGTCTTTCAACAGGCATATAGTGTACAAAGAACTCGATGACCCATCTGTAATAATGAATATCCTTTCGACAGCGTTCTCTCAAGGAGAAAGAGTGTTACTTATATACAATACCGTTAAGGCTGCACAAGAAGCCTACCGAATGTGGAGAACAACATTCTCCGATGTAGAAATGCTGTTAATTCATAGTCGCTTTAGAAGAAAAGACAGAACAGATATCGAGATGAATTTAATAAGGAACTTCAACAACAGAGAAAAATCAAAATTTTCTCCATGCTTAGTTGTTTCTACGCAAGTTGTCGAAGTTAGTTTAGACATAAGCTTTGACCGAATGATAACTGCCTGTGCTCCGTTAGATGCCCTGATCCAGAGATTTGGGAGAGTAAACAGGATTAGGAATCATAACACTATAGGTAAATATAAACCAATACACGTATTAGAACCATCGAAGAGCGCTCTCCCCTATAACAAAGAGGTGGTAAAGAAGAGTTATGAACAGCTTCCTCACGAAGATATCCTTGTAGAAAGTGAAATACAAGGCAAAA
>FWWL01006542.1_pt1 | contig 16806 bp, 18 predicted proteins | sample 2228331 | NCBI WGS metagenome assembly FWWL01 (sample SAMEA103939775, study PRJEB20133) | metagenome
CCGGGCGGGTCCGCCGGGCCGTTTGGCAGGTAAAAGACCCGGTCGGGTCGGATTCCCCACCCGGTCAGTTCGGCGAGGAGAAACCGGCTGGCCGCCGTGACCGCCCCGGCCAGGCGGGGCAGACGCCGCTCCTGGAGGTCGATAAGCCGGGCCGTCAGCGGGCCGAGGCCGTTAACGGCTGCCCAGCCGGCCGACCCCTCCAGGTCGTCCGTATCCAGGACCCAGGGGTAGCGGCCCACCAGTCTCAGGTAGAGGCCGGCGGTTGCGGCGTAGCCGGCGGCCTTAAACGTGTGAACGACGTCCGGCCGCCACCGGGCCGCGGCCAGCGCCAGCCGCAGCGGGGCGACGACCCGGTTCAGGGGCGAATCCGGGCCGGTCCGAACGTTCACCACCGGAATCCCATCGACCTGAAAGGTCTTGCCCGCCTGCGAGGGGTTATCGAACGGCGGCAGAAAAATCGCAACCTGGTGGCCGGCCCCGGTCAGGGCCCGGGCCAGCGGAAAGGCCCGCCGGGAGACGGTGGCCTTCGGCCAGAAGGCGAACGGACCAACGACCGCAATCCGCATCGGTCCTAGCGGAAGAGGTCACGCTCGGCCGGCCGGACCAGCATCCGGGCGTTGCCCTCGCCCCGCGGGTAGTCGTAGCCGCGAATTATGGCGACCGGAACGCCCAGCAGCTTGCCGGTCACCAGCTCGGCGGCGGCCGCCAGCTCGTCGGCCACGGCGACGTTGCTCACCCGGAGGGGGTAACCGTAGGGGTCGTGGCAGCCGACGTAGCTTCGGATCGGCAGCATTCCGGCAACGCCGATGGCGACGTTGGTGATGCCCTCCCGCCAGGGCCGGCCGAACGTATCGGAGATGATGACGGCGATGTCGACCCCGGTTGCCGCCATGAGCCGGTCCCGGATGAGGGCCGCCGACCGGTCCGGGTCCTCAGGCAGAAGCGTCACCAGCGGGCCGGGGCCGACGTTCGAGGCGTCCACCCCGGCGTTGGCGCAGACAAACCCGTGGCGGGTCTCGGCGATGATTACCCCCCGGTCCATCCGGACGATCCGCACCGACTCCCGCAGGACAACCTCCACGTGGCGGGGGTCTTTGCCAGTCCGGCCGGCAACGTTAAGGGCAAAGGCCGACGGCTCCACCGTGGTCAGGTCAACTACCCGGCCCTCGGCCTTGGACACAACCTTCTGGGTGACCACGACCACGTCCCCATTTTCCAGTCTGAGGCCCTGCCGGTCAAGGGCGGCCAGGATCAGGCCGGCCAGGTCGTCGCCCGGCCGCACCTCCGGCATCCCCTCAAGGCCGATAACCCTCACCTCACCCATCGATCCCCACGATCTTCAGGGTTGTGGTCGTCCGGTACCGGCGGTTCAGGCTGAGGAGCACGGCGGTGAACACCTCCAGGTACCGGCACATGTAGAGGCCGCCGGCATCCAGGGTCCGAAGGCCCGGAATCCGGCGGCCCAGGGCCAGCACCGCCTCCTTTGCCTCCCGGTCGTCGCCGGCCACCAGAACGTCACAGTCGAGCCGGTAGTCCAGGTCCAGGAGCTGGTGGGCCCCCACGTGGTGGAAAGCGCCCACGACCCGGGCCCCGGGCAGCAGTTCGGCCGCCTCCTCGGCCGCCGACCCCGCCGGAACCGGGCGGGCGTATACCCGGCCCCGCTCCACCCTCAGCGCCGAGACGGTGCTCACCACGATTTTTCCGGCCGACGCCGCCGCAAGCCTGGGCAACAGCTCCTGCTGGCCATCGTACGGAATTGTCAAGAAGAGGATATCGGCCCGGGCGGCCACCTCCTCATTCAGGCCCCCCTCAATCCGGGCCTCCGGGAGCAGCTTCCGGAGCCGCCCCACGGTTTCGGCCGCCCGCTCGGGACTGCGGGACCCGATCAGCACGGCCTCCCCCGCCGCAGCAAAGCGGGCGGCCAGGCCCATTCCTTCGGGGCCGGTACCACCGATGAAGCCGAGCAACTCCATTACCTCCAGGTTGGATTATAGGCCCCGCCCCTGAACGTACCGGAGCGTCCGGCAGTCCCGGCCGGCGGCCTTGAGCCGCGCCAGGTCCTGGGGCGTATCAATGTCCAGGGCCACTCCCGGCAGGTCCAGCACCCGCACCGGCAGGTTTCTGGCCATCGCCGCCGCCAGGTAACGGCCGAAACTGCCCGGCCCGAACCCGGCCGGGACCGCCAGGGGCGGCCGCCGCAGCAGGGCATTCGTCCCCTCGCCCTCAAGGTTCCGGCCGATGACGACCCCCGGACCGTCGGGGGCGGCGGCCAGCAGGGTCAGGACCTCGTCGGCCGTAACCAGGGGAATGTCCGCCGCCAGAATCAAAACCGCCTCGTCCTCGGAAAAGCCCAGCTCTGCCACCGCCCGGTCCACGATTTCGTTTACCCCCTCGCCTTCCGGTTCCGGCAGGACCCGGACCCCGAACTGCCGGGCGAGGTCGGCAATGGCGGGCTCAGCCGTAACCACCGTCGTTTGCCCAACGAGGCCGGCCGCACACACCGCCCCCATCACGTCCGCAAACATCGCCTCAACCAGGCCCCGGCGGGCGTCCGGCGAAAGGGCCGCCGCCAGCCGCTGCTTGGCCCGCCCAAAGTCTTTGACCGGGACGATCAGGGCTGCCAGGCCCACACCTCCTTAAGGACGATTCGGGCCAGCTCGGCCGCCCGGTCCGGGTCCGGAATCACCGTCTCGGCCACCACCGGCCGGATGCCCAGCCCCTCTATCTCAGGCCACAGCCCCGCATCGGCCCGGTCGATGACCCACACGTCCAGAAAATCGGCAAAGAGCCGGGCAACCCCGGCCGCCGAGGCCTCATGCCCTAAGCTTTTCAACATCCGGTCGGCCGGACCCTTAAGGGCCCGGCCCCCAACAATGGGGCTTATCCCCGCCACCTTCGCCCGGGTCGACCTCAGCGCCCCCCGGATTCCCTCAACCGCCAGGATCGGCCCCAGGCTGATAACCGGGTTGCTCGGCGCCAGGATCACCACCTCCGCCCCCAAAATCGCCTCCAGGACCCCCGGCGCCGGCCGGGCGGCCTCCGCACCCTCAAACCGGACCCCTAAAACTTCCGGCTCGGTCCGGCGCCGGACAAAGTAATCCTGAAATTCCAGCCAGCCTTCGGCCGTAAGCACCCGGGTCCTGACCGGCTCGTCGGTGGCGGGCAAAAGCCTAATCTTAAGGCCAAACGCCTTTGCGATTTCGGCCGTAACCTGGCTTAAGGTTGCCCCCTGCCGCAGCCGCCAGCTCCGGTAGATGTGGGTGGCCAGGTCCAGGTCCCCAAGCTTAAACCAGGTCGGCACCCCGAACCGGCCAAGCTCGCCCTGGACCCGAAAGCTCTCCTCGCCCCGCCCCCAGCCCTGCCCCGGGTGGGCAACTCCGGCCAGGGTGTAGGTTACCGTGTCCAGATCCGGCGAAATATAAAGCCCGTAAAGCTCCAGGTCGTCGCCCACGTTGCCGATAACCGTAACGGCCTCGGGCTCAACCACCCGGATCAGGCCGGCCAAAAACCTGGCCCCCCCGACCCCACCGGCCAGGACCGTAACCTTTACGGCCATCGCAGCCTGCCCTGCCCGTCGTAGATGCGCTTTAAAAACTCGTCCGTAAAGGCCAGGCTCACGTCAATGGGCCTGGAGATGCCCCCAAACTCCACCAGCATAGCGTGCAGCGCCCGCCACTGCTCAGAGGTCATCCAGCCCAGGCCCCGGGCCCGGGTAAGCTCCGTAAGGGCCCGCCCCTTCTCGGTCCTAAGCATGTAGGCCATGTGGTCCCGGTCCTCCCGGGGGGCATACTTCATCACGATGTCGACTGCCTCGGCCTCGTTGTCAAAGGCATAGTAAAGCCCTTTTAGGGCCGCCTTCAAAAACCGCTCGATCAGGTCCGGGTCCTCCTTGACCAGCTCCCGCTTTACGATGTACGTAAGGCCCAGGGTCGGAACCCCGTACTGGGAGGCGTCAAAAAGCCTGATTTCGGCCCCAAACTTGCGCAGAAGATAAGGCTCGTTGGAGATAAAGAGGGGGTAAACGTCCACCTTCCGCTCAAGCAGGATTCTCGGGTCAAACCCGACCGCCACCTCCTTCACCTTCGACCGGTCCACCCCGGCCGCCTTCAAAATCGCCAGGTACTCCGGCGAGGGGTATACCTTGTACCCCACCGTCCGGCCCTCCCAGTCCTTCGGGCTGTTTATCCCCGAGTCGGCCAGCACCGCATAGGCCTGCTCGCTCCTCTGACCGATTAAGGCGATGGCGGTGATGGGCGCATCGGCGTCGGCAATCTGCTTCAGGACCGATTCGGCGTTGGCCGTCGTAAACTGGATGTGGCCGGCCAGCAGCAGCTTTAAGTGTTCGCCCTGCCCGGCCGAATGCAAAATCTCCACCTCGAGGTTTTGCTCTTTAAAAAACCCCTTCTCCTGGGCCACGTAGACCCCGACAAAGGGCAGGTTCGCCTGGGGCTTGTAACCCGCCATAAAAACGGCCTTCTTCGGCGGCTTTGCCGGCTGGGCCGGGGGCGCCGGCGCGCCGGTCGGGGCGGCGCAGCCGGAAACCACCAGCAAAGTCAGGACCGCAACCAAAAGCCGCCTCATGGTCAGATTTTCCCCCTTTCGGCCAGTTCGCTTTCGTGCCAGAAGAGGAGCTTTTGCTCCCAGAACCGGACCAGGCCCGTAAGGCCGACCCCGCAGACCGCCAGCAAAAACACCCCCGCAAAAAGGCCGGCCATGTCCAGGTTCTGGTTGGCCAGAAGCACCGCCCGCCCCAGCCCCCGCTCGGCCCCCAGCCACTCGGCCACCACCGCCCCGATTAGCCCCAGCACCACCGAGACCCGGAAGGCCGCAAAAAGATAGGGCAGGCTCGAGGGAAACCTCAGTTTTAAAAAGACCTCCCACCGTGAGGCCCCAATCGACTCGAAAAACTCCAGGGCCGTCGGGTCCACCGCCTTTAGCCCCGTCACCCCGTTGACCAGCACCGGAAAGAATGTAATGAGGGCCGCAATCAGCACCTTGGGCAAAAGCCCAAACCCGAACCAGATGACAAAAAGCGGGGCCACCGTCACCACCGGCGTCACCTTGACCAGCACGGCCAAAGGATAAAGGCTGCGCTCCAGCAGCCGCCAGTGGGCCATCGCCACGGCGGCCAAAATCGCCGCCGCGCTGCCCAGCCCGAACCCCAAAAGGGCCTCCAGCAGGGTGTAAACCCCCTCGGCCAGCAGGCCCGGCCCGTCGGCCCACAGCCTGGCCGCCACCGCCGAAGGCGCCGGCAAAAGGTACGGCGGAATGTTCCGGACCCGAACCGTCAGCTCCCAGCCGGCCGCCAGCAGCCCGAAGGCCACCAGGGGCGGACCGGCCGCCGTCACGAGCCGGCCGACCGGCTTTACGCCGCCTGCAGCTTCGCCTTGAGCCATCTGACAGCCTCCCGGAACGGGGCCGACTCCTCCAGCTCCTCGGTGCGGGGCCGGGGCAGCCCCACCACAAGCTCCCCCGCCAGCCGGGCCGGCCGCCGGGAGAGCACCAGGACCCGGTCGGCCAGGATGACCGCCTCGGGGACCGAGTGGGTAACAAAGATAACCGTCTTGCCCGTCCGCTCCCAGACCCGCAAAAGCTCATAGCGCATGGCCGAACGGGTCAGCTCATCCAGGGCGCTGAACGGCTCGTCCATCAGCAAAAGCGCCGGGTCGAAGACCAGCGCCCGGGCCAGGGCCACCCGCTGGGCCATGCCCCCCGAAAGCTGGTGGGGATAATAGTCGGCAAACTCGCCCAGGCCCATCAGCTCCAAAAGGGCTTCGGGTTTGCGGACCGGCCGCTCAACCCGGTTAACCTCCAGGGGCAACCTCACGTTTTCCAGCACCGTCCGCCAGGGCAAAAGGGCCGGAGTTTGAAAGACGAACCCGACCACCTTCTGGCGGCGGGCAACCCTGGGGTCCTGACCGGCCACGGCCACCCGTCCGCCGTCCGGGGCCAAGAGCCCGGCGAGGATTCGGAGCAGGGTGGTCTTGCCGCAGCCGCTCGGGCCGATAACGGCCACAAATTCGCCGGCACCGACCCGGAAGGTCAGCTCCTGCAGAACCGGAAGGTAGCCGGCCGCGGACTCGAACCGTTTGCTCAAACCTTCAACTTCCACCAGCGGCCCGGTCACGCTAAAGATTATAGCCTCAGCCGGCCCACCCCCACCGGCGGCTTTGCCGCCGGGCCGCTGCTGCTTTAAAATTCTGACTGTGGCTCGCCACGCCAAGTGCAGCAGGTGATGTCTGCAAGACTTTCCGCCGAACTAATGACGGGAGCTCCCATGGGCAAACTCATAATGTACTCGCTGGCGACGTGTCCCACCTGCCGGTGGGCCCGCACCGTCCTCCAGGAGCGGGGCGTCGACTTTGAAGAACGGCTGGTGGACGATAACCCGGTCTGGTGGGACGACGTTTTCCGCCTGTCAGGACAGGATACCGTGCCGATCTTTGTATATCCCGACGGCCGGGTGGAGGTCGGGTTCGACGGGGAGCGCGGCTGAAGCATCCTCTAAAACCGGGCAGGTTGTCCGGACAGGTTCAACGACAACAAAGGAGGGGAATGGAGTGTGAAGGCCCTTGTTGTTGCCGAAATCCGCGGTAACCGGACGGCGGTCGAATCCCTGCGGACCATCGTCACATCCGAACAAATCGACGTTCTCTTCTGTCTCGGAAGCGTTCTCAGCGGGGGCGAGCGGGTGAACCGCTGGCGGACCGTCCGCCAGGGTGGCGAACCCGTCACCTATCCGGACCCGGTGGTCCAGGCGCAGGAGAAAGAAGACGTCCGGTTTCTCGACTATTTCTTCGACACCCTGACAGAGCTGGGAATCCCTTGCTTCCACGTTCCGGGCTGGTATGACGCCCCGGCCCGCCTCTACTGGCAGTCGGCCGTCAACCACGAGGTGGTGGACGGCAAGGTCCAGGCGGTTCACCTGGCCCCGGCGTTCTTTTCCAGCGAGTGGGTCGTGGCCGGGTTCGGCGGCCGGATCGTCGGGGCGGAAAGCCACGAAGACTACTACGTTATTGAGCACCCGGCTTGGGAGGCGGAGTTTGGCCTGAGCTTCATCCGGCGGTTCGACCGCCGCCCGATCCTCCTGTTCCACGAGACCGGCCTGCCCCACGAAGCCATGCACCGGATAATCGACCACTTTATCAAAGAATACCAGCCGGAATTCGCCTTCGTGACCAGCCCGGATGGCCGGGTTGAGGACCGGCGCGTCGGTCGGACCCTTGTTGTCACCCCGGGGCGCCTGGCCGACGGCAGTTACGCCGTTGTGGACCTCCGGCAGGAATCCGTAAAGGCAGTCTGGGCCGGCCGGCCTTAGCGGTCGGCCCGTCATCCGGGGGGTGGGTTTGGTGGAACGGGCAAGCCTCATTTTCCTCGGCGACGTCATGCTCGGCCGGCTCGTAAACCACGAACTTAAACGGCGGCCGCCTGAATACGTCTGGGGCAACACCCTGCCCATCCTCAGGCAGGCGGCCGCCGTTTTCATCAATTTGGAGTGTGCAATCACCGACTGGGGCGAGCCGGTCCCGGGCAAGCGGTTCTGCTTCCGCACCGACAGTAAAAACGTGGAGGTTCTCCGGGCTGCCGGCGTCCGGGCGGCCTGCCTGGCCAACAACCACATCATGGATTACGGCGATGTTGGCCTTCTGGAGACGGTGGCGAACCTCGACCGGGCCGGCATCGCCCACGCCGGCGCCGGCCGAAACCTGACCGAGGCCCGCCGACCGGCCGAGTTTGAGGTCAACGGGTTGCGGGTGGCATTCATTGCGGCCACCGACAACCAGCCGGACTGGGAGGCAACCGAGGATACGCCAGGAACCTTTTACGTTCCCATCAGCCAGACTGACCCGAGATTTGCCGACCTGCTGGGGCTGGTGGGGGCGGTCAGGGACCGGGCCGACCTGGTTATCGTCTCCCTCCACTGGGGCCCGAACTGGGGTTACGACCCGCCCACCGAGCACCGAACGGCCGCCCGCCGGCTTATCGAACACGGGGCGGATATTGTTTACGGCCACAGCGCCCACGTCTTCCGGGGAATTGAAATCATCGACGGCCGCCCCGTCTTCTACAGCTGCGGCGACTTCGTCGACGATTACGCCGTCGACGAAGTTGAACGTAACGACTGGTCGTTTATCTTCGAGGTCCGGCTCGACGGACCACGCATCCGAACGATTAGCCTCACCCCGACAATCATCGCCGACTTTCAGGCCCGGCTCGCCCCCGGCGCCTACCGGGATGCAATCCTGAGCCGGATGTCGGCCCTCTGTTTTAAACTCGGGACTCCGGTCCGCCGGACCGACGACCGGCTCGAGGTCCCCGTCTTGACGGCAGGTTAACAACATAACGTATACTTTTTCAGACGGCGAATGAGATGGGGGCGGGCGGCGCGGCCCCGGCAAGGACGCCCCACCAGAAGGCTATGCCCCGGCTCGCGCGAACGCAACAGGGGGGGATAGTTGACCCTTGAAACGGCCAACCGACCCAACACGCTCCGGTCGCCAGCTGGCGGCCCGGCGACTGCTGGCGGTGACCGAGGAAGAGCTTCAGCGGATCGTCCTTGACATCCACGACGGGCCGGTCCAGACCCTCTTCGCCGTCCTGGGCCGGCTCACTTCCCTCCGGGCGCGCCTGGGTGAGGCGAACCCGGAGCTGACGGCCGAGCTTGACCGGGCCGTCCGGCAACTGGAAGGGGCCCTGGCCGATATCCGTAACCTGCTCGGGGTGTTCCGGTCGCCCCTTTTCACCCAGCGGGACCTGGCCCGGGTCCTTGAGGACCTGGTTGCCCAGCACGAGGATGTGACCGGTCAGACGGTGGTGTTCCGGTGCCCGCCGTCGCTGCCGCCGGTCTCGTTGCCGGTCCGGATCGCCCTCTACCGCATCCTCCAGGAGGCCCTGGCCAACGCCTACCGGCACGCTAAAGTCCCGGAGGTCTGGGTGACCGTTCGGGCGACCCGGCGGCTAATCCGCCTCGAGGTGGCCGATGAGGGTCCCGGCTTCGTTCCGCCGCCCCTGGAAGGCCCCCAGGCCACCGAGGACGCCGCCCACATCGGCCTGCGGGGAATGCGGGAGCGGGCCCTCCTGGTCGGGGGCACGTTCGGCCTGGAGAGCGCCCCCGGCCAGGGCACCCGGATCCGGGTGGAGGTGCCGGTCCGTGCCTGAAGGGCCGACCCGGATAATCCTGGCCGACGACCACCCCCTGGTCCTGGAGGCCCTTCGCGCCCTCCTGGACGGTCAGCCCGGCCTCCGGGTCGTGGCAACCGCCACCGACGGCCGCCAGCTTCTGGAACTGACCCGCCGGCTCCGGCCGCACCTGGTGGTCCTGGACCTGCAGCTCCCGGCGGTCGACGGCCTCGAGTGCCTTCGGCGCATCAAAGAATTGGACCCGACAATCCAGGTCATCGTCCTGAGTGCGTTTGGCGACGCCGAGACCGTCCGGGCCGTGGTCCAGGCCGGGGCCGAAGGCTTCGTCCTCAAGACCGACCCGCCCGGCCAGGTTGTGAACGCCATCCGCCAGGTCCTGAGCGGCCAGCTCGTCTTCCCCCGGAGCGCCCGCCGCTGGCTCCAGCCCGAGCGGACGGTGCCTGACCTTTCCGAGCTGGAGCGGCGGTTGCTGGCCCTGCTGGCCGAGGGCCGGAGTAACGAACAGGTCGCCCGGGCCCTCAACGTCTCCCCCAACACGGTCAAATATTACTTAAAGAACCTCTTCCGCAAGCTGGGGGTTGCGAACCGGACCGAAGCCGTAAGCTGGTACCTGCGCCAGCCCCGGCCCTTCGCCGGCGACCGGAACCCCTAAACCCCTTTTACCCAACCGGGTAGGCCAACTTCACCCGGCCGGATATAGAAATTCACCCGAACGAATGTGATTTTTATCACAATCGTTCGGTAAGCTGGGGGTGGAAGTTGCGGGAGGTGACCATGAATCCGGTTGAACAGCTTCGACAGCTCGGCCAGTCGGTCTGGCTTGACGACCTGAGCCGGCGGCTCATCATTTCCGGTGAGCTGGCCGGGATGGTCGCCCGGGGCGAGGTGAGCGGGGTGACGTCGAACCCGACCATCTTCCAGCGGGCAATCGCCGAATCGGACGATTACGATGCCGACCTGGCCAGGCTCCGGGGTCGGGGGCTTTCGACCCGGGAGGTCTACGAGGCGCTGGTCGTCGAGGACGTCCGGGCGGCAGCGGACCTGCTCCGGCCGGTCTACGAGCGGACGGGCGGGGTCGACGGGTACGTGAGCCTGGAGGTGGACCCGGCTCTGGCATACGATACGGCCGGCACGGTGGCCGAAGCCCGCCGGCTCTGGACCCTGGTTGACCGGCCGAACCTGATGATTAAGATTCCGGGCACCGGGCCGGGCATCCCCGCCGTCGCCGAGGCCGTCGCCGCCGGCATCAACGTCAACGTGACCCTGCTCTTTTCCGTGGACCGGTACCTGGAGGCGGCGGACGCGTACCTCCGGGGCCTCGAGCGGCGGCTCGCCGAGGGGAAGCCGGTGGACGGGATAACCTCGGTGGCCTCGTTCTTCGTCTCCCGGGTCGACACCAAGGTGGACGGCCGGCTCCGGGCCCTGATAGCGGGCGGGGGTGAGCTGGCCGCGCGGGCCGGGGGGCTGCTCGGCAAGGCGGCGGTAGCTAACGCCCGGCTGGCCTACCGCCGCTACCTGGACCTGGCCGACAGCCCCCGGTTCCGCCGGCTTGAGGCCCGGGGTGCCCGGCGGCAGCGGCTCCTCTGGGCGTCCACCAGCACCAAGGATCCGGCCTACTCCGACGTCAAGTACGTGGCGGAGCTGGCCCTGCCGGAGACCATCACCACCGTGCCGCTGCCGACCCTGCGGGCCTTTATCGACCACGGCCGGGTCGACCCGGCCCGGCCGGCGGCCGACGAAGACCCGGAAGGGGCGCTCCGGGCCCTGGCCAACCTGGGCATTGACCTGCCGGCCATCATGGCTACCCTGGAGGCCGAAGGGGTCGCCGCCTTCGCCCGGTCGTTCGAGGCCCTGCTGGCGGCCATCGAGGCGCGGGACGCTTCCGTGGTGGGAAGGGGGTGAGAAATGGCGGAAGCCGCAAGGGGTTACTAAACCTGAAGTCCGGGCAAGCTGACAGGCAAAAAGGAGGGAGGTTTTAATGCCGAACCGAGCGTACGAACCGGGTGTAAAGCTCTATTCACAGCTTGGATACTACGACCTGGATTACCGGCCGAAGGATACGGATCTCCTCTGCTGCTTCCGGGTGACGCCCCAGCCGGGGGTGCCGCCCGAGGAGGCGGCCGCGGCGGTGGCGGCCGAATCGTCCACCGGCACCTGGACGGTCGTCTGGTCGGACCTGCTTACCGACCTGGAGCGTTACCGGGCCCGCTGCTACCGGCTCGAGGAGGTCCCCGGCCAGGAAAACCAGTACTTTGCCTACGTCGCCTACCCCATTGACCTCTTCGAGGAGGGGTCGCTGCCGAACCTGACGTCGTCCATCGTCGGCAACGTCTTCGGCTTCAAGGCCGTCCGGGCCCTGCGGCTTGAGGACATGCGGATTCCGCCGGTCTACGTCAAGACGTTCCAGGGCCCGCCCCACGGGATCCAGGTCGAGCGGGACATGCTTAACAAATACGGCCGGCCGCTCCTCGGCTGCACGATTAAACCGAAGCTCGGCCTCTCGGCGAAGAACTACGGCCGGATGGTTTACGAAGCCCTGGCCGGCGGCCTCGACTTCACCAAGGACGACGAGAACATCAACTCCCAGCCGTTTATGCGCTGGCGGGACCGCTTCCTGTTCGTGATGGAGGCGGTGAAGAAGGCCGAGGCCGAGACCGGCGAGGCGAAGGGCCACTATCTTAACGTCACCGCCCCGACCATGGAGGAGATCTACGAGCGGGCCGAGTTCGCCAGGGAGCTGGGGGCCCGGATCATCATGGTGGACTTCCTCACGGTGGGGTTTGCGGCCCACGCCTCCCTCTCCAGGTGGTGCCGCAAGAACGGCATCCTGCTCCACCTCCACCGGGCGATGCACGCCGTCATCGACCGCCAGAAGAACCACGGCATCCACTGGCGGGTGCTGGCGAAATGGGCCCGCCTGGTCGGGGGCGACCACGTCCACAACGGGACGGTCGTTGGCAAGCTGGAGGCCGACCGGCTGGCCACCATCGGGGTGAACGACCTGCTCCGGGAGAACTTCATCCCCGCCGACCCGACCCGGGGCATCTTCTTCGACCAGGACTGGGCCTCGCTGCCCGGGATGTTCCCGGTCGCCTCGGGGGGCATCCACGTCTGGCACATGCCGGACCTGGTGACCATCTTCGGGGACGACGCCGTTTTGCAGTTCGGCGGCGGGACCCTGGGCCACCCCTGGGGTAACCGGGCCGGGGCGACGGCAAACCGGGTTGCGCTGGAGGCGGTCATCCAGGCCCGGAACGAGGGCCGCAACATCATCGCCGAGGGCCGGCAGATTCTGGAGGCCGCGGCCCGCTGGTCGCCGGAGCTCCGGGCGGCGATGGAGACCTGGAAGGAGGTCCGCTTCGAGTTCGAGGCGGTGGACACCCTGGATCCGGCCCGCGCCGGCGACTAAAGGAGGACGACGATGACGATTCGAACCGAGACCTTTTCCTACCTGCCTCCCTTCACCGAAGAGGAGGTTCGAAAGCAAATCGAATACATCCTCAAGAACCGGTGGATTCCGATTATCGAATACATCGACCGGCCGGGGCCGGACGTCCACTACTGGCGGCTCTGGAAGCTGCCCCTCTTCACGGCCCAGAAGCCCGAGGAGGTGATGGCGGAGCTGGTCGCCTGCCGGGAGGCGAACCCGAACTGCTATATCCGGCTGAGCGGCTACGACCCGGGCACCCAGCTTACCCGGCTGAGCCTGGTCGTTTACCGGCCGGCGGAGAGGGAGTAACCGGCCATGAAGCTCCGGGCGGTCATCTTCGACGTGGACGGGACCCTGGCCGAAACCGAGCGGGACGGCCACCGGGTGGCGTACAACCGGGCCTTTGAGGTGCTCGGCCTGCCGGACCGGTGGGACGAGGAGCTTTACGGCCGGCTGCTCTGGGTGGCCGGCGGCCGGGAGCGGCTGCAGTTCTACTTCGAGGTGTTCCGCCCGGAGCTTCGGGCCGACGAGGGGCTCATCGGGCAAATCCACGACCTTAAAAACCGGGAGTTCCGCCAAATGCTCACCCGTCCCGGGGTGATCCGGCCCCGGCCGGGGGTAAGGCGGCTCATCCGGGAGCTCCTGGGCGAGGGGGTCGCCGTCGGGGTTGCCACGACCGGCAGCCGGGAATGGGTTGGGCCGCTGCTGGAGGCAATTCTGGGGCCGGAGCTGGCCGGGCGGCTGGCGGTGGTGGTGACCGGCGACGACGTAACCCGGAAGAAACCGGACCCGGAGGCCTACCGGCTGGCCCTTTACCGGCTGGGGCTCCGGGCAGGGGAGGCGGTGGCCGTCGAGGATTCCCAGAACGGGGTTGAGGCGGCAGCGGCCGCCGGCCTCCCCTGCCTGGCCGTGCCCGGCTTTTACAGCCTTTTCGCCCGGGAGGGTTTTGCCCGGGCGGACCTGGCGGTGGACAGCCTGGGCGAGCCCTGGCAGCCGGCCCGGGTCCTTTACAACCCATACAAAATCGCCGTCGACGGCCTGATGACGGCGGAGGTCTTGGCCCGCCTGCAGCAGGCGGCGGTCGGCGGCCGGAGGTGAAGACGGATGCGGGTGCGACGGCCAGTTCTACTCGGAATCGTCGGGGACAGCGCGTCGGGCAAGTCGACCTTGAGCAACGGCATCGCCCAGATCCTGGGGCCGGAGCGGGTGACGATAGTCTGCGCCGACGACTACCACAAGTACGACCGGAAGGAGCGGGCGGCCCTGGGCATAACGCCCCTGCACCCTGACTGCAACTACCTGGACATCCTGGAACAGCACCTGGAGCGCCTGCGGAACGGCCAGCCCATCCTCAAGCCGGTCTACGACCACTCCACGGGCACCTTCGGCCGGCCGGAGTACGTGGCCCCGAAGGATTTCGTCATCGTGGATAGCCTGCTCGGTTTTCATACCCCGAGGCTGCGGGCGCTCTACGATGTGAAGGTCTTCCTGGACCCGCCGGAGGAACTGCGGCGGGTCTGGAAGGTGCGGCGGGATGTGACGAAGCGGGGCTACACCCCCGAGCAGGTGCTGGCCGAGCTGGAGCGGCGGGAGCCGGACGCCCGGGAGTTCATCCGGCCCCAGCGGGCCCACGCCGACATCATCGTCCGGTTCTACCCGCCGGACGGCGTCCCGCCGGAGCTTGCCGACGGCCACCTGAACGTCCGGCTGACCCTCCGGCCGACAATTCCCCACCCCGACCTGAGCCGACTTCTGGGCGACGGGCCCGACCGGCCGGTCCGGCTCAGGCTCGGCCGCGACAGCGGCAAGCCCGTGGACATTCTGGAAGTCGACGGCCACGTGCCGGCGGCCCAGGCCGCCGAACTCGAGGCGTTCATCTGGGCCCATTTGCCGGCCAACGGGCTTGTTCCGAAGCCGGAGACCATCGGGTTCTATGCCGACGGCCTCGAGACCAGGCACAGCCACCCGCTGGCGCTAACCCAGCTGCTCATCGCCTTCCATATGCTCTACGCCGCCCACCAGGTCGGCCTGGTCGAAGACGTAAAGGTGCGGAGGTTTTAGGGGATGGGCGACATTGAACGGCTCTGCGTGAACGCGATCCGGGTGCTGGCCATGGATGCCGTGGAGCAGGCGGCCTCCGGCCACCCGGGGATGCCGATGGGAATGGCGGACGCGGCCTTTGTCCTCTGGACCCGCCACCTCCGCCACAACCCGAACAACCCGGTCTGGCCGGACCGGGACCGGTTTATCCTTTCGGCCGGCCACGGGTCGATGCTCCTCTATGCCCTCCTCCACCTGAGCGGCGTCCTCAGCCTGGACGACATCAGGGCGTTCCGGCAGTGGGAGAGCCGGACCCCCGGCCACCCGGAGTACGGCCTCACCCCCGGCGTTGAGGTGACCACCGGCCCCCTGGGTCAGGGGTTCGCCGCCGGGGTCGGTATGGCCATCGCCGAGCGGTGGCTGGCCGAGCGGTTCAACCGGCCGGGCCACACCGTCGTCGACCACTTCACCTACGCCATCGTGAGCGACGGCGACCTGATGGAGGGGATAAGCTACGAGGCCGCCTCCCTGGCCGGCCACCTGGGGCTGGGCCGCCTGATCTACCTTTATGACGACAATGATATCTCCATTGACGGGCCGACCGACCTGGCCTTCAGCGAGGACGTCCGCCGCCGGTTCGAGGCCTGCGGCTGGCAGGTGCTGGAGGTGGACGGCCACGACCGGGCGGCGGTGGACCAGGCCCTGGCCGAGGCCCGGCGGGAGCTGGGGCGGCCATCGCTAATCATCTGCCACACCCACATCGGCTTCGGCAGCCCCGGGAAGCAGGACTCGGCCGCCGCCCACGGCGCCCCGCTGGGGGCCGAAGAGGTCCGGCGGACGAAGCGGGCCCTGGGCTGGCCGGAAGAGCCGCCGTTTTACGTTCCGCCCGAGGTTTACGATTACTTCGCCGGCCTGGGCCGGCGGTGGGCCGAGCAGGAGGCCGAATGGTGGCGCCGGTTCCAGGTCTGGCGTTCGGAGTTTCCCGAGCTGGCCGCCGAGTGGGGCCTGGCGATGGCCGGCCGGCTGCCCGACGGCTGGGAAGAACGGCTGCCCCGGTTCGGGCCGGACCAGGCGATGGCGACCCGAGAAGCATCCGGCCTGGTGCTCAGCGCCCTGGCCCCGCACATCCCGTGGCTGGTGGGCGGCTCGGCCGACCTGAGCGAGTCAACCCGGACCTACCTTTCCGGCTTTGAGCCCATCCGGCGGGGCGGATTCGGCGGCCGGAATATCCACTTCGGGGTGCGGGAGCACGCCATGGGCGGCATTCTGAACGGCCTGGCCCTCCACGGCGGAATCATCCCCTACGGCGGGACGTTCCTGGTATTCAGCGACTACATGCGGCCGGCGATCCGCCTGGCGGCCCTGATGCGGTTGCCGGTTGTTTACGTCTTCTCCCACGACAGCCTCTTCCTGGGCGAGGACGGGCCGACCCACCAGCCGGTGGAGCACCTGGCCTCCCTGCGGGCGATCCCGAACCTGACGGTGATCCGGCCGGCGGATGCGGCCGAGACGGTGGAGGCCTGGCGGGTGGCCCTGGGGCGCCGGGAAGGCCCGGTCGCCCTGATTCTGACCCGGCAGAAGGTGCCGGCCTGCACCGGCGAGGCGGCCGCCGGCCTCCGGTACGGCGCATATATCCTGCGGGAGGCGTCCCAGCTGCCGCCGGACGTGGTCCTGATTGCCAGCGGGTCCGAGGTCTCCCTCGCCCTGGGGGCGGCCGAGGTGCTCGAGGGCCGGGGAATTGCGGCCCGGGTGGTCAGTATGCCGAGCTGGGAGCTTTTTGAGGCCCAGCCCGAGGCGTACCGGCGGCAGGTGGTCCCCCCGGAAGTCCCGGCAAAGGTGGTGGTCGAAGCCGCCCGGCTTCAGGGCTGGGAGAGATATATCGGGCCGTCAGGCCAGGGCCTCGGACTGGAGCGATTTGGGGCGTCGGCCCCGTACCGGGTGCTGGCCGAGAAGTTCGGATTCACCGTCGACCGGGTGGTCGAGCTGGCCGAGCAGGCCCTGGCCGAAAGCCGGGTCCTGAACGGCGTGACCGGCTGAAAAAGATTAGGCGAAGGGAGGCTTAACGATGAAGTTGACCCTGAGCGTGATCAAGGCGGATGTGGGTGGGTACGTGGGGCATTCGTCGATGCATGAGGGTCTGATTGAGCGGGCCACTGAGGTCCTTGGGACGGCCAGGGACCAGGGGCTCATTTTTG
>FWWL01004138.1_pt1 | contig 16802 bp, 13 predicted proteins | sample 2228331 | NCBI WGS metagenome assembly FWWL01 (sample SAMEA103939775, study PRJEB20133) | metagenome
AGTTGCCGGCGGTGTGGCGCGCCGGAGGCGCGCGCTCCCAGCGTGGCTTCTGCTCCCTGCCACTGCGGCGTAAAGTTGGTATAATACAAGCACCGCGACATACAAACGTCGCTGCTGTGTTGCCGACGATTGATCTTCACGGATAACGAGGTGAGCGTATGGTTGAACGGATCTGTCCGGCCTGTCGCCATGGCAACCCGCTTGAGAATCGGTACTGCGGCGCGTGCGGCGCGGCGCTCACCGAACCTGATGCGCTGGCCCCGCATGAGCAGGCGGCGCTGGCCCCGCGTACCTTTCCCCTGGCCTTGACGCCGGCGCAGGTACGGCAGCTCGGTACAGCGCTGGCCCTCGGTGTGGCGACGCTGGCCGTTGAAGCCGGGCGGGCATGGCTCCGACGCCGGATGGGGAGTGCGCCGACGGCAGCCCCGATTACGACGGTGACGACGCCGACGATTACGACGCCGGCTGTTTCGGCGCCAATCAGTGTGACGACGACGATTATCAGTCAACGGGTCGTTGAAATCTGGGAACGTGGCGAACTGGTGCGTCAGGTGGTTGAACGCCACGTCTGGCGGCGTGAAGAATAGCTGTCAATGCTTCGGTCAGGGTGATGCTGGATGCCGGTGAACCGTTCGCAACGGCTGCCGGTATTCTGTTCAGCCGTCCCGACAGTGGTGGTTGGAGAGCGACGGTTCCCTGACGACGGTTGCCCGGTAGCATGCATTGGCATCCAGGCTCCATATGATGTAACCGGTGAAGAACGATCCGGAAGCACGCTCCAGGTGGGAAAGGAATCCCAAACCCGGAACCGGCGCGGGGTCTGCGGCGTCATACGTGTGTGGTACGATACTGGTATGACCGCTACTGCCGCAGGAAGGACAGACGATGACGCAGGCAATTAATCCGTTGCCCTATCAGGTATTGCGCCGGCATTTGCGCCCGCTGAGTATAAAGTTGCGGATTAACGATGGTCTGGTGCTGGCCAGTCGCACGCTCTGGCTGGCCTTGACCGTCGGTGCGCTGGTGGCTGCTGCCGGCTGGATAACGCCGATTCCCTATCTGGTCTGGTGGTCGTTGACACCACTGGTGATCTGGCTGGTAGTGATGATCGGCTTTGTGTTGTTGAAGCCGCTTCCCCCGCGCCGGGCAGCTCAACGCATTGATCTCCTGCTCAATCTGCGTGAACGCCTTTCCACCGCGATTGAACTGCACGAAACCGGGGCCGAGACGCCGCTGGCACCCTATCAGCAGGCCGATGCCAGCGCTTTGGTCAGGCAACTGCATCCGCGTCAGATTCGGTTCACAATCCCGCGCCGTCCGTTGTTATGGGCGTTGCTGCCGGCTCTGGCAATGCTGGCCCTGTTGACCTTGCCCAACCCGATGGATCGGATTCTGGCCGAACGGGCAGCAGTTGCCGAGATGATTGATGAGGTGAATCAGCAACTGGCTGCACTCGAAGAGGAACTGGCGAATCGGCAAGATTTGACGCCGGAGCAGCGTGAAGAGCTACAACAGATTCTGCGCCAGTTGCAAGAGGAGCTGGCCCGCAATCCCGGTGATCGCCAGGAAGCGCTGGCCGATATTGCTCAGGCTGAAATGCGGCTCCGTCAGCGGCTCGATCCGCAAACTGATCTGCGCCAGGCGGCGCTCGAACAACTGGCCCGGCGGCTTGAGCAGCTCTCGAATGATCAGACGACTCCACGCCCGACTCTCGATCAGTTACGTCAGCAGCTCGAAAGCCTGGCCGATAGCCTCAATCAAATGAGCGCGGCTGAGCGTGAAGCTCTCGCCCAGGAACTGGCCCAGCAGGCTGCCCAACTGGCCGCCGCCGATCCGGCAACAGCACAAGCCCTGCAAGATGCCGCTCAGGCCCTCGAACGTGGCGATACCCAGGCCGCAGCCCAGGCATTGCAGCGAGCAAGCCAGCAGGTCGCTAATGCCCAAAATGCCGCCGCCGATCAACGGGCCGTTCAGCAAGCACTTGCCAACACCCAGGCCACCCGGCAACAGATCGCACAGGCCGGGCAGCAGGGTCAGAGCCAGCAGGCGCAGCAGGGCGAGGGTCAGCAGGCACAGGCCGGTCAGAACCAGCAAGGCCAGGGCCAGAATCAGCAGGGTCAGGGCCAGGGTCAGCCCGGCCAGGGCCAGCAGGGTCAGCCCGGTCAGGGCCAGCAGGGCCAGCCCGGTCAGGGTGGCGGATCGACCGCCGACAATCTCGGTCAGCAGCAGAGTAATGCGCCAGGGAATGTCGATCCCAACCGCCCCGCGTCGCAGCAGGGTCAGGGCAGTAATGGCGATCTGGTCTACCAGCCCTTCCGTCCATCCGGGCAGACCGGCGATCCCGACTTTATTCCCGGTCAACAGGGAAGTGGCGGCAGTAGTGAAGTACGACCGGGCCAGGGCCAGCAGAGTGGCATGAATAACCCGTCTGTGGTGCCCTACGAGCAGATCTTCCCCGAATACCAGCGCACTGCTACCGAAGCGCTTGAGCGTGGCAGTGTCCCGATCTATCTGCAAGACCTTGTCCGCGAGTATTTCTCGCGCCTTGAACCGTAGAAGGAGAACTGCATGACTGTTGCTCCCCAGGCCACGACAACCCTCTCGCCGGAAGAGTTTCGGCAGCGTGCCCAGCAGATTGAAGCTGAAGTTGCTCAGGTGATTGTCGGCCAACACGAACTGATCCGACAGGTCATTATCACGCTGCTGGCCGGTGGCAATGCGCTGCTCGAAGGCGTACCGGGCCTGGCGAAGACGACGCTGGTGCGCACGCTGGCCGATGTGATCGACTGTAAGTTTTCGCGTATCCAGTTTACGCCCGATCTGATGCCGGCGGATATTGTGGGAACGACGCTGATCAGTGAAGATGCCCACGGTCACAAGTCGTTCCGCTTTGAGCCGGGGCCGATCTTTGCCAATCTGGTGCTGGCCGATGAGATTAACCGGGCCACTCCTAAAACCCAATCGGCGCTGCTCGAAGCGATGCAGGAGCGCACGGTGACCGTTGCCAAGACGATCCATCAACTGCCGAAGCCGTTTTTCGTGCTGGCAACGCAGAACCCGCTCGAAATGGAAGGTACCTATCCCCTGCCGGAAGCGCAGCTCGACCGCTTCTTCTTCAAGATTAACGTTGCCTTCCCCTCGGCGGCGGAACTGGTTGAGATCGCCCAGCGCACCACCGGGGCGCGCCAGCCAACGGCACGCCACGTCGCCGATGGGGCGACGATTATCCAGATGCAAGAGCTGGCCCGTACCGTCCCTATCGCCAGCCATGTCTTGAGCTATGCCGCTCGCCTGATTACGGCCACCCACCCGGAGAGCAAGGATGCACCGGCGATTACAAAGCAGTATGTGCGCTACGGTGCCTCGCCCCGTGGTATGCAGACCCTGATTCTGGCCGGTAAAATCCTGGCCTTGCTCGATGGCCGATACAACGTCTCCTTTGGCGATCTGCGCCTGGCTGCGCTGCCGGCGCTCCGCCACCGCGTGGTGCTCAACTTCGAGGCCCAGGCTGAAGGCGTCAGTCCTGACGATGTGGTGAAGGGGGTTCTGGAAGCGGTAAAGGAAGAGTGATGGCCGGGCCGTTGCTGACAACCGCGTTTTTGCGCAAGTTAGATCGGCTGGCGCTGCAAACCCGGCGGGCAATGGCGGGCGATCTGCAGGGTGAACGCCGTAGCCCCAAACGCGGCTCGTCGGTCGAGTTTGCCGATTTTCGCCCCTACACGACCGGCGATGACATCCGGCAGATCGACTGGAATCTCTACGCCCGGGCCGAACGGTTCTACCTGAAACTGTTTGTGGCCGAAGAGGAGCTGAATGTTCATCTGCTGGTCGATACCAGTCGCAGCATGGCCTGGGGCGACCCGGAGAAACTGCACTACGCTCGCCAGATTGCCGCGACGTTCGGCTACATCGCCCTGAATAATCTCGACCGGGTGAATGTGACTGCGTTCGGAGGCCGTCCGGCGGCGGTGAATGGCATTCGCGGCAAGCGCGGCGCCATTACCCTGTTTGAGTTTTTGCAGCGGCTGGAAGCCGGCAGTACGACCAATCTGACCCAGTTCTGCCGCACCTATCTCCAGACCGCCCGCAGTGCCGGGCCGCTCTTGCTCTGTTCTGATCTGTTTGACCCAGGCTGGCGCGATGCGTTGCGGGCACTGACGGCGCGTCCGTTTGAGATAACCATTATGCACATCCTGTCGCCGCAAGAGATTGATCCCTCTATCGAAGGCGATATTCGCCTGGTTGATAGCGAAGGGGGGCCGGCGGTGGAAATTAGCGCCGATCTCGATGTGCTTCAGCGCTACCGCGACACCTTGCGCGACTGGCAACACGAAATTGAAACCTTTTGCAGCGGTCGTGGCATCCGCTACGTGCCGGTCAATACAGCCGTGCCGATTGAAGAGTTTGTCTTCGCCCAACTACGACGAGCTGGGATTGTGCGATGATTGAAGTGTGCCTGATCAAACCGGCGAAAGGTCAGATCATTCGCTACCCGGCGACTGTGATCGCCTGCGATGATCAGAGTGTGACCGTGCGGGCCGAGTGGCGGTTGGGGCGGGTTGATCTCGGTCTGTTCAGTATCGAGCCGGGAGATGTGATGATCGAGACGTTTTATACCAATCGCTGGTACAACATCTTCCGTGTACAGCAGCCCGACGGCACGACGCGCGGCTGGTACTGCAATATGGCCCGTCCCGCCCGTATTGACGGCACCACCATCGAGACCGAAGATTTAGAGATCGACCTGATCGTCAGTGCCGACCGCCGGCACGTCGAACTGACCGATCTGGGTGAATACGAAGCACGGGGGATTGCCCAAACCGATCCGCATGCCGATGCCGCGCTGCGCGCAGCGCTGGCTGAATTGCGTGATCTGATTGCCCGTGGCGAGGCACCGTTTACGCCTGATCCGCCGATCACGGATCACGGTAGCACGGCGCTCAGGCCACATTCCAATACGAACAGGTAAGGTCTATGTCGTTTCTGGCACCATTAGCGTTAATCAGTGCAGCAATTGTTGGCCCAATCATCGTGGCCATGTATCTGCTCAAATTACGCCGGGAAGAGCGCGTCATTTCATCTACCTTCCTCTGGCAGCGGATGGTGCGTGACATCGAAGCCAATGCACCGTGGCAGAAACTGCGCCGGAATCTGCTTTTGCTCTTGCAATTGCTGCTGATGATATTGCTGGTGCTGGCCCTCGCCCGTCCCTTTCTGCCCGTAACCGGTATCAGTGGCTCAAACCTGATCATCATCTTCGACCGCTCGACCAGCATGCTGGCGACCGACGAGCTACCGACGCGCCTGGAAGCAGCCCGTCGCCAGGCTATCGCATTGATCGACCAGCTTCCCGATAATGGCCGGGCCACGATTATTACGGTTGGCGGTCAGATGGAAGCGCCTATCGCCTCGTCAAACGACCGTCGCGAGCTACGTCGGGTTATTGAACAGATTCAACCCAGCTACAGCAATCAATCCGACCTGACTCAGGCGCTCACTCTGGCCTCAGCCCTCGCAGCCCGTGAACCCGATAGCGAAGTAGCGATTATTTCTGACGGGAATGTCACTCTTCCTGATGGCTTGCGCGTCCCGGCCCGAGTGCGCTACTTCCCGATTGGAAGATCAACCGATAACGTAGCGATTAACGCGATTGCACTTCAGCCCGGCCCCTTCGAGCAAACTCTGTTCGTTCAGGCGACAAACTACGGTAGTAGTCCGGTGACCCGGCGGCTATCGATCTATCTTGATGGTCGGCTCGATTTTGCGATTGACCTGACTATCGATCCAGGGCGTGAGCAGAGCCTGACCCAGTCTATCCCGTCTACCGTCACGGTTGTTGAGGCACGGCTCGACGACAACGGCGATGCCTTGCCGGTTGATGATCGCGCCTTTGCCGTTAGCCCACAACGTGAAACGGTGCGCGTGCGGCTGGTCAGCGACGGCAATCGCTTTCTTGAAACCGGTCTCGCGCTGCTGCCCGGCATCGAGGTCGTGAAGACACCGACGACGACCACCACCTTCCCGGAAAGCGCGGCAGAAATCCCACTCACCATCTTTGACGGCGTCACACCCGCCGAACTGCCACCGGGAAACCTGCTCTTCATCGGCCCTCTCCAGAGCACAGAACTCTTTTCGATCACCGGCGAATTTGACTTTCCGCTCATTCGTCCGGCGTCGCTTGAAGACCCCCTCTTGCGCAACGTGCGTTTGAACGACGTCAACATCTTGCGCGCACCGCGCATCGTCCCCGGCACGTGGGCACGGGTCATCGTTGATAGCGATGGCGGCCCGCTCCTGCTGGCCGGAGAGCGCGAAGGACGGCGGATTGTCGTGCTGGCCTTCGACCTGCACCTATCAGACCTGCCGCTCAACATTGCCTTCCCGTTACTCCTCTCGAACATGATCGAGTATCTCTTGCCGGTGAGTGGCGTCCAACTGACCACCGGGCAGCCGATTGTGGCGCCGGTTGATCCGAGTATCGAAGAGGTGCGGATTATCCGCCCGGATGGGCGTGTCGTCAGCTCCCGCGACGGCCAGGTGCAGGTGCAGACGAATCAAACCTTTTACACCAATACCGACGTTCCCGGCGTGTATACGCTGGAAGAGCGGCGCGGAAATGAAGTCATTGCCAGTCGCCGCTTCGCGGTCAATCTCTTCGCGCCCAATGAATCGCGGATCGAACCGCGTCGTGACCTTGCCATCCCCCAGATCAGTGGTGCGCAGAGCACGGTCGTGCGTGAGCGAGATGGCCGGCAGGAAATCTGGCGCTGGCTGGCGTTGGTCGCGTTGATCGTACTGTTGATCGAATGGCTCTACTATCAGCGCAATACGCTGACCATGCTCCGCGAGCGCTGGCGGCGACGGACGGCTTAGGTGCGACGGGAGTCGGGTGGGCTGAACGCCGGCAGGCGGGCTGAAGCCCTGCCTCACGACGGGCAAGACGAAGAGAAGCCAGGAGGACAATGTTCCGCCGGCAGGTCGGCCCTGCCGGCTTTCCACATATTGAAGCAGAGTTTCAACCCGCCAATTTCACGCTAACCACCGGTAATGACTGCCCTGTACGCCAACGCACGAGCGATGGCTCACGACGCCAGCCGACGCAACTGTGCCGGGTCAGTCAGAATGATGGCATCGTCGATGACCTGGATCAGGTTCGCTTCGCGCATATCACCCAGGGCTTTGGTGACCGTCTCTCGATAGGCACCGATCATCTCGGCCAGTTGCTGGTGGGTATAGCGAACGATCTTCATCGGTGCAGTATCATCCGTCGGATCACCGGCCAAATCAAGTAAGAGTGCGGCCAGACGTTGGGGTACGCTTTTGAAGGCAATATCGGCCAGGCGTTGCTCCATTGTGCGCAGGCGTGACCCCATCAATTCCATCAGATCAATTGCTGCGGCAGGGTAGCGACCAAGAAAACTGCGCAGTGCTTCCCGCTCGATGCGGGCCACGGTACAATCGGTCATCGCCTCGGCACACGTGTCGTGGATACCGGCCCCGATCAGGGCCATTTCGCCAAACAGACCGGGTGGATGCAGTACCAGCAGCGTAAGCGCTCTCCCTTCAGGCGACACCTTGTAAATCCGCACGCGCCCCTGCTGTAAGAAAAATACGTGCGTACCGGTTTCATTCGGAAGGTGAAAGATATGCCCGGACGGATACGAGGCGACCTGCAACAGCGCCGTCAAGTCTGCCCGTGCCGTCGGCCCCAGATCGCGAAAGAGGGAGAGAACATCGCGGGTGTCACTCATTCAGCCAATTCTCCGTGCGTAAAACGAGTACCGCCATCGTGCAGACCGGCCAGATTGACGATGCGTACACTGCTGGCGCCGCGTTGGAGCGCTGCTAATGCCGCACGTACTTTTGGAATCATCCCGCCGGATATGACACCATTTGCAATCAGTTCTTCGACCGCCGCCGGGGTGAGAGCCGGCACTACCCGACCATCAACCAGTACGCCAGGAACATTACTGACGAAGACCAGTTCGGCCCCCGCCAGCGCACCGGCCACCGCTTCCGCAACCATATCGGCATTGACGTTGTAGCTGAGGCCATCGGTAGCCCCCAGTGCGACCGGGGCAATCACCGGCATCCAGCCCAGCGCCAGCAGATGACGCAATGCCGCGCCATCGACTGCGGTTACCTCCCCGACACGTCCGAGATCGCGCCCTGCCGGACGGTACGGTTCACAACGTAGCAACCCTAGATCGAGACCGCTCAGCCCTATCGCTTTGACCCCGGCGTTCACCAGCGCCGTGACGATCCGCTTATTGATGGTACCGCAGACCACCATCTGCATAATGTCCATCACTGCCGGCGATGTCACACGCAGGCCATCAACAAACTCAATCTGCAAACCGGCCCGTTCGACTGCCGCACTGATCTCTTTGCCGCCGCCGTGGACGAGGACGAGCGGTTGCTGAAACCCACGCAGCGCCGCAGTCAAACCGCTAAGAAAGGTTGGGTCATCCAATTCGTGACCACTGACTTTAATCACACTGATTGTTGTCATAGAGAAACATACCTGTACTATGATGTTGTTTTCTCAATCAGAACCGCCTGTTGTATTTGTTGCGCCAGATCGCGTCCCTTGTACCTGTTCAAACGCCACCGATAATGCAGAGTACTCCAGATCGGCAAAAGCGGCATAGCCACGGCCAGCCCAATCACCCAGGCCACCGCACTCAACCCGCGGGTCAGTGGATGATTGGCACCGAGGATCAGGCCAAACGGTGCGGGCAATAGCACAGCCATCGCAATGGTCACAATCAAAGAAACCACGCTGAAGATCAACGCCGCACACACGAAGACGAGCAGATTATACCCGATGCGCGCAAAGAGCAGACTCCACGAGAGCCGGAATGCCTCTGCCAGGGGAATGGTGTCATCGATCAGCGGTTGCACGTTGTACAACACAGCCATCAGGCCGGCACCCATGAAGACGATATACAGCAGATAGCCGATCAGCGTAGCAACGATCAACACCGGTAACAGCAAAAAACCAAGCGCGGTGTTCGCCATAATACTGGCAAAGATAATCACATATGCGGCAAGGAAGATTACCCCACAACATGTGCCTAACACAATGCCGGAGACTGTAGAAAAGAGCATCAACCATACCGGGATCAGAAAGCCACCATAGACAGTAGCGAGCAGCCAGCGATCAAGACGGGGCCAGCGCCAGAGCACGCTGCGCAGCGATGGCACTTCATCCTCCAGCGCAAGCCGCGTCGCTCGTGTCAGGGGTGGGATCATGAGCAGCGAGGTCAGAAACAGACTGAGACCCAGCAGCGAGATTTCTTCGATGCCGGTTGTTACAATATCGTCTATATCGTCTATGGCCAACAACAGATTAAATGTAGCGACCATCGCCGGCAGGCTAAACAGGCCGGCCAACACCAGAAAGCGGGCCAGGTGCCGTCGGTAGAGTGCCACCCCCGCATCGAGCAGGATCATTACCTCGTCAAGTGTTGAGCGTAAGGTACTTCGCATAGACTGCCCCGTGATTGATACTACGCTGCCACCATGTCCGATTACTTCATCAATTGATCCCCCTCAGCAACCAATTTGAGCAGGCTGGCTTCGTCGAGATCGGGACGACGCAGGTCGGTAAGGAGACGGAGGAGTTGCTGCCTGTCAACCGGGCGAGTGGTTGCCAGTTGATCAACAAAAGCTGCATCATCGAGGGTGAGCGGTATCCCGTAAGGCTGACCGAGGCGGCGCCGTAGCATGTGACGGTAGTGTTCGGCGGCATAGGCGATTTGTCTGGTACGGCGCAGCATACCGGCAATGCTGTCGATGTATTCAACACTACTCCGGCGAGCCGTTTCACTCCGCAAGGGTAACGGACGCACAAACCGCCGACTCCCGGCCAGGATGTACAAGCCGATGACAGCCCCGCCGTAGAGGATAGCCCATCCAAACGGATGGTTCAGCAGTAACGAGCGCAGATCGGCGTTGGGGACAAAGCCGTGGTGAAATTCATCAAACACGATCTTCTGGTTGGGTGGCAGCCAGCGCAAGAGATTGAGTATGAACGCTGCCGATTCCGGCTGGCGTAACCCGTCATTGGTGAATGGGTGCAGGCTGGAAACCACAATCACGTAGCCATCGCCAAAGCGCTGACCGGCAACGATTGGATGGGTGTCGGCAACTGCCAGGGGAGCCAGCGTCGGCTGCGCTGCCGTACTCGCGATGGCAACTGCTGTGTGAACCGGCAACGTTGCGATGGGCGGTGAACCCAGTGCCGGATGCACAGGGGTAGCGGTGGAAGTTTGCGTAACAATCTTCAGTTCGAGTTCAAACGCTTTCAGCAAGGGAGCGAGGGTGCTACGCGGTGAAGGGCGGTTATCGGCCATCACCAGCACCCCGCCATCTCGCACCCATTCGGTTACGACGGCTACCTGGGCCGGTTCGTAACGTTCAGTTGGCCCCAACACGAACATCATTCCTTCAGCAGCATTCAAGGCAAAGGGGCGGTACGCCAGGCGATCCACTCGACCGGGAACAATCCGCTCTAGCCAGCGGTACAGCGCCAGCGCACCCTCATTACTGCTACTGAATGATGTGGTGCGCATCCCTGCCGCCTGTTGACCGCGCTGATCGACATAATACGCCGCAATCACACCGAGGCCGATAACGAGCGCAAGCAGCAGCACTAATTCAAGACGCAGCTTCATTGAACGACCTCACCTGTCTGAGCAGTGATGTGGCCTGTTGTTCGTATCCGGCAAAGGTAGCCTCATCGATGGCTTGAAAACCGTACCAGGTCTTTTCAAACGTGGTCATCAGTGGCAACAGTTGATCGCGGAGCGCCGGCCAGTCGTGCAGACGCTGGAGATGCTCGCGATTGGTGAGCGAAGGCTGATACGGCAGAATCTTCTGATCATCGAGCCAGAGCAGCACCGCCAGGTAGAGATAACGCACCGCATTGCGCAGGTCTCCCGCCTGTCGGGCAGCCTCGGCCAGGCGCTGGGCTTCGGCAAAAGTAACCGGCTCTGCCGTCTGGTTGGTCGCGGTGGTAACCGGTTGAAATACCCGACGGACACCGCGCACCCAGAACCAGAGTAAACCACCGAACAGCAATGCTACCACTGCGAGCATCACCCAGATGATTCCACTGATCGGTGCGCCATCGCCGGCAACCGGGGCTTCTGGTACATCAGGCAGATCGGGGAAGAGATCGTCAAGACGCTCGAATAACCAGTTGAGGAAGCGGGTCAGCCAGCTCTCGGATTGGCTGCGGTTGAACGGTGGCTCGTTCAAGACTGCTTCCCAATGCTGCAAGGCATCGGTAGCGACCACGCTGCCGGTCGGTTCCAACGCATCAATCAAGGCTCCCAGCCGGGCAGTGATACGCGGCAGATCGGGTGTCGTTTGGGCCAGCATCTCGGCCAGCCAGGACTGATCGACCGGTGCGATCTGACCATCGGGCATACGTACCCGGCGGATTGCTGTAAGCTCATCCGCCAGTGCCCTTACCTCAAGCAGATCACCCCGTTGGGCCGCAGTGTAGGTAGCCCGTAATAGACGGTCGTACTCGGCGAGAGACACCTCACCCGGCTGCGCAGATACGTTCGGCGACCAGATCAACCAGGTTATCAGCCAGCACACGATCAAGTTTAGTCGAAGCTTCATTATTTCTACCCTTGACCGTTAGAAAACTTTACGGTATAGTAAAAACAAGTACGTAACAAAACCTGTGCAACGCCGTCTCGTGGGAGGATGACCAATGGCCCCGCAACGCCGGGAAAAACTGAACGGAATCTGGATTTCTGACGTCTCGATTCGTCAGCCCGTTTTCATTACCATGGTGATGCTTGCTTTCATCACCTTTGGTATTCTCTCATTTCGTTCAACCCCCGTCAACTTACTACCGGAAATTGATGTCCCCATTATTGCTGTCAGTGTAACCTATCCCGGTGCTGGCCCGGAGAGCGTGGTTGATCAGGTCGTGCGCCCAATTGAAAATGCGGTCAACACCCTTGCCGGTTTACAGCATATCACGTCGCAGGCCAGTGAAGGCTCGGCGCTGATCATTCTCGAATTTGAAGCCGGTAACGACGCGAAACAACTCGAAGAGGATGTGCGGCAGCGGGTGAACAGTATCTTGCCCCAACTGCCGCGTGACGTGCGACAGCCGGTCTATCAACGCTTCGATCCCAATCAATCGCCGATCATGCAGATCGCCGTTGCCGACACGTCTGGCCGGTCGCCGCTTGAATTGCGCACTCTGATCGAGGAAGAGATTGTGCCGCTCATTCAGCGCGCATCCGGCGTTGGCTCGGTCACGGTGAACGGTGGTCAGCAGCGCCAGATCAACGTCTGGCTTGATCTGGCCAAGCTTCAGGCGTATGGCCTGCTACCGGCTCAGGTCAGCCGGTCGTTGCAGCAAGCCAATGCCAACCTCGGCCTGGGCACTATCGTCGAAAATAATACCGAGATCAGCCTGCGGGTGCCGTCGCTCTTGCGCAGCGCGGCTGACATCGCGAATGTGCAGATTTCGGGTACGCCGTATCGGGTCGGCGATGTTGCCGTGGTGGAAGAGGGTGTCGCCGACGTTACCACTATCTCCCGGTTGAACGGGAGCGAGGCGATTATTATCAATGTGCTTAAGCAGTCGGGAGCCAACACCGTCACCGTAGCCGATAATGTCTACCGGGCGATGGATCAGGCTTTCGCCGCGTTTCCTGAACTGACCTACACCATCCCGCTTGACGCCTCAGAGGCCGTGCGCTCATCGGTGCTCTCTTCGCTGGAAGAGCTGATGTTTGCCTCGGTGGCTGCGTTTCTGGTGGTCTGGTTCTTCTTCGGCAACCTGCGCAGCACGATTATTACGATGTCTGGTTTGCCGGTCATTCTGATCGGTACCTTTATCTTCATGCCAATTTTTGGCCTGACGATTAATCTGGTGACACTGCTTGCCCTCTCGCTCTGTGTCGGTCTGGTGATCGACGACGCCATTGTGGTGCGCGAAAATATCTTCCGCCACCTTGAACGGGGTGAGAGTGCGCGGGTAGCCTCATCACGCGGGACGTGGGAAGTTGGTTTGTCGGTCGTGGCGATGACGCTCACGATTGTGGCGGTGTTCGTGCCGGTGACCTTCGCCGAAGGTGTAGCCGGGATTGTCTTTAAGTCGTTCGGGCTGGTGGTGTCGATTGCGATTCTGCTCTCGCTGGCGGAAGCCTTCACCTTCGCCCCCATGCTCTCGGCCAACCTGTTCCCCAATATGAAGGTAAAGCCCAAGACGCACCATCAGCAGCACCAGCCAATTGTGGAGGTGCCGATTTCCGATGAGGTTAGCGAGCGCGATATTGGGCTGTTGCAAGAGGCCAATGAAGACCCCGGACGGCTGGGGCGCTGGTATGGCAAGCTGCTGGGGTGGACGCTGGCAAGTCTGCGGAATCGGTTGATCGTGGTCGGGATCGCGATTGCGGTGCTGGTGCTGAGTGTGTGGGTCGCCAGTGGGCTGAAATTGACCTTCTTCCCGGAGCAAGACCCGCACGAGTTCGTTATGCGCTTTGAGGCTGCGCCGGGCACGACGCTGGCCGAAACCGACCGGTTGGCCCGCCAGGCCGAGCAGATTCTGCTGAACGATCCGGCAGTTGAGAATGTGATTGCCAGAGTCGGTTTCCCTGGCTTCCCGGAGCGGGCCGAGTTTGCGGTGACGCTGGTCGGGCGCACGCCGACGTTGCCGACACAAGAGCAGCTACGCGAGCAGTTGACCTTCTTGCCCCGCCTGAGCTTCTCGGTGCCGAGCTTCCAGCCTTCGAGCGCCGGTGTTGAAGGGCGCGAATTGCAGGTCAGTCTCCAGACAACCGGCCCGGCTACCGAGCTGGCGCCACTGGTTGAGGCGATTAAGCGCGAGATGGCGGCTATTCCGGGGCTGGTTGATATTGATAGCAATTTGCAGGTCGGTAAGCCAGAACTGCGGCTTCGCGCTGATCCGGCTCGCATCGGTGAACTGGGTATTACCAACGAAGACATTGCGACTTCGGTGCGGGCGCTGATCAACGGTGACCGGGCGACGGTGCTGCGGACAGACAACACCGACCTCGATGTGGTGGTGCGGCTGGCACCCCAGGATCGGGCCGGAATTGAGACATTAGGTGCGATTAGTATTCCCACCCGCGCTGGTGTGGTGCCGCTCAGTTCGCTGGGTACAGTTGAACTGGCATCCAGCCAGGTCTCGATCCGGCGGTACGACCGGCTCAATCAGGTGTTGATCGGGGCCAACCTCGAAGGCATTAATCTGACCGATGCACAGGCGGCGTTGCAACAGCGGATTGAGGCACTCAACATTCCGCCGAATGTGGTTGTCAGCTACGTCGGTACCTTTGCTCAGACCAACGAAGGCTTCTCGTCACTCTTCCTGGCGATGGGTCTCTCGGTGCTCTTCGTCTACATGGTGCTGGCCTCGCAATTCGGTAGCTTTACGCAGCCGCTGGTGATTATGATGGCGATGCCGTTCAGCTTTATCGGTGCTTTCCTGGCCCTGCGCATGGTCGGGATCGATCTCGACATCACCGGGATGATCGGTCTGATTATGTTGCTCGGTCTGGTGGTGAAGAACTCGATCCTGCTGGTCGACTTTACCAACCGCTTGCGTGAACTGGGCCTGGATAAACACTCGGCACTGAAGCTGGCCGGTGCCATTCGGTTGCGCCCGATCCTGATGACGGCCCTCTCGCTGGTGGCCGGTGCCATGCCGACAGCGCTCGGTCTGCACCTGTTGGCAACCGGTGAAGGCAATGAGTTCCGCAAAGGGCTGGCCTGGGTCTTGATCGGCGGTATGCTGACATCAACCGCGCTTACGCTCCTGGTGGTGCCAACCGTCTATAGTCTGATGGACGCCGCCGTGACCTGGGTGAAGCAGCGCTTCGGATTGGGTCAGGAGCACGAAGGCTTCGAGTTGCCAGCCCCCGGCCCTGCTGTCGCCGGCATGACGCCGGCAGCGAGTACGAGCACACCGGCGGCGCGACCGGTCGCACCGACGTCGTCACCAACGCCTGCCGGCGAACCATCGGCTGATTAAGGACAGATGTTGAGTGAACCATACCTGACAGGAGCCAGTAGACAATGCGACGCATCATTATCGGAACATTATTGGGTGGGCTGTTCACCGTTCTCACTGCCTGTGCCGCGCCGGCACCGACAGCAACGCCGGTACCAACGGCAGCACCCGCAGCCCAACCGACGGCGGTGCCCCAACCGACCACCGCCCCGCTGACGATTGAACTGCCCAATCAGCCCACCATCAGCCTCGGCGTCACGGCCAGTGGTGAGGTGGTAGCCCGTAGTAGCGCGGAATTAAGCTTCCGCATTCCCGGCGTGGTTGCCGAGGTCTTCGTGAACGAAGGAGACACTGTTCAGGCGGGTGATCCATTGGTCGCCCTCGATGCCCGCGAGCTAGAGTTACAGGTTGCCCAGGCTGAAGCCAGCCTGGCGCAGGCTCGCGCCAACTACGAACGGTTGCTGGAGGGGGCAACACCTGAAGAGATAGCCGCGGTGCGCGCTCAGGTAGCGCAGGCACAGGCGGCCCTGCGCCAGGCCCGTGGGAGCGTTACCGACGCCGATATTGCTGCGGCTGAAGCAGCGCTGGCCCAGGCCATTGCCCGCCGCAACGATCTGCTCGATGGGCCGAACAACGCCGAACTCACCGCTGCACGGGCGGCAGTTGAGCAGGCAGAGGCGAATCTGAACATTCAACGCACCAACCTCTCGGCGGCGAAGAGTAATGCCGAGCTTCAGATGTTGCAGGCCGCCAACGCCCTGCGTGATGCCCAACAGGCCTACTCCGACCTCTACTGGGACAACCGTGAGCGCGAGCAGCAACTGGCAAAATTTGGCTTAGAGCTGCCGAAAGAGGCGAAAGATGCCGAAGAGCAACTGCTCCGTGCCGTCGAGTCGGCAGAGGCGCGTTACAAGCAGACGCAACTGGCCTACGAGCAGGCCCGCCAGAACGAGATTGACGGCATTGCCGCGGCTGAAGCCCAGTTGCGTTCAGCGCAGAGCAATTTGCAGCGACTGCTCGATGGGCCAACCGCTGATCTGATCGCAGCGGCTGACGCTGCGGTGGCCCAGGCCCAGGCAACGCTGGAACGTCTGCGTGGCGATCAGCGGGCCGGTGCGCTGGCCGCAGCGCAGGCCGGCGTGGCCGCAGCGCAGGCCAACCTCGAACGGATCACTGCCCCACCAACGGCTCAGAGTCTGGCCGCCGCCGAAGCTGCTGTGAAGATCGCCGAGGCGGCGCTGGCTGCGGCAAAGCTCAACCTTGAAAAGGCAGTCTTGCGGGCACCATTCGCCGGTGTGGTGGCGCAGGTGAATGTCGATCCCGGTGATCTGGCCGGAAGCGGTGCATTGCCGGTGGTGCGGATCGTCGACACCAGCGAGCTGTATGTCGAGGCTGCGATCAGCGACACCGATATTGCGCGGGTGCGCGAAGGGCAGCAGGTAGAAGTACGGCTCGATGCCCTACCCGGCACCGTCTTCACCGGTACGCTTGACTTTGTGGCACCGGTTGCAAATGCGGTGGGGAATGTGCGCACCTTTACCGTTCGGGTCAAGCTCGACCGCCAGGAAGAGCTGCGGGCCGGGATGAGTGTACGCATTACCATTCTCACCGACAACTAACGTCATTCAACCGCCGCAGCCGGTTTTGCTATCGGCTGCGGCATGTTTTTGCAACTTGTGGTATATTGCCGGGTAACACAACCTCGTTAGCCGGCTGATGTGAAACAACTATGAGCATGACGCTCCGTGAACGCCGCCGCCAAATGTTGCGCGATGAAATACTCGCCGCG
>FWWL01006543.1_pt1 | contig 16790 bp, 12 predicted proteins | sample 2228331 | NCBI WGS metagenome assembly FWWL01 (sample SAMEA103939775, study PRJEB20133) | metagenome
CCCCCACCGACGTCCTCCGCCTCTCCCCACCCCCGGTGGTGGTGATTTATCAGTGAGTTGCTTCGAGCGCGATTTGGTGATAAAATTAGAACACGCGGCAAGCAACTCTCTTTTCCTCGCCCCAGGAGGAAGCAATGCAAGGCCACGCCGATCCCCAGACAACGACTGTGCTTTTGAGAGCCTTCTCATCGGACAGTTGGATGAACAGGAAAGTCCTAACCCCATTCTGGAGAAATGCCCTGCTCCCCGCTTTCAAATTCATCAAAAACCTTCTGTTGACATTTCTGCAGCTAGCCACATGGGCTTTCTGTGGACTGACGCTCTATGCTCTGATCTATCTGCTGATTGCCCGTTTAACGGGAGTTCCGTTCCCGTTTCAAGACCTGCTGGGGCATCTCCGGCGTGCTCTCCAGGGCGAGGCGAAAGAATCCGCTGCTCTGCTTGTTGCTTTCGTTACCGCACTGTTGGGCTTTGGTGCCCAGCAGTGGCTCGTATGGGTGAGAGAGGAACGTCGCGAAAAGAAACAGGAAACACTCAAAGAGCTGGAAAAGTTGGCCGACAGTCTGCGGGATAAACGTTACAGATCAGCTTTCCGCCTGTACTGGGAGTTTCGTGGAAGATGCGAGACAGAGTGGAAAGATATTGAAGGGGACAGATACCTGGCGCTTACGTGGAGGGAGGGAGCACCGCCGCCTCTCCGATGTTGGACAGACCTTTGCCAGCAAACACAAGGCCCAGCACTTAGCATAGAGGTCCTGGAGGCCCTGGTATGGGCATGGCGGATGGATAGAGAGAAGAGGGATTTGGTTCAGCAACGCCTTAATCAGGTCATCATTCCCCCTCAGTTGCCTGTGCTGGAATCCCTTGTGGAGGATGACCCCAAAGGCTTGCCTCTTCTGCGAAGCGAAGCGGTCAGGAAGCAATTGGATGCCTTAACCGTGGAGAGTTTACCCGAAGATCACTGGGAATCCTTAGAGAGACTAAGAACATGGTGTTCGGTGCCAATTCGCCTCCCATCACTCTGGGCAAGGGTAGAACGCCCGGCAGAACCGGAGAAGGTAAGAGAAAGCCTCTCTGCATTCGGATTATCTGACAATCCCTTTGGTCCTGAGCGAGCAGAATTGGACCCGTGGCTGGAAGATTACGGAGCGTGGCCTGCCTCTCTGGAATTGGCCCGGGGACCCCGGCCGGCGCTGATTTTTGGAGCCCCTGGCTCTGGAAGAACCGCAGCGGCCCACCTGCTATTCCGGGACTGCGTCTCTCCCCCTGCAAACCCCAAGGAACCTGGCGTTTTTCCCATTCATCTGTCCGGGGTAGAAACGTGGCCGCAAACTTCAAACGATTGGTTGCGGGTTCTGGCGCGCGAAATGACAGAGGTTTTGCTACGACTCTGTGCCGATGATCCTTACGGTCTTTTTGAACACAAAGCAGGTCCTGCCATTGCCCAGTTGATAGGATCTTCTCTGGGGTCTATGGAGGCCGTTGAGGCCGACCTCCGGCGAGCGGGTTTATCTGGAGAAGCGCTGGATTACGTCCTGGGAGAAATTAGAGAAGCTGGCTTCGGCGACTACAGGGAATTGGACTCCACCACACTGCTGGATTTGCTCGGCAGAGCGCGCCCTGCCTACGCAAAGCATACTTACATTCTGATGGATGTTCCAGGCATAAGCCCGGAAACAGATCACGCAAAAAAGGCTGTATCTCTGGCCGCGCTGATAAGTCTCGCATCCCCGCTCCTTTCCAGAGGGGTCTATCTCAAACTTTTCCTGCCGGAGGAAATGCGCTCTGATCTGGAACCTCTCTGGCCTGAGGAACCGCTTTCTCTGACCTGGACAGAGGCAGAACTCAGAGAAATGCTGGAGCAGCGCTTGCAGAAAGTCGGATTGCAGACCCTGAACGCGATTGTAAGCGCGGCCGATTATCCCCCCGATCCGGACACCTGGCTGATCCGTTCCGCCGAAGGCAATCCGCGCAAACTGGTGCGGTTGGGAAATCAAATGATAAGAGCGGCTGCGAGAAGAGCGTCTTCGTGAGGCGGGCTGGCCGCTTTTGCGGAGTTACTGTATGGGTAAAGCAGGAACTCCACAGGACCGTGATCGGCAACTGGGGTTGAGGGTCTTCGGTTCACTGCGGGCCGAAGATGAGCCATGGCTGGCTGAATGCTTCGTTCCACCCACCGAATTTGAACTGATGGCCGAGGCAGGGTCGCTTATTGTCTTCGGCGGACCGGGAATGGGGAAATCCGCGGTGCGGGAAATGCTGGTCGCGCGGGCCCGGCGTGTCACTGGCGAACCCTCGTATCTCCTCGTTTACTGGCAGCCCAACCCGCTGGTATGGGCCCCGGCGGTCGGTTTCCAATCGGTACCCGGTCAGGTGGCGCATATTTTTGATTTATGCGCATCCGCCGCCATTCAGTACCTGGCCCTCCACCAGGTCCAATGGAATGAGGCTCCAGAATGGGCAAAAAACTTCGTGCGATGGTTCGTCCAGCGGTTCACACAGGGTGATTGGAGGGCTCGTTTTGGCGAATGGATGGAGCAATCAGGCGAGTTCGCTACTATTGTTCAAGACGTGTTTCAAACCGAACTGGAAGAGGACTTTTTACCCCTCCAGAATTGGCCCCTGGTAGCCAGCGAATTTACAAAGGCAATCAGGAGGATCGGACTCAATGGGGTATGGGTCATTGTGGATGGAGTAGGAGTATGGTTGGAAAGGGATCCTGATCGCCTGCGGGACTCGCTGGTTGCGTTCTTCAGAACGCTACCCCTTTTTGAGCAGGCCTCCTTCGCCTACAAGGCATTTATTCCCGCTGATCTTCAGTCTCCGCTCGCTGCTGCAGCAGGTCTGGAACGCCGACGATTGGCCTCTTTTCAGTTGAACTGGTCGGAAAGCCAGTTGCTTCAGATTGCAGAGCGTCGCCTGGCACTGGCTCTGGGGAAGCCCGATTTTACCCTCCAGCAATTGTGCGCGGATTCCGGCCTGCTGGAATGGTTGAAACGCGTGGGCGGTGATTGCCCTCGGGCATGGTTAGAACTCCTGCGTCCGCTTGTTGGCCATTACCTGAGTTCCGGTCGGGATCGGCCCGTAGAGGACTGGAGAAACTTGTGCCGTCGGGCCCCACCACGTCTGGTGATAGATGAGGCAAGCCACAGGATCATTATCGGAGGGCGCGTGATCCGGGCCGAGGAGATTCCCGCGGGGGCCTACCGGCTTCTGCTCTACCTGTACCATAACGCTGGACGGATCGTTCCCTGGGATGAACTCTATTATAGGGGTTACAGAAACCTGGATCGCGTGCCCAGGCCTGCTGATGAAGATTACGAAGCACCCGCAAATTATGAGGGCATTCTATACAGCCGAATCTCTGATCTCCGAAAGGCGATTGAGCCGTTTCCTCGTGATCCTGTTTATCTGGAAACCCTGCGTGATAAGGGAGTGAGATTGCGCCTTCAATGGTAGTCTGTGGGATTGTTGTGAGAATTCTGTCAAAAAATCCGCATGCTCTTAAGGGGGAAAAGGGGTATAATTGAGTGCACAATTCAACACCCTTTGCTTTGGTGAGGAGTTAAAGAAACATGCCATAACCCACGACCTCCCGTGACCCTCTATCCCGCACTTTCCATCACCGCAAAACGATACCTGCTTTTCTTTCCAAAACTACCCCGAATTCCAGACGAGGTAAAATGTGTATAGGAATGTGGCTTCAATTTCAACCAGTCTATTGGAAGAGGTGGAATATGTTCCTTATACGCACTTGACTCGCAAAGAGCAATGGTTGCAAGAAGAATTCGGGCTACAATTTGATCCCTTCCAACATCTGGATGGAGGGGCGGATCCAAACCTCCCGGATTACCTCATAGATCACGGCGCATTCGCTCGCTTGTGGGGGGATTGGTGTTCTTTTTTGTTTGCTCCGCCCGGGGGAGGAAAGACCGCCTTCCGGGTGCGGCTGGCGCGCGCTTGCCGGGTAGGACAGGACGGTCGCCAGATTTTTCCCATCCTTTTCTGCCCTCCCCGTCCGCAGGTAGAGGGAGAATCAGCGGATGAGGACACGTATTTCACAGCCCTGCTCCATGCAACGGGAGCAGGGTTGCTTTTGCAACTCTCTTATCAGCCTTATCGTTTTCTGAACCTCTCTCCCGATCAGCGTTCGGAGATTCGGTGGGCCTTAGAAGGGAATTTGCCTGCTCCTCTCCATTACTACCTCTCGCAATTACAGGATGCCGGTTCCCTGAGTCCTCTCACCGAGACTTTTGACCCTACCGCAAGCGAACTGCCCGCGGAGCCCTATCCATCCACAATCCGGGAGTTTTGCGCTGCGCTCTCTGAAACCCCTTTCCGCCCCACCAATTCTCTCTCCCCTGAAGCACGTTTCCGGAGAATTATCGCTATTCTACTGGATATCCTCCAGTATGAGAGCGTTTACATTCTGGTAGACGGAGCGGATGCCTACGTTCAGGAACCCCCAAACATCCTTCCGCTTCTGGAACCCCTTCTCGCGCGGATGAGGATATGGGAGCAAGAGAAGCTTTTCTTGAAGTTCTTTTTGCCGGACGACATGATTCCACTCATCCGCGAAATGCACCCCGCCCTCTTGACAAAGCCGACAAAAACGGCTATAATTAAATGGTCAAAAGAATCCCTGGCCGCGGTCATCCAGAGTCGCCTCTATGTAGCCAGCAGGGGGTTATACGGCGGTCTGGATGCGATCTCTACCAGAGATGTTCCCCACCTTGTTGAAGAGCGCCTGGCTGGCATAGTGCGCCCCCGGGTACCTCGTGAGATCATCCTCCTGAGCCAGCGGGTGTTCACCGAGCACGTTCTGCGGGTAGGCCCATATGGTCGGCTGGAGCGGCAGGATTTTGAGTCAGCCATTCGCTGGTATCAGAGACTCCGAAATATCCGGGTCCCGGAGCCGATCATATAAATTCCTCAGTTCCCCGCTTTTCCCTCTTTACTGTTTCTCCGGTCCAGGTGTTGGGATGCGTCGTCCCCCCAACACTTCGGTTAAACGTATGGAGGAAGAATGAGCATCACACCGCCGATCCCCCCTTATGGACCCTCCTTGTTTGTGAACCGCGAGGAGGAAATCGGCCTCGTCGTAGACAAGGTCCATCAATTCCTTAGAGGGCGCCCACCTCATCCCCCGCACACTGCTTTCTGTGGGCCACGTGGGGCCGGGAAATCCTGGCTCCTTCGCCATCTGGCGGAAGATGTGCTTCCCAGGACATTTAACGGCCACATTTGCATCTTGTTTCATCCGTTGGACCCCGCCGATCCAGACCTCGTCAGGAACACTTTGACCACCGCATGCAGTACTTTGGGGCTGAGTATACCCGCCGGAGCGCAGTTGGATGACATTAGCCTCTGGTTGATTACCTGTTGCCAAGAGAAAAACCATCCCATCGTCGTGATAGTGGATGAACTGGACAAAATCCCCCCTGATACATTAAAGGAACTGGAGAAGTATTTCCTTCTCCCGCTGGCGAAAGAGAAGAACGTGCTCCTGATCCTGGGAAGCCGTGTACCTTCCCCGGGTGGGCGTCTGAGTGCCCCGGAGATCAAACTGCGGATAGAAAACCGGGAACTTCCTGAATTTAATGAGCCCCAGACCGCAGAGCAGTTGCAACGCCTGGAAGTGGATCCGAGCAAGGCTCCCAAAATTCGGGATACCAGCGGAGGCTACCCGCTGGCGAACGCTATTATGGCTCTGACAGGCGACATTATTGCCTGTGCAAGGGCGCTTCTGGAAGGCGTGAATCCCGACCTGCGGGAATACTTCTGGGCCCTCTCTGTGCCGGATCGGATTGACGTGGAACAAATGCCCCGATTCCTGGCCGCTTACTACAATAATGAGCCCTCCGTATGGGACGCGCAGACCTGCTGGCGAATCGTGCGGGATATGGCTCAGACCCATCTGGTGCGCTGGCAGCAGGGAACCCGTTACACAATGGATCCCGCTGTGCGTCGGGTGTTGCGGAATGCCTTACCCCTGGAGTACCCGGATCGGTGGGAACGCCTGTCTGGCATCCCGGGTATTCCCTGATTGTAAAGGAGGGTGCGATGGAGGAAACCAACATCCTGGCCGAGTATGCAGGCGCTCTGGTAACCGCCGACGTGATTAACCGCGAGGAATTGCTGGAGGAAATTCACCGGGCTATCGCCGGAGAGGGAACGCATGTTTTTTACATCCGGGGCGAGGGAGGCATCGGGAAAACCTGCCTCCTGCGCGCCGTCCTTCGGCGCTGCCAGCCCGGAGAGCCCTGGCATCAGGAGAATCTCATCGCGCCAGCTCCGGAACGATTGGTTGACCTTTATCATACCGTCCACCACACCCGAACCGGCCTGGCCTACGGATTGCGGCATTCCCTACCTGCCCCAGCAGGGGTTTTTGCCAATTTTGATAAGATGTACAGAGAATGGGAAGAGGCGAAATGGGGCCTGGCGGGAATGTTTCGGGAACTCTCGGCGATGGAGGACAGCGTTGTACGTGCCTTTGTGGAGGATTTCAATAACCTTGCCCAACGGGGTTACCGCCTCATCATCGCACTGGACACGGCGGAGCGGCTGCTTTATGGAGAGGATGAAATTCAGAGGCGGCTGGAAATAGACCCGGAACGAGTGGAAGCGCTGGAATGGTTGCTGGAAATGCTTCCTCAACTCCAGAATGCCGTGGTATTGATTGCCGGCCGGCCATATCCGGAACGACTGAAAGATGATCTCCAGCAGGCGTTGGGGGACACTCTGCAGTGTAGAGAATTGGGACCCTTTGGCCTGGAAGAAACCCGGAAATACTTTGATGCCGTTGCGGAACAAGCGCGCCGATTGGGGTGGCAGGAACAGGCAGAGCAAATCCAGGGAATCCCGGATGATGTCCGGGAAGTGATCTATTATTACACCAGTGGCCGTCCGATTATGCTGGCCCTGATGATAGATTATCTCCTGATGGCCGATGATCTCCCCGCCCAGGTGAAAATACCCGTGGAGGAAGTGCGAAACCAGAGTCCGGAAGAACGGGCGAGTGTGCAGCAAGAGGTAGAGCGGGCACTGATCCGCTTCTGGATGGAAACCCCGCGTGAGGCGGTTCAGGCGATTCAGTCCCTGGCATGGGCTCCCAAGGGAATGGACGCAGAACTCCTGGCACGAGTAGCGGATTTAAGAAAGAACCAGGAACCGCAAGAATGGGATGTAGCAACGGCCGAACGCTGGCTGAAGGCTGTTGGTAACCTTTCATTTGTGAAAACCCGTCCGGCCGATGGACGGGTATTTCTCCATGATGAGATGTACAAACTCTTTGAGACCCATGTTCTCTCCGGGGCCTCCTCTGGAGAGCGGGAACGGATTTACAACGCGATCATCGGATACTACGGCGAACAGATTCAGAAAATGCGCCGGGACGTGCGGGAACTTTCCCGCCCCGCTTCTCCTCGCCCGGCCGAAGTGGCGCTGGGAATACCTCAACCCCCGAAGGACCCTTACGCCCTGGCCCTCGCCACTGCCCGCCTGTGGCAAACAATGGCCGAGGAAGTTCACTACCGCCTTCACAGAAACCCGGTGGAGGGCTTTCAAACCTATCAGTTGTACGCCCGCGAATCCTACTGGTCCTACGAGGAGACGTTAGAGCGCCTGCTGTACAGCGAGATGCTGGATTTTCTCAAAGACCGCCAGGGGCAGGAACATCTGGATGGGTTGCTCAGAGCGAGAGTGGAGGTAACGATCGGTGGGATCCGGCGCGTGGAAAGGCGGCGGCGGGAGAACCGGTTTGAAGATGCCGTGTGTTTAAGCAAGCGGATTCGGGAAGAATGTTTGGACTTGCTTCGGCAAAGCGGCCCCTTATCCCGAATCCAGTTGCAGGTGCTGGAGGCCGAATCGCTGACGTACCTGGGTAGAAACCTGGAAGAGGCGGAGCGTCTCCTGCGGGATACCCTCTGGGAACTGGAGGAATTCCGCCCCGGGGATTCTTTTGAGGAATGGCAAAAGAGAGTGCTTTTCGCCGAGACGTACAACGTCCTGGGATACTGCTACCGTAACATGGGCTGGTTTCGCCGGGCGGCAGAGGCGTATGGTCGGGCGGTGCGCCAGTGGCGGTCCCTGGAGCAGGAAGAGGAGGACGAACTGCGCCGCTTTGCCCTGCGCGCCCAGCACGCCAATACGCTGAACAACCTCTCCTGGGCGCTGGCGGAACTGGGTCGCTTTGCCCAGGCCACGCAGGTCTGCGAAGATGCCCTGGAAATGCGTGTGGAACTGGGCCCGGCAGCGCCAGTCGCCTTCACCCTGAACACCTACGGAATGATCCTGGTCCGGGATGATAAACCCCATCGCGCCCGGGTGCTGGGCAGCCGGGCTCTGGCGATTTTCCGGGACCTGGAATACCCGCGGGGAGTCGGCCTGTGCGATATCACCCTGGCGGAATCCCTGCGGCGGATGGTGGCCATTCCATTCGTGTACACTCCCGAAGATGGGGCCGAACTTCTCCGCCAGGCAGTGCACCATGCCAATGATGCGGTGGACATCTTTACCAACCAGGTGCCGGAGCGTTCCCGGTTGGTGGAGGCCCTGATTGAGCGGGGATGCGTCTACCGCCAGTGGGCCTGGCTGAGGCCGTTGTATGAATCGGCCGATGATCCGGACCAGAACGAACTGGCCCGCCGAAGCGAAGCGGACCTCCGGCGAGCGATGGAAGAGGCCGGAGAAACCTTTGTCTTCCGGCGCCTGGATGCCCATGTAAATCTGGCATGGCTTTATTACTATATGCGACGCCACGAAGAGGCGGAACAGGAGGCACGGAAAGCCCTTAAAACCGTGCCGGAGGATTACCGCCTGGAAAAAGGCACGCCGGATGTGGAAAGGTTGCCCCACACTTTCTACTGGTTCCTGCAGGGTAAGACATATCTCCTCCTGAGCGAACTGATGATGCGGAGATTCTCCGCCGGAGAGGGACAGGAGTATCTGGAAAAATACGGATTATACTCCACCCTGGCTCTTGCTTACGACGAAATATATGCCCCGGACTTCCGCGACCTCCGTCGGGCTCTGTATCGCATCTACGTCCGGGTAAGAAAACTAAACGACGAGGAGTTCAAGGTGCTCCATCAGGGGATTCGCCAGGCAGTGGAGGAACATCACTTGAAGGAACCCACTCGTCTGGATCAAGCGCTGGCCGAATGGGGTTTCCCGGCACGCCTGAGGGGATAGGATGGTTCTCCTCCGAGCCTATACTCTTTCGGATCGTTATGCATTGATTGGCGCGATCAACTCCGTCTGTGCCGAGGGCATGATGGCTACCCCATCCTTTCAGCCCACCCCCGCCTGGGAGCACGCGCTCGCCCGGCCGGATTGCCCTCATCACCTGCTCCTGGTCGCCGAGGCGGAGGAGAGGATCATCGGCTGGTGCCGACTGTTTCCGGAGGGTCTCTGCGATTCCCCTTCCGTTCTGGAACTGGGCATCGGTGTGGTGGCCCCCTGGCGGCGGCAGGGGATCGGCCGTGCCCTTGTCCATCGCGCCCTGGAGTGGGCCGCGGATAAGGGCTTTCCCCGAATTGTGCTCTACACAAGAGCAGATAACCAACCCGCTCAACACCTCTTCATCCAGAGCGGGTTTTCCTCTACCCAAACCCAGGATTGCTGGCTGGAGATGGTCTGGCCCCCCTCCAGCAACTCAGGAGTGCGAAAATGAACCAGGCTCCGTGTATCCTCTGGGCTCCTTCTGAATCCGCAGAACAGGACTGCGCCTGCGCGCCGGATGTTCCCCGGATCGTTGTCTCAATGAGCGCACCGACGGAAACAGACTGTGCCTGCCCGACTTCCGGACCGGAGATGGCGGCTGCTCCCCCCAGCACGCTCTGGACTCTTCCCCCCTCCCTCTACCGCGCGCCGCTTCCGGGCGGTTACGAACTGGCCTTCAACCCCCTCGCCCCTTCCGGCGTGGCCGTCCTGAACGGGCCCGCGGCGCGACTCCTGGACTCCTACAATACTCCCGCCCCCCTGGCCGACCCCCCTGCCCAACAACTGGCCGCCCTGGGCCTCCTGGAACCCATACACCCCACACCCCACGCAATACGCAATACGTTTTACGCTTTACGTTTTACCCTCTGGCTCCACCTCACCACCCGCTGCAACTTCCGCTGCGCCTACTGCTACGCCCCCCGGGGCCAGGAGGACATGTCCCCCGAGGTCGGGCGGGCGGCGGTGGAGGGGGCCATCCGCTCTGCCCTGGCCGCCGGTGCCGGCGCCCTCAAAATCAAGTACGGCGGTGGGGAGCCCACCCTGAACCTCCGCACCCTGCGCGCGGTCCACGAGCACGCCCGCCGGCGCGCAGCGGAGGCCGGCCTGGAACTCCAGGAGGTCCTGCTTACCAATGGCAGCACCCTGACCCCTGCCCTGCTCCGCTGGCTCCGGGATAAACACATCCGCCTCTCCATCTCCATAGATGGCATTGACGGCGCCCACGACCGGCAGCGGCCCTCCGCGGACGGCCATCCCACCTCCGCATCCGTCGCCGCGGCGGTGGATATGGCCCTGGCGCTGGGCCTGCGCCCGCACCTGTCGGTTACCATCACCGCGCGCAACGTGGACGGCCTGGCCGACATCGTGGCCTTCGCCCTGGAGCGGGGCCTCCCCTTCAACCTGAACTTCGTCCGCCCTCTCCCGGGCCAGCCCGACCTCCTCCCCGACCCGGAGCGCCTGATCGCTGGACTACAATCCGCCCTGGCAATCCGCAATCCGCAATCTGCAATCTGCAATCTGCTGGATCGCTGCGACCTGAGCGGGCCCCATCGCTACCCCTGCGGGGCAGGCCACACCTACATGGTTGTGGACCCCCAGGGGCGGGTAGCCCGATGCCATATGGAACTGGCGCGGACGGTGGGCACCGTGTGGGACCCGGACCCGATGGCGAAGGTCCGCTCTACAGAGGACGGTTTCCGCAACCCGCCGGTGGAGGAGAAAGAGGACTGCCGGGAATGCCTCTGGCGGTACGTCTGTGCGGGAGGGTGCCCTCTCACCGCCCGCCAAACGGCCGGATGGGAGGACCGCCCATCCCCCTACTGCGCCGTCTACCGGGCTATTCTGCCGGAACTGGTCCGCCTGGAGGGGCTGCGAGTGCTCTGGCAGAATGCAGGCAACTGCCCCGGGAGCCCGCCATTGTAGTGCAAGCGATGCCGCGCCCAGGCATGGAGAAGGGGGAGACAGCCACCCTGCTGCTCCCCCTTCTCCTTTTGCCCTGAACGGGAACTCCAACACCTCTCCGGACGTCTTAATAGTGAACCGATCATTTAAGGAGGAGAAACAATGCGACCCAAATTCTGGCTGATTGCTCTGATCGCTCTGACCCTGTTTGCGCTGGCTTCCTGCGGGCAGGCGGGGGCCGTCCCCACCCTGGCCGGTGGTGAACCGGCGCGCTCCCTGGGAGGGGGTGGAGTGGTCTACTCGTCGGGCGGGACCATTACCGAAGGGCTGGTCGCCACCGGTACCGGAACGGTCAGCGCCGAACCGGAGATCGCCCAGATTACCTTCGGGGTGGACCTGCGCGGGGATAACCCGGCCACTCTGGTGGACGAGGCGGCCCAGAAAATCAACCGCGCCATCCAGGCGGTTCAGGAACTGGGCGTGGCAGAGAAAGACATCCAGACCACCAGTTACAGCGTCTGGGTGGAGATCATCTACGACCCCCAGACCGGCCAGCCCACCGGACAGGTGGTCTATCACGTCTCCCATTTCGTGACCGCGACGCTGCGGGACCTGAGCAAGACCGGGAAGTTGCTGGCCGCCGTGGTGGAGGCGGGGGCGAACTCCATCTCCGGCGTCAACTTCACCGTGGAGAACCCCGACGCACTGATACAGCAGGCGCGGCAGAAGGCACTGGAGAACGCCAAGGCTCAGGCACAGCAGATGGCGCAGGTCCTGGGTATCTCTCTGGGCAAGCCCATTCTGGTATCGGAAGGCAGTGCCTATCCGGTGGCTTCCGTTGCGCGGATGGATATGGGGATGGGCGGTGGCGGCGTGGCCGCGCCCTCCATTACGCCCGGCGCCTTCACGGTCAGCGTCAGCGTTCAGGTGGTCTACGAAATCCGGTAGGCGTCCCTTTGCCTTTTCGGCAAACGGGGGTAGAATCGGGTTTTGCGGCAGGGATGCCCCTTGCTGCAAAACCCGTTTTTTGTGTATGTGACCCGTGCAATCCCAGTTCCCGAACGACCGAAAAACGCGTCTCTGGTCCCTCGCCGCGCTGCTGGCGACCCTCCTCCTGGCCGTCGCCGCCCGGCTGGCACAGTATCTGAGCAACCGTTCCCTCTGGCTGGATGAGGCGTACCTGGTGCTGAACATCCTGCAGCGGGATTTCGGGGGCCTGCTGCGCCCGCTGGATAACCACCAGATCGCGCCACCCCTCTTCCTCTGGGCAGTCAAACTGGCCGTCTCCCTCTGGGGAGATGGCGAAATGGTCCTGCGACTGGTACCCCTGGTGGGGAGCGTCCTCTCGCTGCCCCTGATCTACCGGGTCGCCCGGCGGGTTGCGGGCTCCACCGGCGCCTGGATCGCCACCGCGATGCTGGGCTGGTCGCAACCGCTCATCTACTACGCCTCCGAAGTGAAGCCGTACGCCACCGACGCGCTGGCCGCGCTTGCCGCTTTTGCGCTGGCCCTGCCGCTTATAGAGGGGCCCCATGCCCCCCGACCGTCGTACCGGCGACTCATCCTCACCGGCCTTCTGGGCGCGCTGCTCCCCTGGTTTTCATACCCTTCTGCTTTCATCCTGGGGGGCCTGGGCGCGGCAATGCTGATCGGGCCCCTTTTCCGGCGTCAGTTCCGCCTCGCCCTGCGCATGAGCGTTCCGCTCACTATCTGGGGAGCAGGCCTGCTGGCACTGTACCGGATCGTCCTTCGGATCGGCCTGCGAGACGAATTCCTGCGCATCTTCTGGAGCGATTTCTTCGCCCCCTTCCCGCTCCGTTCGCTGACCGACCTCTACTGGTACCTCCAGGCGTGGTTTGACTTTCTGGTCTTCGCCGGCGGGTTGCCGTTCTACGGCCTGGCGACCTTCGCCTGGCTTGTCGGGGGGATCGTCCTCTGGCGGTCTGGCCGTCGTCCGCTGGCCCTGGGCCTTCTCCTCCCGCTGATCGGGGCGACCGTCGCTTCTATGCTGAAACTCTACCCCCTCTACATTCGGGTCATGCTCTTCGCCGTGCCCCCGGTGTTCCTGCTGATCGCCTGCGGGGCGGAGGCCGTCTACCGAATCCTTTCCGCCCACTCCCGCCTGATCGGCGCGCTGTGGGTGGGACTTCTGCTCCTCCACCCGTTCTACCGTTCCCTGACCGTTCTCCATACTCCCTGGACGAACGAGGAGGTGCGCCCGGCAATTCAGTACATTCGGGATCACTGGCAGGAGGGCGATCGGATATACGTGTACCACGGCGCGGCGCCGGTCTTCGCTTACTACGCGCACCGTTTTGGCCTGGACGACCCGAACCTCTATCGGGTGGGACGGGTCTCCAACGGAGATTTCGCTGTCCTTCAGGAAGATATAGACCGCCTGCCCCGCGGGCGCGTGTGGTTTCTCTTCTCCCACATCTACACATTCCACGGCCTCAGCGAACAGGTTTTCCTGCTTTCCCAACTGGACCGGCAGGGGATACGGCTGGACGGGTGGGAGACCCAGGGGGCGGCGGTCTTTCTGTATGAACTGCCATAAAAAGACCCGACCGGTCCTTCAGGGACCGGTCGGGTCGCAGGATGGGCGGTTGGAGGGTTAGAAGGACGAAGAACCGGGAGTGGTGGACGGGGTCGGTGTGGAGGGGGAGGTACCCCATCGGGGGCATCCGCCCCGGCCCCAGCCGAAGCCGCGGCCGAAACCGAACCCCCGTCCCATCGGGAGATACCCCTTCTCCAGCCCCTCCAGGAGCCAGTCGGCCTGCTCCTGCGTGATCCGCCCGTCCTGAACGGCCTGCTGGATGGCGTCTTTCATCTCCTGGACCCGCGCGGCATTCATCGCCTCGTACACTTTCTGGATGTCCACGCCCCGGGCTTCGGCGATTTCCTCCAGAGTCTTGCCCGAGTGCAGTTCGGAAAAGAGTTGCTCGGGGGTCAACCCCAGCGCCTCCGCGGCAGCGTCAAACACGGCCCAGGAGCCCCCGAAGCCGCGGCCCAGGCCGAACCATCGTCCCCAGCCCCGCCCGGGGCCCAGACCGGCCTGTGCGTCCGGGGTGGGAGTGGGGGGCGTATTCCCCTGGGCAAAGACGGGAGCGACAACCAGCAGGCCCACCAACCCCAGCAGCAATCCGATACCCAGTATTCCCACAGTCGTTCTGCGCACTGTACACCTCCTGAAAACGGGCTCAATCGGCCTCTGCCGATCGGCGATAATATCCTACCTGGAAAGTGTGAAGAAATTGCGAAGACCGCGTGAATCTCCTGTGAATTTCTGCTACTGTTCGCTCAGAGACACAATTTCCAGCACATCCACTTCCATCCACTGGCAGTCCGGGACCTCCAGCAATCCCCAGGCGATGCGCCCCCACGGGGTGGCGACCATATACTGATTGTCCATCCACATCACAAACCCCAGTGGCCCCCAGGGAGACGGGGCATCTCGTAAGACAATTTCCCCGTCCACCGCAAAACAGGATTCCCGTTCTCCCCAGACCAGGACGTAGGTGTGCCACTCCGTCATCTCCACCGGCACCGGCGCCTCCCGGATGCGTAACGCCCGCTGGATGGAAGGCCAGAGACGCCGGTACACGGCGCGCAAATTCATCAGGGGGATGGCTACCGGCGCCAGCAGCGCCCATGGGAGGGCTCCCGGACGCTGGGCATTTATCGTTGCCACCTTCCATCCCTGGCCCGGCGTCTCCAGGTCCAGTTTCATCTCCGAAGGAGGCGAGGCGTAGAAAAACCAGACGGCGCGCGGCAGGGCCGGAAGACGGGCACCGGTCATCAGGAAGGGATCATTCCAGAAGCCAAAGCCAGCGGTTCCCCGCAGGACTCCGGTCGGGTGGGAGAAACGGGCCCGCACGGTCATCCGCAATGGAGGCCACCAGGGGAAACGGCGCCGGGGCAGGCCCCGGTAATCGTCTATCTGCGCATCCGAATAAGCGGCTGCCGGGGCGTTCGTCAGCACAAAACGGAGAACCGGACCCGATCGTTCTACCGACCCCGCGCCCACCATGTACATCCACTCCGGGGGGATGGGAGTTTCCGGGAAAACGACCGCTTTCATCTTGCTTCCTTTTCCAGACGTGTTATAATTCAGCCGGTCACAGATGGAGGAGAATATGGCCAGACGGATTCCAGCACGCAGGAGAACGGGTCGCCAGGGAGTGGCGTATGTTATCGCCATCGCCGTCCTCTTTGTAGTTGTTGCCTTGGGGATCGGCTACGTTTTCTTCCAGCAGGTCAAAGCATGGGTGGCGGAATCGGACCTTTTGCCTGCCCCCAACCAGACATCGGGCAACAGTGGGATAAACTGGCAGCCCGGAGACCCGATCCCGACCTGGGAGGGGAAGGAACGGGTCAACATCCTGGTGATGGGCATTGACGCCCGGCCCGGCGAGGAGGGTCCCTGGCGCACCGACTCCATGATCGTGCTGACGGTGGACCCGGTGACGAAATCGGCCGGGATGCTCTCCATCCCGCGCGACCTCTGGGTGCCCATCCCCGGTTACGGAGAGGGGCGTATCAATACGGCCAATTATCTGGGCGACGCCTACGACTATCCCGGCGGCGGCCCGGCCCTGGCCGCGCGCACTGTCCAGTACAACCTGGGTATCCCCATCCACCACTACGTGCGGGTGGACTTCGGCGCCTTTGTTCAACTGGTGGACCTCATCGGCGGGATTGACATCTATGTCCCGCAGGAGATCAACGATCCCCTCTATCCCGGCCCCAACTACGATTACGACCCGCTCTATATCCCGGCCGGATGGGTCCATATGAATGGGGAACTGGCTCTCAAATATGCCCGCACCCGTCACACCGGCAAGGGGGATTTTGACCGCGCTGCCCGCCAGCAGCAGGTCCTGCTGGCGGTCCTGGATAAGGTCACCCGGCTGAATCTCCTCCCCCAGTTGCTTCCCCAGGTCCCCAAAATATGGGAGACCGTCCGCGATTCGGTGGTGATGGACCCCAACCTGTCGCTGGATAAAATCGTCCGGCTGGCCCATCTGGCGACGCAAATTCCTCGTGAGAACATCCGCAACGCGGTGATAGATGAGACCTGCACCGAGATGTGGACCACCCCCGACGGTCAGCATGTGCTGGTGCCCGTACGGGATCGCATCCGGGAAGTGCGGGACTACGTGTTTATGGTACCGGCGGCTACACCGAAGGCGGAGGAACCGGCCACCCGCATTGCAATGGAGGCCGCGATCGTCCATGTTCAGAACGGCACCACAACTCCGGGTCTGGCCCAAAAGACCGCCGAGTATCTCCAGGCGCAGGGAATTCGGGTGGGGGATTACGGTAATGCGGACCGGCAGGACTACGCTAATTCTATGATCCTCATCTACACTGGCAAGCGGTTCACTGCCGAGACAATCGCCCGACTCCTCGGTTTGCCCGCGACGGCCCTCGTAGAGACGGCAGCCACGCAGAGCGGGGTGGACATCACGGTCATCCTGGGGGCGGACTATCAGTTACCGGCCCCATAGGAGTAGGGCAACTCCGCAGGAGTTGCCCTACTACGTAACTATATTGACAACGGCAAATTTTAAGTTATCAATGCAATATGGCGGCCATATCCCCCAGAAAGGCCATCAGAACGGTGGACGCCGGATGGGCTATCGCCCCGGCGGTCGCAAAAT
>FWWL01006544.1_pt1 | contig 16788 bp, 16 predicted proteins | sample 2228331 | NCBI WGS metagenome assembly FWWL01 (sample SAMEA103939775, study PRJEB20133) | metagenome
GGTCGAGTAAAGGCTGTTGCTGAAGGAGCGAGAGAAAAAGGTTTGAAGATATGACTGTAAAAATAAGTAAAAAACCAAGTGAATTTCAAGAGCGAGTTTTGGAAATTAAAAGAGTGACTCGAGTAGTTGCTGGCGGAAAAAGATTTAGTTTTAGAGCCACGGTCGTTATTGGTGATTTAAAAGGTCGGGTTGGTGTTGGTGTCGCTAAAGGAGTTGATGTTGCCGCGGCAGTTGAAAAAGCAAGAAGAGAAGCTAGAAAGAATTTGATAAATGTGCCTCTCAAGGAAAATCGAACTATTCCTTATGAAGTAGAAGCAAAATATAGTGCGGCTAAAGTGAGAATTAAACCAGCGAAAGCTGGTCATGGTTTAATTGCTGGTGGGGGTAGTCGAGTAGTTTTAGAATTAGCTGGCATTAAAGATGTTTCGGCGAAACAATTAGGAAGAACCACTAACCGATTAACTAATGCCTTAGCGGCTATTAAAGCTTTAAAAAAATTTTCTTCTTAAAATTATGGAACTTCATCAGTTAAAACCAAATTTTAAAAGAAAAAAGAAAAAAAGAGTTGGTCGGGGTGGCAAGAGAGGAACTTATTCTGGTCGGGGAATTAAAGGTCAAAAAGCAAGAGCTGGTCATCGGATTAAGCCCCAAGAAAGAGAGATTATTCAAAAAATTCCTAAGTTAAGAGGAGTTAAAAATAAACCCCTTAGACCAAAACCAGTGGTTTTAAATATTGGAGAGCTTCTTGAAAAAATTGATGATGAAGTTATTGATCGAGAGCTTTTACTCTCTAAAGGTTTAATTAAAAAAAGTGATAAAAGAGTTAAAATTTTAGGTGAAGGTGAGGTTAAAAGAAAAGTTTACATCAAAGGTTTGGAAATTTCTAAAAAAGTTAAAGAAAAAATAGAAAAAGCCGGTGGTAAAGTTATTTAAATAAAAAAAATGAAAAAATTTTTACAAGTTTTTAAAATTCCTGATTTAAGAAAAAAAATCTTAATTGTCAGTTTTTGGTTAGTTGTTTTTCGACTTTTAGCTAATATTCCTATTCCGAGTGTTGATTCAGTAAAGCTAAGAGAATTCCTGAGTTCAAATCAACTTTTCGGTCTTTTGAGTATTTTTTCAGGTGGTGCTTTAGATAATCTTTCGATTGTGATGCTTGGGGTTGGTCCTTATATTACCGCCACGATTATTATGCAACTTTTAACGATAGTTTCTCCAAAACTTAAAGCTTATTACTATGAAGAAGGTCCTGAAGGAAGAATTAAATTTAATCGGGCTTCTCGTTATTTAACGGTTCCTTTAGCTGCTCTTCAGGCTTATGGCTTTTTAAATCTTTTAATATCTCAAAATATTCTTCCACCTTTATCTTTATATGAAATGTTAAATAATGTCATTGTGATTACGGCGGGAAGTATTTTATTAATGTGGATTGGCGAATTGATTTCAGAATACAAAATTGGGAATGGTGTTTCTCTCATTATTTTTGCAGGTATTATTAGTCAATTACCAAAAGTTTTTAGCACTTTGATTGCTAATTATAGTCCTGAACTTCTTTCAACTTATCTTATTTTTGGGGTAGTTGCGATTTTAGTTATTGCCGGGGTAGTTTTTATTAATGAAAGCGAAAGAAGAATCCCAGTTTCTTATGCTAAACAAGTAAGAGGGATGAAACTTTATGGTGGTGTTTATACTTATTTACCTTTAAAAGTTAATCAAGCTGGTGTCATTCCTATTATTTTTGCAATTTCTGTTCTTCTTTTTCCTCAATTTTTAGCTCAAATCATTTCCGTAATTTCTCGGGAGACCTCAGTTAAATTAAATGATTTTATTAATAGCTTCTTTAATAATGTCTTTATCTATAGCGCCATTTATTTTATTTTAGTGGTTCTTTTTACTTATTTTTATACCGCCGTCACTTTTGATCCTAAAGAAATTGCTAAAAATCTTCAAAGAAGTGGCGGTTTTATTCCGGGAATTCGGCCAGGAGAAGCAACCGCCGAGATGATTGCTAAAGTGACTAATCGAACAACTCTTTTTGGTTCAATTTTTCTTGGGTTAGTTGCGATTTTGCCAAATATCACAAGAATTTTAACCGGGATTCAAGTTTTAAGTATTGGCGGCACCGCTCTTTTAATTGTCGTCGCGGTTGCCATTGAAGTGATGAAACAGATTGATTCACAATTAATAATGAGAGATTACGAAAGTGTTTTATGATTAAAAAAGCAATTATCATTTTTGGCCCACCAGGTTCAGGAAAAGGAACCCAAGCTGAACTTTTAGCTAAAAGATTTCATTTTATTCATTTTGACACCGGTAGTTATATTGAAAAATTAGTTAACGCTCCTGGTTGGTGGAAAAGTAAAATTCTTCGAAGAGAAAGAAAAAATTTTGATAGTGGTAAACTTTGCACTCCTTCCTGGGTTTTAAAAATTATAAAATTGGCCGTAACCAAAATTTATAAAGCTGGTTATGGTGTTGTTTTTAGTGGTTCTCCAAGAACTCTTTATGAAGCTTTTGGTACTAAAAATAATGGTTTAATTCAAACTTTAATTAGTCTTTATGGAAGAGAAAATATTTTTGTTCTTAAATTATCTATCAGGGAAAAATTTTCTATTGAAAGAAATAGTCATCGAGTCGTTTGTTCAATTTGTGGTTTACCTTTATTAGCAAAAGCAAAAATTAAAAATTGTGCTTTTTGTGGTGGAACAATGAGAAGACGTTCTTTAGATAAACCAGAAGTAATTAAAGTAAGATTGAAAGAGTATCAAGAAAGAACTTATCCAATTATTCAGGGAATTAAAAAATTAGGAATCAAACTTTTTGAAATTAATGGTGAACCTTTACCTTTTTTAATTCATCAAGAAATTGTTAAGAAATTAAAACTCAAATAATGATTCGGTTAAAAAATGAAAAAGATCTTGAAAAACTAAGAATTTCAGGAGAAATTTTATCGTCTGTTTTAAAAGTTTTAATAAAAGAAGCTAGGGTTGGTGTTCCTTTGAAATCTTTAGATTTTCACGCCCGCGTTTTAATTGAAGAAAAAGGAGCAAAATCCGCTTTTTTAGGTTATCGACCTGAAGGAGCTAAACAACCCTTTCCGGCAACCATTTGCACTTCGGTGAATTCTCAAGTTGTCCATGGCGTTCCTTCTGATTATGTTCTTAAAGAAGGTGATATTTTAAAGATTGATATTGGGGTAAATTATCAAGGTTATTTTACAGATGCTGCCGTAACGATTGGTATTGGTCAAATTAGTCAAAAAGCCGAAGAGTTAATTAAAACTACAAAAGAAGCTTTAGATAAAGCGATTGAACTTTGTTTTCCTAATAATCATTTAGGTGATCTTGGTTGGATTATTGAAGAAACAGTGACCAAAAAGGGTTTTTCGATCATTAAAAATTTAACTGGTCATGGAACCGGTTTTTCTCTTCATGAAGAACCAACGGTTTATAACTATGGAAAAAAAGGCACTGGTTTAAAAATAGAACCTGGTCTTGTTTTAGCTATTGAGCCGATTACTAGTCTTGGGAGTGGAGAAATTAAACAATGGCCTGATGATAGTTATGTCACTAAAGATGGGAGTCTAAGTGCCCATTTCGAAAAAACAATTTTTGTCAAAGAAACTGGTCCCGAAATTTTAACAAATTTTTAATTAATTTTTATAAACCCAACCAACCTCTTCTGTTCCTTTTATTTTTTTTATTTCAATAGAGATTTTGTCTAATTTTGATTTCTCGATTTTTGGAATTCTGATAATGACCTTTGCAAAATAACCTCGATGGTCGGTTAAGCTTTTAAGATAAGTAATATTAATTTTCATTTGACTAAAAATATCGGTGATTTCTTTTAAATAACCAGGTCGATCACGATTGGTAATTTTAAATTCAACAAATCCTTCAGGAATTTGGACTTGTTTTTTTAGTTTTTTATCTTTTTCTTTTAAGGCTCTTTGAATATGTTTTCGAGCTAAATCAGTTTTCACAAATCTTAGCCATTTTTCAGATGGTTTTTTTCTTTTCTGGGTAATAATTTCAACAATATCACCAGAATTTAATTGATAATCTAAAGGAACAACTTTACCGTTAACTTTAGCTCCAACACAGGTATTACCAATCTCACTATGAATTTTATAAGCAAAATCAACCGGCGTTGCTCCTCGAGGTAAATCAATAACATCATTTTTTGGTGTTAAAACAAAAATTCTTTCTTTTAAAAAATCGGTTTTGACTGATTCTAAATATTCTTCAGAACCACTGAAATATTTTTGCCATTCTCTTAATTGAGCCATCCATCTTATTTCTTTTTGGTTAGCGATTTTATGCCACTTTCCTTGATAATCTTTATTTTCTTTAATTTGGGCATAAGCCCAATAAGCAGCAATTCCAAATTCTGCTTCTTGATCCATTTCTTCGGTTCTTATTTGAATTTCGGTGATTTTATCATTCACACAAAAAACGGTAGTATGAAGACTTCGATAACCATTTGGTTTTGGTCGGGCAATATAATCCTTGATTCTTCCTGGAAGAGGCGGCCAAAAATGATGAATAATCCCTAAAGCGAGATAACATTCTTCAACTGTCTGAGTAATGATTCTTAAGGCTACTAAGTCATAAATTTTATTAAAATCCATGTTATTTCTAAGAAGTTTTCGGTAAAGACTGAAGTATCTTTTAGCTCGTGATTCAATTCTTAAGGGTTTTAAGCCATGTTTTTCTAAATTTTCTTTCACAATTGGTTTTAATTTTTGAGCATAGGCTTCTCTTTCTTCGTATCTTTCTTTGACATTACTTAAAAGCCACTGGTATTCTTCGGGATAGACATAAGGAAAAGCTAAATCTTCAAGTTCGCCACTTAATTTTTGAATTCCTAAACGATAAGCTAAGGGCGCATAAATTTCTAAAGTCTCTTGAGCGTATCTTTTTTGCCTTTCTGGAGGTAGGGCGGCTAAAGTTTTCATATTATGATAACGATCGGCTAATTTTATAATTAAAACTCGAATATCTTTAGAAAAAGCAATTACTAGTTTCCGAAAATTTTCGGCTTCTAAATGAGTATAATTTTCTTTTTTGATATAATTGAGTTTTTCTAATTTAGTTAAACTTTCGACTAAAAAAGCAACTTCTGAGCCAAATTTTTTCTCAATTTCTTGAAGAGGGTAATTTTCGTCTTCAACCACATCATGAAGAAAAGCCGCCGCAATCGAATTTTCATCAAGGCCAAGTTGATGGATAAATTCGGCAACCGCAAGAGGATGGACGATATAGGGTTGACCATCCTCTCTTTTAGTTTTTTGATGAAGAATTGAAGCTAAGTTAAAGGCTTTAACAACGGGACTTTCTGAGGAATATTTTTTGAGCCATTCCGGGGCCAAAACCATTTAAATTAAAATAAATCATATCATATTTTTAAAAAATGTCAAAATCAGATTTCTGGAAACTCTTGACAAATTTTTCTTTCTCGCTAAAATATCTTTTTAGAAAAAATGAACTTTAAACCACTTTCTAATCACGTTTTTATTGAACCGATTGAAGAGGAGTCGAAAACAAAATCGGGTATTGTTTTACCAGAAACAGCGGAGAAGGAAAAGCCGATTAAAGGCAAAATTATTGCTGTTGGCCCAGGAAAACTTAATGAAAAAGGCGAAAGAATTCCGATGTCGGTTAAGGTCGGAGATATCGTCCTCTTTAAAAAATATGGTCCTGATGAAATTGAAATTGAAGGTAAGAAATATCTTGTTGGTGATGAGGACGATATTTTAGCAATTATTGAATAAAAATTATGGCGAAACAAATTCTTTTTCATGAAAATGCTCGTTTAGCTTTAAAAAGAGGCATTGATAAATTAGCCGAGGCCGTCAAAATGACTTTAGGTCCTCGGGGTCGAGCCGTGGTAATTGAAAAAAGTTATGGCGCTCCTCAAGTGACTTTTGATGGCGTCACCGTTGCTAAAGAAATTGAACTTAAAGATAAATATGAACATCTTGGGGCTGAATTTATTAAACAGGCCGCTGAAAAAACTAATGATAATGTTGGTGATGGAACAACTACTTCCGTTATTTTAGCTCATGCAATGATTGATGAAGGTGAAAAAATTGTCCGAGAAAAAGGATTTAATGTTATTCAATTGGCCGAAGAATTAAAAAAACTAAGCGAAAGAGTGATTAAAGGTTTAGAAGCTCAAAAAGAATTAATTAATGAAACTAAAAAAATCGAAGAGGTAGCTACTCTTTCTTCTAAAGATGAAAGTATTGGTAAATTAATTACGGAAGTGATGACAAAAATTGGAAAAGATGGAGTGGTCACTGTTGAAGATTCAAATACGATTGGGAATTCTTATGAAATTGTTGAAGGTCTTCAGTTTGATCGAGGTTATGTTTCTCCTTATATGATCACAAATGCTGAAAAAATGGAAGCCGAACTAGAAGATGCTTATATTTTAGTCACTGATCGAAAAATTTCTTCTATTTCTGAAATTTTACCTTTATTAGAAAAAGTCCTTCAAAGCGGAAAGAAAGAATTGGTAATTATTGCCGATGAAATTGAAGGGGAAGCTTTAGCCACTTTGGTAGTTAATAAAATTAGGGGCGTTTTTAATGTTTTAGCGGTTAAAGCTCCTGGTTTTGGTGATCGAAAAAAAGAAATGCTTCAGGATATTGCCATTGTTACCGGAGCTCAATTTATTTCTGAGGATTTAGGTAAAAAATTAGAAAATGTTGAAATTGAAGATCTTGGTCGGGCCCATCGAGTAATTTCTAATAAAGATACAACGACCATTGTTGGTGGAAAGGGAAATAAGAAAGATATTGAAAATCGAATTTCTCAAATAAAAGCCCAAATTAAAAAAACAGAATCAGAATTTGATAAAGAAAAACTTCAGGAAAGATTAGGAAAATTAGCCGGGGGTGTTGCTGTTATTAAAGTTGGCGCCCCGACCGAAACCGCTCAAAAAGAATTAAAGCAAAGAGTTGAAGATGCTGTTGCCGCTACCCGAGCGGCCATGGAAGAGGGAATTGTTCCTGGTGGTGGAATTGCTTTTTTTAATATCATCAAAGAAATTGAAGCTCTAAAAATCGAAAATGAAGTCATGGGCGCCGCTTTATCAATTTTAAAACGGGCTTTGGAAGCTCCTTTAGTGGCGATTATTACTAATAGCGGTGAAACTCCAAGAACGATTATTGATCATTTAGTCAAAGAAAAAAATAAAACTTCTAATCTCTGGCTTGGTTTCAATGCTTTAACTAATAAAATTGTTGATCTTAAAGAAGAGGGTATTATTGATCCTTTGAAAGTAACTAAAGAAGCTTTTATTAATGCCGTTTCCGTGGCCACAAATTATCTCGTTATTGGAGCCGCAATTACAGAAATTCCTAAAAAAGAAGAAACCCGAGAATCCAATTTAAGTGAAGAATATTAATTTTGATTTTTTGATTAAATAATTTATTATTAAAATTATGAATCAAATATTTATTATCCTGGGAGCGCTTTTTGTTTTATTAGTTTTATGGATGATTTATACTTATAATCGTTTTATAAAGTTAATTAATCAAACCGAAGAAGCCTGGTCCGATATTGAAGTTCAATTAAAAAGACGTTACGATCTTATTCCTAATTTGTTAGAAACGGTTAAAGGTTATGCCGCCCATGAGAAAAATGTTTTTGAATCAGTTACCGAAGCAAGAACAAAAGCATTAAACGCGCAATCAATTAAAGAAAAAGAAGAAGCTGATAATTTAGTAACTTCGGCTCTTAAAACTATTTTTGCCGTTGCCGAAGCTTATCCTCAATTAAGAGCCTCGGAAAATTTTCGAGAGCTTCAATTAGAATTAACAGATACCGAAAATAAAATTCAAGCTGCTCGCCGATTTTATAATAGTATTGTCAGAGATTTAAATATTCTTATTGATTCTTTTCCAGCTAATTTAGTTGCTAAAATCTTTAACTTCAAGAAAAAAGAATTTTTTGAACTTGAAGAAACTGAAGCTCAAGAGCCAGTAAAAGTAAAATTTTAATAATTTTTAGTTTTTATGAATCTTTACGCTCATCGTCAGTCAAATATTAGAAAGACTTATTTACTTTTTTCTTTATTTTTTATTTTTGTTATCGGGATCGGTTGGATTTTTGCTCAGATTTATAATGATGCTTCTATTTTATGGTTGGCCGTTATTTTTGCTATTTTAATGAGTTTTTCAAGTTATTGGTTTTCCGATAAATTAGTTTTAAGTTTAGCCAAAGCAAAACCAATTACCCGAGAAGAAAATCGAGAGTTATATAATCTCGTTGAAAATCTTTGTATCACCGCTGGTCTTCCGGTGCCTAAAATTTATATCCTTGAAGAAGAAGCACCCAATGCTTTTGCTACTGGACGTAATCCTAAAAATTCAGTCATTGCTCTCACTCGCGGTCTTTTGAAAAAATTAAATCGTTCGGAATTAGAAGGAGTGATTGCCCATGAACTTTCTCATATTGGTAACCGAGATACTTTAATTTCAACCATCGCAGTAATTTTAGTTGGCTTCATCGCTATTCTTTCTGATATTTTTCTTCGTTCTTATTTTTGGATTGGTGGTCTTCGAGATCGAGATCGAAGAATTGAAGGTCAAATTGGGATAATTATTCTTGGTTTAGGGATTATTTTAGCTTTATTAGCGCCTTTAGGAGCGACTTTGTTAAGATTAGCCATTTCTCGAAAAAGAGAATTTTTAGCCGATGCTAGTGGTGCTCTTTTAACTCGTTATCCTGAAGGTTTAGCCCGAGCCTTAGAAAAAATTTCTTCTGATCAAACTCCTTTAAAAGTAGCCAATAATGCTACTTCTCATTTATGGATTGATGATCCTTTTAAACAAAAAACAAAAACCTCTTTTTGGCATAAACTATTTATGACCCATCCACCCGTTGAAGAAAGAATTGCTATTTTAAGAGGAATGAAAATATAATCTTGATTTAAATTGAGTTTTCTTATTAATATTTTTTATAATTTAAAAAAGGAGGAGTGCGCCGAAAGGCAAGGCACTGGTCTGGAGAACCAGAACCCCGCAAGGGGTTTGTGGGTTCGAGTCCCACCTCCTCCGCCAATTTACGATTTTGGAGTTTTCGGAAAGAGTTGCCTCGCCCAGCGTTTCCGCAAGGCATTCACTTCGCTTCCACCGAGCAAAACAGAGAAATTTTCTCAACATTTCTTTGATCGTGCGCCCGTCGAAATTTTTTCAATTAAGGAAAACGAGAATTTTTCTGTATGGATTTAATTTCAAAAATCTGCTTTTTTAAGTTATACTCAATTATAAAACTGATAATGTTTTTGGATAATAGATATGGAAAATTTAATCAGTAAAGTTGTTAAATTTACAGAAATGTTAGAAGCAGGCGGTGTATTTTAGAAAATCAGAATCAATTAATATAAGGTTATACAAAAATTATTATAAAATTTATAAAAGAAATAAAACATGAGTCATAGTTTTGGCAAAAATACAAAAAAAGATTTTAATAAAGGCAAAACTTTAGAAAAAACTCAAACCAAAAAGAAGGAGATGTTTACTATGCAGTATAAGGTTGAGTTGTTGACAGGTATCAGGCCCACTGGTGATTTAACCGTCGCCAACTACCTGGGGGCAGTGAGACCTATTGTTGAACTTCAGGCACAGGGCGTGTCTTCGGTAGTTTTCGTTGCGGATCTTCACGCGATCACAGACAATGAACCAGCTACTGTGAGACAATATATCCATGGAGTCGTTGCTGACTATATTGCGCTTGGGATAGATCCTAAGAAAACAATCATCTATCTCCAATCGGATATAGCAGGAGAGGTAACAACACTGACCGCACTTCTGGCTAGGCTTATTTCTGTAGCTGATCTCCTAAGAGTGCCTACTCTTAAGGATAAGCTGAAAAAAAACGCCCGCCCAGAAACGGCGAACGCTCTTCTTCTTCTTTATCCGGTGATGATGGCTGCTGACATCTTGCTCAACAGAGCCAAGAAGGTTCCGGTTGGGGAAGATCAGCTGGCGCACATGGAAGTCACACGCTTGCTCGCCCGTAGGTTTAACAATAGGTACGGGGATCTTTTTCCAATCCCTCAGGTATTACAGGTCAAAGCGCTCCGTATCCTTTCCTTAAAAGGAGAAGGTAAAATGAGCAAGACCAATCCTGGTGGCGCTATCTTCTTGACGGATGATGCAGAGACGGTCGCGCGCAAAATTAAAGCTGCTGAAACTGCCTTTGAGGGAGTGATGAACGAGAAACTGGAAAGTCATATCTTGATTGCTAAGGGATTGGCGAAAACCGAATCAGAACGCGAAGAGGTTGACGCTATCATCGAGGCACACAAGAGTGGCAAACCAGTGATGGGTCAGTTCAAACAGGTTATGACCCGTATCGTTCAGAACTTCCTCATGGAGTTTCAAGCTAAGAGAGCTGAGATTCTACGCAATCCGTCTTTCATCCCCTCCATCTTGGAAGAGGGCGCAAAAGTAGCGAGAGAAAACGCTCAAGAAACTCTCGCTGAAGTCAGAAGAGTCTTGCAGTTGAGCTAAAAGGCTGGGATTGTTTCCAATCTCCAGCCTTTTTTCATGATATTGGTCTAGGTATAAGTTTGGATTTTATCCAAAAGTACCGTCAAATTAATAAGGATATTTTTAAAAAGTTTCTTATAAATAAAGAATTATTGGCAGAGGTAAAAAGAAAGATTTAATAATTTTGAGAAAAAATAAAAATTTTAAAAACAGAATAAGTCTAAGTATAAAATTGTTTCATCACCTAAATTATGCTAATTATTCTAATATTCTTAAGAATATTAGAATAATTTTGTATCTAAAAATTTATTTTTAGGTTTGATTTTGTTTTAAAATAAAATTTTAGGATGAAAATTCCAATAATCAAAAAGAAAAATTTTATCTTAAGACCTTTTAAGAAAGGAGATGAATTTTCGTTAAAAGAAAATATCAATAATAAAAAGATAGCAAAGAATACAAAAAGAATTCCTTATCCTTATACCTTGAAAGATGCTAAAAATTGGATCAAGAAAAATTTAAAAGAATATAAAAAGAAAAAGCCAAAAATTATCAATTTTGTTATTGAGATTGATGGTAAAGTTGCCGGTTCAGTTGGTTTTTCTGAAATTGAAGCTTTTAAAGCAGAAATAAGTTATTGGTTAGCTGAAAAATATTGGAATAGAGGGATAATGACTGAAGCAGTGAAATTAATCACAAAATATGGATTTAAAAAACTAAAATTAAAAAGAATTTATGCTCGGGTTTTTAAATTTAATCAAGCTTCAAAAAGAGTTTTAGAAAAAGGAGGATACAAACTCGAAGGTCTTATGAAAAAAGATGTTCAAAAAGATGGGAAGTATTTCAATATATATATTTTTGCTAAAGTTATTTAAAAATTATTTATGAGTTATGGATAATTGGGATAAAGTTTTTATTTTAAAATTTATTAATTTATTTTAAAATTTATTTATAATTTAGAAAATTTTATCTTGGTTTTTTAATTTTTGACTAAATTATGGATAAACCATTCCCAGAAAAACGGCCAGATTTTAGGATTATAGGTAAAATTTCAGAAGAAAGAAAAAAAGAGTTAGAAAAATATGTAAGTGGTCTTTTATTTGAGCATATAGTCTATCTCGATCCAAAAAAACAAAAACTGTTAAAAGATTTAGAAGAACCAAAAACTGAAGAAGAAATAAAAATTATTGAGATAATAAACAAAATTGTTTCGGAAACAAGAAGGAAGCTAAATTTAAAAACTTATCCAATTTCAGAAAAAAATTTTCATATTATTAAAAAAGAAAATTTAGAAAAGCTTTCACCATTAATTTTCTCTAAATTTGAAATAAATGTATTAAAAAAAGCAGAAGAAAAACTTTCCTTATTTATTTTTGGTTTTACTTTGCAAGAAATCCAGGGAGTGATTTTATTAGAAGAATTTGTTAGAGAAAAATTCAACGATAAAATAAATTTTTTAATTTTTGCTCTTACCAATCTCCATGAGGCCTTTCACTTGACATCTTATTATGAGTTATTTGCTGAAGAAAAAACCTATCGAAAATTCCGGACGGGAATAAAAATAAGACCTATAAATCCTAAATTTCCTACAATGTTTTCAGGTTTAGATGAAGCTATTGTTTCTGAGGCTGTTAAAAGGAATTTTAATTTATTATTAAAAGAGTTACAAGATAATGGAATTTTTAAAGAAGAAATAAATTTTTTATTATCTCCAGAAGGACAAAAATTAAAAGAACAAATTGCTAAAGATTTTAATATTCCTCCAGAAGAAATTTATTGGTTTGAAGGAAAAGTTGAGGAGGGAGTAACTCCGGAAGGAAAGAAATTTACTGCCCATATTTATAATCGAAATACCTTAAGATTTTTTGAATACTATCCTTCAAGAAAAGTTCTTTATTATATTTGTCAAGAAATTCAAAATCAATTTTCAGAAAAATATCAAACACCTGAAGAGGTTTTTGATGAATTTTTAAAAGCTCATTTTACTGGTGATTTAAAAACGATTAAAAATCTTACTGAAAATACTTTTGGAAAAGGTAGTTTTAAATTTCTTGGCCGAATGGATCAGTTTTCAGATATTCAAAAAATCTTAGAGAGACTTTCAAAAATAAGAGAAAATTTTAAAAAAAAGAATGTTTAAATTAAAATAATATTTTAATCAGAAAATAATTTTAAGTTTTTTATTTAATTAAAAAATAATTTTTAGAATTTTTAGATTCTTTTCAAATTGTAAAAATTTATTGAAGAAGAATCTATTTAAATTTAACTTCAATAAAAATTAATATGTCGTAATCTGATTACGCCATAATTAATATGTCGTAATATGTCGTAATCAGATTACGCCATATTACGCCATATTTTCAATAATTGAGATGAAGAAATTGGAAGAAACCTTAATGGGACCTAAAACCGAGATAGATCTTGAGGCATTAATTATTTGGTATGGAAATAAATTGCCCCAGTATCTTTGGAATAACTGGAAAGACCAACTTAAAATAAAAGGCTGGACATGGCAAAAATTCCTGAAACTCCTGCGTTATGTTGAAAAAGAAACCATTCTTTGGCGCAAAAATAAAATTTCTTGGAAGGACCTTATAAATAAAATCATCGAACTTTTCAAAAGCGAGTTGGCTGAAAAAATAGCTAAAGAATAAGAAAATTTATCAGGCAAGCAAAAACCCCTCAATTTGACATATTCTCTATAAAATTATTGCTGTCTCCAGAGAATTTGATTTTGACTATAAAGAAACTATCTTTTAAGAAAAAAAGAAATTTTTATCAAACTGAAATTGTTACACTAATGTAACAATTATGTTAAAATGTTACATATAAGGCAACTAAGTGTAACATTAATACAATGATTAAACCAGCTAAACCACCCAAATTGCCAATTAAATTAGATGTTTCTATTTTCGCTAAAGAACTAGCAGAAGCATCTTTTGAATTAGGAAAATTAGATGGTCTTCAAAGGGACTTGCCGAACCCCTTACTTTTAATTGCCCCCTTAACAACAAAAGAAGCAACTGTTAGTTCTAAAATAGAAGGAACAAGAAGTACAGTTTCTGATGTTTTTATTTACGAAGCAATTCAAGAAAGTAAATACGACGACACCATTGAAGTTTTTAATTATAGAAAAGCAATGATATGGGCTATGACAGCCTTGAAATATAGGAAATTTAATTTAGCATTTATAAAAGAATTGCACAGTATTTTGCTAAAAGGTACTCGTGGCGATAAAAGCAGAGGTGTCTTCAGAAAAACACAGGTTTATATTGCTGGAAAGGGAGCTCCAATTGAACAAGCAACCTACATTCCACCCGAACCAATTTTAGTTCAAGAATATATGGAAAATTTAGAAAACTATATCTTATCAAATGACGAAAATCCATTGATGAAAGCAGCTATTATTCATTATCAATTCGAAGCAATTCATCCTTTTGAAGATGGAAATGGTAGAATTGGAAGATTAATAATCCCTTTATATTTATATTACAAAGAAGTACTATACCAACCCATTTTGTTCTTAAGCGGTTATTTTGAAAGAAACAGGGATGAATATCTTAATCAGCTTCACTCAGTTGATGTTACACAAAATTATAACGAATGGGTTAAATTTTTTTTAATTTCGGTCAAAAATCAAGCTAAAGAAACTCAAAATTTAATTTATAAAATAAGAGACCTATTTAGTGAAACAATAAATAAAACAGAAAAAATTAAATCACCCTTTGCCCATAAAGCAATTAATTTTATTTTTAAAAGACCTGTTTTTTCTCAAAGTGATTTATCAAAAAATATAAGGACTAATCGAACCACAGCATCAAGATTGATAAATCGCTTCGAAAAGATAGGCATAATAAAATCCTTTATCCCCCCAAAGAAAAAAAGAAAATTGTTCATTTTCGATTCTTTAATTAAATTATTAACCTAAAAATTGAAAATAGAAACAAAAGTAAATTTAAAAAACCCGAAATCATTAAATAAAATCAACGGCACTTTCAGAAGCGGCTTAGCTGAAAAAATAGTTAAAGAATGAGAAAATTAAATAATAATTAAAAAATATGAAAAATAAACTTGTTTTATCTATTTCGTTATTTATTTTATTTTTATTAATTTGGGCTCCTTGGATGGATAGTAAAGTTATTCATGATAAAGTATTTCAACAAAAAGCACATAAAGATGGAACAATGGGTTGGGTAATCTTACCAGATGGAACAAGGGAATACAGATTAATTTGTGATTATAACGTTGTATGGGTTCCATTTGGAAGATGGGTAGCTAGTTGTGAGGGCGCTTATTTTGTTACATTTTTCGGAAAAATAATACCATAACCTAAAATTTTTTAAAAGAACTAATAATAAAAAAATAGACAAGCAAAAATAGTCTGGTAAAATTAGAGTAAAAGATGACGAAAGAACAAAAATTTTATAAGGCGTTAAGGGATTTATTTGTGGGAGCTAAAATTGAAGGAGAAGGAGGGTTTGTTAATTTGATGAAAATAAAGTCAAAATATTATGGAAAAATTGAGGAAATTTTAAAAAAAGATATTGAAGAAGCACTCAAAAAATATCCAAATTTTAGAGAAGAACTTTTTGATAAACTTTATTCTTTTTTCAAAAGATATTTTTCTGAAAATGGATGTGTTTATTTTGTTTTTACTCCATCATCTCAAGATATTTACGACAAAATTTACACTGAAGAAAAAGATGTTATTTTATTTTGGAAGACTCATATGCTTTATTATGTCAAAACCGACAGAATCTATAGATCTTTAGAGATTGAACTTAATAATCATAAATTTTTCTTTGATGTTTCAAAACTTGAATATAAAAAAGCAAACGAAAAAAAAGAATTAATTTATCAATTAAAAGAAGTAAAAAATGATGGCACAATAGTTTTTGAAGTTTACTATTCTGAAAAAGGACGGGAAACCAACATTGATGAAATTATGAAACAGCTCAAAAAACAAAATGTTAATATTAAAACCGAAGATATTGAAGAAGCATTCAAAAAATTCGAAAGGCAATCAGAGGTTGATTACTTTATTAACAAGAATGCGAGGGAATTTTTAAAAGAACAATTTAAACTTTGGCTTTATCAATATATCTATAATGAAGAAACTGAATGGCCTAAAGAAAGAATTGATCAGCTTCAAATACTTAAAAATATTGCTTATAAAATTATTAATTTTATTTCTCAATTTGAGGATGAATTAGTTAAAATCTGGAACAAACCAAAATTTGTAAGAAAATCTAACTATGTTATTACTTTAGACAGAATAAATAATTTCGAACTCATCAAAAAAATTCTTAATCACCCAAATATTAAAGAACAAATCAAAGAATGGCAAGAATTAGGAATTGTTGATAAAAATTTCAAAATCAACGATGTTATTACTTCAGACTTAACAGGTGAAAAATTATCTGATAAATATAAATTCCTTCCTCTTGATACAAAATACTTTAAAGATTTAGAACTTGAAATTTTATCTTGCTTTGAAAATCTTGATCAAGCTTTAGATGGCTGGCTCATAAAATCAGAAAACTACCAGGCATTAAATACCATTCTTCCAAAATTCAAGGAAAAAGTCCAGACAATTTATATAGATCCGCCGTTTAACACAGGAGACGATTTTCTTTATGTAGATAGATTTCAAGATGCCACTTGGCTTACTCTAATGGATAACAGATTGGAAAAAGCTAAGGAATTCTTAAAAAACTCTGGAAATATATTTCTTCATCTAGATTGGAACGCAGATTATCTGGGTAGATTGTTATTGGATAAGATTTTCGGTAAAAATAATTTTCTCAATGAAATTATTTGGCGTATCGGTTGGGTTTCTGGTTATAAAACAGCAGTAGAGAGGTTTGTTAGGAATCATGATGTTTTATTATTTTACGCCGCAAAAGATAAAAATTTGTCTTTTTTCAATAAAGATAAAGCGAAAATTCCTTATCTTTCTTTTGAAAGTAGTAGTTTGGACTCAGAAATTAAATCTATTATTAAAAAATGGGGCATTGATAGAAAAAATTTAAAAAATATCAAAATTACATTTAAAGATATTAAGGGTAATGTGTTTAAGATCGGATTAGAAAATAAAGAAGGTAGTTATCCTATAGAAGATACTTGGAATAGTAGTGAATACGAGGAATTACATTCAAATAAAATTAAGAGAAACGCCAAAGAATATACTCCTCATGGTTCAGAAATAACCCAAAAACCAGAACATCTTTTAAAGAGAATTATTGAAACAACTACCATTGAAGGAGATATAGTTTTAGATTTCTTTT
>FWWL01006545.1_pt1 | contig 16783 bp, 21 predicted proteins | sample 2228331 | NCBI WGS metagenome assembly FWWL01 (sample SAMEA103939775, study PRJEB20133) | metagenome
ACCCGAGACCCAAAGTACCAAAGCCAAAGGTGAATCCCAACCAACCGACCCCAATCAGAGCCTTAAAGACGACATTAATCAGAAACTGCCCCTGATCAACGATGTCATCATCACTCTCATCTCTACAAAGACTTTTGACATGCTTTATACCGCCGAGGGCAAAGAACAACTGCGCCAGGACATCATGAGCGGCATCAACGCCCGCATTCCCGAACATCAGGTCATTGCCGTTTATTTTTCAGAATTCGTTGTTGAGTGAGGATTGAGCCATGCTCACGCAGGCTGAAATTGACGCCTTGCTAAGCGGTGCCATCGAACTGGAAAAGTCCGGGGACGGGGGAAGCATCAACCTCGCCGAGTTAATGGGCCAGACTCCTGCAGCGCCGCGCGAGAAAACTGAGAAAGGGCGCAATATCAGCACCTACAACTTCTGGTCACCGGATCGCTTCTCGAAAGAGCAAATGCGAGCGGTGGAACTGGTGCACGAGGACTTAGCCGAACGCCTAGCGACCTCTCTGCCCACCATCCTGCGCACCAACCTGAAACCCCGCATGGTCCACACCGAGCAGGGGCGCTTCCATGATTTTCTCAAGGACATGCCCCCCAACAGTCTGTATCACATGATTATCCTGGCGCCTCTCCCCGGACGCATCGTCCTGACCTTCAGCCCTAACATTGATCGAATCATGCTAGAGCAGTTGTTGGGCGGAAAACTTTCCAACTTGAATCGCAAAGACCGCCCCCTCACCGATATTGACCAATCGCTCCTTCGCGACCTGGTAGAAAACATGCTCAACGACATCAAGGCCGCCTGGAGCAAAGTGGTCTCAATCGAACCCACCCTGGAAGATAGCACGATTAATCAGCACTGGGTGCAAATGTTCATGGGCAATGAGCGGGTAATGTGCCTCACATTCGAAATGACAATCCAGAACACCACCGGCACCATGAGCATTTACATCCCATTTAGCACCCTCAAACCCATTGCCAACGATCTCAATCCCCACGTTTGGATTTCAGGACGCAAGGAAAAGCAAATTGACCCGATTGCACGACAAATCGCTCTGGAGAACCTGCATAAGGTCTACCTGCCGGTCAACGTGTGGCTGGGAAGTTGTCAAATGCGCTTACGTGAAGTGCTCAACCTACAAGTGGGGGACGTGATTGTCCTGGATACCAGCATTCAACAAGATCTGACCGTCCAAGTAGCCCATAAAGATAAGTTCTATGCCCGCATCGGCAAAGTCGGTAAGCACTTGGCCGTTCAAATCACTGGCAAGATCAATGAGCCTGCCTGACCCATACTATTAGAGCCAGAGGAACCCGAGTCATGGAAGAAAATATCTCTAACGCCATCCCCGAACGAAAGCCCGAAGAACGCCCATCCGAGGTCACTCCACCCATTGAGCGTGTGCCATCCTCCGTCCCCCCCAAAAGCGTCGGGGCAACAGATGGCAAAGCCAACCTGGACATGCTGTATGATATCTTGCTCCGGGTCACGGTGGAACTGGGGCGCACGCAGATGTCCCTACGACAGGTGTTGGACTTGCAAAACGGTTCAGTTGTCGAACTGGATCGCCTGGCTGGCGACTTGGTGGACATTTACGTCAATGACCGCTTGTTCGCACGGGGCGAGGTAGTCGTTGTGGATGATAAATTCGGCGTGCGAATTAGTGAGTTGATCTCACAGAAACGGGATAAAGAGGGCTAGCCATGCTCAAACCGCAGCAAATCTTGAGCCGCTTGTCAGCCCTTCTCCAAAAGCGGTCCACCTGGCCTTGGCTGGGAGCAGGATTGCTTTTTCTGATTGGCACTGCCCTGGGCAGTGAACCCGCTACTTCTCGGGATAGCACCGCCTACCTGCTCGGGCGCACCTTGCTTGCTCTAACTGTCATCCTGGGAGTACTCTATTTGAGCGTGCAGGGGTTGAAACGCTGGAAAGGGATTTTCTCACGGGCTTCTACCCACCAGATGACTATTCAAGAAACCCTCTCACTTGGGCCGCGCCGCGCTCTGCACCTGATACGCATTGGCGAGCAACAGTATCTCATTGGGGCTACCGAGCACCAAATCACCCTGATCAGTGTCTTACCCCCCGACACAATACTCTCCTCCCAACAACCCGCCGATACGGACAAAACAGCCCCTCCCTCCTTCACTAACCTTCTGGCCGACCACCTCAATGGCTCTTTCGACTCACCTGCCCCCTTTTCAAGATCCCGATTTGGTGAGGTCGGGCGATGATCAGAACACGACGTTTTCTGCTTTTGGGGTTGATTGCACTGGGAACCACCCTCCTTCTCAGTGGGTGTATGAGCGGTTCGGAAATCAATGCCCCGGGTGTGACCCTGAGCGTGGAGCCTGCTACCTCCCCCCAGCAAATGAGTGCAGGAGTACAACTGCTCGTGCTCCTAACCGTGCTGAGCCTGGCACCCTCAATCCTGGTCCTGGCCACTTCCTTCACGCGCATTGTCATCGTTCTCTCCATGCTGCGCAATGCCATCGGCACTCCTACCATTCCCCCTAACCAGGTCATCATTGGGTTGTCACTGGTGCTTACTTTCTTTATCATGACACCGGTCTACACTCAGATTGACCAACAAGCCATTCAACCCTACCTGAAGCAGGAGATTGATCATAAAACGGCTTTCCAGCGTGGCGTTGAACCACTACGCCAGTTCATGTTCAAACAGACGCGCGAGAAAGACCTCCAATTATTTCTCGAAATTAACGGCAGTTCTCAGCCCAACTCGCTGGATGATATTCCCACTGCTGTGCTCCTACCCGCATTCGTGATCAGTGAATTGCGGACTGCCTTCACCATGGGATTTGTACTGTATATTCCCTTCCTGGTGATTGACATGGTTGTTTCCAGTATTTTGCTCTCAATGGGAATGATGATGCTGCCACCCTCACTAGTTTCCCTACCGTTTAAGTTGCTGCTTTTTGTCATGGTAGACGGCTGGTATCTCATCACTCGTTCCCTGGCCCTGAGTTTCATTCAGTAAGTGAGGAGTCCTTATGAGCGAAACTTTTGTGTTATCTCTGGCCCAAAACGCTCTGATGATTGCTCTAATATTGGCCGGCCCCGTGCTCATCATCAGCCTGATCATTGGGAGCCTGGTTAGTCTGATTCAGGTTGCCACACAAATCAACGAGGTCACCCTGGCATTCATTCCAAAAATCATTGGCATTGCCCTGGTCTTTCTCCTGCTTGGTGCGTGGATGTTACAACAACTGGTCCAGTTTACGGTTAATCTCTTCCAAAGTCTCCCCAACCTCATCCACTAAGACCCCAAGGCCACCTATGCGCTCAGCGCGACTCACCCAACTGCTTCAAGCCATTGATCGCCTACACCCACTACCGGGGAATGTGACTCGTATACTACGCGCCCTGGATGAGCCGGATACCACGGCTGCATTACTGGCAGAACTGATTGGGTTAGACCAAGCGCTGGCCTCACAAGTCCTCCACATGGCCAATGCGGCTTCCCTCGGATATGCGCCCGAGTGTACAACCCTGAGCACCGCCATCATGCGCCTGGGTTTCAAACGTATCAAGACCCTAATCATGGGAGCGGCGGTTTCTAACCAACTAAACCGAGGACTACCAGGCTACCGCCTCGGGCCGGGTCAACTCTGGAACCACGCCGTTGCCTCGGCAACCGTCGCTCAGTGGTTGGCTCACCACTTTGGCTACCCCAATCCTGAAGAGGCTTACATTGGGGGGTTGCTGCACGACATCGGAAAGTTACTCCTGGACCAGTATCTGCTTCTGGATTATCAGACCTTCCTTGAAATGATACAAAACAAAAAGAGCCTGCTCTGGCAAGCCGAGGAGGCATTAATTGGCCTAAATCATGCCCAAGTGGGAGGTCTCATGGCAGAGAAGTGGTCGTTCCCCCCGGTACTGGTGGAAGCCATTCGTTATCACCATGCCCCCTCACTTTCGTTTGAGCATCCTCGCCTGGCTGCCATTGTTAACCTGGCCAGTGCCATTGCCACCCGCGACGCCATCGGAGTTACCGACCCCTATGGGGACGTCCCTCACCCCGAAGCCCTGGCAATCCTGCATTTGACCGCAGAGGGATTTGAACGCCTCCGCGAGCAAGCCTATCGTTATCTGGTCAACCAGTCCTCACCATGAACGAAACCGCCGAATTTTTATCTGCTTCTCGTCGTCCTGTGGTTATCCTGGCTGAACGGGATGCTTTGGTGCGCGATCTGCTGGCAACCGCCCTGCAACGACTAAACCTGAAGGTTGTAACCGCTGCCGAAGGGGATGAAGCCCTCACTCTGTGCTATCAGCAACCTCCCGGTCTCTTGATCACCGATATATGGCTGCCCCGCCTCAATGGATTGGACTTGATTCGACGGTTGAAGCAAGAAGATCGTCTGGCACACACGCAGGTGATTATCATTACCTCGCTAGGCTTTCCTGAAGTCGTGGCTGAAGCAGCGGCATTGGGAGTACAAGACTTCCTGATCAAGCCTGTGGATACCGAGGAATTGCTGGCACGCGTGCAACGTCGGCTTGGGTAGAAACGAAGTGCAAAAATTCATCGCCTGCAAAACTTTCATTAACGCCCGGTTATCCCCCATATTTAGGCCCCAACGGGGAATTTACGCAAACTTTATCCCTGCTTCATCCTGGCTTTACTGCAGCCTTCATGGGCTTGAGGTATGCTCAGAAGCGGAGGTAATCCTCACTATGATAATGGTTTCGGTTGCCCAGGCCCAATTTTTCTTTCTGGCCCTCACGCGGGTCCTGGCACTGCTCGCCCGCCTTCCGGTACTGGGGGGGCAAACCATCCCCACCTCGGTGCGCATCGGCCTGGGCATCCTCCTCACCACCCTGATTTTCCCCTGGCAGTCCATTGCCAAAGATGCCCCGGCACTTTCGCTGTTTCCTTTTACCGTTGCCATCTTACGCGAACTCATCATTGGTCTAACTGCTGGTTTAGCCCTGGATCTCACCTTTGGGGCACTCCAAGCCGCCGGGGAATTGATCGGCCTGGGTAGTGGGTTTGCTGCCGGACGCTATCTAAACCCACTAATGGGGGATTCCGGATCCGTGCTGGATCAGTTCTTTGTTATGCTGGCTATGCTGATCTTCCTGATCATCAACGGGCATCTTAAGGTGATCGCTGCTCTCGCTCAGACCTTTGAAGTGCTCCCCCTCAACACCAGTTTGAGCAGTCTGCCTCTGGAAGAGATTCTTCACACGAGCGCAATCCTCATCCTCAACGGCATTCAGATTGCCTTGCCCGTCTACGGCGCTCTCCTGCTTGCTGATCTTGGGCTGGGGTTATTGGCTCGCACAGCGCCCCAGATTCAGGTCTTCTTCCTGGGTCTGCCCCTCAAAATCGGCGCCGGGCTTTTGGTGTTGGGAATGAGCCTCGCTTACACCTTACCCAGTCTGATCCCCCTTCTGGAGCAGGCGGGGCCCCGTATGCTTCGTCTACTTGGAGGATAACCCGAATGAGCGAGCGTACTGAGCAACCCACGCCCAAACGCATCCGTGAAGCCCGCCTGGAAGGCAATGTGGCGCGCAGCCACGAACTGAGCGCCGCCGCTATCCTGCTAGTGGGGCTTTTGCTCGTGCGGACGGCGGGACGCCAGCTGGTCAATGGCATGGGAGAATGGATCAAAGCCCTGATCATCGCGTTACCCGAAACCTTTCCGGCCACCCCGGGCCACCTTTCCAGTAACCTTACCATCCATGCAAATTTATGGATGCCATGGCTGGGAGTAAATCTCGGTGGGTTGCTGCTCACTGCCATCGCCGCTAATCTGGCCCAGACCGGCTTTCTGTGGTCTACCAAGCGTCTGGGTTTTCACCTGGATCGCCTGAATCCACTCAAAGGATTCAAACGCCTATTTTCCCTGCACAGTCTGATTGAACTGGGTAAAGCCCTGCTCAAACTGGGGTTAATCGGGGGAGTAGGCTATGCCTATCTACGACCTCGCCTACCTATTCTCCTGGGGTTGAATCAGAACGACTTTGTCAGCGGTATTACCCTGTGGTTCGATTTGGCACTGGGTCTGGCTTTCCAGATTGCCATTCTCTATCTGATCCTGGCGATCCTTGATTATGGCTATCAGCGTTGGAATTATATGCGCTCACTGCGCATGACGCGCGAAGAAGTAAAAGAGGAACTGAAACAGACCGAAGGAGATCCTCTCCTGCGCAGTCGCATCCGCTCCTACCAGCAACGCCTTGCCCGTACCCGCATGATGGCGAATGTCCCTAAGGCCACTGTCGTGATTACCAACCCGACTCACGTAGCAGTGGCCCTCGAATACCAACCGGCCACCATGCGGGCTCCCAAGGTGATCGCCAAAGGCGCCAATCTGCTGGCCCAGCGCATTAAGGAGATCGCCCGTGCCAACCGTATCACGATTGTTGAAAATCCCCCATTAGCACGTGTCCTCTACCAGACGGTAGACCTGGATCAGGAGATCCCCCCCGAGCTTTACACCGCCGTTGCCGAAGTACTGGCTTACGTTTACCGCTTGAATGGAATTCTTTCCCAGCCCGTGACAACATGAGATTTTACTTCCAGGATTTGAACGCATGACCACAGAGACGCGTCCCTTCCCAACCCTCAAAATCTCACACCTTCTGGGCTCCAGCGATTATGCACTGGCTGTGGGGGTCGTGGTCATCGTCTTACTGTTGCTTCTACCACTGCCTCCGGTCGTTGTGGATGTCTTGTTAGCGGCGAACCTGGCTCTCTCCATCGGCATTTTGCTCCTCACCCTTTACATTGGCCAGCCAATGGACTTCTCAGTATTTCCAACGCTGCTTTTATTGGTCACTCTCTTCCGTTTGGGTATCAACATTGCCATTAGCCGGCTTATTCTAGTTCAGGGTCACGCCGGGAAAATGGTGGAAACTTTCGGCAATCTCATCCTGGGCAACAACTACGTGGTCGGCGTGGTGATCTTCCTGATGCTGATGATCATCCAGTTTGTGGTTATCAACAACGGTGCTGGACGCGTGGCGGAGGTAGCCGCCCGGTTTACCCTTGACGCCATGCCCGGTAAACAACTGGCCATTGATGCCGACCTTAACGCAGGACTGATTGATGAAGAAGAGGCCCGCCGACGTCGTCGTCTGATCGAACTGGAAGCCGACTTCTACGGCTCGATGGACGGTGCCAGTAAGTTTGTCAAAGGCGACTCGATAGCCGCGTTGATCATCATGGTGGTTAACATCCTGGGTGGTTTTGCCATTGGGGTGCTTCAGCGCGGCTTATCCCTCATGGACGCCCTCCAATCTTACACTCTACTCACCATTGGGGCCGGCCTTGCCATCCAGGTACCCGCTCTGCTCATCTCTGCCGCCTCGGGCCTGGTTGTCACGCGCAATGCTTCTGAGCGCTCCTTGGGCCATGAGATCTTTGGGCAATTTTCCAACTTCAATGCCCTTGTGGCTGGTGCTGCCATAATGGGGCTAATTGCCCTCATTCCTAGTTTTCCTAAACTACCTTTCCTCTTGCTGGCAGGTTCATTGGGAGGGGCCGCCTACTGGGTCTATCAGGCTCAGCAGAAAGCCGCCACCACCGTCATTGAGGAAGCCACTGCCCCCAAAACTGAAGCCGAAAGCCCCACCGACATGCTGGAAGTTGTGGTGGTAGATCCGGTGGAACTGGAGATTGGCTACGGCTTGATCCCCTTGATTGACGAGGCCGCCCCAGATAACTTGCTCAGACGTATTACCACCTTGCGTCGTCAACTGGCCACAGAACTCGGACTTATCCTTCCCATTGTGCGCATTCGGGATAATCTGCGCCTTCCGCCGCAGGCTTACCGGGTCAAAATTCGCGGGCAGGAGGTCGCACGAGGTGAACTGTTGTTGGATCACATGTTAGCCATCCCCACCTCCGCCAGCACCGAAACCCTCAAGGGCATTCCTACCACCGAACCCGCGTTTGGGTTGCCGGCTGTCTGGATCAGCGAGGCAGAGAGTGGACGCGCCGAATTGCTTGGTTATACCGTCGTCACACCGCTCTCCGTATTGAGCACCCATTTAGCCGAACTCTTCCGACAACACGCCCCCGAATTACTGGACCGCCAAATGGTGCAGGAGATGATCAACCATCTCAAAGCCCGTTCACCAGCCGCCGTGGAAGGGGTTGTGCCGGATCTCATTAGCCTGGGCGAGTTACAGGCCGTGCTCCGCAACCTGCTCAGCGAGCGCGTTCCCATCCGCAACCTGGCCGGGATTCTAGAAGTGATCACCACTCACATCAACACCACCCGAGATCCAGACATCCTGGCCGAAGCAATCCGCCAGGCAATGGCTGGTGCTATCTCCAGCCCTTATCGGGATGAGAACAACTGCTTACATGTTTTTACCCTTTCCCCGCAGTTAGAAACAACACTTCGCGAGGCATTGAATAATTCAACCAATGGTCTCAACTTTCAGATTGATGCCGCTCTGGCCCAGCGCATCCTTAAAGGCACTGCAGAGCAAATGGAAAAACTGGCGCAGGCCGGACATTACCCCATCCTGCTCTGTCCCCGCGAGTTGCGTCTGGCTTTTCGCCGTTTGGTCCATCCAGTTTTGCCCAACCTGATCGTCCTGGCGTTTTCTGAGGTTAGCCCAGGTACGCGCGTGCAGTCCCACGGCATGGTGGAGTAACCCATGAGAAACCCTCCGATCACCAAGACATTCCGCGGACACGACATGCTGAGCGCCCTGCAACAGGTTCAACAGGAATTTGGGGCAGATGCCATTGTGGTTTCCATGCGTGAAGTTCCTGGAGGAGCCCCCTGGCAAATCTGGCGTAAACCCATCTTTGAGGTGGTGGCTATGAAGAACCCATCCGCCACCCCCCTCATTGATGAGGCTCACAATCAAGCGGCCCCACCCCAGCGCGAAAGGCGAATGGTCGAAAGAGCAGAAAGCTCCACCCCGGCAGAAGGGAATGACTTCCCACCATCCCACGTTCCCCAGAAAGCACCCGGGGCAAGCCCGCTCGATATTCTTCTTCAAATCAGCCGTGAAGCCCCTCCACCTTCTTCACAGGCTCACACTAAACCCCTTACCCAGACCGAAACCCTGCCCACTGCCCTCTCCAAAATCCGCCAGCACTTGGAGGATCAGGGGATAGACGAAGCCATCATCCAGTGGTCTCTGAATGCGGCACGTCTCGGCCTGCCACCAGAGGCTTTGGAAGACGAAGCCAAAGTGCGGTTTTTCATTTTGCGCCATTTAGAAGGGGGTATCCGGGTGGCTCCTCCGCCCCTTGAGCAATTACAAGGGCTCATTTTTATCAACGGACTCAGCGGTAGCGGAAAAACCAGCCTGTGCGCACGTCTGGCTGCCTACGCCATGCGGGTGCTTCAGCGCCGGGTTGCCTGGGTCACCCTTGATACCGTACGCACTGCCGCGCTGAACGAAGCCCGCACCTTTGCCGAGTTGCTGGGCGTTCCCCTGCAAATTGCGTATACCCCAGAGGAGTTTCGCCAGCACCTTCAAGGTGATACAGGCAATTATGACCTGCTCCTGGTAGATACCCCTGCGCTCAATCCCCAAAGCGAGGAGGGGTTGCTTTGGCTGGCATCTTTCCTGAGTGAGGCTCCCAGACGCAAGCTGTATCTGACCTTGCCAGCCACGGCTAAGGAAAGCGACCTGCATCATCTGATCAATGTTCTTACCCCGTTTCGCGTGCAGGGCCTGGTTTTCACAAAATTAGATGAAACACTCACCCTCGGAAATCTCTACAACCTTGCCTGGAAGACCCAGATCCCAATTGCCTTTTTCATGCAGGGGCGGCGCGTGCTTGATGATCTGCATCCTGCAGTCGCCAGCCGCCTGGTCAAATCCCTGATTGGGGAGGTACGCTTATGAGCCCCAAGAAAGCCCAAGCCGATCCATCACCCCCTCGCCCCCCCTCTGCGACAACCGTCCAACCATCTCGACCCACAGCCACACCGCCGCTGGTGGAACTGACCTTAAGCCTTGGATGGCTGTGGGTTAGTCTGAGCGGGGTTCTTGTCTTGGTCATCTCTCTGCTTAATCACGCGCCCTGGTTGCTCGCCCTTGCTCGCACTGCTGGGGTCATGTTAATTCTGGGCTTCCTGGTATGGTACCTTTCCGATAATCTTGTTCGTGCGCTGCTGGAAGCCCAGATTGCCCTCCAGAAGCGCCAGGTCACTCCGTCTGAGCCACCCCAGAGCACTCGAGAGATCAACGCCTGAGTTATAAGTTATGGATGCTTCAGAGAATCGGCATCTCTTGGAAGAATATTTGAGAACTCGCGATCCAGCCCTGCGTGAGGCGTTGATTTTGCGCCATGTTTCACTGGTACATTACACCCTGGGACGCATGGGGATATTTGCCGATATCGGCGCTGATTACGAAGACCTTGTCAGCCAGGGACTGCTGGGGTTAATTGATGCAGTAGATCGTTATTCTCCACAACACGGAGCGCAGTTCAGCACTTACGCTGTGCTGCGCATTCGGGGCAAGATTCTGGACTACCTGCGCAGCCAGGATTGGCTGAGCCGGGTAGGGCGGCAACGCGCACGATTGGTTCAAAAAGCCATCTCCGACCTGTGGGGCAAACTCCAGCGCATGCCCAGCGAAGAGGAACTGGCTGACTACCTCAACTTGAGTGTGTCTCAGGTTCAGCAAGCACTGGTGGACTCGAGCCGCCTGATCCTTTCTCTGGATAGCCCCCTCGAAAACGAAATCGAAAGTGAGGTGCAATCGCTCTATGAGATTCTGAGCGATGAGGATCAGCTCTCACCCACTGAAAAGGTGGATGAAGAGGAACTGCGCACCTGCTTGATTGAAGCATTGCAGCATCTCCCACCCCGGGAACAGCAAATTCTGGCTCTTTATTATTACGAGGGTCTGACGCTCAAAGAGATTGGGGCTGTACTTGGCATTTCAGAGTCACGAGTATGCCAGATTCACGCCAGAGCGATATTTAGCCTGCGTGCTGCGCTTTCAGCGGCTGGGCATCTGGTCTCCCCAATAACCGCGCAGGGACTCGATTCCACCCAGACCCCAGCCAACAGAACTCTTCAGATCTAAAGGAGGGAAAGGCATGAAAATCAGTGAAAACCTCCTTCTGGATACCTACCACTTGCTTCAACTGGCGCGAGAAACTGCGCTGGCTCAAGGGCATGCAGAGCGGGCCGAACGTCTCTCTCCGGTGGTCAACGAGCTGCGCAATCTGGTCATCCAGAGCCGTGAACCCGGCTCTGCCCAACCCACCGGAGCCCTGGCTGGGCAGGATTTTCAAACACTTTTGTCTGTTGCCACACGCACCGCTCCTGCTCTAAATGCCGGGGGAGGCCCTCAGGAACGTTATCAGATGGTGCTAGCCATGGCAGCAGCCAACACAAGCGAAACTGAGATCGCCCGACACCTGGGGATGACCCTTGAGGAAGTGCGCACCCTGATTCAAATTGCACAGCGCCGCCCACCCTATCCTGCGGAGGGAGCCCAATGATCAAAGGATTTTATGCTGCTATCTCGGCCATGGTGGCGGGTGCTGCCCGGCAGGAAACCCTGGCCCACAACCTCGCTAATCTGGATACCCCGGGCTTTAAACAGATCCTGAATTCGCTGGATGAATTCACCCACACCCCGGTGGTTTTCTCGCCTGGCAACATCACCCGGTCATCCACCCTCCGTGCTGTGGGCAATTTGGGCTTAGGAGTCGAACTCAATCCTGAGGTGACCAATTTCGCAGCAGGGGCACTCAAAACCACTGGAAACAAACTCGATTTCGCCATTCAGGGTGAGGGATTCTTTCGCCTTCAGACCCCCGAGGGCGAACGCTACACTCGTGATGGACGCTTCTTGCTCGACGCGCAAGGCAACTTAGTCAATGTAAATGGCTTTAAGGTGCTGGATCAGAACGGTCAGCCGATTGTTCTGCCCGAAGGCGTCACTCCTGAGGTTAGTACCGACGGAACCCTACGCGCGAATGGGCAGGTAATCGCCCAGATTGGCCTGGCCCTCTTCGATGATCCCCAAAACCAGCTCGAACGCGATTCATACAACACTTTCCGGGCGCTGGTCCCCCCTTCGAATAATCCCCAGACCTCCCGTGGGCTTATCCATCAAGGCGCCCTGGAAATGTCGAATGTCAACCCCTCGCAACTTATGGCCCAAATGGTCATGATTGCACGCTCTTACGAGGCAGCCCAGCAAATGGCCCAACTGCAAGATGAACTGCTGGGCCAGGTAATCCGCACCTTGGGACGTATCTAGTTTGCCGGAGGACAAAGCCATGGCCTCTCTCTATCACGTACTCCACATCTCTCGTCAGGACATGATGGCACGCCTGGACGATTTGGATCTCACCAGCCACAATCTGGCCAATATTAATACCATCGGGTTTAAGCGCTCACGTGCCAACTTCCAGGAACTGCTGGAGAACGCTGCCAAGAGCGGTGCCTGGATCGCCGCAACCCAGATTCTAGACGCACAAGGTGCCCTCAAACAAACCGCGCGCGCACTCGATCTGGCCATTCAAGGCGAGGGCTTTTTCGCCGTACGTTTACCGGATGGGCGAACCGGCTACACCCGTGATGGACAGTTTAGCCTGGATGCTCAAGGACGTTTGGTCACAGCAGCAGGCTACCCTCTCATCTGGGAAGGGCAAATCCCCACTGACGCTACCGCCATCGAGATTGACCGTGACGGCACCGTGCGCATTCAACAGGGTCAAACCTGGAATGTGGCCGGTCGAATTGGACTGAGCCGGTTTATCAACCCGAGTGCCCTGCAGGAATTCGGCAGCAACGTGTGGCTGGATACACCCGCTTCTGGGCCGGCTCAGAACGGCACAGCAGGGAATGCACGTTTTGGGCAAATTGTGTCCCGGGCGCTAGAACAATCTAACGTCAACCTGGCTGAAGAAATGGCCCACCTCATCTCCCTGCAACGTAACTTCCAAATGTCGGTACGCGCCTTCCAGCAAACCGATCAAATGATCAGTCAGGCAATTCACCTGCGCAAGGCCTAAAGTTTTGCTCCACCCGACCGATACTAAAGGTAAGGTCAGAGCATCTCGAGCGAATTAAGGAGTAGGCGCATGAAAATCGAAAACAATTCCATCCACTCGCTGGCATCCTCAAGGGCACAAAACACCTCCCCTGCAGGTCATACCGCACATTCAAACGAAGTTACCTCCCCACCCACAACTAGAGACCGTGCAGAACTCTCAGAACAGGCGCGCATGCTGGCGAAAGCGCGCAGTGCTTTAAACGAGACATCAGCGGTTCGCAACGAACGCATTGAGCAACTGCACCAGCAAATCGAGGATGGCACCTATAAAATCCCTCTCGAAGCCCTGGCCAATCAATTGTTGAAACTCCTCAAGTAACCCCCACACTTCCTTCCTGATGCCGCGAGTGAGCCATGGACACCAACCCTCAATTTCAAGCTGCACTTGAGACCCTCGAACAAGTTATGGTACGTCAGTTTAACCTGCTCCAGGAATTGCTTGGCCTGACCCATGCCGAAAGAGATGCGCTTTACCGCAACGACGCTGTGCTTCTAATGCCGCTGGTTGAACGCAAAGAAGCCCTGCTCGATCAGATTGTCCTGCTCGAGGATCAGCGCCGCATGCACACCGAACGTTTGAGCCAGTACCTCCAAACGGGGATTGGCGACGCACCCTCTTTGCATCAAATACTCCCTCATGTCCCCTCACCCCGTGCCGAACGACTTCAGCGCCTAAGTGAGGGAATTCTCTCCCTTGCCACTCAGGTGCGTCAAACCAACGAGCATAATGCTTTGCTGATCACTAATGCAATCGAATGGGTGAGCGCCACCCAAGAATTTGTCCTCAGTCTTTACACCCAACCCGAGGGGTATTCCCCAATGGGTCAGCGGGCTGCTTCTGAGCCTTTGAAAGGCGACGTTGAGAGAGCCGTTTAGAGGTGCTGTATGTCCACGTTGTTTTCAAATCTAAGCATTGCACTGAGCGCCTTGCTAAGTCATCAACGAGCGATTGAAGTCATTGAACATAACGTGGCCAACGCAAACACACCCGGTTACCGCCGACAAGAGGCCGTACTCAGTGCTGCCACTCCCACCAGCCCTAACCTCTTCAAGTTTGGTGGAGGAAGCGGTCAGGTAGGAAGCGGCGTACAAGTGGAAATGATTCGCCGCTATAGCCTGGATTTTTTCGATAAACGCTATCGCAACGAAATCGCGCGCGCTAAAACCTGGGAGACTCGGAGCGACCTTCTGAAACAGGTCGAAATCGCCCTCGGAGAAACCTCAGATAACAGCCTTTTGAACCGACTGGATGCCTTCTGGAACGGATGGCTCCTGCTCAGCAGTGATCCTACGAATATGGCTCTGCGTGCCGACTTGCTTGAACGTACGCGCAACCTGGCCGAGGCTTTCAATCGCCGTATTAATCGCTTGGAAACCGTGCGCGCCGACCAAGAAACTGTGCTCCAACAAAAAGTGGATGAAATTAACGCCCTGGCCTCGCGTATTGCAAAATTGAACCAGGAGATAACCCGTATTTACTCAGTAGGCGACCAGCCCAACGATCTCCTGGATGAGCGCGACCGCATTCTGGACCGGCTGGCCGAACTCAGTGGTGCAATTTCCTACCGCCGAGAGAACGGCGAAGTGACCGTTTCGGTGGGCGGGCATGTGTTGGTCTTTGGGCCCACCTCCTACCGCCTGAAATTAGAGCCGGGCACCAAAACCCCTATCTGGGAAGACGGCCAACCCTACAACGCCACAGATGGTGAGATTCAGGGCATTCTTTCAGTACGGGATGGCGATATACAGACACTTATTGACGGATTAAACACCCTTGCAGGCGACATCATCAATTTTGTCAATGCCATTCACACCCATGCTTACGGGTTAGACAATCAGACTGGGCGACCTCTGTTTGTTGGTCAAGATGCACGCACCATTGCCCTTAACCCCACTATCACCGATCCGGCGTTCCTGGGCGTTGCCAGTCGGCCTGACGCCCCCGGTGACAATACAGCCGCCCTGCAGATTGCGGCAGGTTACTCGGCTATGCGCATGAGCAACGGAAGTGCCACTTATGGTCAGTTCTACACCGCCCAGGTTGCCAGTTTGGGGCTCTCCATCCAAACGGCTCAGACACGTGCTAAAGATTACGCTACCGTTGCCGAATCCCTGAACACTCAGCGCGAATCCATCTCAGGGGTTTCTTTGGACGAAGAAGCAGCCAATCTGGTGCGCTTTCAGCGCGCCTTTCAGGCTGCAGCCCGGCTGATGAACGTGGCAGATGAAATGCTAGACCGAATTATCAACGGCCTGGGTTATGCGGGTCGTTAGTGAGGAGGGAATGCCTCAATGCGCATTACCAATCAGATGATGACCCAAAATGCTATCCGTCATCTTAACGCCAACCGCGAACGAATGGCGGACCTTCAAACCCAAATCGCTTCTGGTAAGCAATATCAGGTTGTTTCAGACAATCCCAGTGCAGCCACGCAATCCATGTTGCTCCGCTCTCAAACGAGCATGACCCAAACCTACCTGGAAATCACTCAGGCGGCAGATGATTGGCTTTCCGCAAATGAGTTGGCCCTCTCCCAATTGATTTCATTAGGTAGTCGAGCCCTTACTCTGGGGTACAATGGCATTTCAGACACCCAAGGGGATCAAGAGCACCGCACTTTCGCAGATGAAGTCAATGCCTTGATACAGGAGGCAGTGGATCTGGGTAACTCCAGCCACAAAGATAACTACCTGTTCAGCGGCCATCGCATCCTTACGCGGCCCTTCACTCTGGTGGATGCCAATACGATTGTCTACAATGGAGATGAGGAGAAAATCCAGGTCAAAACTTCACCCGATATCAGTCTGACCCTGAACATTGATGGGGGGACTTTGAAACCGTTTATGGAAGCCCTGATTGAACTCAGGAATGCCTTGCAGAGTGAGCCCTTTGATCGAATTCGACTGACGAATGCCATTGGTAACCTTTCAACTCAACTCGACAACGTCAAAACGGCCCGCTCGGTTAATGGTGCACGGCAACGTGAGGTACGAGCACAAATAAATTTCTTAACCCGGGCCCAGAACGAACTTAAAGCATTGCTTTCTCAAAAAGAAGATGCTAATATAGCAGAAGCAATCAGTTTGTTGCGCAACCAGGAAGCTACCTACCAGGCCACCCTGGAGGTAACCCGACGTGCTATCTCGGTGACAAGCCTGTTTGACTTGTTGCGCTGAGCCGATTTCTTACCTTCTGAGAGAGCCAATGCTTGTTCTGACCCGTAAGGTTGACGAAAGTGTGGTGATCGCAGATAACATTGTGATCACCATTTTGAGCATTGAGGGAGATAAAGTCAAACTGGGGATTGAGGCACCCCGCGAAGTGCCCATCCTGCGTAAGGAACTACAGGATGCCATACGCGAGCAAGAGCAACTGGCCAGCGAACTAAGCAAATCCCCTTCCCCAGAGACGATCGAAGCCTTGCGACGATTGATCATGGAGCTGGATGTACCCGAGGAAAAATCTGCTCCATCTTCCCACTCTACTCCATCCGAGGCAGAGGTCTGAGATCATTTGGCTAACCAACCTCTGCTAGATGAACGCTAATCCTGTGATTTGAGCGCCTCAGGCAGGTGCCCCCGCAGGCGATATACGTAAACCAGTATTTCTGCCACCACGGCATAGAGCTCAACCGGGATCATGGCTCCAATATCCAGAGTGGCTAGAGCCGCTGCCAAGGCTTTGTCTTCCACCACTGGAATTTCGTATTCTTGCGCCAGGGCAAGAATTTATTCTGCCACCTT
>FWWL01006546.1_pt1 | contig 16782 bp, 14 predicted proteins | sample 2228331 | NCBI WGS metagenome assembly FWWL01 (sample SAMEA103939775, study PRJEB20133) | metagenome
GCACGAGCGCGACCTCAACGCAGCGATCAACCTCAAGCGGCTGGCAACCGAAACTGCCCTACCCGTGGCGAGTCCGTCCAGCAATGGCGGCACTGCGGCAGAGGAGGTCTCTGTCGTAGTCGGGAAAGTCACGCCTGTCAGAAACGATTCCCTACTGGAATCGGGGCAGGAAGAAGAACATGCGCATGTTTGCGCACGTTTGGAATAGCAGGGGATGCAGCAAACTGCTCTAGCGGGTGTTCGCGTGCTGGATTTGTCGCGCGTGCTTGCCGGGCCATGGGCGAGCCAATTGCTGGCAGATTTGGGTGCCGAGGTGATCAAAATCGAACGCCCGGGGCGCGGCGATGATACCCGCCAGTGGGGGCCACCTTGGTGGGAGATACCTGCTTTGGGCGCGCGCCAATCGGCGTATTTTCTTTGCGCCAATCGCAACAAGCGATCAGTCACAGTCGATTTTACCCAAGCGCAAGGACAAGAGATCGTTCATCGCTTGGCACGGCGCTGCGACGTAGTGATCGAAAATTTCAAAGTCGGCGGGCTTGCCCCTTATCGGCTCGATTACGCGTCGTTAAGGGCCGTGAATCCACGTCTTGTCTATTGCTCCATCACCGGTTTTGGGCAAGACGGTCCGTACGCGATGCGCGGCGGGTATGATTTTCTCATTCAAGGCATGAGCGGCTTGATGAGCATCACGGGTCGCCCTGATGAGGAGCCCGGCGGTGGGCCGATGAAGGTCGGGGTGGCACTGGTGGATGTGCTCACTGGCTTGTATGCCACTGCCGGGATCCTGGCGGCGCTGCGACATCGGGACGCCACAGGTAAAGGCCAATACCTAGAGCTGGCGCTTTTGGATGTCGCCGTCGCTTGCCTTGCCAACCAAGCGCTCAACTATCTCGTTTCGGGGCAAGTGCCAGCGCGGCTCGGCAATGCCCACCCCAACATCGTCCCTTACCAGGATTTTCCTACCGCCGACGGCCATATCATCATTGCGGTGGGTAACGACGAGCAATTCGCTCGCTTGTGTCGCGTGCTTGGCGAACCGGGTTGGGCGAAAGATGCGCGCTATGCCACCAACGCGGCACGAGTCGCGCATCGCGACCAGCTGATCCCGCTCATCGCCGCAAAGACCAAACAGCAACCCTCCCATGTGTGGATCGAGCTCATGCAGGCGCAAGGGGTACCGTGCGGTCCCATCAACGATCTGGCAGCAGTGTTTGCTGATGCCCAAGTCCAGCATCGCGGCTTACGTTCGACCGTATCGCATCCGCTGCTGGGTGAGGTGCCGCAAGTGGCCAATCCGCTGCGATTGTCATCTACCCCAGTGCAGTACCATCGGGCGCCGCCGCTATTGGGAGAAGATACTGAAGCTGTACTTGAGGAACTGGGTTACGGAAAGGAGGTGATCGCTGAACTCAGACAAGAGGGCGTGATTTGAACGTGGTACGGATGCGGTTTGTGGATGACAAAGAAGGCTGAACCACCAAAGGAGACTCGGCATGAAAGGCATGAAAAAATGGGCGCTGATACTTGTTGCGGCGTTAATGGGCACGACTGCGCTAGCCGCGGAATTCATCACCATCCTGACCGGAGGCACCAGTGGGGTGTATTACCCATTGGGAGTGGCCTTGTCCCAGATCTATGGCCGCGAAATGTCCGAAGCCAAGATCAACGTTCAGGCGACACGCGCCTCAGTAGAAAACCTCAATCTTTTGCAGGCTGGGCGCGGTGAGGTGGCATTCACGCTTGGCGATTCCCTTTCACAAGCATGGAAGGGGGTGGAAGAGGCGGGATTCAAAACCCCGCTTCACCGCTTGCGGGCAATCGCCGCGATTTACCCCAATTACCTTCAGATCGTTGCCAGCGCCGAGTCAGGGATCCGTTCCTTGTCCGACCTCAAAGGCAAGCGGGTCGCCGTGGGGGCACCGCGCAGCGGCACCGAACTCAACGCCCGGGCGATTTTCCAGGCAGCTGGGATGAGTTATCAGGATTTTAGCCGTGTCGAGTACCTGCCGTTCGGCGAGTCGGTCGAATTGCTGAAAAACCGTCAGATCGACGCCACCCTGATCTCGGCCGGTTTGGGGGCAGCGGCGGTGCGCGACCTTGCCAACGCCGTTGCCATCGTTCTGGTGCCGATTCCTGCCGAGGTGATTGCCAAAATCGGGGACCCTGCGTACCAACCTGGCGTGATTCCGGCCGGTACCTACACGCATCAAGACAGAGACGTGCCCACGGCAATGATCCGGAACTTCCTCGTCACCCACGAGGGAGTGAAACCAGACACGGTCTATCGCTTGACCAAGGCGATGTTTGCCAATCTCGACCACCTCGCTGCGGCCCATGCCGCCGCGCGCGCCATTCGTCTGGAACGTGCCACGGAGGGGTTGCCGGTTCCGTTACATCCTGGCGCCGAGCGCTACTACCGTGAGGTAGGAGTGTTGCGCTGAGCGTGTCGCATCGGGTAGCGGATGCTCTCGCGTTGGAATTGCCCCAAGGAGGAGGGAGATGAAGGCAGGAAAAGCCGGCAAAAAGGACGGAATGCTGGGGCGGAAGTTTCACGAGGAAGCCGAGTCAGCAAGTCCTCCAGCTCCCTGTTCTTCCTCTTCCTCCTCCGGGAATTCGTTTTCATCTGAAGCGGCAAAAATCCGGCCGCTAACAGGCCGCTGGGCGCAGTGGTTCGCGACAGCGGCGATCGCATTTTCCTGTTTTCAGCTCGTCGTGGCCGCGTTTCATCCGTTTTCTTCTTTGGCGACGAGAAATCTGCATGTGGGTTTCTTGTTGTTGCTGACCTTCTTGCTCTATCCCATGTCTCAGTGGGCGCGGGAACGTTCTGACTTTCCTTGGTACGATCTGCTACTGGCCTTGATGGGTTTTACGGCGTGCGCCTATCTTTGGTATTTCGAAAACGCATTGATGTTGCGTGCTGGCGAATTGACCACCGCGGACCTGATGATCGGTTCGACGTTGATTGCGCTGGTTTTTGAAGCGGGGCGCCGAATTCTGGGTTGGCCTTTGCCGCTGTTATGCGCCGTTTTCCTTGCGTATGCGCTGTGGGGCCAATATCTCCCGGCGGAGTTATCGCATCGCGGTTATGGCGTTGATCAAGTGCTCGAACTGCTGGCATTCGGTTCAGAGGGAATCTTCGGTATTCCGACGATGGTGTCGGCGACATATATTTTTCTTTTCATTCTCTTTGGTGTGTTCCTGGAAAAAGCTGGAATGATCCAACTCTTCAACGCAATTGCCCTGGGTTTCGTTGGTCATACCCAGGGCGGCGCGGCGAAAGTATCCGTACTCAGTTCGGCGTTGATGGGTTCGATTTCCGGGTCCGGCGTCGCGAATGTGCTCACCACCGGTCAATTTACCATTCCCTTGATGAAGCGCTTTGGTTATACCCCCGTTTTTGCCGGAGCCGTCGAGGCCACATCGTCCATGGGCGGACAGATCATGCCACCGGTGATGGGAGCGGTCGCGTTCATCATGGCGGAAAACTTGGGGGTGCCATACGCTGAGATCGTCAAAGCCGCGGTTATCCCGGCTTTGCTGTACTACGCGACGGTGTTCTGGATGGTGCATCTGGAAGCGAAGCGCAAACAATTGCAGGGTTTGCCCAAAGAGGAATGTCCCAACCCTTGGCAAGCGATCCGGCAGCAATGGTTTTTGCTTTTGCCGCTGATCGCGCTCGTCTGGATGCTGTTTGCCGGTTATACGCCGATGTATGCGGGCATGACTGGACTGGCGCTGACGGCGATTTTGCTGTTGGGCGCAGCGGTGGCGGCAAGCCTTTCTCCGAGCGCATTTCGCTACGTGTTCTGGTTGGGGGTGGGGTTGGGGTGCGCCACCCTGGTGCGCTGGGGTATCACGCCGGTGCTCGTGGTCATCGCGCTCCTCATTTTATTGGCATTGGCTTGTCAAGAAGGGCGACTGGCGTTGCGGACCATTCGGGAAGCGCTGATTTATGGCGCCCAGCAAGCGCTGCCGGTGGGGGTAGCTTGCGCCCTGGTGGGAGTCATCATTGGGGTACTGACGCTGACGGGCGCGGCTACCATGGTCACAGGTTACATTCTCGAAGCGGGCCGGGACAATTTGCTCTTGGCGCTCGTCCTGACCATGCTCTGTTGCCTGGTGCTCGGCATGGGGATTCCAACGATTCCCAATTACATCATTACCAGTTCCGTGGCCGCCCCGGCGCTATTGGATCTGGGGGTGCCGTTGATCGTCAGCCATCTTTTTGTATTTTACTTCGGCATCATGGCCGATCTGACACCGCCGGTGGCCTTGGCAGCGTTTGCGGCTTCGAGCCTTTCGCGCGCTTCGCCGCTCGCGACCGGCTTCAAAGCTGTGTCTCTGGCCATCGCCGGATTCGTGGTGCCCTACCTTGCCGTTTATGACCCATCTTTGATGTTGCAGGGTGAGCCCTCTTTGAGCGCGGTTTTCTATGTGGTCGCCAAAGCCCTAATCGCGATTGGTTTGTGGGGGGCAGCGGTGATTGGTCACTGGCTGACGCCTCTGGCATGGTGGGAACGCGTTGTTGCAACTGTTGCAGCATCGGCGCTGGTCATGGCAAGACCTGAATCCGAACTGGTCGGTTTTGTCCTCGGGGTCGGCTGGGGCATGGTACATGTCTGGCGATCCAGCCAGCTAGGCGCTGCCGCAGGAAGATGATTTTACAACCTGCGATCATGGCGCTGGTTGTGCATATGATCTCATGCCACGGGGAAGGAATAAATGCACTGGGTGTGCGTTTTTCTCTCTGGATCCTGGTTCGCGGTTGCCCCGGAAGTCACGTTGCGTTGGCAGCATTCGGTGGAGAAAATTCAGTGGGAAGAAACCTACCGTGCTGAGCAAGGCAAGCTGGCAGTCATAAGAGCCAGGGTGCAGGGCAGCGGAGCGGGTATGGAGGTGCCGGACGGTGCGGTGTGGCAAAATGGCGCGTGGGAGTACCGTCCGGCTTTGCCGCCGCAAGCGCAGATCGAATGGCGGCATTCCCCGTGGGTGCAGGATGTGCAATTGTGTGTCGATCAGCGCTGCCAGCCTTTGCACCGGTGGCAGAAACCTTCGGCGGAGGCGGTGTGGCGGTTTATGGCTTGCGATTGAGCGCCGTTTTGGGGGTGGTGCGAAACCAAAGGCCAAACCCCTCACCATTGTGGGTGCTAAGGAGGCACCGAAATGGACATCGATGAACGATTCCTCTTGGATAACGTCAATGCCTTCGTGTACGTCACGGACAAAGACGGAAAATATCTTTACGCCAATCAACGCCTGTGCGATTTTTTTGGCGTGACGCCGCAAACGATCATCGGGCGCACGGATGATGATTTTTTTGATGCCCCGACGGCTCGGGTGTTGAGGGAAAACGACCAGCGTGTTCTGGAGGGTGGGGCCCCCTTGTCAGTGGAGGAACGGGTGACGATCGCTGGGGAGGACCGCAGTTATTGGTCAGTCAAGATACCCCTGCAAGATGCAACCGGGCAGATTTATGCATTGTTGGGTATAACCACCGACATTACCGAATTGACGCGAGCGCGTGAAAGGTTACGAGTGGCGGCTGAAGTGTTTGCTCAAGCGCAGGAGGGAATTTTTGTAACCGACGATCAGGGCAGGGTTCTTGAGGTCAATGACGCGTTTTGCAGAAAAACGGGCTATACCAAAGAAGAGATTGTGCAGCAGCCTTTAGACCTGATTTTGGGTGGCGCCATTGACGGCGATTCGCGTGGACTGCAATGGTCAATGCTTGTGTCGCAGGGCCAAGGGCGTGCAGAAGTTTTGTTGCGTAAAAAAGACGGCAGTGTATTTCCAGCGACCTTGTCGCTTGCCAGCATTCGCGATGCTCAGGGGACACTGGAGAGGGTGGTGGGCGTTTTCAGTGACATTACTCTGCTCAAGCAGCAACAACAGGCCTTAGAGAAAATGGCCTATTACGATGCATTGACGCATTTGCCCAATCGCGTTTTGCTTGCCGACCGGTTGGCGCAGGCCATGGCGCGCACACGCCGAGACCAACGTCTGCTGGCCGTGTGCTATCTCGATCTGGATGGTTTCAAACGGGTCAACGACACGTACGGACATCCAGTGGGGGACGCGTTATTGATCGAGGTGTCGCAACGCATTTTCCGGGCGCTGCGAGAGAACGACACCGTCTCACGCCTGGGGGGAGATGAATTTGTCCTTCTGCTAGGCGATCTGGAGACAGAAGCCGATTGCCGCCAAGTGATCGCGCGTGTCCAGCAAGCCATTGTAAAACCCTATTGCTTGCAAGGGCGGGAGATCGTGATTGGGGTGAGCATCGGCGTGGCGCTGTTCCCTCAGCAGGGAGAAGACGGTGATGCGCTATTGCGCCTCGCCGATCAAGCCATGTACCGTGCCAAAATGGCGGGACGCAATCGTGTTGTGTTCTTCGACCCCAGTGTCGACTGACCTGGCGAGAACACGTGAAGGTCGCCGGCCAGGCAAATAATAGGTGGTGGGCATCGTCGCCATCAGCGTGCGCCCCTTTCCCGGCATGCTTTCTTGGGCAGTGACGCTGTCCGACAACAGCGAACTTCCCTTGCTCTAACACCGGTTTGAAACGCCGCTGTCTTCGCCATGATAGAATCTTCGATGTTTTTGCGCCCATTCGAGTCATCATGAGTGCGGTTCCTACCTTTCAAGACATCATTTTGCGCTTGCAGCAGTTCTGGGCGGATCGTGGCTGTGTGATCCTGCAGCCATACGACATGGAGGTCGGCGCCGGCACGTCGCACACCGCGACGTTCCTGCGCGCGATCGGTCCGGAACCGTGGAACGCGGCGTATGTGCAGCCGTCGCGCCGGCCCAAGGACGGCCGCTATGGCGAAAATCCCAACCGGCTACAGCACTACTATCAGTTTCAGGTGGTGCTCAAACCCTCGCCGCTCGACATCCAGGACCAGTACCTCGCCAGCCTGGAAGCGCTGGGGATCGATCTCAAGGAACACGACGTGCGCTTCGTCGAAGACGACTGGGAAAACCCGACACTGGGCGCCTGGGGGCTGGGTTGGGAAGTGTGGCTCGACGGGATGGAAGTGACGCAATTTACCTATTTCCAGCAGGTGGGCGGTCTGGATTGCCGACCGGTGACCGGCGAGATTACCTACGGACTCGAGCGGTTGGCGATGTACCTGCAGGGGGTAGAGAACGTATTTGAACTCGTTTGGGCGGTGGCGCCAGACGGTCGTCCGGTCACCTACGGCGATGTGTTCCACCAAAACGAGGTCGAGCAGTCGCGCTACAACTTCGAAGCGTCGAACGTACCGCTGCTGTTTGAGTTTTTCAACCATTTCGAGGGCGAAGCCAAGCGCCTGATGGCGGAAAAATTGGCGCTGCCGGCGTACGAGATGGTGCTCAAAGCGGCGCACACGTTCAACTTGCTCGATGCACGCGGGGCAATTTCGGTGACCGAACGGGCGGCATACATCGCTCGCATCCGCGCGTTGGCCCGTGCGGTGGCGCAGGCGTATTTGGAGAGCCGCGAAGCGCTGGGTTTCCCGATGCTGCCGCGGCAGGCGGCAAAAGCCCCGGCGCTGTGAGCCCAAACCGCACGCTGGCGTTGAGCAAACTGGGGCGTGTCGGGAGGTACGAAGTATAAATCAGACCAAGCCAGCGCGTTGAGTAGGGCGAAGCGACAGCGCTGGGGTGAGACAGGAACGTCGAGGATGGAACGACATACGTTATTGGTGGAATTGGTGACCGAGGAATTGCCGCCCAAGGCGCTGCCACGGCTGGGCGAGGCGTTTGGGCAAGGGGTTTATGCGCGGCTGGTCGCGGCGGGCCTTGCCGAGGAAAGCGCCGCCTGGCGCTGGTTCGCAACACCGCGGCGCCTGGCGGTGCAAGTGCCGGCGGTGGCGGCGCGCGCCGCGGGGGTGGAGCGACGGGAGCGCCTGATGCCGGAGGCGGTGGCGTTCGATGCGGCGGGCGAACCGACGCCGGCATTGACCAAACGCTTAGCCGCGAAAGGATTGACGGTCGAGACAGCAGTGCTCGAGCGCGATGAGTGGGAAGGCAAACCGTTCGTCTTTGTGCGTTTGCACGAAGCGGGAGCAGTGCTTGAGGAGGCGCTGGCGGGCTTTGTTGCCTCGGCGCTCGAGGCGCTGCCTATCCCCAAGCGCATGCGCTGGGGGGCGGGGGAGGAAAGCTTCGTGCGGCCGGTGCATCGGCTGGTGATGCTGTGGGGCGATCGGGTGGTGCCGGGCTCGGTACTGGGGCTGACCAGCGCTCGGGAATCACTCGGGCACAGATTCCTTGGGCGCCGCACGGTGGAAGTGGTGCATGCCGACGCGTACGAGGATCAGCTGGCTGCGGAAGGGAAGGTAATGGCGGATTTTGCGCTCCGCCGCGAACGCATCTGGAGCGAGTTGCAGGCAGCCGCCGCGCAAGAGGAGCTGGTGCTGCGTCCTGACCCGGAACTCTTGGACGAAGTGACGGCGCTGGTGGAGTGGCCGGCGGTGTATGCCTGTTCCTTCGACGAAGCGTTTCTGGCGGTGCCGCCGGAGTGCTTGATCCTGACGATGCGCGCCAACCAAAAGTATTTCCCGCTTTTCACCCAAGACGGGCAGTTGAGCCACCGTTTTTTGGTGGTGTCGAACATGCGCGTTGCCGACCCCTGCCACATCGTGCAGGGCAACGAGCGGGTGGTGCGACCACGCTTGGCGGACGCGCGCTTTTTCTTCGAGCAGGATCGGAAAGTGCCGCTCGAGGAGCGCTTGCCGCGCCTTGCGGCGATCGTGTATCACAACCGCATCGGTACCCTGCGCGAGCGCGTGGCGCGGCTGGAGGCGTTGGCCGGTGAAATTGCGCGGATGCTGGGGCGCGATCCGCTCCTGCCGCAGCGCGCGGCACGACTGGCGAAGTGCGACCTGGTCAGTGAAATGGTCGGCGAGTTTCCCGAGCTGCAAGGGATCATGGGGCGCTATTACGCCGCGGCACAAGGCGAACCGCAGGAAGTGGCCGAGGCGATCGCCGAACATTACCGGCCGCGCTTTGCGGGGGATGCGCTGCCGCAGCACACCACCGGCGCGATCGTGGCGCTCGCGGACAAGCTCGATCAACTCACCGGGTTGTTTGGGATCGGGGAGACCCCTACCGGTGAGAAGGACCCTTATGGGCTACGTCGTGCCGCGTTGGGGGTGTTGCGGCTGTTGCTGGAAATCCCGTTGCCGTTGTCGCTTGAGGTGCTCATTGCGCAAGCGCTCGCGCTGCAACCCGCGGCGGTGCGGCAAGAAAGTGAAAAGCGCGGTGCGGCGGCGCAGTTGCGGGCGTTTTGCGATGAGCGGTTGCGTTTTTACTTGCGCGAGCAGGGATACGAGCCGGCGTTCGTCGATGCGGTGCTGGCGATCGCGCCAGCGCGCATCGATACCGTGCCGGCGCGGTTGGCGGCACTGCGCGCATTCGCGGGCCGCGCGGAAGCAGAGCGCCTGGCGCAAGCGCGTAAGCGTGTGGTGAACCTGCTCAAAAAAGCGCCCGAAGGTGGTATGGCGGCGGTGGACGTGGCGTTGCTGGCCGAAGCCGAGGAAAAGGCGCTCTTTCATGCCTTGCATGAAGCCGAGCCGCTGTTGGCGTCGCACCTCACCAACGAGGCGTTTGAAGCGGCTTTGCAGTTGCTGGCCACACTCGCCGATCCCATCGACGCGTTTTTCGACCGCGTGATGGTGCTGACCGAAGCGCCGTTGCTGCGTGCCAACCGCCTGGCGTTACTGCAGCGGCTCAAGGCGGCGATGGATGGGGTAGCCGATCTGTCGGTGCTCGCAGCGGCGTGAGGTGGCGGTGAAACTCATCGTGCTCGATCGTGACGGCGTGCTGGTGGAACCCCGCCAGCCGTTTCTGCGCCACCCGGACGAGCTCGTGTGGCTGCCGGGGGCGTTGGAGGCGTTGGCGTTGCTCACCCAATGGGGTTGGCGGGTGGTACTGGCGATCAACCAATCGGCGATCGGCCGTGGGTTGTTGAGTACGGACGAAATGAATGCGATCCACGAGCGTTTGCTCAAACGCGTCCTGGAAGCGGGCGGTCGCATTCACGCGATTTTTTTCTGTCCTCATGCAGCGGAAGACCGGTGCGATTGCCGCAAGCCCAAGCCGGGGCTGTTGCAAGCGATTTGCCAGCGTTTTGGGGTCGAACCGCAGCGGCTACAGGTGGTGGGTGACCGCGAGCGCGATTTGGCCGCCGCGCTGGCGGTGGGGGCGCAACCGTGGCTGGTGCGCACCGGGGCGGGAAAAACCACCGAGGGGCAGCTTGCTGCCGAGTTTGCGGCGGTGCGCGTGCGGGTGGAGGACGATTTGCTGGCGGTGGCCAAGCGTCTCATCGCCGAGGTGGATCGTCCCAAGCTTTCCTGAGCGTGCCAAGGTAACCCCATGTCTGCGTGTCAAGAACAGCCACCGATTGGCCGCTGGCCTTGCCCGCGATGGTGGGCGGCGGTGCGCTCCGCGTTTTTCCTGTTGTATCTGGCGCTGGTGACCATCCCTTACTCGTTCGTCGCGATCGCCGTGCGGCCGCTGCCGCCGATGGCGCGCTACTGGATCATCTCGCGCTGGGCGGTGGTGGTCTCGTGGGGAATACGTGGCATCCTGGGCATTCGCTGGACGTTCGAGGGCGCCCATCGCATTCCGGACACGCCTTGTGTGTTGCTGGCCAAACACCAGTCGGCGCTGGAGACGATCGTGCTGCCGGCAGAGCTGGTGCCGATGGTGTTCGTGTTCAAAAAGGAACTCCTGCGCATTCCGTTTTTCGGTTGGGGCATTGGCAGTTGTCCAATGATTCCGATCGATCGCGGCGCTGGTCAAGACGCAGTACGTCAGGTGATCACCATTGGCCTGGAGCGGCTGCGGCAAGGGTTCTATGTGATTCTTTTTCCCGAGGGCACGCGGGTGGCGCCGGGCACGACCCGTCGCTACAAGCCCGGTGGGGCGATGCTGGCGGTGCAGGCTGGTGTTGCGGTGGTGCCGATCGCGCACAACGCCGGTGACGTATGGCCACGCAACGCCTTTGTGCGTTACCCTGGGCGGGTGCATTTCATCATCGGCGAGCCGATTCCGACTGAAGGCAAAACGGCGCAGGCCGTCATCGACGAAGTGCAGGAATGGATCGAAACGACGATGCGTGCGCGTTTCCCGTGGCAGTACGACGCCACCGCGGGCATTTCCCAAGGACGGTCGCAGCCCAAACGCGACGGCGAAGACACTTTTCTCGAAGCCAGTACGAGGTGAAAGACGATGAATGAGGTAGCCGTTGCCAGCACCGAGCGCGGGCAAGAGACCCGCGAGCGCATCCTAAACGTCGCCGAAGCGCTATTTGCCGAGCATGGTTTCGAGGGAGCGTCGCTGCGCATGATCACCGCGGCGGCGGGGGTGAATCTTGCCGCGGTCAATTACCACTTCGGCAGCAAAGAAAAGCTGATTGAAGAGGTGTTTCGCCGACGACTCACCTGGCTCAATGAGGTGCGGCGCCAGCGCCTGGAAGCACTGCAGGACGAAGCGCTGCGTCTGGGCAAATCGGTGCGCCCCAGCCGCATTCTGGAAGCGTTTTTCGGCTCGCTTTTCGATTTGGCCAAGCAGCCGGGGGGAGAAACGTTTTTGCGTTTGCTTGGGCGCACGCTGACCAACCCTTCCGAGTTTGTGCGCCGCATGTTGGCTCCCGAATACGGCGACGTCCTGCCGCGCTATCTGGAGGCGCTCTACACGAGCGTCCCCGACGTGCCGCACGAAGAGATTCTGTGGCGGTTCCATTTCATGTTGGGGTCGGTCTCGTACGCGATCGCCGGCGTGGATGCCTTGCAGCTCTTTGCCGGTGAGGAAATCAAAGACCGGCAGTGGGAACATCTGCGACTGCGGTTGATGAGTTTTCTCATCGGCGGCCTCAGGGCGCCGCTACCGGAGTTTCGCGAGGCACAGTAGTCCCGTCGGGCGCCTCATTCGCCATCGGAGGTGGGGCGTTCGCCGATGATCACCGTCAAGCGCTGGCGTTTGCCCTGGCGCCAAACTTCCAGCGTCGCGCGACTTCCCGGCGCCAGCGCCGCGACCGCATCGAGCGTCTCCCGCACACTTCCCAGCCGCGTGCCGTTGATCGCCAGCAAAACGTCGCCGGGCTGAAGCCCCGCCTCCGCTGCCGGAGAGCCGGCGAGCACGGCGCTGACCAACACCCCTCGTCCTTCTGGCACGGCAAAGAGTTCTATCAGCTCTGGGGTCAAGGGCTGCAATTGCACCCCCAGCCAGCCGCGTACCACTTTGCCCTGTTCGAGCAACGCCCGCACCACCGGCAGCGCCACGGGCATCGGAATGGCAAAGCCGATGCCGATGTTGCCGCCGGTTTGCGAGTAGATCGCCGTGTTGATGCCGATAAGCCGACCGGCGAGGTCGACCAGCGCTCCGCCGGAATTGCCCGGGTTGATCGCCGCGTCGGTCTGGATGAAGTTTTCGAACGTGGATATGCCTAGGTCGCGCCGGTTCAGCGCCGAGATGATGCCCTGGGTGACGGTCTGTCCTACCCCAAACGGGTGGCCGATCGCCAGCACCACGTCGCCGACCTGATAGCTGCCTTCCGGGGCGATTGCCAGGCTGGGATAGGGGCCAGTGTCTTGGGGCAGCTGCAAGACTGCAAGATCGGTTTCGGCATCGCGCCCGATCACCCGCGCCATCACTTCGCGGCCGTCGGCCAAGCGCGCGCGCATCGTCGCGTGGTTACTGACGACGTGGGCGTTGGTCAATACCAATCCTTCGGGGTTGAGGATCACGCCCGAGCCGATTTCTACGGCCTCTTCTTCACCACTGTCGTTTGGGGGAAAAGCGAAAGGAGGGTGATCGGGGGGCAAGCGCTTGAGCAGTTGCTCGAACGCGCTCTCGGGTGGGGCAATCGCTACCACCGCGGCCATTCCCGTCGCGGCGGCCTGGCGCAGGCAACGCAAAGTATCGCCTGGGCACAGCGGCTCAGCAACGGTCTCGTGCTGGATCACGAGGTGCTGGGCTTGCAGCCACCCCGGTGCTTTAAATTGCGCGAGCACGAAACCCACCACGGCGGCCAGCGCGACGGTGTACGCGATAATGTCGAGCCAACGGCGATAGGGATAGGAACGCATCATGCACCTGTGGCAACTGGTTGGATTGCTGAATGACTGGCTGCAGCCGCAGCAATACCGCGATTATTGCCCAAACGGCCTGCAAGTGGAAGGGCGCGAAGAAGTGCGCCGCGTGCTGACCGCAGTGACTGCAAACCGGCGGGTGATCGCCGAGGCGATCGCCCAGCATGCCGACGCGATCCTGGTGCATCACGGGTTTTTCTGGAAAGGCGAGTCGCCCGAAGTGGTGGGGGTAAAGAAACGGCGTCTGCAGCCGTTGCTGGCGGCGGACATCTCCTTGATCGCCTATCACCTGCCGCTCGATGGCCATCCGGAACTTGGCAACAACGCGCAATGGGCGCGCGCGATGGGCTGGATGGTGCTCGGGCGTTTTGGCGAGCAGAGCCTCGGGTGCGTGGGGGAGCTGCCGCAGCCGCAGACCGTAGCAGAGCTGGTGGCGGCGCTCGGTGATCGGCTGGGTTTTGCGCCGACGGTGGTGGGAAACCCCCATGCCCGTGTGCGCCGTCTGGCGTGGTGTAGCGGCGCGGCGGCGAGCTACTTTGAAGACGCGCTGCGGCAAGGTGCCGAAGCGTTTGTCACCGGCGAGCTCTCCGAACCCTACGTACATCTGGCGCGCGATGTGGGCGTGCCGCTCATTGCCGCCGGGCATCACGCCACCGAGCGTTTCGGCGTGCAGGCGCTGGCCGACCGCCTGCGTGCCGAGGGGCTGGAGGCATGGTTTTTCGATGACCCCAGTCCGGTGTGACCGGTTCAAGTCGGTAGCGATCTGAGCTGAGCAGCCACGAAGGCGCCGTGCCGACGCCTTCTGTCTAAGCCTTTATTTACTTTGAAATTTTTTACCCTTTTTTGTCCTTGCCGGCTGCGATACGGTGACGCCGATTTTTGCGTTGCAGCAAAATTTGACTTATCTCAATATCTTGTTATGATCATAAATAACATGCTGATGCTCTAATCGGCATGTGGGCGTGTCCGGTTAGGCGCGTCGAGGGTAAACAGGCATAGCAGGAGAGACCGATGACACAGTGGAGCAAGCATTATAAGCGTTGGGTGATGGCAGGGGCAGTCGCGATGTCGGCGCTGGCATTGAGCGGCTGCGGCACGATCGCAACCATCGGTAAACTGGAGGACGGCGCCGGTTCCGAGTTCATGCGTGTCTGGGACCGCTGGGTGGAGAGCGGCGGTGACATTGCCGTGACCACGACCTGGGAGCGCAAGGTCAAGGAGGGGATCACCCCAGAAGAAATTGAAGAGATCATCATGAACACGATGGTCGAGTACAACCTTAAAGCGGTGGGCAAAATGCCGCTGTCGAAGGAACTGGAAGCCCGTTCCGGTAAGAAAGAGCCCGTGCTGACCATCTGGGAATTTTGTAGCCCCACGATCGCCCGGCATATGGCCGATTTCTCCCCCCATATGACCGCTTACATGCCTTGCCGCATCGCCCTGGTGGAGCAAAAAGACGGGCTGTGGCTCTATACCCTGAACATGGACATGATGATCAAGTTGGGGCGCAAGCTGCCGCCGGAACTCAAGGTCGAAGCAATGCAGGTGCGCGACGCGATCTGGAACGCCATGGAGCGGGCCGCTACGGGGGCGTTTTGACGCGTTTGTTCTGTCTTGGGCGTTGGGCGAAAAAACCGCTGGCGATCGGAATGTGGCGGCGGTGCGACACGCGAACCGCTGTGCCCATGCCCCAAGACAGGGAATCGATATTCAAAAGAAATGGTCGATATAAACTTATGATTCCATAACTCAAGGAGAGAACAGATGCATCGTCGCGTGCTTGCGGTAGCTTTGACGGGTTTGATCGCTCCGGCCGCTTGGGCTACCAACGGGATGAACATGGAGAGCTTTGGTGCTCGCGCAGCCGGGCTGGGTGGGGCCTCGATGGCGTATGATTCGGGGAACTCGGCGGTGATGAACAACCCCGCGACCCTAGCGTTGCGCCCAGACAGTACCGAGCTGGGGCTAGGTGTGACGCGGCTGGGCCCGGATGTGGCGGCGCATACGAATATGATGGGCATGGACCTCAAGGCACAATCCGGTGGCACGGCTTATTGGATGCCGTCGTTCTCTTTGATCCGTAAGCAAGGGGAATTCGCGTACGGCGTGGCCGTGCTCGCACAGGGCGGGATGGGGACGGAATATGACGCCAATACGTTTCTCGCCCCCAGTGGCTTGCCGCAGCGCTCAGAGGTAGGGTTTGCCCGCGCGATGTTTCCACTGGCATGGAAAGTCAATGAACGCCTGGCGCTGGCCGCAGAGGTGGATTTCATTTGGGCCGGCCTGGATATGCAAATGGACATGACCGCCGGTCAGATGGCCTCGGGCATGATGGCGGGGGCGTTGTCGGCCAGTGGTTCGATGGCGCCGATGCTGGGTACGATGCCGGCCAATGGCTACGCGCGCTTTGACGTCAGCGACAAAAGCAATTGGAAGCAGCAAACGCGCGGTCATGGTTGGGCGTACAAGCTGGGGGTGCACTACAAGATCAACGACGCATGGCAAATTGGGGCGGCGTTTCACAGCAAAACGCGCGTCAAGGATTTTACCGGCAGTGGTTTGATCGCCATGGGCGTGATGGGAAGCGCTCCGACGATGGTGTTGCCGGGACGATACACCATTCGCAATTTTGAATGGCCAACGACGTTTGCGGTGGGGGCGGCATGGCAGCCGCACGAGCAGTGGATGATCGCTGCCGACGTCAAGCGCCTGAAGTGGTCGGAGACGATGAACGACAGACGTGTCGGCTTCGCGAGCGCGATGGGAGACCTCAACGTGACGATGGCGCAGCGCTGGCGTGATCAGACCGTGTATATGATCGGCGTGGAGTATCGCCCGATGCCTGGGGTGGCGTGGCGCGTCGGTTACAACTATGCCCGTAACCCCATCAAAGATGCCTACCTTTACCCATTGTTCCCAGCAACGGTGCAAAAGCATTTCTCGTTCGGCATCGGCATGCGGATGAGCAAGCAAGACACGTTGGCCTTTGCCATGACGTTTGCGCCAGAAGTCACGCAAACCCGTCCGGGAGATCCCTCGCTCGGTCTGCCAGCGGTGACGATGACGCATTCGCAGTTTACTTTGCGGGTCAACTGGGGGCACCGTTTCTGAGCAGTTGTGGTATAAACCCCGTCATCGTCGGATGACGGGGTGGTGGCGATGCACTACGACGTGGCCATAGTCGGCGCCGGGCCGGCAGGGTTGGCATTGGCGCTGGCGCTTACCGGCTCTAATCTCAGCGTTTGTCTTTTTGAACATCACAGCGAAATCGATCTGGCTCGGCCAGCGGCTGATGGCCGCGAAATCGCGCTCACGCACGCTTCGCGCCGCGCGCTGGAAACGCTGGGGGTGTGGGACCGGTTGCCACCTGAAGAGATCGCTGTGCTCAAAGACGCGCGGGTGTTCGATGGCCCGTCGCTGCTCGCGCTAAAACTCGAATCCTCCTATGCGCGTAAGCCGTGCCTAGGTTGGCTGGTGCCCAACCACCTCATCCGCCAAGCGCTCTATGAGGCGCTTACCGCGGCGAAGGCGGCAACGCTTGTTGCCGGGACGCGGGTGGTGCGGGTGGCACGCGAGCGCGAGTTCGTGCGGCTGTTTCTCGAGAATGGACGCGAGGCAACGGCGCGGCTCTTGGTCGCGGCAGATACGCGTTTTTCCGAAACGCGGCGCGCCTTGGGCATTCGCGCCAGCATGCTCGACT
>FWWL01005395.1_pt1 | contig 16780 bp, 19 predicted proteins | sample 2228331 | NCBI WGS metagenome assembly FWWL01 (sample SAMEA103939775, study PRJEB20133) | metagenome
GGCGGCGGGCTTCGAGTGCGGCATCCAGCTGGCGGGCTTCGATGACGTCCGGGAGGGCGATGTCATCGAGTGTTTCGTGGTGAACGAGGTGGCCCGCACGCTGTAGCCCGGAGCCGGGGCTGAGCGCTGAGACGGGCCTGGACTGCCATGGTCGTTGTGGGTCTGCTGACCGTCGAGCTTGCTCTGGGAGAGGGCAGCAGCCTGAAGGACAAGCGAAGCGTGGTCCGCGGGATGCTGGACGGGATACGCCATCGCTTCAACGTCACGGCGGCCGAGGTGGGCATGCAGGATTCCCACCGCGGGGCGGAGCTCGCTTTCGCGGTGGTCTCGGCGGACCGGCGGTTCGCCAATACGGTGCTTGACAAGGTCCTCCGCAGTGTGGAGTCGGACCCGCGGGTCGAGGTCTTGGAGACATCGCTGGAGTTCCTGTGAAAGGAGAGCCGGAAATGTCGCTTCGGCAGGAGCGGGTGAACAAGTTCCTGGTGCAGGAGATCAGCGCCATCGTGCAGCGCATGAAGGACCCGAGGCTCGGGTTCGTCACGTTCACGGAGGCGCACGTGTCGCCGGATCTCCGGACGGCAAGGATCGGGGTGAGCTTTCTGGGAGACGCCGCCGAGCGGCAGGCCTCCTTCGAGGTGCTCCAGAGGGCGGTGGGACACATCCGCCGGGAGCTGCTGAAAGTGTCGCACATGCGGACCACCCCGATGCTGGAGCTGTACCTGGACGACGGGCCCCTGAAGAGCGCGAGGGTGCAGGAGCTGCTTCGAGAGATAGAGGATGACCAGGCTGACGTCTGAGCTCCTGGATGCAGCCTGGGAAGTGCTGGACGGCGCCGGACGGGTCATGGTGGCCATGCATCAGAACCCGGACGGGGATGCGCTCGGCAGCGCCATCGCCCTCACTCTGGGACTGCGGCAGGCGGGGAAGGACGTCCACCTGGTGTGCCCGCAGCCGACCCCGGAGGTCTACGATTTCCTGGAGCCGCAGACGCTCATCGAGCCCGCCTTCCCCGGGGAGAGCCCGGACCTGGCGGTGCTGGTGGATTGCGACCGTCCGGAGCGGACCGGTCAGCTGAGAGACGCCGTCCTGGCCGCCCGCCGGTCGCTGGTCCTCGACCATCATCCGCCCACGTCGGAGTTCGGGACGGTGCGGGTGACCGACGAGGACTGCGCGGCGACGGCGGAGGTGGTCTACCACCTTCTGCGCCATCGCGGGATGCCGGTGTCGCACGGGATGGCCGAAGCGTTGCTGACGGCGCTCGTGACGGATACAGGCGGATTCCGCTATCCCAACACCCGGCCCGAGACGCTCGAGGTGGCCGCGGAGCTGATGAGGGTGGGGCCCTCGACGGCCTCGATAGCGGAGAAGGTCTACGACACCCGGTCGCTGGCGGGATTGAAGCTGATGTCGCGGGCGCTGGATTCCATCCAGCTGAGCCCGAACGGACACGTGGCGTGGGCCAGGCTCTCGCTGGGAGACTACGAGGTGACGGGCGCGAAGCCGGAGGACACCGAGGGCTTCGTGAACATGGTCCACGGTCTGAAGGGTGTGGATGTTGCCGTCATCCTGCGCGAGGAAGCTCCGGGCTCGGTCCGGGTCAGCTTCCGCTCGCGGGGAGGGGCGCCTGTGGGGAGGGCGGCCGAGGCGCTGGGCGGCGGCGGGCACGAACTGGCCGCGGCATGCGTTTTGCAGGGTACACTGGACGAAGCGGAGCAGCGGGTCCTGGAAGAGCTGAAGAAGTGGACGGAGTTCTGATCATAAACAAACCGGCTGGCTTCACCAGCCATGACGTGGTCGCCATGGTGCGCCGGAGGTTCGGGCTGCGCCGGGTGGGGCACGCTGGCACGCTGGACCCGATGGCGGAAGGGGTGCTGGTGCTGCTGGTGGGCAGGGCCACGCGGCTCGCCGAGTTCCTCACGGGGCACACCAAGCGCTACACGGCGGGTCTGGTGCTCGGTCTGACCACGGACACCCAGGACCTGCAGGGCCGCATCCTGAACGATACCAGCTGCGCGGATGTGACCCTCGAGCGCCTGATGGAGACGCTTCAGGAGTTCCGGGGGGAGATACTTCAGACGCCGCCCATGTTCAGCGCCGTGAAGGTGGACGGCCAGAGATTGTACCGGCTGGCGCGCGAGGGCCGGACCGTGGAGCGGCGGCCCAGGCGGGTGCACATCCATTCTCTGGAGGTGGAATCCTGGCACGCCGGGGAGCACGCGCGCGCCACGCTGAAGATGGAGGTCTCCTCCGGGTTCTACGTCCGCGCCCTGTGCGCCGACATCGGCGACCGGCTCGGCACGGGCGGGGCGATGGAATGGCTGGTGCGCACGGGCTCGGGCCCCTTCTCCATCGCGATGTCGCATCCGCTGGTGGAAGTGGAGCAGTGGACGTCCAACGAGTTCCGCCAGAACCTGCTGCCGCCGGAGGCGGCCGTGCAGGGGATGCCGCGGGTGGAGATCACCACCGTGGAGGGCCGGAGGTTCTGCTCCGGGCTTCCCGTGGCCGCGGGCCGCGGCTACACCGGCATCGTGCGCGTGCACTCACAGACCGGAGAGCTGCTGGGTATCGGACAGGCGACGCGCGGGCAGGAGGGCATCCGCCCCCTGAAGGTGCTGGGGGGGCCGTGACCCCGCGCGCTGCAGAGGGCAGAGGAGGGCGTTTCAGGACTTGAGCATATTCTGGGGGCTGGAGCATTACGTCCCGCCCACCGATGGGGTCGCTGTGACCATCGGCGTCTTCGATGGGTTCCACGTGGGGCATCAGGCCCTGATGCACCGTCTGGCGGAGGCCGGCCGCAGCCACGGTCTGCCCACCATCGCGGTCACGATGGACCGTCATCCGCTGGAGGTGGTGGCCCCGGAGCGGGCGCCGCTGCTGCTCAGCGATGACCGCGAGCGGGTGGAGCGGCTTGCGAAAGCCGGACCGTCCGGGGTTCTGGTGCTGCGGTTCGACGAGGAGTTCGCCCGTCTGGATGCCCGCCGGTTCGTTCGCGAGGTCCTGCTCGGGACGGTGGGCGCGCATTACGTGGTGGTGGGTGAGAGCTTCCGGTTCGGCAGGGGCAGGGAAGGGACTCCGGAACTGCTCCGGGAGATGGCCGACGAGCTGGGCTTTCACGTCACAGTGGTGCCGCCTGTCGTGGTGGACGGGGAGCCCGTCTCGAGTTCGCTGGTGCGCCAGACCCTGGCTGCCGGCGATGTCCGCCGGGCCGCCCGTCTTCTGGGTTCCTGCTACTCCGTCTCGGGCGTCACGGTCCACGGGGACGGCCGTGGTCAGCAGATCGGCTTTCCCACCGCGAACCTGGAATTGTCCCCCCGCCGTCTTCTCCCCGCGGACGGCGTCTACGCTGTCAACGGACGCTTCAACGGGGTCCTCTTGAGGGGGGCCGCCAACGTCGGAGTGAGGCCCACCGTGGGCAGCGGTCCCCGCTGTCTCGAGGTCCATCTGGTGGGATTCCGCGGCGAGCTGTACGGCAGGCCTCTGGAGGTGCGCTTCCTGGAGCGGCTGCGCGACGAAAAGCGCTTCTCCAGTCTGGAGGAGCTGGCGGCGCAGATCCGCGAGGATGTGGGTCGCGCTCTGGAGGTGCCGGACTGCCTGGAGGTGGAGGCGGCATCCTCCGCGGCGGTCGCATCGCCGTGAAGGTCGCTCCCGCCGCCCTCCGCAGCGCGGAGTCTCTGCCGGACGCCGCCGTCTGGGCGGTGGCCGGCGCCGAAGACCTGGCCCGGCGCCAGGCGATGGAGGCGATCGCCGCGAACTATCTGGACCCCGCCCTCGCCGAGTTCGACCACGACCGTATGGAGGGAGAGTCCCTGGAGGCTGCAAGGGTGCTTGCGGCGTGGCAGACCGTCCCTCTGGCGTCGCGGAGGCGGGTGGTGACCGTCAGCCGGGTGGATGAGGCGCCTGCCGCGGAGCTCCAGAAGCTGGCGCAGGCCATCTCGGCCCCGTGTGACAGGGGGTGCCTCATCCTCGAGGTCCGCTCGGACGAGTCGAAGGATGTCAAAGCGCTGCTGAAGGCTGCCGACGCCGCCGGGGTCTTGGTGAGTTGTGCGGCGGCGAAGGCAGACGACGCGCGCTCCTTCCTGAAGGAGGCGGCTGCGCGGGAGGGGGTGCGTCTGGAGCCTGCCGCGGCCGAGGAGATGGTCAGGCGCCTGGGCAGCGACCTGTGGCAGCTGGAGAGTGAGCTGCGCAAGCTGGCGGACTACGTCTGGCCGGAGCGATCCATCGGGCGTCAGCATGTGGAGAAGATGATCCCGTCGCCGCCGGAGGACCGCGTCTTTGCCATGATCGACGCCGTCTGCGAGGGCTCCGTGTCGGATGCGCTCGGCCTGCTGCGGGACCAGTTCCTGCTGGCCGAGGACGAACGCTCGGCCGCGCATCGGACGCTGGCGCTGCTGGCGCGCCACTTCCGGCTCCTCTGGCAGGCGCGCGGCCTGCGGGACGCCGGGTTTGCCTTCCAGGACGCCTCCGCTCTGCCGCCGGGGGCCGACAGGGTGCTTCTGCCTTCCCCCGACCTTCAGGATGTCCTCAAACGTCAGGCGTTCCTGATGCGCAAGTTCGCCGCTCAGTCCCGCCGCTTCAGCCTCAGGCGACTGAGCGGGGTGTTCCAGATTCTGGCAGAGACCGATCTGGCGCTGAAGGGCCACGCCCCTTCCGCCGGGAGCCCCCGGGCCGACCTGGAGATGTGCCTCACGCGCATCGCGATGGCCGCCCGGCAGCAGGCAGCAAAAAGACCGGGGGCCGCCTGAGGCGGTTCAGGCCCCGGTCCGCGATCGCTGGGAAAAACCTCGTCGTCTGTCCGCTTACTGCTGCTTCTGTTCGGCGGCAGCCTTCGCAGCCTGCTTCATCAGCCGCGACTTCCGTCGCGCGGCAGCATTCTTGTGGATGATGCCCTTCTGCGCCGCGCTGTCGATGACGCTGGCCGTCGTGCTGATGAGCTCAGCCGCCTTTTCCGTCCCGAAGGCCGCCCGGGTCTTCTTGACGAAGGTCTTGATCTTGGACTTCCAGCTGAGATTGCGCAGCCTGCGCTGTCTGGACTTCTTGACGTCTTTGATGACTGACTTGATATTGGGCAACGGCGCTTTACCTCGTGATCTGGACTGATGTCAGAACTGTTCCAGCAACGGATGATATCACACGGGGGCTGCGCGGCGCAACGCCGGGCTCCGGTTGATGCCGTCCGTCTCTTGCGATATAATCGGATGCGCCCTGCAGGCTTCCTCACCGCGGCGGGGCTTCGTGCGGCGGAGTAGCTCAGTTGGTCAGAGCACACGGCTCATACCCGTGGCGTCGCCGGTTCGAGTCCGGCCTCCGCTATTTTCTTTCATCCCCCCTCTTCTTCCCGTCGAAGGACGCGGCGCCCGCGCCGCGTCCCGCCGCAACCGGGACATTCACGCGCTGACGGGGAAGGATTCCCCGCGGCGGGATGCTAAGCCCGTCCTCGGGCGCGCTGGACCGGCCCCGGAGAGGAGACCAGGAGAGAGATGCCGGAAGTCCCGGAACGCTGGCGATGGTTCGTGGACGGCCGCTTCGGCCTGTTCATCCACTGGGGGCCGTATTCGATGTGGGGCAGGGGAGAGCAGGTGCTGCTGCGCGAGCGGCTGGACCAGGCCGAATACGAGCGGCAGTCCTGCCTGTGGAATCCCGGGCGCTTCGACCCCCGGGAGTGGGCCCGGGTGGCCAGGAGCGCCGGGATGCGCTACGCCGTCCTCACCAGCCGCCACCACGACGGATACTGCCTCTGGGACTCGCGGCTGACCGATTACACCAGCGCCGCGCAGGCGCCGGGCCGGGACTTCGTCCGCGAGTACCTGGACGCGTTCCGCGCCGAAGGTCTTCGCGTGGGCCTCTACTACTCGTTCATGGACGCCCGCGTACCCGGCTTCTGGGAGGGCCCGGCGGGCCTCCCGGAGGAGTGGGAGGCGTTCCGGGAGTATGTCCACGGCCAGGTCCGGGAGCTGCTCACCGGCTACGGCAGGATAGACGTCTTCTGGTTCGACGGCGCATGGCCTCGCTCGCAGGCAGAATGGAAGAGCCGGGAGCTGGTGGAGATGATGCGAAGCCTCCAGCCGGACATCCTCATCAACAACCGGCTGGGGCACACCGAGCCTGCGGGCGCCGGAGATGCGGACGCCGTGGAGGACGCCGGTCTGGCGGCACAGCTGGGCGATTTCGGGACGCCCGAGCACCGCATCGTGGCGGAGGACCGTCTGTGGGAGTCCTGCCAGGTCAGCACCTGGCGTCTCTGGGGATACGCCATCGGAGAGCGGTGGCGCAGCGCCGATGTGCTGCTCTCCTTCCTGGTCGAGGCGGCGGTGAAGGGCGGCAACCTGCTTCTGAACGTCGGGCCCCGGCCGGACGGGACCTTCCCGCCGGAGTTCGTGGAGCGCGCCGAAGCCATCGGGCAGTGGCTCGAGACCCACGGCGAGGCCATCTACGGGCCGGGAGCGGGGGACGTCACCGAGTTCATCACCTACGGGTGGCAGACCGTCCGCGGCGACAACCTCTACCTCATCATCCGCTTCTGGGACGGCCGGGACAGCCTGACAATGCCGGGATTGAAGTCGCGGGTGCGGCGCGCCGTCCTCCTGACCACCGGACAGGAGCTCGAGCTCAGCCAGAGCCGCGACTACCTGACCGTCCGCGGGCTCCCGGCCGGACCGCCCACGCCGCTCTTCCCGGTCATCCGGCTGGAATGCGAAGGTCCCCCGGAGGCCTGGGAGTGGGCGCGGGAGCGGCTCTGGAAATACGACCCGCGCATCAACACGCCCTGGGCCGCCGCCCGGGGACGGACGGTGTGGGTGGGCAGGTAGGGTTCGGGGTCCTCTAGCCGCCCCGCGGCCCGAGCACGATGAGGGCGGCGCCGGCCAGACAGACCGCCGCGCCGCAAAGGTCCCACACGTCGGGCCGTGTCCTCTCCACCATTGCAAGCCAGGCGAGCGACGCCGCGATGTATACCCCGCCGTAGGCCGCGAACGCTCGCCCCGCAAACGCCGGTTCGGCCCGCGTCAGCGCGAAGGCGAAGAAGAGCAGCGCGAGGGTGCCTGGTATCAGCCACAGGGGGCTTTTCCCGAGCCTGAGCCACATCCAGAACGTGAAGCACCCGCCGATCTCCGCGAGTGCGGCCAGCGCGTACCACGGGAACGTGGTCACCTTTCGCCTCCGGGCTTCCGGCGGGAAGGCGCGTCCGTCACCGGGGCCTCCGCACGTCGGAGTAGACCGTCCGGGCCACCACTTCCCCGACCGCTTTCAGCGAGTCCGGGCTGCATTTGTCCGGAGTGTCGTCCAGCGTGTGCCAGTAGGCGTAGTCGAACGAGATGAGGTCCACGGCCGGGATGCCCGCCCGAATGAGCGGCACGTGGTCGTCCAGGATTCTCGGTCCGGGCTCGTCCGGGAACACCGCCTCCAGTCCGGCTTCCCGGGCGTGGCGGTAGATGGCGTCCATCAGCCAGGGGGCGGCCTCCTGCGAGTTCACTTCGCGGGGGATGCGCAGGTCTTTGGCTCCCACCATGTCCAGCAGGATGGCGTATTCCACCTCATCGCCCACTCCCTGCAGGACGCTACGCCACGACCGCGCGAACTCCGTGGAGCCGAGAAGCATGTCCTTCACGTCCTTCCCGAAGTCCTCGCCGTCGAAGAACGCCAGGACGACCGTGACGGGAGGGTTGCGGGCCTTGAACAGGTGCCCGAGCTCCAGGAGGGCCGCCACTCCGGAGGCTCCGTCATTGGCTCCCGGGATGGGCTGCGCCGCCTTGACGGGGTCGGTCTCCTCGTCGGCGAAAGGACGCGTGTCCCAGTGGGCACACAGGATGACGATGCGGTCCGACGTCCCCGGATACACGGCGAACACATTGGTGAAGGTGATGTCCTTCCCCCCGTAGCGGCGGGTGAAGCTCTGAGTGAAGACCCGCTCAGCGGTCTTTGCGGCCTCCGCCTTCATCCATTCCAGACAGCGCCGGTGCCCTTCGGAGCCGGGGTTGCGCGGACCGAACGAGACCTGCTTTTCCAGGTAGCCGAAGGCGCGCTGCGCATCGAAGGGATATCTGAACCCGGGGGCGGACGCAGTGCCGGAACGTTCTGCGGGACTCTCCGAAGAGCCGCATCCGGCGAGGACGCCCGCCAGCACGATGCCGAGCGCCAGCGCCAAACGCAGGATGCCGGCCCGCAAGCGGAGTGTCGCGCCCGCGCTCGTCATGATGCCCGCCTGATGCGCCCGTCCGTCGTGTAGAGCGAGTAGTCAGGCCGGCTGGCGGCGAAGGATTCCAGAGCCGAGCCCAGCGTCCCGAACCCGTCGCGTACGGGACGGGTCTCACCCCACACCCGGAAGTATCCCAGACCTCCGGCTGCCAGCCCCGCGGGCATCGCCACGCGGTAGACCCGCGCGTCGTCCAGCGGCTGCTGCCCCACCTTCACGTCCACCACTCGGCTCATCGGGGAATTCTTGAGGTCGTACTTCACCAGCAGTCCTGATATCTGCAGGAACCCCCGGTTGGCTTTCGGGGCGAGCGACACGCTGCGCTCCAGGGCTTCCCGGACCTGCGCCCCGGTGAGTCCCAGCACGGCCACCGCCTCCTCCGGGTCCACCACGGCGGTGGAGAGCGTCCCCGCCGCTATGGAGGCCACCTGCAGCTCCACCGGCCGCAGCGCTCCCGCGGGCACGAAGGCGATCTCCGCTCCGGACGAGCGCCGGATGGCGTCCGCCACAAGGTTGCCGAGCCCGGTCTCGGACACGTCGCTGCCTTTGCCGGAGATGACCTGGCCCTCCGAGCCCGCCGCCAGGGAAGCCACCGTCAGGCTCAGCGCGGCAGCCAGTCTGAGCATCGCCGGGACCTTCCGGGACCTGTTCCGGGACCGCATCCGGGACCTCCTTACCTGATGCCGGCCCGCAGGCCGGCCTCGATGAGCTCGTCTATCTCGCCGTCCATCACCGCTTCCACGTTGCTCGTCTCAGCCTCCGTCCTGTGGTCCTTCACCATCTGGTAAGGCTGGAACACGTAGCTGCGGATCTGGTTTCCCCACTCGATCTTCCGCTGCTCGCCCCGCAGCTCGGCCAGCCGAGCCTCCTCCTCCTGTCTCTTCAGCTCCCAGAGTTTGGACGCAAGGATGCGCATCGCCACTTCGCGATTCTGATGCTGGCTGCGCTCGTTCTGGCAGCTGACCACGATGCCGGTCGGGATGTGCGTGATGCGCACCGCGGAATCGGTCTTGTTGACGTGCTGGCCGCCCGCCCCGCTGGAGCGGTAGGTGTCTATCCGGAGGTCGTCCGGGTTGATCTCTATCTCCGGCCCCTCCGTTATCTCGGGCACCACGTCCACGGAAGCGAAGGACGTGTGCCGCCGGGCATTCGCATCGAAGGGAGAGATGCGCACCAGGCGGTGCACTCCGCGCTCCACCTTCAGGTAGCCGTACGCCAGCGGTCCCTTCACCAGGATGGTCGCGTTCCGGATGCCGGCCACCTCGCCCTCCACCTCGTTCAGCACCTCCACCTGGTAGCCTTTGCGCTCCGCCCATCGGGTGTACATGCGGAGCAGCATGGCCGCCCAGTCGCAGCTCTCGGTGCCTCCGGCTCCCGCGTTCACCTCCAGGATGGCGTTCGAGTCGTCGTGCGGACCGGAGAGGAACGTCTGCATCTCGAAGGCGTCCAACTCGGACACCACGCGCCGCAGCTCCTCTTCGAAGCTCTCCTGCTCCGCCTCCTCGCCTGTCTCCCGCACCAGTTCCGCCAGCACTTCCAGGTCCTCGATTCGGGAGCTTATCTCGCGGTAGGGCTCGACGACGCTTTTCAGCTTCGCCAGTTCCGTCATCGCCTTCTGGGCGGCGTCCGGGTCGTCCCAGAATCCGGGCTCGCCGCTCCGGCGCTCCAGCTCCTCTATCTTCTCCGCTTTCCCGCGGACGTCAAAGATGGTCCGCGATCTGCTCGAGCCGCTTGCGCAGCTCTTCGATCTCGCGGCCGGCTTCCTGCAGCAGCATGCCGTTTTCCTCCTGTGATATTGCCGGGGCATTGTACCACCGCAGCGCCGGCTCAGTCGAGAAGGGCGCCCGGAGCAGGGAACGCCCTGCGGGAGGAATAACCCATCGATTATAGGAGGTATCCCGAGATGACCGGCCGTGAGCGCGTCTTCCGGTGCCTGTCCTTCGACGGTCCGGACCGCATCCCGATGGCGCTGCCCGACCCGTTCCCCAACGACCTGTGCATCCAGGGGGTGTCGCCGGACCCCGACTGGAAGCCGCTTCGCACCTGGGAGGTCGAGAACGGAGCGCAGTGGGAGGACGAGTGGCACAACGTCTGGAGGCGTCTGGACACCACCCGCGGAGGTGAGGTCATCGAAGGGGCGCTGAAAGACTGGTCGCAGCTGGACAGCTACGTGTTCCCGCGCTTCGACCTGCCGTCCCGCTACGAGCGCGCCGCGCAGGTGTTCGCGGAGAATCCCGGCCTGTATCACCTAGGCGGCCTTCCCGGGTTCCCTTTCGCCATCATGCGCTACCTCCGCCGCATCGACATCTTCCTGGCCGACCTCCTGCTGGAGCGGGAGCACGTCGAGCGCCTGAACCGCCGGGTCATCGACCTGCTCAAGCGCTGCACGGAGCAGTGGGCGGCAGCCGGAGCGGACGGCGTCGTCTTCGCGGAGGACTGGGGCACGCAGGAGCGCCTCCTCGTCTCGCCCTCGCTCTGGCACGAGCTCTTCCGCCCCGGGTTCGAGGAGCTCGTGGGACACGCGCGTTCCCTGGGCCTTCACGTGTGGATGCACTCCTGCGGCTACATCCGCGACATCATCCCGGCGCTTCGCGACATCGGCGTCTCGGTGCTGCAGCTCGACCAGCCCACCCTGAGCGGCATCGACTGGCTGCGGGAGACCGTGGGAGGCAGGGTGGTCATCTGGTCGCCGGTGGACATCCAGAAGGTGCTGCCCACGGGCGACCGTGAGCTGATCCGGGCCTCGGCGCGGGAGATGATCCTGAAGCTGGGGCAGGGCGGGGGCTTCATCGCCGGACACTACGGAGACCTGAAGGGCATCGCCGTGCAGCCCGAGTGGCAGCAGTGGGCGTGCGAGGCGTTCGTGGAGTTCGGCGGAGGCGGATAGGCTCGCGTCCTCCTCCGCCGCCCGTTTGACAGCCGCTCCACGCGCGAATACAATCCCCTTGCAACAGGACTGCCGGCGGCGGCCGACGCCGCCTCATTTCCCGCCATGTATCAGCTCGTCGTACAGGTCAGCTTCTGCGGAGCCCACTTCCTTCGCGACTACGAAGGACCGTGCGCGAACCTCCACGGGCACAACTACCGCGTGGAGGTTCGCATCAGCGGACGCGAGCTGGACAACGCCGGGATGCTGGTGGACTTCAAGAAGGTGAAGCAGACGGTGGAAGACATCCTCCGCCCCTTCGACCACCGCGTCACGAACGACATCCCGCCCTTCGACCGGATGAACCCCACGGCGGAGAACATGGCCCGCTTCGTGCACGAGAGGCTCACCGAAGCCCTGGGCCCGTCGGGCCTCACGGTGGACTGCGTCGGCGTATGGGAGACGGAGAAGTATGGAGCCTTCTACTCTCCCGGCGCCTGATGCCGCGCCGCCCGCAGCGGCGCGCCGCGATGCCTGCCACGTGGTGGAGGTCTTCTCCAGCATCCAGGGCGAGGGACTCCACGTCGGCAGGCGGCATATCTTCCTCAGGTTCTTCGCCTGCAACATCCGCTGCGTCTACTGCGACACCCCGGACTCCCTCACCGGACGTCCCGCCGCCCGCCTGGAGCTGACTCCCGGCAGGGGCGACTTCGAGCGGCGCGAGAACCCGCTGACGCGTCAGGAAGTGCTGGAAGCGGTGCTGCGGCTCTCCGCCACCCCCCACGATGCGGTCAGCCTCACGGGAGGTGAGCCGCTCCTTCAGGCCGCCTTCCTGCGGACGCTCATCCCGCCCCTGCGGAAGGCCGGCCTGCGCATCTATCTGGAGACCAACGGGACCCTTCCGGACAGGCTGGAAGAGGTCATCGAGGGGGTGGATACCGTGGCGATGGACCTGAAGCTCCCGCAGACTCTTCCGGACGGGCGGGACTGGTCGGCCGCGCACGCGGAGTGTCTGCGCATCGCCCTGGCGCGGGAGGTGTTCTGCAAGCTGGTGCTGCCTCCGCAGCCGGTCCTGACGGATGTCCGCCGGATGGCGGAGACGGTGGCGGCGGTGTCGCGGGACGTGCCGTTCGTCATCCAGCCGGTGACCCCGTTCGGCGCCGTATCCCGGCCTCCGACCGCGGAGGAGGTCCTCGGCGCATACGAAACGGCCCGGGAGGTGCTCCCGGACGTGCGCGTCATTCCCCAGACCCACAGGATGATGCATCTGAGATGAGCCGCCTTCCCGCAGTCTGCCTGCTTTCCGGCGGCCTCGACAGCGCCACCGCCGCGGCCATCGCCCGCGCCCGGGGGTTCGATGTGTACGCCCTTTCGTTCGACTACGGCCAGCGCCACCGCCGGGAGCTGGATGCCGCCCGCGCAGTGGCCGCCTCGCTGGGAGCGGCACAGCATCTGGTGCTCTCCTTCGACCTCCGCCTCTGGGGCGGGAGCGCCCTGACCTCCGGTCTGGATGTGCCGCGGGGCCGGAGCCTGGAGAAGATGCAGGAGGAGATTCCCGTCACATACGTCCCCGCCCGGAACATCATCTTCCTCAGTCTCGCGCTCTCGTGGGCGGAGACTCTCGAGGCGCGGCACATCTTCATCGGAGCCAATCAGCTGGACTATTCCGGGTATCCGGACTGCCGCGAGGAGTTCCTGCGCGCCTTCGAACACATGGCGGCGCTGGGGACGAAGGCCGGCACGGAGGGCCGCCCCGTCACCATCGAAGCGCCGCTGGTGCGCATGTCCAAGGCCGATATCATCCGCGAGGGGGCCCGGCTGGGGGTGGACTTCGGCCTCACCTGGAGCTGTTATCTGGGAGGCGAGAAGCCCTGTCAGGAGTGCGACAGCTGCCTGCTGCGCGCCCGGGGGTTCCGGGAAGCCGGTCTGACCGACCCGTTGCTGGCCGGCTAGACTCCGTCCCGGCTACAGCAGCTGGTTGCGCCGGATGAGGAACTGCTTCTCCAGCATCCGGACTCCGTCGCGCACCACCAGATACTTCTGGTCCGCCAGCCCCTCGCCCTTGAACCCGATGACGTCCTGCACGAAATCAGGCGCCGTCAGCGGGTTGAAGGTGAAGGTCATGACATATTCGTCGGACTTCAGAGGGTAGATGGAGACATCCCGCTCGATGTCGATGGTGCGGCTGAAGCGCCCGTCCTTCACGTAAAGGTCGTCGATGAGGATGGTCTGGTCGGTGTTGATGTCCCAGGAGAACTTCTCGAACTCCTGCTCCTGGAAATCCCTGTCCCGGAGCACCAGCCGCACCCGCGCGCCCGTGGGAAGGTCCAGGGTGCCGAACACGCGGAACCTCCGCGGCCCCAGGAACTGCCACTGGGCCTCGAAGTTGGCGTTCTTCACCGGCCTGAGGCGGGAGCGCTCCTCTTTTTCCTGCAGGAGCTGGTTCAGGTTGTTGCGCGCCACGTCCACCATGACCTGCTCTCCGGGGTCCCCGGACTCCCTGACGTAGCGCTCGTTGTCCCTGATGTTCTGCCGCCACTGCTCGATGGCGCGGTCGATCTGGCCGTCCTTCCTGTAAGCGTGCGCCAGGCTGTGGCCGACGAACTGGGGCCTCATCCGCCTGCGTCCCGTGGCCGGGTCGATGGCGGGACGCCTGTTCGCTTCCGTGAACGCCTCGATGGCCTGCTTGAAGTCCAGCACCTTGTGGAAATTCATCCACCCAAGAGCGAAATACAGGTCGTAGATGTCCGGATTGTTGGCGATCCCCTCGCGGTAGAGCGCCCTCGCCGGCGGGATGTAGCGGCGGTCGGAGCGCTCCTGAGAGTCCGTGAAGTTGTAGGAGAGATGCCAGGCGCCCGTGTCGTAGACGTCTATCTGATGCGGGTCAAGCCAGGTGACGATCCGCACGATGGGGATGACCGCAGCATAGTTCCCGCTGTGGAAGAACTCGTCCGCCCGCACCCACAGCAGCCCGGCCACCACCTCCTTCAATCCTATCAGCGTGGCGGCCACGAACTGGGTGCCGATCTCGATGTTGGTCACCTTGCCGGGCTGATACCGCTTGCGCATCGGGTCCAGCTGCACCTGCAGCCAGACCACCAGAGCCACCATCGGGACCAGCAGGGCGAGCAGAGAGCGGCGGGCTGCGACGGACAAGGCTGCCTAGACCTCCTTCCGCTCGAACACCAGCACTCCCACCACCAGCAGGATGATGGTGTAGGCCAGCCCGTAGAACACGGCCTTCCACATATACAGCGGCAGGTCGGCCGCCGGGACCTCCGGGTGTATCAGCGGGTTCTGCACGTCGTAGTTGCCGAAGTTGGGCACCAGATAGTGCACCGCCGCATACAGCCACCGGAGGACGATGGGCGTGTTCGGGCTCTTGGACATCGCCTCCGTCACACTGGAGATGCTGCCCGCGATGAACACCGCCGAGCTCAGGAAGAAGTTCACCGTGACGGTCGCGAATGTCGAGAAGCAGACGGCGACGGCCAGCAGCAGCAGCAGCTTCATATAGACCATCGCGATGCCGCCGATGAGTCCGGGCACCTCTCCGGACCAGACCCAGGCGCCCCAGAATGCCGCGAAGTCCAGGCTGGCCAGATGCTCCAGCGCGCGGGTGTTCACCTTCAGCAGGAACACCACCAGAAACGCCGCTCCCATCAGAGCGACGTTCACGAGCAGGGTGATGGCGCCGCCCAGAAAGCGCCCCAGAACATACTCGTAGCGCTTCACGGGCTTGGACAGGATGGTATAGATGGTCCGCTGCTCGATGTCCGCCGGGATGAGCGAGATGCCCATGATGATGGCGATGAACAGTCCCCAGAACTGCACCATCCCCAGCCCGAAGCTTTTGAGGATGACCACCTGCTGGCGGAACTCGAGGAACGTGAAGGTCAGCGAGATGAGCACGGACCCGAGGGCCAGGATGAGGAAGACGTTCAGGATCTTCTTGCGGATGGCCTCTCCGAATGTGTTCCTGGCGATGACCCAAGCTGTCAAGAGACTGAGCCCTCCCTGACGGTCTCGATGAAGATGTCCTCCAGCGTCCTCTTGCCGGGGATGACGGCCGTGATCTCTCCGCCCGTCTGCATGATCATCTGCACCGTGTCGTTCACGAACGACTGCTCCACCCGCACCCGGATGACGCCGTCCACCGTGAAGGCGTCGGACGAGTGGGACTTTATCTTCTCGAACACATCTTCCCGCACCCTCTCGGCGCGTATCTCCACACTCTTGCCGGCCAGCATCTCCCTGAGCGAGCCGACCCGCATCAGCTTGCCGCGGTCCAGGATGGACACCCGGTCGCACACCATCTCCACGTCCGAAAGCTGGTGGCTGCTCAGGAAAACCGTGCGCCCCTCGTCGCGCAGCCGCAGGATCATATCCCGGATGTCCAGATGCGCGATGGGGTCCAGCCCGGAGGTGGGCTCGTCAAGGAACAGCAGGTCCGGGTCGTTGATGAGCGCCTGCGCCAGCCCGATGCGCTGCAGCATCCCCTTGGAGTAGTGGCGGAGCCGCTTGTGCTTGTTGTCCGAGAGCCCCACCAGGTCCAGCAGCTCGTCCACCTTCCGCTTCCGCTCGTTCGCGGGGATGCCGAACAGCGTCGCGTAGAAATCCAGCACCTCGTAGCCGCTCAGATGCTCGTAGAAGTACGGGCTCTCAGGCAGGTAGCTTATCCGGCGCTTCACCTCGATGTCGCCCGGAGGGTATCCCAGGATGGACGCCGTGCCCGAGGTCGGGAAGATGAGCCCGAGCAGCATCTTGATGGTGGTCGTCTTTCCGGCTCCGTTGGGCCCCAGGAAGCCGAAGATCTCGCCCCTGTGGATATCGAGGGTCAGATGGTCGACGGCGATGACGTCTTCGCCCGTCAGGACGCTGTGGAAGGACTTGGTCAGGTCACGGATCTCGATTGCGTTTTCCATTCAGGAGATAACAGCCCTCTCTGAAGTCGCCCGCCCGCTTCGCGACCGCGGGCGGCTGCACGGTCGCGTCCTTTGCAGACATATACGTCCCGCAGGACCGTTCCGCTCCCGCTTTTCCGCCGCTCCTTGCCGGTTTTGCAGTATAGAACCGTTCCGGAAGCGCTGTCAAACCCGGCAGGGGCGGCCTGTGCGCGGCCTCAGAGGCTGTGCTCACGGATGAATGCGAGCAGCTCTCCCAGGTCCGCCTCGGCCATCGACACGCAGGTGTCCGCGCATCCGTAGTACAGCCGCACCTTCCCGCTCTCCGGGTAGTGGACCATCGAACTGGGGAACACCACGTTCGGCACATCTCCCACGCGTTCGTACAGCTCCGTGGGGCCCAGCAGGTAGTCCCGCGTCCTGGCCAGCACCTTCCACGGCCGCTCCAGGTCCAGCAGCGCGCCCCCCGCGTAGTACAGGAACCCGTCGCACGAGGTCCACACCCCGTGATAGATGAGCAGCCATCCCTCCTCCGTCTCCAGCGGAGACGGCCCCGGACCCACCTTCGTGCTCTGCCACCCCGGATGCGGGCCGAACACGTGCCGGTGCCGTCCCCAGTGCACCAGGTCCGGGCTGGAGGAGTAGAAGATGTCCCCGAAGGGCGTGTGTCCCCGGTCGCTCGGGCGGTGAAGCATCGCGTACGCGCCGCCCACTTTGCGCGGGAACAGCACCGCGTTGCGGTTGCTGGGAGGAAACGGGTCCTCCATCTGGTGGAAGGTGCGGAAGTCCTCCGTCCACGCCATCCCGATCTTGGCGCCCTGA
>FWWL01006176.1_pt1 | contig 16778 bp, 17 predicted proteins | sample 2228331 | NCBI WGS metagenome assembly FWWL01 (sample SAMEA103939775, study PRJEB20133) | metagenome
GTTTGGTCGCTACGGGAAGATTCACCGAGAGAGAAACCCCATCCTCTTCCATAAAGTGAACAAGGCTTGCATACGTGCCATCCCCATAAAACGTATACCCGCTCGCATCACTCATCGCTTTCATCGCCTTAGCCGCCACCTTTTCTGGATAAAAATGGGTATGAAAATCAACCATCACTTCTCGCCTCCTCGGTATACTCGAGGCACTCGCTTGGATACCCCACACATCACCTCATAGGGGATACGCTTACTCTTCTGAGCAAACTCCACCAGAGGGATCTCTAAACCAAAGATCTCCACCTCTTCTCCTTCTCGGAGAGCTTCAACATTCTCCCCCAAACTCACCATCATATAGTCCATACACACTCGCCCAACCTGGGGGTATCGCTTTCCACGGATAGCCACCTCGTATGTCCCAGAACCAATCACAGGCACAGCATCCGCATACCCCACGGGCAAAACCGCCACCCATTCCTTTGGTTTATCCACCCGGTACGTGCGAAGATAACTCACTGTACTCCCCCGTGAAAGCTGTTTCACCTGGATGATTTTTGTTTTCAGGGTCATGATCGTCTTCACCCCGGCTAAAGAATCTGAAGCAACTCCATAGAGAGATATCCCCGGTCGAATGTGGGTGAAATCCCCTCCATACGACGAGGGAAGATTCCACACCGCCTCACTGTTGGCAATATGCCAGAAAGGAATACCAATACCCTGGTTCTCGAGTTTCTGCCGCAACTCCCGCATACACCCTATCTGATACTCAGAGAACTCCCTATCCTGATCGGCCGATGGAAAATGCGAAAAACAACCCTCTACTATAAGTCCAGGGAGCTTTCTGATAGCCTGAATCTCTGAAGCAGCCTGATCAAAAAGAACCCCCAATCGTCCCATACCGGTATCCACCTTGACATGAACACGGATATTTCTCCCAAGGCTCAGAGCTACCCTGCTCAGTGCCTCCGCCTCCGCAAGAGAAACCACCGTGGCCACACATCCATGATGTATCAGCTCCTGGTACCCCTGAGGTTCCACCGGCCCCAATACGAGAATATCTCCCGTCACCCCATTCTCACGTATCTCAAGAGCCTCATCCAGCGTGGCAACGGCAAACCAACGAATCTGTTCTCCCTCAAGTGCACGTGCAACCTCCACTGCCCCATGCCCATAGGCATCTGCTTTGACCACCGCTATGAGAGGTTTTCCCCCTGTACGTGTACGGATACACTGAAGATTTCCTCTCAATCGGTTAAGATCTATCTCCACCCAGGTAGAACGAAATGAATGGGTACGAAACATAACACTTCCTTCATTCTCAGCAATAGTTTATTATGGCATAAGAGAGAAAATTTTTCAAAAAAAGAGGGCCGTCTTTCGACGGCCCTCTCTCATGATACAGAGACTTATTCTCCCTGAGCAACCTGGTCCTCATACTGGTTGATGCTATCCAGCACCTTCTGAGCCTTGTTCTGGAGATCCTTATTGACAGGCTTGGGCTGCTTATCCCAAGCATCCTTTCGAGCCTTTTCAAAGAGGACATAAGGCATAGCATACTGCTTGTAGTAGATGTAGTAGGTCTTGGATTCGCCACCCTGAACCTCCTGGACATATTCCCAGTAGTCTGCTACGTTCATAGCCCCGGAGATGTTCACATTCTTGGAAACAGCGGCAATCGTCTCTTCAAAGTAGGTCTCAAGAGCCTTGTCAGAATCTGGGTCGAGCATACCAGCTCTTGCGAGAGCAAACTCTCGAGTAGCCACCTGCTTGATAGCTTCCGTGAGTTTCGCTATCTTCTCAGCCTCAGCAAGACGTGCTGCGTTGTCTTTGCGAACAGCCTGAGCTGAAACGGTGAGATAGATAGTCTTTACACCTTCTTCATCCTTTCCAATGTACCAGCGCTTGTTCACCCACTTTGGCTTGGGCTCTTCACTCGCATGGATAGTATAAATTTTGATGCGAAGAGCATCAGCATCGGGAGAAACAGGCTGCGGAGGTTGAGGAGCAGGCTGGGGCTTTTTGCCACCACAGCTCACCACCATCAGAGTTACTGCCAACAGTGTCATCAGAAACCACAGTGATCTTTTCATAAGATCCTCCTTTTGTGTATATTTTCTTCGTTTCGTTCCATGCTACTGCATGGTAAAAATCAACTCATTCCCTCGCAGGGTAAAAAGATCCAGAGACTCAAATCCCGGTCTCGTCGTCACCCCATCAAAAATAATCTCCATCAGCTCATTGGGGCTCCCCTGGAACTGGATCTCAAACTCTGCCGTCCTATCGTTTCTTGAGTAAAGGGTCTGTTTGACACTCTTTACTCGCTCCAGTTTTGAGACTGCGGATGCAAACGTAGAGGCATCTCTTGCAGAACCAAGCTCCATCAGTCTCACCGTATAAAATCTACCATCGTTTACGTATTTTTTCAAGTTTATAAGCATATCTTTTGAAACTTTTTTTGCAGCGTCTCGCATACTTGCCGTAACCGATGCCTCAAGGGAAGCAGAATCATACTCCTGTCCACCCTTTTGAATACTGGCAATCACCCTTCCACCGGTTCGCACATAAAGCTTGAAATCAAGAATAACATGCGCTGTCGTACCACCACGGTAACTCACCGTCGGTGTCACCTCGCCATAGAGCTCGGCATGAACCTGCTGGGCTATCAAAAGCCCCAATCCAACATTCCCACGAGCCTCTTCCTGAAGGAGGTTTTTCTCTTTGACCACCCTTTCGGCTGCTTCAAGATCAATCACCTCCACACCACTCTGAAGCATCTCCTGATTCAAAAGCTGAATCGCCCGTCTCGCATACCGCTGAGCATCCGCATCCCCTGTCTTCTGAAGGGCTTCCGGATTGTAGAATATCAGCATCGAAAGACCAGAGATATCCACCCCGGACAAATCTGGTTCCTGTTTAGCCGGTTCTGGTTGTGGAGAAGCAGCTGGTGTTTGAGCCACTGGGGCAGACGGAGCCAAACTCAAAAAACCAGCTGCAACCAGAGCCTCTCGGAGCTTCCTCGTCGCTATGGTCGCCTTGAGATCAAGGATAAGATTCCCATTCTCGTCCCGTTTGGTCGATGTCCACTCTTTCTGAAGAATATAGGGGCTAAACTGTGCCTCAGTCGCAAGAAACTGACCATCAACACTTGCCTTCTGCGTGTTGTACTCCCTCTCACCCATAATCTTGACCAGTGCCTTCCGCATCACATCCTGATAGGCAAGCCTACGGCTGCTGGCAAACTCTTGCGACTCACCTCTCCCCTCAAACACCATGGTTTCAGGAAAACCCGCCGATTGAACTTGCGGGGAAGACGACGGGGAAGATATCGCTTCCGGGGGCCTGGGAGAACCACAAGCCATCACCATCAAACAACCAACAACAAGTCCTATGATTCGCTTCATGCACCACTCCTTCTTATTTTTCCATCATTATACTACTCCCATTTTGTTTTTTTTTCAAGTAAAAAAAGATTTTTTTCTAAAAAAAACGGGCTGCCAGAGGCAACCCGTTTCTTACGCATGGAATCGCTTATTCTACATCGATATAAGCGTTCTTGCCGCCGAAGCCGTCATCCATGAAACCAGTGGGCTTGGGCTCCATCTGGTCCACAACCTCGGACTGATCCTGGAAGATCCACTGGCCATCGGCAGTGTACTTGTAGATGTAGCGACCAGGAGCAAACTCCACAGTGATAGCCCAGGAACCATCAGCCTGCTTCTCCATAGCATAGTTAGGATCAGCGGGATTCCAGCCGTTGAAATCACCGACGAGGTTCATAACCCCGTACTCTTCACCCTCAACACCCTTGTAGGAGAAGGTGATTTTACCGGCCTTCACCTTTTGCCCAAGACCAGCTGCCTTGGTTGAGCCACCGCCCTCGCCACAAGCAACGAGCATCGTGCCAGCAATAAGCACTGCCAGCATAGCCAGAACTGACTTCTTCATAGACCTTACCTCCATCTTATGGATTTGTTTCTTATATGATAGCATATTTTCGAAAAAAATCAAGTGTTTTCGGAAAATTTTTTTATATTTTTTTTGCCCTGGCTACCCCGGCATCCTCAAAAGACGCCATCTCCCCAAGTATTCTCGCTGCAGCCCTCAGAATAGGCACCGAGAGAACAGCACCCGTCCCCTCACCAAGCCTCATCCCAAGCTGGAGCACTGGAAAAAGCCCAAGCCTCTCCACCACAAGACGGTGTCCCTGTTCAGCAGAGAGATGACCAAGAAAGGCATACTCCCCCACACGACTCTCAAGCTCCCTGGCGATCGCATAGGCTGCCGTGGCAATAAACCCGTCTACCACAAACACCTTGCCTAGCGCAGCAGCCCCCAGATAAAACCCCACCATCCCGGCAATCTCCAGACCACCAAAGGCCTCAAGAAGCGAAAGGGGATCCCGTCTGTCGAATGTTCGTCGCGTAAAGGCCTGTCCAAGAACCTCAACCTTGTGTTGAAGTCTCTCATCATCCAGACCTGTCCCCCTCCCCACCAATTCTCCCACAGGAACCCCACACACACCTGCAAGAAGCAGTGTCGCACTACTGGTGTTTCCTATACCCATCTCTCCCGCGATAAGCACATCCGCATCCCGACCATGCTCACGGGCTATCGTCATCCCCTGCCCCACGGCAGCCTCTACCTCCTGACGTGTGAGAGCCTGTTCTCTCAAGAAGTTTCTACTCCCTGGACGAACCTTGCAGGCAAGGAGAGAGGGATGAGAAGGTACATCCCCCTTTACCCCCATATCTGCCACCAGAAGCCTCGCCCCAACCTCCCTCGCCAACACATTGATAGCGGCTCCACCAGCAAGAAAATTCGCCACCATCTGAACAGTCACCTCCTGAGGATACAGGGAAACCCCCTCCTCAACTATACCATGATCACCTGCAAACACTACCACAAGGACATCTTGCACCCTGGGGACAAGTGTCCTCTGAATCGCTGCCATACGACAAGCTATCTCCTCCAACATCCCAAGGGATCCCAGAGGCTTGGTTTTGTTGTCCATTTTTTCCCTGGCCTGGCAAAAGATCTCCTGATCCAGGGGTTTTACCTCAGGTAACTTCATAGACACTCCTTTTCATAAAGATTCCATACCATAAGCGACGAAAGAAAATCCTCAAGAGAAAACACCTCAATAATCACGGGTACATCCCGTATCAGCGTAAGCGTACGATTCATTCTCTCAGAAGAGAGCACTACCAGCGAACGATGATCCTTTCCATTCTCCAGACCATGGAGATGCACAAGCCTCACCCTCTCTCCCAGTTTATCCCAAAACTCTTATATCTCCTTTCCCAGAAGCCACCAATGCCCAACATCCAAACATACCCCAAAAGGAGAATCCAGAATCTCCGCAGAAAAAAACGAAAGATCGTAGTGGGTATTCTCAAATAGTATGGGATAGTCTCCCATGCCCTCAAGCCCCCGAAGAAGACGCACAAAACCCGCTCTATCCTCTGTTCGGGGAATATACGGTTCAGCCTTCACCCCATCACCTGTCTCAAGATGAAGCACATACCCCACCGGCGAGATAACCTCAAGCCTCTTGAGAAGACGCTCCAGACGCTTCCTGTCCTCTCCATCCATAACTGGCCAGAGGTGGAGATCAAGCGGCAGATGCACCACAAACTCCATCCCCCACATCTTCTGAAACTCTCGCAAATCCCCAAGCCACGCATCATCTTTCCAGATATCAAGATAATGCTTACCCAAAAGAAGAAGTTGAACCAGAGACACATGAGAAGCGAGAAGAGAGAGATTGTACTCGTAACTCTCCCTCACCGTTTCTCCCCAGTCAACCAGGAAGGAAGTCGTCCCAATACGCCACCCGGGCAAAAGCCTTTCTACTGTTTTCATACTCCCACCCATGCCAGAAGAGAGACCACCTCTACCAGTTCCGCTGTCGCTCCGAGAACATCCCCCGTCACCCCACCGATACGGCGGTTGGCTAACCATCGTAGACCGGCTGTGGCCAGGATAGCCAGCCCAAAAGCCACTCCCACCCTCCATCCTCCCCCAAGCCACCAAACCACCACCCCAAGCATCCCTACCTGTACAACCACCAGGCCAACCAACCCGTGAGATACCCTCCCCACCAGAAGCCCTCCTGTCCCCCTGGTACGGGGATACACTGCCCCCCACGCCTGCCACACCATAGCCACACGAGAAAGCACCCAGGAAAACCAAACCACCCTCCAGCCATCCACCACCAACGGATACACACTATAACGAAAAAGCAGTAAAAAAACACCCCCAAACAATCCAAATGCCCCTATTCGGCTATCCTTCATCACCTCAAGCCGTTTTGCCCTGTCTCCCTGCACCCCAAACCCATCCCAGCAGTCACACCACCCGTCAAAATGGAGCCCCCCATTCAAAAGCCAGGGAAACACCACCATCCCCATCACCACAAGCACCGGCGGAACATGAAGCCACCTCCCCACCACCATCCAGCCACTCACCACCAGCCCATACACCAACCCCACAACAGGAAAAAACAAGCCAACCCTCTCATCAATATCACCATCCCCTCCTAGGGGAAGCACCGTCAAAAGAGAAAACGCCCCTCGAAGGTTTTTCATTTGAGCCTCCAGGCAATCCCACTCACCAGAAAATACACCTCCCCGGCAAGCCGAGCCAAATGCTGATTGCACCTTCCGAGAACATCCGCATACCTCCTCGAAACCTCATCCACCGGCACAACCCCAAGCCCTATCTCATTGGTGACCACCACAAGTGTATGATTCCTCTCGCTTGCCACCTCCGACAGACGATACACCACCGTTTCCAGCCAGATCTCATCCTCCTCAGTAAATTTCCACCCCCTCTCATGGAAAAGATTAGCGAGCCATGTCGTCACACACTCAAAAACGATCACCTGCCCTTCGCCAAATTCCTCCACCGCCCCGAGAATATCCCTGGGCTCCTCAATCGTGGTAAAACGCCCATCTCGTTCAGCCCTATGACGAGCTATCCGACTAGCAAACTCCTCATCCATAGCCACCCCCGTTGCTAGATAGAGAGGAGAGAGAGACCTCGCAAGAGCATACTCCTCAGCAAACCGACTCTTGCCAGAGCGTCTCCCACCCGTCACAAGAACTATACCGCTCATCCATTCCCCCTCTCAAGAAACCTACGGGGCACAAGATAGACATGAGGTCTTTGTTCCATCGGAGAGGGATACACCACCACCGGCACCCCAAAAACCCGCTCTATACGTTCGTAAGTGAGGGCGAGAGCAGGTTCTCCTACCATTTCCACCTTCCCCTCTCGAAGCATCATCACCCTATCGCAGTAGAGAGAAGCCAGATTCATGTCATGAAACACCGCCATCACCGTTGTTCGCTGTTTTATCCTTTCCAGCCAATCCAGTATCCTTACCTGATGGGCGATGTCCAGATGAGCTGTTGGCTCATCGAGAATGAGAAGCTCAGGCTCCTGAATCAACGCCCGAACAATCTGGACGAGCTGAAACTCCCCACCACTCAGCTCAGGAAGCCTCCGTCCCAGAAGATGCTCTATCTCAAACTCACTCGACAATCTCTTGATGAGCCTCTTTTCCTCTGAAGTGAGCCCAAAATCCCATACCCCATGGTACGGATAACGCCCCAGCATAAGATAATGCTCCACCGTCATCGACGGACGGGGAGGAGATTGGCTCACCACTGCTACCAGACGGGCTAGCCTCTGCCTGGAAAAGCCACCCATCACCTCTCCCCGATACCTTATCTCGCCAGAAACAGGAATCACCCCGGTGAGTGCCCGTACCAACGTCGACTTCCCACTCCCATTCGGTCCCAGAATACCAAAAATCTCCTTCTCCTCAACAGCAAAAGACACCCCCTGCAACACTCTTTTGTCCCCATAGCCGGCCACCAGGTTTTCCACCTTGAGAAGCGTCATAACACCCGCTCCCTGAAAAGCATCAGAATAAAGAGTAGCCCACCCAGAATCCCCGTAATCACCCCCACAGGAAGCTCAAGTGGAGCAATAACCACCCTCGCCAGAAAATCACAGAAAACAAGAAAACCCCCACCCCCCACAAACACCAGCGGAAGAAAAAAACGATGAACCGTCCCCACCATCCGCTTATAAAAATGGGGAACCAGAAGCCCCACAAACCCTATGAGACCGGCACTGGCGATACTTACCGCTGTAAGCATCACCACCACAAAAAAGAAAAGCTTCTTTAACCAATGAACCGGCATCCCGAGAAAAAGCGCTTCCTCCTCCCCAAGCAAAAAACCATCCATCTCTCGCCCCAGCAACCAGCATACCACAAGTCCCCCGAGAGCCACACCCCAGACAATCCATGGGGAAACTCCCCCTCCCTGCTCCAGGGAACCCATCGTCCAGAAGATAATCTGATGGAGGTCTGCCGCACGTGCCAGTGCCAGAAACAGCATCACCATCCCCGAAGAAAGAAAAGAAAGCATAAGCCCAAAAAGAAGCATATCCGAAAGCTGAAGAGTTATCCCCCCTATACCCCGACGGCGACTCAAAAGATACAACAACCCCATAAAAACCAACCCACCCCCCAGACTCCACCAAAAGAGATGCCCCTGCCACCCAAACCATTTCCCGAGAATAATACCAAGACACACCCCCAGTGTAGCTCCCCCCGAAATCCCCAGCGTGTATGGCTCCACCAGAGGATTGGCAAACATCGACTGCAGAACAGCACCCGCAAGAGAAAGCGCTCCCCCTACTGCCAGTCCCAGAATCCACCGTGGAAACCGCACCTTGAGCACAATATCTCGAACCAATCCCTCCCCTCCACTAAAAAACACCTCCAAAACCTGGAGGGGAGAGATACGGCTCGGTCCCCACCCGAGAGACAAAAAACTCGCACTCACCGTAAAAAATACGGTGACCACCAACCAGAAAACAAAACGCCTCCAAAGTCCTCCCATGGTTAACGAGTCATGGAAACAATCTGTTTCAAGATAGCAACAAAGGTTGCTGGCGTCGGACTGGTAGCCATGGTGGTATCAATCACATGGATATGGTTTCTCTTCACTGCACTGAGACCACGATATTGCTTCCAGAGAGCGATAGCCTCTTTTGCCTCGTTATCCATCAGAGCGATGAGAATCACCTCAGGATCCGATGCAATCACCTGTTCGAGGCTGATCTGACCATACCCTACATTCGTCGCCACATTGATAGCGTTGGCATAAACCAGATAATCCTGCATAAACGACTGATCAGGAAGTGTCCAGAGAGGATGAATCCCTATCTGGAAAAACACCCTTCTTTTCACACCTCCAGCAGTCTGTTTACGCACCTTTTCCACCTCGTCACGGAGAACGGCAATTCTTTTCGTGGCTTCCCTCTCCTGTCCCAGGAGCCGGGCAATCTGAAGATACTCCTCACAAATCTCAGAAAAATTTGCTGGTTGTTTGAATACGACCACCTTAAACCCAAGCTGACGGAGTTTCTCAAGCCTCTTGGGATCGTTAAGATCAGTGCCAAGGATCAGATCAGGCTTCAGGGCAGCGATAGCCTCTACATTGATCTCTATCACATTCCCAACCTTTTGAATTCTCTGAGCGGCAGCAGGTCTCGTACAGTAGATGGTATTCCCTACTATATTGGTACCATACCCCAGTTCAAACACCTGTTCGGTGAGCCGTGGTCCTAACGTCACAATCCTCTGTGCATACACCCATGTCACCATCAAAACGCCCAGAATGAGCCAAATCCTTTTCATACTCTATCCTCCTAGTAGGATTTTTCGATTGTATCACCCAGTACACCTGTGCCACGGTGAAACAACATTAACAGATGCTTCTCTCTGAAGGTACCAGGTCAAATACCACAAACATCGACACACCCGTACCCTCTCCCGGGGTATGCGGTGCGACGAGAGGCAGGTCTTCTGGCTCCCGGATCATCCTACTCTCCCAGCCTTCCCAGTTTCCCAGTGGCTTGTGAGGGATTTCGTCCCCGGTTACAGCGGCGGGACCGCGACGGACTTGCACCGTTCTTCCCTTAGCCTTGAGGAATATAGTATACCACAAAGTTTTTCGTCTGTCAAAAGAAAATCATCCTGATCCCTTTGCACGAATCGAGAGCTTTGCACAAAAAACTGTTTCCCTTTTTCAGTCTCAAAAAAAACACAAAAACAAGCCAAAGGTACAACAAAAAACTGAAAGAGAGTAATAGCCCATTTCCAGAACTTCCCGGTGATTTATCCCTGGACAAAATTGGTATTTCCAAAAACTTATGCTATTTCCTTCCCCCAGTCTTTTTTCACTCCGAAAAACTGCAAAAACGCCATAGCATTCTCCACCCAAAACTATCGGAAAAATTTCCCCTTGTTCTATGGTTCGTGAAAAGGTCTCAGAATATTTTTTTAAAAATATGAATTTGTAAGAAAAGAGTGCCGATAAACAAAGAGGTGGAGGTATGTATGTTTATCGACAGAAGACAATTCGAACGAGAGATCATCGACATACCAGGTCGGTATGAAGCCAAAGGGAAATGGGGAGATTGTCACATTGATGACATCTCAGAGGATGGTGTGGGCTTAGAGGGCATCCAGAAGCTCCACGTTAATGAAATCATCAAAGTAGAGTTCCGGGGCAAGACCTTTGAGGCTAAGGTTGTCTACACCGAAGGCACCCATGCAGGTGTGAAACTCATCAACATTACGGATAGTGATAGACAGTGGCTCGCTGAACAAAAAAACATCAAATAGCAAAAACTCCAGCCCGCTAAAGGAAAATCAGCGACTCATTGATAACTTAACCCAAAACTTCTCTCACCAAAGCCAGAATCTCCTCGGCTCCAAAGGGTTTTGAAATCCATCCATCAGCACCAATCTCTTCGCTTTTCTTGCGGAGGATGTCCTCGTTTCTCCCTGAGATCATGATCACCTTTGGTGTCTCATTTTTCCGCTGCTCAATGAGAGCCTGACCGAGACTATACCCTGTGGCTCCTGGCATCAAGAGATCAATGAGAACCACATCCGGATTCTCTGAAAAAATATCATCCAACCGAGGGAGCGTCTGCAAACACGTCACCTCATATCCCGCTCCTCGAAAGATCTTTTCCAGCAAACTCAGGATATCCCTCTGATCGTCAATGATAAGAATTTTCTTCATTGTTTCCTATCCTCACACGTAGTATTATACAGACTGTTGTTAAAAAAATCAACCATGATGCCATGATGTTTCACCCCGATTTTGTTGCAAGATCTTGGTTTTCGCTTTATGATACTCTATCTTAGCTAGGGGTTGGAATGTGGTATCGTCAATCATGGGATTTTTTACCTTTTTAGGAAGTTTGGGTATCTTCCTCTTTGGTATTCGCATTATGAGCGAGGCTATCCAGAGAGCAGGGAGCGAAAAGATCAAATCCGTGCTTTCTTTTTTCACGAGAACTCCTCTCGGCGGTGTCATGATTGGGACACTTATTACTGGTATTATCCAGTCATCTTCTGCCACCACGGTTATGATTGTTACCCTTGTTCATGCCCAGATGATGACGCTCACTCAGGCGATCAGTGTGATTATGGGTGCCAACATCGGAACAACCCTCACGGCATGGATTGTCTCGTTCTTTGGGTTCAAGTTTGATATTGGCATGCTCACAATGCCAGCCATTGCTCTTGGGTTTCCCCTCGCTTTTAGCAGCCGTGAAAGCCTCAAAAACGCTGGAGAAATGCTTGTTGGATTTGGCCTTCTTTTCTTTGGACTGGGTCTACTGAAAAACTCTGTACCAGATCTCAAGAATCATCTCGAGGTACTCGCCTTTATCCAGAAAATTTCGAGGTTTGGATACTTCTCTGTTTTGCTGGCCGTGGTGATGGGGACGCTTGTGACCATCATCATCCAGTCCTCGAGTGCAGCGATGACCATCACCATAGCCCTCGCTTACAAGGGCTGGATCCCTTATGAGATGGCATTTGGCTTCGTGCTGGGAGAAAACATTGGTACAACCATCACTGCCTACCTCGCTTCCCTCGGTCTCAGCATCAGTGCCAAAAGAGCCGCCAGAGCACACATGCTTTTCAACCTCATTGGGGTCTTCTGGATGCTTATCGTGTTTTATCCCTTTGTCCATGTTGTGGATTGGTTGGTACCTGGATCTCTTACCGAGGCAACTCACCTTCCCTTCCATCTTTCAGCCTTCCACTCCCTTTTTAACCTCTGTAATACTTTGCTTCTCATCTGGTTTATCCCTCAGATTGCCCAGATAGTTTCCTGGTGGGTAAAACCGAAAAAGCTCACTGATGAAACCTATGAACTCAAGCCTATACGGGTAGGAATGCCTGATTTTGCAGAGGCCAATATCTCCATGGCAAAACGAGAGATCGGGCGTATGATAGGACTCACCTATGAGATGGCTCTCCAGTTTCTTCGCGTTGCCAGAGAGGAACTCAAAACTGTCGAAGAAACCGAGATCCATATCCACGAACAGGATAGCTACCTCGAACAGATGCGGGAAACACTCTCGAGATTTCTCGCTGGTTGTCGTACGACCATCGTAAGCGAAAAACAAAGCTACGAGATCAATGCCTACCTCATTCTTATCGGTGAGATTAAGAGCATCAGTACCAGTATCGCTATGCTGGTTTCTCTCCTCAAGAAAAAGAAAAAGAAAAAGCTCAAATTCCATAAACATGGAATGGACGAGATCATCCAGTACACCTACGAGGTGCTTGATTTTCTCAAGTATACCGTGGACTACCTCCAAGAGAAGATCAACGAACCCAGTATAGAACTCGCCCAAAAAATGGAAAAAGCCATCAACGCCAAACGCAACCGTCTGCGCAAACTCGTCGAGAACAAGCTCATCAAGGGTGCTGATATCGAGGGTGAGATCATCTACATGGAGATGGTGAAACACCTTGAGCACATTGGGGACTTCTGTTACACGATTGCCAACTATCTGGAGGATCTGAGCTAATTCCATGATCTACCACAAACTTGGGGAAAACGGACCAACAGTTTCTGTCCTGGGATACGGTGGCTGGGCTCTCGGGGAGGAGGGGTGGCCAGATGTAGAGAAACAAAGCGCTCTCGCATCCCTCGAGGTTGCCTTTGAAGAAGGAATCACCTTCTATGACACAGCTCCGTTCTATGGGAGAGGTCTCTCCGAAGAGCGCATCGGAGAAGTCCTGGCCTCCGTGAGGAAGCAGATCGTCATCGCCACGAAATGTGGCATCCATTGGAACGACACAAAAATCTGGCTCTCTCTCTCAAGAGATGATATTCTCCGGGAAGTTGAAGCAAGCCTTACCCGATTAAAGACGGATTTTATTGACCTCTATCAGGTTCACTGGTATGACCAGAAAACACCCATTCGAGAGGTTTTCCTCACCCTGAAGGATCTCCAGAAACAGGGAATCATCTGCCACATCGGGGTATGCAATCTCTCCCTCCCCCTGCTCAAAAAAGCCTCCGCTATAGCATCTCTTGTGAGCTATCAGGGGGAGTACAATCTCCTGAAACGGGAGATTGAAAACGATATCCTCCCCTTCTGCCAGGAAAAAAATATTGGTTTGATAGCGTACAGCCCTCTTGCTCAAGGGTTGCTGGCTGGCCGTGCTTTTGATCCCACCTCAAAAGCCAGGGATGTTCGTAAACACCATCCCCTCTACAAAAATCTCTCCACTCCCCCACAGGTCTCTCTCCGAGAGGCTCTGGCATTTCTCCTCAAAAAAGAAGGGGTATCATCCATCCTCATCAGCATGACAAAGCCCGACCATGTAAGACAAAATGTCAAACTCGTCAAACAAATCCTGGCTCAGTCACCGAATATGGACTTGAGATAGCTGTAGCGCTGATAAAGAATCCTCAGTCTACCAAAATCGTAAGGGCTGTATTTTACCGGGCTCGAGAGAATCACCAGGAGACGTATTTTCTGGTCTTTTGAAAGCATCCACACAGGTGCCTGATAGTGGTAGAAACTCCCCTGCTGGATACCAAAGACACCAGGTCCCCATTCGGCTGTATTGAGATAGAGTTCTAAAATCCTCTGTTTGGGAAGCACCAGTTCCATCTCGAGAGCGATAAGAAACTCAAGATACTTTCGGATATAGCTTTTACCCGGCCAGAGGAAAAGCGTTCTCGCCAGTTGCTGGGTGATGGTACTTCCACCATAGAAGGGCTTGCGGAGTTTCATGTTGCGCTCAAAAGCCCGTTTCATAGCCACCCACTCCACCCCATGGTGACGGTAAAACCCGTCATCCTCCAGAGAAATCACCATGGTACGGATATCCGAAGGGATGTCTTTGAGTTTGAGATACACCAGGGGATAAACCCTCTGCCTCTGTATCCACTGGCGATAGACCATGATTCCCGTCACTGGTGGATTGACAAACCGTACAAACACGAGAAGAAAAAACATCACAAGAAAGAACAGAACATGCCCCAAAAACAATACCTTTAAAAAACCTATAAAAAAAAACAACAAGGTGGGTGAGTTTGTCTCCTGTCTCATGCCTTGGCCTCGCTCCAGTTTTTCCCTATACCAATATCCACTCTGAGAGGAACCGTAAGAGAAAGGGCGTTTTCCATCTCCTGCCGTACCAGGTCACCAAGGTGAGCTTGCTCTTCGGGTGGAAACTCCAGTACCAGTTCATCGTGAATCTGAAGAAGCATCCGTGCAGAAAACCTCTCTCTCTGAAGCCTCTCTTCCACCCGAATCATCGCTATCTTGATAAGGTCTGCGGCACTCCCCTGGATTTTGGTGTTGATGGCCATACGCTCTGAGGCATCCAGACCACCTTTGGGGTTTCTTTTACGTCCCTTGAGTTCTGGGAAACGACGAAACCTCCCGGAGATGGTACGCACCATACCCGTCTCATACGCCTCAGAAAGGGTTGCTTCGATAAAATCCCTCACGCGAGGAAAGGATGCAAAATACGCCTCTATGAAGTTTCTCGCTTCACTCACCGGAATACCAAGCTGCTGGGAAAGCCCATACGCCTGTAAGCCGTAGATGATACCAAAGTTGACAGATTTTGCCCGTCGACGCATCTCCTCAGTCACCTGGGAAGCGTCCACCCCAAAAATAAGCATCGCTGTTCTGGTATGGACATCCTGTCCCTCCCGAAACGCCTCCACCATCGCCTCATCCTGGGAAAAATGCGCCAACACCCGTAGTTCTACCTGTGAGTAGTCAGCACTCATCAAAAGCCACCCCTTCTCAGGAATGAACGCCTCACGTATAGCCTTGCCCCACTCGTCACGAACGGGGATATTCTGGAGATTGGGGTCACTTGAGGAAAGCCGCCCCGTAGCCGTAATCGTCTGGTTGAAATGGGTGTGTACCCGTCCCGAGACAGGATTGACCAGGGCAGGAAGTGCCTCAACATAGGTGGAAAGGAGTTTGGCAAAGGTACGGTACTGGACAATCGCTGCCGGCAGGGGATGAATAGCCGAAAGGGCAGTAAGCACCTCTTCATCCGTGGAGAGCTTGCCCTTTTCGGTCTTTTTGACAGGGGGAAGCCCAAGTTCCTCAAACAAAACCCTGGCAAGCTGCTGAGAAGACTGGATGTTGAACTCATGACCAGCGAGATGATAGATCTGTGACTGAAGCTGTGCCATCTGCTCCCGAAAGGTGCGGGAGAGTTTCTGGAAGTGCGCCTCATCAATACGAATGCCACGATACTCTATCCGCGCCAAAACAGGAATGAGGGGAAGCTCTATCTCATAAAAAACCCTCTGAAGTCCCATAGCCTCTATCTCAGGAGATAGGATATGAAATAACCTCAAGGTCGCATCCACATCACTACCTGCATAGTGGACGAGTTTCTCCTTATCAACAGCAAGGATATCCTGATTTTTCCCCTCAAACATGTCATCATAGTGCATTTTGTCACAGCCGAGATATTCCCGACAAAGGTTTTCGAGATTGAAGTGGGTTCTCGTCGGTGAGAGGAGATACGCCGCCATCATCGTATCAAAGACAATACCCTTGAGCTCAATCCCTCGATGGAAAAACATCGCATACTCAAACTTGAGGTTTTGACCAATCTTGCCTATGGCTTCATCCTCGAGAATATCTCGCAATCTCTCAAGTATCCAGGACTCATCCCAGGATTGCCCCATACCATACGCTGCCGGGATGACAAACGCCTCTCCCTCCTCAACAGCAAAGGCAATCGTCGCAATACGGGCAGTATACGGATCAAGAGAGGTAGTCTCTATATCGAGGGAAACCTTTCCCCGGTTGCGAATCTTCTGGAAAAGGTCTTTCAAAGCCCCTTCATCGGTAACAGCGTAATAACTCCCCTCAAGAAAAGCAGAGGCAACATCGTTCTCCTCTGTACCTTTGAGTTCCGCAAGAATCGAGGGAAGCTCATACTCAAGAAGGATCCTCTCCGCCTCATCGGTAAGCCTAAGATGGGAGAGGGAAACCTCGGTAGAGAGAGGCACATCTCGACGAACGGTAGCAAGCTGTTTGGAGAGGAAGGCTTCGTTACGGCTCGCCTCCAGCTTGGCACGCATAGCGGGAGTGAGTTCATCGAGGTGTTCATATATCGCTTCGAGAGTACCATAACGATGAAGCAGATCAAGTGCCCCCTTTTCACCTATCCCCTTAACACCAGGAATATTATCAGAGGTATCTCCTACGATAGCCAGATAGTCGGGGATTTGTTCGGGATAGACCCCTATCTCTTCATAGACCTTTTCTCGATCAACGAGATGGATACCTTCGATCCCTTTCTGGGGGCGAAGAGCGTAGGTATTGGTGCCCACAAGCTGGAGGAGATCCTTGTCCGACGAGACGAGATAAACAGGCGTGGTATGGTGATACTT
>FWWL01006547.1_pt1 | contig 16774 bp, 15 predicted proteins | sample 2228331 | NCBI WGS metagenome assembly FWWL01 (sample SAMEA103939775, study PRJEB20133) | metagenome
TTAGGTATTACTGGTTTAAGTGTTTTTTTTAGGTTAAAGATTACATGTTATAAGTTAATAATAATTTAACAATTTAATAATTTTCTTTCTTTGTCATTTTAAGATATCTCAAATACCAAAGAATCTTAAGTAAAATTCTTCATTAACATTTAAAAAAGAATAATAACTTTTTTTTTAAATATTTTAATAATTTAACCATTTAACAATGTTTTTTAACTAAAAACTACTAACTATATTAAAAACTATTCTTAATGTTTTACATTTTAAGTTATATGTTTTATGTTTTTATGTTTTATGATTTCCCTTTGAATTTTATTTTTTTTTAGTATATAATTAAAATTCAATGAAACCAAATATTCATCCACAATTTTACGAAGATACTCAAGTAGTTTGTTCTTGTGGTCATACTTTTATTACTGGTTCAACTAAAAAAAACATTAATGTTGAGATTTGCTACAAATGTCATCCATTTTATACTGGTGAACAAAGATTTATCGACACTAAAGGTAGAGTAGAAACCTTCCAAAAAAAGCAAGCCTTTGCTTCTCAATATCAACAAACAGTTAAAAAATCTAAAAAACAAGAAAAAGAAGAAAGAAAAACTAAGAGCTTAAAAGAACTCTTGCAAGAAATTTAAAAAAAAAGTATAATTATCTAATATCCCAAGACCCGGGAGTCTAATCGGACTTAAAAATATTATTAATTCCCGGCGAAATTCCTTTTTTTTAAAAGGATAGGGAAAACAAATATGGTTTCTTTACAAAAAAAACAACAACGTGAATATTTAACTAATCTTTTAAAAGAAAACAACAACTTTATTCTTGTTAAACTTGATCGAATCACTCATCAAAGTCTTGAAAACTTAAGAAAAGAACTAAAAAAAACTAATTCAAAAATTAAAGTTGTTAAAAATACCATTTTTGAAAAAGCTTTAAACTTTTTAAAAGATAATAATCTTATTAAAAATTTAAAGAAAAAATTCCTTCCTTTAAAAGAAAAAACCGCTTTAATTACATTTTCAGATGATTGGATTGCTGGACTTAAAAAAATTAATGAATTTATTAATAAAGAAAAAACTTTAAATTTTCGTTTTGGTATTTTAGAAAACAATCTCTACTCAAATAAAGACCTTAATAAACTTGCTTTATTACCAAACAAAGAAGAGCTGTTAGGCAAAATTATTGGTTCTATGAAATCACCTATTAATCGATTAATTTATAGTCTTAAATTTGGTACTAATAAATTAGTTTATATCTTAAAAGAAAAATCAAAATCCAATTAATTATAAGTTGCTAACTATTTTAAAAAGGAGGTGAAAATCAATGGCTAATATTCAATTAAATGAAAAATTACAAAAAATTGCTCAAGAAATCGAATCTTTAACAGTATTAGAAATGGCTGATTTAGCTAAGTATTTAGAAGAAAAATTTGGAGTTACTACTATGCCAGTTGCTGCTGCCGCTGCTGTTCCAGCTGGTCAGACTCAAGGTGCTCCAACAGAAGAAAAATCAACTTTTAATGTAGTTTTAACTGATGCCGGAGCTAATAAACTTAATGTTATTAAAGTAGTAAGAGAAATCTTACCAAGCTTAGGTTTAATGGATGCGAAAAAATTAGTTGAATCAGCTCCAAAAGAAATCTTAACCGATGCGAAAAAAGAAACTGCTGAGGAAGCCAAGAAAAAATTAGAAGCCGCCGGAGCTAAAGTTGAACTTAAATAAAAAAATTACTAAAATAATCTATGACTAAAAACGCACCAAAATATAGTGGTGAATCAATTGTTGTTTTAGAAGGACTTGAGCCGGTTCGTAAAAGACCAGCCATGTATATTGGCACCACTGGTCAATATGGTGTCAATCATTGTTTAAATGAGATTATTGACAACTCAATCGATGAAGCTTTAGCTGGTTTTTGTAATCAAATTGAGATTTATATTGAAAAAAATAACTATCTTAAGGTTTTTGATAATGGTCGTGGTATACCAGTTGACAAAGTTCCTAAATATAACACTTCGGCATTGGAAATTGTTATGACTAAGCTCCATGCTGGAGGAAAATTTACTACTGGTGCTTATAAAGTCTCCGGCGGTCTTCATGGAGTTGGCGCTTCAGTTGTTAATGCTTTATCAGAACATCTTATTGTTGAGGTTCGACGCGAAGGTAAATTTTATAGACAAGAATACAAACGCGGAGTCCCTCAATATCCAGTTACTGAAGTAAAAGAATCAATTCTAGGTTTTAATTTTCCTCAAGGAACAGCTGTTAGCTTTCTTCCTGATAAAGAAATTTTTAAAGAAACTATTAGTCTTAATTATAATATTTTTAAAAAACAAATTAAAGAAAGAGCTTTTTTAATTAATAATGTTTACTTTAAAATCTTTAATCAACACACCAACGATAAATTTGCTTTTTATTTTGATGGAGGGATTTTATCTTTAATAAAAGACTTAAATCGAGGTAAAAAAGTTCTTCACGAGCCAATTTACTTAAAAAAACAACAAGACAATAAAGAAGTTGAGGTAGCCATTCAATATAATGACTCAATCAATGAAAACATTGTCTCTTTTGTCAATGTCATTAATACTCACGAAGGCGGTACTCATCTGACAGGGTTTAAAACTGCTATCACCAGAGCTATTAATAATTATGCCAAAAAAGAACTTACTAACGGAAAAAATAACGAAGAAGCCTTTACTGGAGAAGATGTTAAAGAAGGATTAACAGCAGTTGTTTATGTAAAAATGCCTTCAACCAATCTTCAATTTGAAGGTCAAACAAAAACTAAATTAGGCAACTCAGAAATACAAACCTTTGTTCAACAAGCAGTTTTTGATTATTTAGAAACTTATTTTGAAGAAAATCCTAAGACTACTAAAGAAATTTTAAGCAAAATTTATTTAGCCCAAAAAGCCCGTTTGGCTGCTAAAGCTGCCAAAGAAGCTGTTTTAAGAAAAGGCGCTTTAGAAGGTGTTTCTTTACCAGGAAAACTCGCTGATTGTCAAGAAAAAGATCCAGCTAAATCCGAGTTATTTTTAGTTGAAGGAAACTCTGCTGGTGGTACAGCTAAACAAGGTAGAGATAGAAAATTTCAGGCTATTTTGCCATTAAGAGGTAAAGTTCTAAATACAGAAAGAGCTTATTTGGATAAAGTATTAGCTTTTAAAGAACTTAAAGATTTAGTAGTTGCTTTAGGAATGGGAATTGGTGAAAGTGTTGATTATAAAAAACTTCGCTATCATAAAATCATAATTATGACTGATGCTGATGTTGATGGAGAACACATAAGAACCTTGTTATTAACTTTCTTTTTTCGTCATTTACCTGATATTATTTACAAAAGCCATCTTTACATTGCTCAACCACCACTTTATAAAATTCAAACAGGAAAAACTATTAGATATGCATATAGTGAGGAAGAAAAAATTAAAATTGTTGAAGAATTAAGTAAAACTCATCCTACTAATATTAATATTCAAAGATACAAAGGTTTAGGAGAGATGAATCCAGAACAACTTTGGGAAACAACCATGAATCCAGCTAATCGAATATTAAAACAAGTCACAATTGAAGACGCTCAAGAAGCTGATTATGTTTTTTCCATGCTTATGGGTGATGAAGTCCCTCCAAGAAAAAAATTTATCATTACTCATGCTAAATTAGCTAATTTAGATATTTAACATTATAAATTTATTTTATAAAAACTATGGATATCAAAAAAATCTCAGCTGGTAAAAACCTACCAGAAGAAGTTAATGTTTTAGTCGAAATTCCCCAAGGTTCAAACGTAAAATATGAGTTAGATAAAGATACTGGAGTAATTATGGTTGATCGATTTAATTACACAGCGATGTTTTATCCTTTTAATTATGGATTTATTCCAAATACTCATGCTGAAGATGGTGATCCTGTTGATGTTTTAGTCATTTCAACCTATCCTGTCGCACCTGGTACAGTTATTTCTGCTCGACCAATTGGTATGCTTGAGATGGAAGACGAAGCCGGAATTGATACTAAAATTTTAGCAGTTCCAACTGTAAAAGTCGACCCTTTTTATGCTCATATCAATGATGTTAATGATTTAGATGAAACAACTAAGAAAAAAATTCAACACTTTTTTAATCACTATAAAGAAATCGAGCCGGGAAAATGGGTAAAAACTAAAAACTTTTTACCAAAAGAAAAAGCTTATAAAGCAATTAAAAGTTCAATTAAATAAAAATTATAATTAATTTTTATGACTGATCAACCAATCAACCACCAAACCGAGATTACTCAAGAGATGAAGCGCGCCTATTTAAACTATGCGATGAGTGTGATTGTTTCAAGGGCTTTACCAGATGTTCGCGACGGCTTAAAACCAGTCCATCGAAGAATTTTGTATGCCATGTATAAGATGAGCTTAACCTCAACTGCAAAATTTTCAAAATCAGCCAAGGTGGTTGGTGAGGTTTTGGGTAAGTTTCATCCGCATGGTGATGCACCAGTCTATGAAGCTTTAGCTCGATTAGCTCAAGACTTTTCCATGCGTTATCCCTTAATTAAAGGTCAGGGAAACTTTGGTTCAATTGATGGTGACCCTCCAGCGGCTATGCGATATACTGAGGTCAAATTAGCCAAAATCTCTGATGAAATGCTTCAAGATATTGATAAAGAAACCGTTGATTTTGTTGATAACTTTGATGGTACTTTAAAAGAACCTGTTTATTTACCAGCTAAGCTTCCTAATCTTTTACTGATGGGAGCTGAAGGAATTGCTGTTGGGATGGCTACCAAAATTCCTCCTCATAATTTAAATGAGATTGCCGATGGGATTATTTATATGATTAATAAAGCTACAATAATTAAAAACGAAGATAAAACAAAAAAAAATCTTATCTTTGATGCGACAATTGATGAGCTTTTAGAATTTGTCAAAGGTCCTGATTTTCCGACTGGAGCAATTATTTATGGTGCCTCAGATATCAAAAAGGCCTATACTACTGGTAAAGGATCTATTTTAATTCGCGCTAAAGTAGAGGACGAAGATCTAGGACATGGAAAAACGGCTATAATTATCAAAGAACTTCCATATCAAGTTAATAAAGCAGCACTGATTGAAAAAATTGCCAAACTGACTAATGATAAAAAAATTGTTGGTATTTCTGATTTAAGAGATGAATCAGACAGAGAGGGAATAAGAGTAGTGATTGAGTTAAAACGCGATGCTTCATATAAAAAAGTTTTAAATAATCTTTTTAAATATACTGAACTACAAACTTCTTTTCCTGTTAACATTGTTGCTTTAGTTGATGGTGTACCACAAACTTTATCTTTAAAATCAATTTTAGAAATTTATATCCGTCATAGAATTAATGTTGTCACCAAAAGAAGCGAATATGAATTAAAACAAGCCAAAGCCCGCGCTCATATTTTAGAAGGGTATTTAATTGCTTTAGATAATATTGATGAAGTGGTTGAGATTATAAAAAAAGCCAAGGATGAACCAGAAGCAAAAAATAAATTAATGACTCGTTTTGGTTTAACTGAGATTCAAGCCCAAGCAATTTTAGACATGCAACTTAAAAGACTAACTGGTTTGGAAAGAACAAAAATTGAAGATGAGCTTTTAATGTTAAAAGAAACCATTGAGTATCTTGAGTCTCTTTTAAAAGACGTTTTTAAGATATTAAAAGTTATTAAAGATGAACTTTTATATCTAAAACAAAAATACGGTGATGAAAGAAAAACTCAGGTAATTAAATCTAAACCCGGAGAAATTACCGATGAGCAGTTAATTGAAAACAAAGAAGTCATTGTTGTCTTAACTAAAGAAGGTTATATCAAACAAGTGCCTAAAGAATCATTCAGAGTACAAAATCGAGGTGGTAAAGGAGTTACTGGAATGGAAACTAAAGATACTGACAATGTTTATTACATTACAACAGCAATGACTCATGACTACATGCTCTTTTTTACTAATCAAGGAAGAGTTTTCCAAAATCGTGTCTGGGATATTCCTCAAGGGTCAAGAATCTCAAAAGGTAAAGCCATTGTTAATCTTTTATCATTAAAACCAGAGGAAAAAGTTACCTCAATCTTAACTTATAATAACGAGGTTTTAGACCAGGCAAAAAAATACTTTGTTGTTATGTCAACCAAACTTGGTACAGTGAAAAAAACTCCTTTTGAAGAATATATAAATATTAGAACCAATGGAATTATCGCTATTAAGCTTGAAAAAAATGATGAGTTATTATGGGTAAAACTCACTAATGGTGAAAAAAATGTTATTTTAGTTTCTAAAAACGGCAAGGCAATTGTTTTTAAAGAAAAAGAGATTCGGACTACTGGTCGATCTTCCATTGGTGTTAAAGGCATGGAACTTGAAAATGGTAATCAGGTGATTGCTGCTGATGTTTTTGCTGATGATGAGTTTAAAAAAGATATTTTGGTAATTAGCGAAAAGGGAATTGGTAAAAAAACCGCGCTAACAAACTTTAAAGGTCAACACAGAGGAGGAAAAGGCGTTAAAATTGCCTCGCTTGATGATAAAGTTGGTCACATTGCTTTAGCAATGATTTTACAACCTGAAGACGAAACATTAATTATTACCTCAGCCTTAGGACAAGTGGTTAAAATTCCCTTATCATCAATACCATCACGCAGTCGAACCGCTAAAGGAGTGATTTTGATGAGATTTTCTGATAAGTCTGATCGTGTTGTCAGCGCCACACCAGTGTAACAATAAAAAATGAAACATAAAATATGAAATGTAGAACGTAGAACTTGGAACGTGGAACGTAAAAAATATTGTTAAATTGTTGAATTGCTAAATTGTTGAAACTTGTCATCCTGAGGTGCCATAGGCACCGAAGGATCTCCTTGTAGGTATTATGTTATGTTGAACGAAACGAAATATTCTATTGGGATTCTTCAGCACCTGAAGCGCCTCAGAATGACAAAAGAAATATTTAGGATAACAAAAAGATGTTCAAGTTGACAGTAGTATGATTTTAAATTTTAAATTTTTTCCTATGATTTTGAAGGATGCAATTTTAAATTTTAAATTTTTAATTATTTTTAGGTTTTAATATGTAGTTTTGAATTTTTAATTTTAAATTTTTAATTTTTAATTTTTTTAACCCGTACACGTATCACGCAACTTATAACACTTTTTCAACTAATTTTAATCATCTACTTTTATGCTAAAATATCATATTTATGAATCAAATTCGTAACTTTGCTATTATTGCTCACGTTGATCATGGTAAATCAACTTTAGCTGATCGATTTTTAGAAATTACTGGATTAATTGAAAAAAATCATCATGAAGAACAACTTTTAGACCGTAATCCTATCTCAAGAGAACGGGGTATTACCATCAAATTAGCACCAGTTCGCATGACTTATCAATTTAACTCAACTAAATACATATTAAATTTAATTGACACTCCCGGTCATGTTGATTTTTCTTATGAAGTTGATCGTACTTTAGCTTGCGTTGAAGGAGTAATTCTTTTAGTTGACGCTACTCAAGGTATTCAGGCACAAACTATTGCCAATGCTTATAAAGCAATTGAAAAAAATTTATTAATTATTCCAGCAATAAATAAAATCGATCTCCCTAATGCTGAAATAGAAAAAACCAAAAAACAACTAATTGACTTTTTAGGAATCAATGAAAATGAAATTTATTTAATCTCAGCAAAAACCGGTCAAGGTGTTAAGCAATTATTAAAAGCTGTTATCGAAAAAATTCCTTCACCAAACATTAATCAGCAAAATTATAATCTAGACAACTCACAAGCGCTAATCTTTGACTCTTACTATGATTCTCATCGAGGTGTAATTGTTTTTGTACGAATTTTTAATGGTGCTTTTAAAAATAACCAAAAAGTTTTTTTAGCTAATTTAAAAACTAATTTTGAGATTAACGAGATAGGTTATTTTTTACCTGATCTAAAACCAGCTAATATTTTAAATAACGGTGAAATCGGTTATATCATTACTAATTTAAAAGACATTCATCAAGTCGCTGTTGGCGACACTATTATTAATAAAGAAACTATTAGCTCTTTGCCCGGTTATAAAAAAATTAAACCAATGGTTTATGCTTCAATTTTTCCCATTGACACCGATGATTATCTTAATTTAAAAAAAGCTTTAGAAAAATTAAGCTTAAATGACTCTTCTTTAGATTATCAAGGTATTTATAGTCAGGCTTTAGGATCTGGTTTTCGGATTGGTTTTTTAGGTCTGCTTCATGCCGATGTTGTCCGTGAACGCTTAGAAAGGGAGTTTAATTTAAGTTTAGTTTTAACACCACCAAAAGTTGAGTTTTTAGAATCAGAGATTAAAGGCCATAAAAAAGAACCTTGGGTAAAAATTACCATCTTAACTCCGGAAAAATATCTTGGCGATATTATGCAGTTAATGCTTCAATATCGAGCAATTTTCTTAACTATGGATAATAAAAATCAAATAATTTTAACTTATGAAATACCAATGGCAGAGATGATTACTGATTTTTTTGATAGATTAAAGAGTGTTTCCTCTGGTTATGCTTCATTAGATTGGGAGTTAATTGGTTATCGCGATGTTAAGGCCGATGAATTAAAGATCTTAATTAACAATCAAGAAATAGAGGAGTTTTCTGAAATTGTTGTTGAAGAAAAAAGTTATCAGCGGGGAAATTTTTTAATTAACCGGCTTAAAGAATTAATTCCTCGCCAACAATTTGAGGTAAAAATTCAAGCTGGCTATAAAGGAAAGATCATTGCTTCAACCCGAATTGCTCCTTACAAAAAAAATGTTTTAATTAAATCCGGCAAAGTTTTAGGCACTGGCGATGTTAGTCGAAAGAAAAAACTTTTAGAAAAACAAAAAGAGGGAAAAAAGAGAATGAAAATGGTTGGTAAAGTCGAAATCCCCAAAGAAGCGTTTATTAAGATTTATAAAAACAATTAAGTATAGAACGTAGAACTTAAAACGTTTAAAATAAATTATTAAATTGTTGAATTGTTGTGTTATTAGTTATTTAATTTTTAATTGCTGATTTTAACTTATAATTTTAAATTTTAAATTTTTAAATTTTAATTATATTTATTTCTTTCTGGCCAATCCCTAAGGAACCTGGCAGGTTGTCTAAAAGATCGCCAGGACAAGCTAAAAATCAATATTTTCGAAATATATTTTAATATAGCAGATAAATTATTTTATCCTATATTCAACATTTTTCCTAGAAAAGTGAGGATAACCGCAAAGGTAATAACTACAGCGGCAACTAAAATAGAAATTTTTTTCCAACCGGTCACCACATATTTTCCCATTACCTCTTCATCTGAAGCAAATTTAATTAAAAAATAAAAAATAAATGGTAGCATGGCGCTATTTAAAAAGTCAGCATACAAAGTAATATCAAAAAGATTAATTTTAGGAAAAAGAGCAATTATTAAGCCGAAAAAAATTTGAATTATAAAAAAACTATAAAATAATCGTCCTTTTTTAAAATCGGCATCAAGCGAACCTTCATAACCAAACATCTCAGAAAAAACATAAGCAGTCGCTAAAGGAACAATAGTTAATCCTAAAATTGAAGCGCCAAAAAGACCAACACCAAATAAAACTGAAGCTAATTCACCAGCAAAAGGTTTCATTGCCAAACCAGCGGAAAATCCATCAACATTATTAATTCCATTAATAAATAACGTATAAGTGACTGCTAATGCCATCATCCAAGAAAAAAAATTAGTAATAAAAGCGCCGATATAAACTTCTAAATTCTCTAATTTTAAATGTTGAATGTCTAGTTTTTTATCAATTACATAAGAATGAACAAAAAACTGTCCCCAAGCAGTAATAGTAGTTCCTAAAATAGCAATATTAGCAAACCAATAACTTAAATCAAACCAGTATTTTTTTTCAGGAATAACTAGACTCTGCCATAAAGCTTCTTTCCAATTAGGATTGGCTAATAAAGCAGAGATAATATAGGAAACATAAAAGAAAATCATAAATAAAAAGATTCTTTGAGTTTTTTTGTAATCAAACTTAATTACAGTTAAAATAAGAATTAAACAAATAATAATTAAGGATATTTGCCAAGGAAAGTTAAAAATTTGTAAGGCAGCTTTTAATCCAGAGATGTTTTGTAAAACCACTCCTTGATTAACAAGAAAATAAAACAAAAAAAATAATAAAGAAATTGTCACTCCATAACGTTCTCTAATTAAATCACCTAAACCTTTTTTAGCAACAATAGCAATTCGTGTACCGATTTCTTGAGAGATTGCCAAAACTAAGGTAATAGGAATAATTAAAAACTGAGAGTTCATTCCGTATTTGGCAGCACCAACTGTGTAGGTAGCAACGCCACCGGCATCATTGTCAGCAACAGCGGTAATTATCCCTGGACCTAAGACTGTTAAAAAAAGAAGTAAGCGTCTTTTGAATTGACTAAAAAAATTCTTAATCTTTTCAAACATTTTTTTATTATAACAAAAAATAAAAATAGTTGAAAAGTTGAAATATTAAGAAATAAAAGTTACTATTACGAGTTAAAATAATTAAAAATTCAAAATTTAAAATCTAAAATTACAATTTAAAATCAATAATTAGAAATTAAATAAAATAATAACTCCACAATTAAACAATTTAACCATTTATTAATAATTAAATAGTAACGCTTAAAACTTAATGTTTAAAGTTTGATTATGAAACTTGAAGATTGATTATTTTATTTTTTTGTCATTTTGAGGCGCCTCAGGCGCCGAAGAATCTCTAATGAAATGTTTTGCTTACGTTCAACAAGACAAAGAATCGATCCTGTTTTCACAGAAATGTTAGTATTAAACAATTCAACAATCCAACAATTTAACAATATTTTTTTAACTAATCACTACGAACTAACTAATTATGAATTAATCTTACATTCTACGTCTCATATTTCATGTTTTATAATCTCAGACAATATCTCCAAACTCCTTTTCCAATTTTTTAAAAATAGTTTTTACTATCAAAAAAAATAATATTGAGATTATTAAAGCCAAACCAAGACTGGTAAAATTAGGATAAGTACCTCCTAATAGAACTTGCCGATAGCCATTAATAATTACTGCCATTGGATTAAGTTTAAAAATAAATCGATATTTTTCTGGAAAAAACTCAGTTGCGTAAATTATCGGGGTAGCATAAAACCATAAGGTTAAAATTAGATTAAATAAATACTGAATGTCGCGATAAAAGAGATTTAACGCTGACAAAATTAAACCTAAAGAATAAGTAAATAAAAACTGAATAAAAAATATTGGAATAAATAGAAAAATAAAATAAGTAAACTGAACTTTAAAATAAATCATTAAAAGAAAAAATATGATAGCTGATAGAAAAAAATCAAAAGCTTTAGCAAAGATTGTTGATAAAACTAAAATCTCTCTTGGAAAATAAATTTTTTTAATTAATGACGAATTTTCAACAAAAACGCTCATCGATGAAGAAATAGAAGATACAAAAAATGTCCAAGGTAAAAGACCAGCGTAAAGAAAAATTGGATAAGGAACACCCAAATTTTCAATTCTTAAAATATTAGAAAAGATAAAACTCATTATAAGCATTTGAAAAAATGGATTTAATACTACCCAAAAAAATCCTAAAAAAGATTGCTTGTATCTTGCTTTAATCTCTCGTAAAGTTAGTTTTTTTATTAATGAAAAAAAATTTATCATATTTTTAATTAAAAATTAAAAATTTAAAATCTAAAATATCAATTTAAAATTAAAAATTATTTATTTTTTAATGTTTTAATTAGTTGCTAATATTTTAGATAACTCTTTTAATTCTTTTAAAAATTCTTCTATTGTTTTATTATCTAATTTATTAGTATCTCTTAAAATTGCTAACCAAAATTTGGACTCATTAGTGAATTTTAAAGAATGATTTAAAAAATTAACAAATTCTTTTTTACTACTTGAACTTATTGCTTCAACATAATTCGCCCCAATACTGGCGCCGCTTCTAATTAATTGATCTTTAACCGTTCTTGATATTGTGTCTTTATCGGATAAATCATTAATAGTCTATAATAATTTAATAATAAATTTATAAATTCTTATCTTTAGCTCTTCTCTAAATTTTAGATTATTCATTATCTAAATTTAATTTTAAATTTTTAATTGTAATTTTTAATTTTGAATTTTAAATTTTTAATTATTTAAATATTTCTCTATTCCTCTTTCAACATTACCGTCATACTCGACTTTTCCATCTTTTAAATAAATTACTCGGTTACAAAATTTTTTAATATTTTCCATTGAATGACTGACAAAAATAATTGTTGTTTCTTGTTTTTTAAACTCTTCCATCTTTGCTAAACACTTATTTTGAAAAGCCATATCACCAACTGCCAAAATTTCATCAATTAATAATATCTCTGGCCTGGTAAAAACTGCCACAGAAAAAGCTAATCGCATATACATTCCTGATGAATAATATTTGACTGGAGTATAGATAAAATTCATGGGAATTTCTGAAAAATCAACAATTTCTTTAAATTTATTAACTAAATATGCCTCATCCATTCCCAGTATCACACCGTTTAAAAAGATATTTTCTTTTCCAGTTAATTCTGGATGAAAACCAGCGCCTAACTCAATTAAAGGAGTGACTTTTCCTTTAACGCTAACTTGTCCTGAAGTCGGAAAAGAAACGCCGGCAATCAACTTTAAAAAAGTCGATTTTCCTGCACCGTTTCGACCAATAACACCAACGGATTCACCTTTTTTAATTGATAAATTAATATTTTTTAAGGCATGGATGCGCTCCAAAGTTTTTTGTCTTTTAAAAACCGCCTGGACAAGTTCTTTTAAGGTTTTTTGATGCTGAAAATAAAAGTACTTTTCAACTTTTTCAAAAACAACAATATCCATGATTTAATTATAAAACATAAAACAAGAAACATAAAACTTAGAACGTAGAACTTGGAACGTGGAACGTAAAAAATATTGTTAAATTGTTTAATTGCTAAATTGTTGAAACTTGTCATCCTGAGGTGCCATAGGCACTGAAGGATCTCGTTTTGGATTCTTCGTCGCCTGAGGCGCCCCAGAATGACAAAAGAAATATTTAGGATAACAAAAAGATGTTCAAGTTGACAGTAGTATGATTTTAAATTTTAAATTTTTTCCTATGATTTTGAAGGATGCAATTTTAAATTTTAAATTTTTAATTATTCTCAGAACCTTGTGCCAATCCGCCTGACACCCCCGGGGTGTCGCCGGGATGGCCAGGACAAGCTAAAAATCAATAAAATTGAAGATTTTTTAATAGTTTTTGAATTTTAAATTGTAATTTTAGATTTTAAATCCTTAATTTTTAATTATTTTAACTCTCAACTAGTAACTTTCTAACTTTATAAACTTTATAAACTTTATAAACTTTATAAACTTCCCAACTTTTAAACTATAATATATTTATGCTTTCCATCATCATCCCAACCCTATCAAACACCGGCGGCTTAAAATATCTTTTAAACTATTTTCAACAAACTCCTTATCAGATAATTATTATTGATAACCAACCAACTGACGAAAAACAATCTTTAATTAAAAACTTTCAAAAAAATTATAAAAATCGCCTCATCTGTCTTCCTCAAAAGAAAAATTTAGGTTTTGCCGGAAGCATTAATTTAGGCGCCAAATATGGAGTAGAGAAGTGGTTTTTAATATTAAATGATGATATTGAGTTTGAAGTTCCAAATCATAAAAACCAAAAAGATGTTTTAAAAAGTTTATATAACTTCGCTAATAAAAATAATTTTGATGCTGTCTCACCAATTTTAGTTAATCCGGACGGCAAATTTGAAAATTTAGGCTATCAAGTTTTGTCATATGGAAAAATTAGATTAATTAAGGATTTAAATGAAAATACTGATTTTGACGGCATTACTGCTGCCTGCTTGTTGATAAAAAAGGATGTATTTAAAAAACTAAAAGGATTTGATGAGAGTTTTTTTGCTTATTTAGAAGATGTTGATTTTTTCTTAAGATTTAAAAAATCTGGCTTTAGAATGACTGTTGCTAAAGATCTTTTTGTCTTTCATCATCACCAAACCACCTCAAAAAAAATGGGCAACTTCAAAGCCCGCCAAGATATGATTAACTGGTGGCGGCTGTATTTTAAACACCCCGACAAATTTCAATTTAATCTTCAGTTTGTTATTGAAAGACTAAAAAATATCTCTGGATTTATAAAAGCAACGATTAACAGTATTAAATTTTAAATGATGAAAAAGATAAAAAAGTTATAAAGTTTCAAAGTTTAAAGAATAAATAATTAAAAGCGTTGAGACTATTATAAATGTTAAAAAAATTTAAAAAAATAAAATCATTGAAATGTTAAAAAAATTAAAATAATTTTATAAGTTTAAAAATTAAATTATGAAAAAAATTTAAAAATTTGGAAAGAAGCAATTAATTTTGTTAAAGATATATATATATTATTATTGAAAATAATAATTTTAAAAAAGATTTCTCCTTAAAAGAGCAAATTAGAAAATCTGATATATCAATTTCTTCTAATATAGCAGAGGGTTTTGAAAGAAATACTATTACAGAATTTAAAAGATTTTTATTAATAGCAAAAGGCTCAGCTGGTGAATTAAAAACACAACTTTATTTAGCTAAAATTATTAACTATATTAATACAGAAGAATTTAATAAATTAAATGAACAAATTAATAAAATTTCTTCAATGATAGGTGGCTTTATAAAATACTTAAGAACAAAAATTAAATAAAAACCTAACTCTCTCATCTCTCTCAATCCTCTCAACCCTTTTATCTCTTTTAATCTTTTCATCTCTTTAAACTCTCTCAACTCTTTTATCTTCCTCAAAACTTTATAAACTTTCTAACTCTAATGTATAATAAAATAATGGCAAACGCTACTTATTTATTTATAGACGGTACTAATTTATACGCCTCTCAATATGAACTTTTTGGTCCTAATCAGTATCTTTATTTCCCAAATTTTATTAAAGTAATAAAAAACAAACTAAAAGTTAATTTTGATAAAATATATTTTTATGCTTCATATTCTCCTATAACCAAAAACCCGACAAAAAAAGAAAAATTATATCTAAAAAATGAGTCTTTGTTTTATAAGCATGTTAAACAAACTAAAGATGTAATATTTTTTAAAGGTTATCGATCACCTACCAGTGGGAAAGAAAAAGAAGTAGATGTAAAACTCGCAGTAGACATAGTCGATTTTGCTTATAGAAATAAGTATCAAATTATCTACCTATTTTCAAGAGATGCTGATTTTTTACAGGCTCTTTTTGCTATCAAACCACTAAATAAAAAAATTTTTGTTTTTTGTATGGAAAATAAAATTTTATATAGAGCCTCATTCTTCTTTCATACATACATTGTAAAAAGAAGGGAAGATATTAAAATCAAATTTAAAAGATTCCAAAAATATAGTTTTTTAACTTTAAATTTTAAAAAATTATTAAAAATTATATAAAAAAAGCCCCGAGATGCGGGCATCTCGGGCAGGTTAAATATAATATTAATATATTTTTTTTGAAATGTCAACCTCTAACTTAAACCAAAAAATCAAAAAATCTAAAGAAGTGATTTTGCTAGCGGCAAAAAAATGGCCAAAAAAATCAATCTGTCTTGCTTGGACAGGAGGTAAAGATTCAACGGTAGTTTTACATTTAGTGAGAGAAACCTTTAAAGGAAAAGTACCTTTTAAAGTGATGTTTAATGACTCAACGCTGGAATTTAAAGAAGTTTATGATTTTATAAAAAAATTAACTAAAGACTGGAAACTTGATTTAATTTGGCAAAAACATCTTCTCGAAGATTTAGAAGCTTATGAAAAAACAAAAGATAAAGAACAAAAAATGGAGATTATGCGAATTGCTAAAATTAACGCCATTAATTTTGCCATTGCCAAATATAATATTAAAGCCTTTATTTCCGGAATACGCTGGGATGAGCATGAAGCGCGAAGCCAAGAAACCTATTTTTCTCAAAGATCAACTCATTACCGAGTTCATCCAATTTTACATTTTACTTTACAAGATATCTGGGACTATATTAAGACTTTTGATGTTCCTTATGTTAAACTTTATGATCTAGGTTATAAATCTTTAGGTGAAGCGCCTTTTACCAAACCAGTTAAAGACAAAAACGCGCCAGAAAGAGCCGGCCGCGAAGCAACAAAAGAAAAAACAATGGAAAGGTTAAGAAAGTTGGGATATTGGTGAAAAAGTTTGAAAGTTTAAAAGTTTATCAAGTTTATAAAGTAAGATGAAAGTTAAAAAATTTGAAGATATTGTTGTTTGGCAAAAAGCTAAAGAACTAACCATTAAGATTTATAAATATTTTAAAAATATCTATGATTTTAGTTTTAAAGATCAAATTCAACGTTCATCAATTTCAATAATGAACAATATAGCTGAGGGTTTTGAAAGAAAAGGAAATAAAGAATTTAAACATTTTCTTTTTGTGGCTAAAGGTTCTTGTGGAGAATTAAGATCAATGCTTTATTTAGGTTTAGAACTTCAATATGTAAATCATCAACGATTTGAGGAATTGTATAATTTATCGCTGGAAATTTCAAAAATGTTATCTGGTTTTATCAAAACTTTATGAACTTTATAAACTTTAAAAACTTTATGAACTTTACAACTTTATGAACTTTTTAACTAATCCCCAATACATTTTTCTTTTCATTTTAGACGCTGTCCGTAAGGACCATTTAAGTTTATATGGCTATAAAAGAAAAACC
>FWWL01003661.1_pt1 | contig 16762 bp, 13 predicted proteins | sample 2228331 | NCBI WGS metagenome assembly FWWL01 (sample SAMEA103939775, study PRJEB20133) | metagenome
ATGCGGGCGCCGTTCCCGTGTGGAACGCGGCGAAGACGATGAGAAGGTAGAGCCCCAGGAAGACCCATCCCGCCGTCCGGGTCAGCCGGCGGCGCATCAGGTTGAACCCCGCGAAGAACGTCAGCACCGTCATCACGATGAACGGCACCGACACGACCTCCGGGACCTGGCCGCGCCCGTGCAGCCAGGCCGCCGCCGGCATCACGGCGAGAAGCAGGCTGTTGTGGTTGACCTTGGAGCCCACGAAGTTGGCCACCGAGATCTCCGCCAGCCGTCCGTCGCGGACGACCGTGAGATAGGCCGTCATCTTCTCCGGCATCTCCGACGCGATGGGACTCAGGATGATGGCCACCGCCATCGGGCTCACTCCGAACTGCTTCGCCAGACTGACTATGGACAGCACGAAGGGCTCCGCGCACAGAAGGATGATGGTCCCGCCCCCCAGGAACAGCCCGGCGGCGCCCCACATCCGTCGCGGGGTGACGTCGTGCTCGATGCGGGCGGCCTTCGCGCGGGCGATGCGGTAATGCTGGACCACATAGAACCCGAACAGGAGAGCCAGCACGAGGGCGTCCTTCAGGTCCAGCCCGTTCCCCTCCCAGGCCAGCCCCAGCGCGACGGCGGCCGTCAGGAGGAGATAGACGGCGTCCAGGCGGGTATGGCGCGAAAGCTCGATGGCGCGGACGGGTCGCCGGCTGAACCGGCTCGTGGCGAACAGTATGACGGAGCCGTAGCCGAGCGTCACCAGCAGCGTGCACGCTCCGATGGCGGACCCCAGGGCCACCTCCGGACGGTCGTGCGCCATGGCGAAGTAGACGAAGAGATACTCGGGAAGGGTGGTGACGAGCGCGAGCAGGATGCTTCCCGCGAAGTTCGCGCCGTATTTCTCAGCCATCGTCTCCGCGCCGTGGCTGAGCAGCCAGCCGCCCGCCGTGATGGCGAGCAGCAGCAGCAGGAAATATAAGACCTCGATCAAGGAAGCGTCAGAACCCTTTCTCCCGGCCGCTGTTCCGGATGGCCTCAGGCACGCGCAAAGGCGGGGGCGCGCACCGCGCCCCCGCCCCGCGGAACCTCAACCGTTGCCGGCCCCGCTACTCGACCGTGACGCTCTTCGCCAGATTCCGCGGCTGGTCCACATCGCACCCGCGCCTGACCGCGATGTGGTAGGCGAGAAGCTGCAGCGGGACCGCCACGACGATGGGCGACAGGTATTCCGGCGTCTCCGGGATGTAAAGCACGTCGTCGGCGTGCTCCAGGATGGCGGTGTCGCCCTCCGTGGCCACGGCGATGACCTTGCCGGACCGCGCCCGTATCTCCTGGATGTTGGAGATCATCTTGTCGTAGACCGCGCTCTTGACGCAGACGCACACGACGGGCAGCGACGGGTCCACCAGGGCGATGGGGCCGTGCTTCATCTCGCCAGCAGCGTATCCTTCGGCGTGGATGTATGAGATCTCCTTCAGCTTCAGAGCGCCTTCGAGCGCGCTGGGGAAGTTGTAGCTGCGACCGAGATAGAGCGAGCTCTGCGCGGTGTGATATTTCTCCGTGCAGTCCAGGATGACGCTCTGGTCTTCCAGCACTTTCTCGATCTTCCCGGGCAGCTCTTTCAGGGCCGAGACCATCTCCGCGATGCCGGCGTCGGAGAGCTTCCCGCGCAGCCGCCCCAGATACATCGTGAACAGGACGAAGCAGGTGACCTGGGAGGTGTAGGCCTTGGTGCTGGCCACGCCGATCTCCGGCCCCGCGTGCTGGTAGATGACTCCGTCGGACTCCCGGGCGATGGAGCTGCCCACCACGTTGCAGATGCTGACCACCTTCGCGCCGCGGCGTTTGGCCTCGCGGAGCCCCGCCAGAGTGTCGGCGGTCTCGCCGGACTGCGTGACGGTCATGACCAGCGTGCTCTCGTCCACCAGGGGGTTGCGGTAGCGGAACTCGCTGGAGAGGTCCACCTCGCAGGGAATCCCCACGAAGCTCTCCAGCAGATACTTCCCCACCAGGCCCGCGTGCCACGCCGTGCCGCAGGAGATGATGACGATCTTGCGGATGGCGCGCAGCTCGTCATCGGAGATGCGCATATCGTCGAGCGTGATGCTCCCGTCCGGAGCGAACCTTCCGCGCAGGGTGTCGCGGATGACCCGGGGCTGCTCGTGGATCTCCTTGAGCATGAAGTGCGGATATCCGCCCTTCTCAGCCGCCGAGGCGTCCCACTCGATGGTGTGGACCGGCTTGTCCACGACGTTGCCGTCCAGGTCCGTGACGGTGACCCCGTCGCGCGTGATGCGGATGACCTCATGGTCGTCCAGATAGATGATGCGCCGCGTGTGGTTGAGGATGGCGGGGACGTCGCTCGCGATGAAGTTCTCGCCGTCCCCCAGCCCCACGATGAGAGGACTGCCGCACCGCGCGGCCACCAGCACATCCGGCTCGCGGTCGCACACCACGCCGATGGCGTAGGCGCCCTCCACCTCCTTCAGAGCGTCCCGGACGGCCTGCGCCAGGTCTCCGCGGTAGTGCTTGCCGACCAGGTGCGCCACCACCTCCGTGTCGGTCTGGGAGCGGAAGGTGTGCCCCTCGGCAAGCATCTGCTCCTTCAGAGTCTGATAGTTCTCGATGATGCCGTTGTGGACGAGATGTATGGTGCCGCTGTCGTCCGAGTGGGGATGGGAGTTGGCCTCGGAAGGAGCCCCGTGCGTGGCCCACCGGGTGTGCCCGACGCCCACCGTGCCCGGCAGAGGCGACCGCTCCAGGTCTTCGGCCAGCACCCGGAGCTTGCCCACTCTCTTCCGGACGCTGACCCTGCCGTTCGTGACGACTGCGACGCCCGCGGAGTCATACCCGCGGTATTCCAGCCGCCTCAGCCCGCCGATGAGGACGGGAACCGCATCTTTTTCCCCGATGTAACCGACGATACCGCACATTTTTCTTCTGAGACTCCCCCTTGAGTCTGTTGTTCGCGGTGCCGCGTCCGGCTGGCGTCCTGCCGGCTCGCCGGCCGGTCCGCACCCGTTGCGCCGCAGTCAGTATAGCATGGGAAGACGCCGGTCACGGGGGCTTCCGGGCAGATTTGTGTAACCGAATCCGCAAATGCGTAACCGGATACACACCGCCGCCCGCGCTCCTGCAGCCCGCAGGCATTGCGGCTATCATATCGCGGGGTGGCGGAAAGGGGTACCATTCGCGTGCAATCGGATATGCGGCAGCCCGGCGCTCCCGGAGACGTGCTGGCGCAGGTGGTGAAGGAGTTCCGGGTCCGGGCGGTAGCCGCCGAGGTCCGGGAGCGGGACGGGGGGCTGGAGAGAGCGGAGTTCGAGCCGGACGCGGGAGGCGCCGGCCTGCTGCGCGCCGAATGCTCCGGGACCGTCCTGCGGCTGGAGGAGCGGGCGGCCGATGCGGGAGCGGACCTTCTGCTCATCGCGGAGCGCACCCGCCCGGGGCCCATCGAGCGGTTCAGCGTCTTCCTCGAGATTCCCGCCGGAGAGCTGCCGGGCTTCCGCATCCATCCCCTTCCGTTCAAGGTGGGGCTGGACGGGAGGGACCGGAGCGCGGCGCTTGCGGGCGCCGCCGCCTTCGAGGACTTCGCTGAAGGCTGGATGCTGGAGGACGGGCGGCGGGGACTGCTGCTGATGCGCCTGCCGGACGGCTCCCACGAGACCTGCTTCGTCCCCGCGGAGTTGGCGGTGGAGGGCGGACGCCGGATGGCGCGTCCGGGCCTCGCCGGGATGGACGGGAGCGACCACCGGACGCGCAGCATCTTCGTCCGGCGCATGGAGCAGGGCGGGAGCGTCCGGTTCCCGGCGCTGCGCATCGTGCCTTTCGACGGAGGATGGGAGGAGGGGGTCGCGCTGTTCCGCTCTGTGCTGACGGCCGCGCTGGGCCGGCTCCGGGAGCCCCGGCGCGTGTCCCCGGTGTCCTACAACACCTATCACGACTTCGGCCCTTCTCTGTCGCGGGCGAAGCTGGAGCCGCTGATGCCGCTGCTGCAGGAGATGGGGTTCGGCCTGCTCCACCTCGACCCGGGCTGGGAGACGTTCTGGGGCTCCTCCGAATGGAACGAGGCGGAGATGGGTCCTGTGGAGGAGTTCGTGCGCCTGGCGGAGTCGCACGGGCTGAAGGTGGGCTGCTGGACCACCCTGCACACGCGCAACCCCGGCATGGACCCCTCCCTTTACTGCCGCGACTCCTCAGGCGGCGCGTTCGTGGCGGAGGATTTCGGGGAGGTCAGGCTCTGGGGGCTGTGTCCGGCCGGCCCGTGGCGGGAGCGGTTCGTGAAGAACCTGCGGGCGCTTGCGGACGCGGGCTTTGTGTTCATCAATTCCGACTTCCACGACTGGCCCTGGGAGGAGCAGTCCTGCCACGACCCCTCCCACGGCCATCCGGTCCCCCTCACCCGGGAGGAATGGGCCCTCGCGGTGAACCGCGCCTTCGAAGAGGTGCGCGCCGGGTTCCCCTCCCTGGTGGTCGAGATGCACGACCACGTGGAGTCCGGCGAATACCGCACCCCGGCCTGGTATCTCTTCGACCGGCCGGAGAGCTACGATGAAAAATGGGCCTACGAGTTCATGTGGAAGACGCACCGGGACCTGATGGAGGGCAGGCTGTTCTCGCTGTATCATCTGCGCAAGGCGGAGCCGGTGCCGCTCTTCCTGCACATGAACATGAGCACGGACAACGAGAACGCCATCGCGTTCTGGTATGTGGCCTCTTGCGTGACGCACATCGGGGTGGGCGGCGTCCTGAAGGCGCCGGAGGAGGTGCGGGAAGGCTACCGGCAGGCCATCTCCACCTACAACCGGTTCTTCGACGAGTTCACGCGCGGCGAGTTCACGGGGCTGGACGAACTGACTCACCTGCACACCGCACCCGGCGGCGGGCGAGCCGTGCTGCTGTGCTTCAACCTGACCGGTGAAGACGTCGCGCGGGAGGTGGCCGTGCCCGTCCCTGAGGGGACGGTGGAGGCCCGGCTGGAGGACGGCGCGCGGCTGGAGGTGGCGGACGGGAAGGCCCGGCTGGACGTGCGCATCGGGCCGCGCGACGTGAGCGTCACCGGCATCGTCTTCGGGCGGTAGGCGCGGATGGAGGCGGGCTGGCTGGAGAGCCTGAACGCGCGCATCGTGGAGTGCGAGAGGTGTCCCCGCCTGCGGGGCTGGTGCAGGGAGGTGGCCGCGAGAAAGCGCCGGGCCTTCGCGGGTCAGGACTACTGGGGACGGCCCGTCCCCAACTTCGGCGACCCGGCCGCAAGCATCCTGATCGTGGGGCTGGCGCCGGCGGCGCACGGCGCCAACCGCACCGGGAGGATGTTCACCGGAGACGAGAGCGGCAACTGGCTGTACCGGGCTCTGCACGAGGCCGGGCTGGCCAGCCAGCCCCGCTCGACCGGCAGGGACGACGGGCTGGAGCTTCGCGGGGCGCTCATCACCGCCGCGGTGCACTGCGCGCCGCCCGGGAACCGGCCGCTGCCCCGGGAATTCGACGAGTGCCGTGAGTGGCTGCGGGAAGCGCTGCGGTCGGGACCTGCGTGGCGGGTGGCGGTTGCGCTCGGACAGCTCGCCTTCCGCGAGACGGTCAAAGCCCTGCGCGAGGCCGGGCTGTCCACGGCGGTCCCGCTGTCCGGGTTCCGGCACGGCGCCTGCTTCCCTCTGGAGCAGGGACGGCATCTGCTTTGCAGCTATCATCCCAGCCAGCGGAACACCTTCACCGGCCTGGTGACGCGCGAGATGCTCCGGCAGGTCTTCCGGACGGCCCGTGAGCTGGCGGAGATGGAGACGGGGGAGCTCTAGCGCGCCTTCAGCAGGTCCAGGATGGCCGCCAGCCCCCCGGCCAGCGACTCGGACGCCGGACCCATCAGGGAGTCCAGGCCGTCCGGAAGGCCGCCGTAACGGGCGAGATGAGCGGGGTCCAGCTCCACGGCATGCTCCCAGAGTCCGGCGCACAGGCTGCGGACCTGCACGGCGGCGTCCCTGACCTCGGACTTGAGGTCCAGGGCGTCCCGCACCTGCCGGATGGTCTCGCGCATGGCCTCCACCCGCTCCAGGATGGCCGCCCGCCGGCTCTTCGGGATGCGGTTGCGCTCCCGGAACAGAACGGACCTCCGCTCGCGCCCGCGGGCCAGTTCCTCGATCTCGCACAGGGTCTCGTCCAGCAGCGCGAGCGTGACGGATATCCCCGCAAGGTGAGGAGACGGACCATCGGCGCGGCCGCGCGGGGTCACGGCAGGTCCTCCCTGCCGTCGGACAGCGCAATCTGCCTCAGGCTCTCACGGGCGGCGGCGCGGACTGCCGCGGACGGGTCCCCGGCAGCCGCCGTCTCCAGCGCGGCACGGGCTTCCGGACCGCCGAGCGCGGCCAGCGAGGAGGCAGCCTGCACCCTGGCCGCGAGACGGCCGCGCCGGAGACAGTGGACGAGGGCCGGGACGACGGCGGGGTCCCCCAGAGCCCCGAGCGCCCGGGCGGCAGCCTGCTGGAGCGCTCCGTCGCGGGTCCGCATCAGCACCCGGCAGAGCGGCTCCACCGCGCGGCGGTCGCCGATCCTGCCCAGGATGTCCGCCGCCACCGGCGGGACCGAGGGCACGGGATGCTCCAGGGAGAGCCCGATGAGCTTTCCGACATAGTCCCGGCGCGCATCCTCCAGAGACAGCCCGCACTGCGGGCAGACCTGATGCTCCACCCGGCTCTCAGCCCGGCACCCCGGGCAGAAGAACGTCAGCACAGCCGCACCGCCCCCTCCAGCGCATCAGAAGACATCTTCCTCCCCCGTCAGCAGCCGCACCGCCCTGCGCCAGGAGTCGGCTTCCGGGCCGAACACCTCGTGCCGGAAGCGGTAGTCCTGTTTCCTCTGGAACTCCCGGAGCTGCGCCGCAAGGGTCTCCAGGCTCTCGAGCGCGGCGGCTTCGAGGCGCCGGCGGGCATCTCCGCCCGCCTTCTGCAGCAGGCCCTTCAGGTGCGGAAGACAGAGCCCTCCCGCCCGCTCCAGGACTTCCCCCGCCCCGGGCTCCTCCAGCCACTGCAGCAGCACCGACGAGTAGCGGGACCGCGCGTCGTCCTGCAGCCTGCAGGCGGGACAGGGAACGGATGCCCCCGGCCCGCCCCGCCCGGAGAGATCCGCGAGCGCCAGACGGACCTGGTCCTCGCAGAGGATGGCCATCCCCAGAGCGTCCGCCGAGCGAAGCATCACCCGCGAGTGGCGCGGACAGAAGCCCCTGCTGCGCCTCAGCTCCTCGCGAAGGGACGGGTCGTTGACGCTCTCGTGGAACACCGAGGAGAAGTAGCGCTCAAGGGCCTTCGTCTCCAGCGCGCACAGGGCGCAAAGCGCTCCCTGCTCCAGCGCCTCGCGCAGTTCGTGATACACCAGGTGACGGGACGCCCGTCGCGCTCCCATCCGCCCTTTCATCCTGACTCCCGCGCCTCCGTGGGCCCGCCGCGGGCGCAGGCCGCGATGAACGGCAGGGCCAGCAGATGAGCCGCCACCGAGAACGCCACCAGCCACGCCGGGTCGCGGACGTAGAGGAGGCCCATGGCGGCGCTCCCGGCAAACCAGGCGGCCCCGAACACGCTGTTGAACACCCCGTATGCCGTCCCTCTCCGTCCGGCCGGAGCCATGCGCGAGACGGCCGCCCGCATCACCGACTCCTGCGCGCCCATCCCCACGCCCCAGAGCACCACCCCGGTCAGAGACAGCAGGCCCCGTCCCAGAAAGGCCAGGGGGGCAACCGCCGCCGACAGAGCCACCGCCAGAAGCATCGCCCGCAGCCCGAGCCGGTCGTACATCCTTCCGAAAAACAGAGCCGCCGCACCGTCCACCGCCATGGCCAGCGCGTACGCCAGAGCGATGCTCTGGGGCGCAAACGCGCCGGTCCGGTCGAAATGGTACGCCATCAGCGGGAAATCGGCGTATCCTGCCGCCACGAGGGCGACGCCTGCAAGATACAGCCGGAAGTCCGCCCGCAGCCGTCCGTCCGGGGACCCCGCGCGGGCGGAAGCATCTTCCATCGTTCGCGGGACCGGGAACTGAAGCCGCGCGGCGATGACCAGAGAGATGGCGATGGCGGCCGGAACGCCCAGAGCGGCAAACGCGGTTCGATGGGCGCCGCCCGCGAGGAGCACGGCGCTCACGACGAGAGGCCCCGCGACGGCGCCCACCTGGTCCAGCGCCTCGTGCAGTCCGAACGCCCATCCCGCCCCTGTGCGCGTGGCGGCGTGGGAGAGCATCGCGTCCCGCGGAGGGTTCCGCAGGGCCTTGCCGAACCGTTCCGCCACCATCAGCACCACGGCCGCCTCCCAGCGGCCCGCAAGGGCGAGCAGAGGGACGGCCAGCAGGTTCACGCAGTATCCCAGGATGGTCAGCGCCCAGTAGCGTCCCGTGCGGTCGCTCAGATAGCCCGAGACGAGACGGATGCCGTAGCCCACCAGCTCCCCGAGACCGGCCGCGAAGCCCACCACGGCCGCGCTGGCTCCCAGCGAACCCAGAAACGGCCCCGTGATGCTCCGGGCGCCCTCGTAGGTCATGTCCGCGAACAGGCTGACGACGCCCAGGAGCAGCACGAAGCGCAGGGCCCTGCGGTCCTCCGGCGCGGCCCGCCTTCGCTCTGCCGGGCCCGTCAAGGCTCCTGCTCCAGGCCGGCCCGCAGCAGCGAGTCGCGGCTGACCATCCCCCGGAACACGCCGGCTTCGTCCACGACGGGCAGCCTCTTGAACCCGCGCTCGACCATCAGCCGGATGGCGTCCTCGATGCGCGTGTCCTCCGTCACGGTGACCAGTCCGGTCTTCATGATGTCCCCCGCGGTGCGAGCGTGCGCCGCCTGTCTGCGCGCCGCCTCGGACAGGCCCAGACGGGACCTCAGCAGCTCCCACAGTCCTCCCCTGTGCTCCGCGAACACCGAAAGCAGGCTGGAGTCGGACACCAGACCCAGCAGACGGCCCTCCCCGTCCACCACCGCCACACGCTGGATGTCGCTGTCGTCGATGAGACGCGCCACCTCCTCCAGCGGGGTGTCCGGAGGCACGGCGTGGGCGTCGCGGCGCATGATGTCCGCCACCGTCCGGACGTTGGAGACCGCGACCGGACTCTCCCGCATCTTCTTCCAGTCCGGAGTCTCGGCGGTGATGGTGCGGAATACGTCGAAGCGCGACAGCATCCCCGTCAGACGTCCCTCGCCGTCCACGACCGGCAGGCGCTTCAACCCTTTTTCCAGCATCAGAGCGGCCGCTTCGCCGAGCCGCTGGTCCTCCCGGACGGTGACCACCGGCCGGGTCATGACGTCCGACGCCTTCATCCCTTCGATGGAGGTCAGGAACTCGTTGACCTCCCTCTCCCCGAACTGCGTCAGCAGCCCCAGCCGGACCGGCATCCCGGCCCGCCGGATGAGGTCACGCTGAGTGATGATGCCCTCCGGACGCCCGTCCGCATCGATGACCGGCACGCCGTTGAAGCTGTGCCGCAGGAGCAGGCGGACCACTTCGGCGAGCGGGGTGTCCGCATCCACCGCGTGCGGGGACGGCGTCATCGCGTCCTTCACCCGGAGCTGCCGCGGGATGAGGCGCTTGCTGGCGCGATGGACCCGGACCTGCATCTCCTCCACCGCGACGATGCCGTCCGTCACCATCTCCTCGATGCGCGGCAGGAGGGCGTCGAGCTGCGCGGCCGGCAGGATGACCTCTATTTTGATGGGCATGTTGAACGACAGCACTTCAAGACTGGCCGAGGCCATCTCGCCGTTCTCGTAGCAGCCCGCCAGAGCCCGGCTGACCGTGCAGCGGGCCGCCAGGTCCGAGCGGCGCACCAGTTCCAGGATGGCCTCCCACACCGGCCGGCCCTCCCACCGGGCCTCCTCGCTGGTGAACACCTCGATGACGCGATATGCGACCGGCATCGCTTCCTCCCCTAGAACAGCCTGCCCAGCACCAGCCCCGTCTTCGCCAGCGCCAGCCCGCAGAGGTTGTTGGCCAGGACGTTGGCCGCAGCCAGTCCGGCCCTGCCGCCCTCCTGCGCAAGGATGCTCTCCACGGCGAAGGTGGAGAACGTGGTATACGCCCCCAGAAAACCCGTCATGAAGAACAGCCGGAACTCCGGGCTGATGCCGCGGGAGTCTCCGAGTCCGAACATCACTCCCAGCAGGAAGCATCCGCTGAGGTTCACCAGGAACGTCCCCGCAGGCACCACGGGCCCGAACCACCTGGCGGCCGCGACGGTGACGCTGTAGCGGGCGACGGCGCCCAGAGCGCCGCCCAGCATCAAAAGAAGTATCTTCACAGTAAAAAGCGCCTCCCTGGGGTGGCCCCTCGGAGAACTATCGTGCCTCTACTCTTCGGGCGGCCGAACCGCACGCCGGGACGACTCAGACCGGCGGCTTGCGCTCCGCGAAAGTCTTCTCCCTCAGCCGCGCCTTTTTCCCAACCGCCCACTTCCTGTCGTCCGGCGCGCGAAGCAGGCAGCGAAGGGGTTCCTCGAGCCACCGTTTCCCTGACGATTCCCGACAGCGCGGTCGCCACCCGCAGCCAGATGGACAGAAGCGTCGCCAGCAGCGCAAGTCCCGGCCAGATGGTGGCGTACGTCCAGGTCCCGGTCAACGGGCGGCCTCCGCCTGCAGCTGCGCGACAAGCCTCTCCAGCCGCTCGATGGCGCCTTCCCGGGCCGCCTCCTCCCCGGAGAATCTGAGGGTGGTGTCCAGACGGCGCTCCCGGGCCGCCTCGATGGCTCCGATGGTGGCGCGGACAGCCTCCTCCAGTCTCCTGTCGAGCTCCTCCCCGAACTCCCGGATGCTGCGGTCAAGGTTCTGAAGGGTGGGCCAGCGGACGTTCTCCACGTTCTCCGCCACCAGCACCTCCACCCTCTCGCGCATCCTGCGGAGCAGCCTCTTCCGGCGCACCCCGGCGGGCAGGAACCTGTCCCAGAACCCCTCCGGCAGAAGCCCCAGCGTGACCGGCCAGTAATGGGTCACCCAGTACGGCTCCCGGCTCACCTCGAACTCGCCGGCTCCGGCGGCGGCCTGGTGCGGCAGGTCGAAAAGCTCCGCCGCCGTCTGCCTCACCACCTCGACCAGCGCGTCCACCTCCCGCCTGCGCGCATCCAGCGTCTGGCGGACGCGCGACTCGAACTCGACGGACAGGTTGCCCAGTTCGTTCTCGAAGAACGCGGGGATGACCTCGGCCAGCGCCTCCTGCGGCGCATCCGGAGCGGCGCCGCTCTCCTCGATGGCTCGCTCCACGGTCCGCATGAATAGCTGGAACGCCTTCTTCCGGAGCTGTCCGGCCTGCTCCTCCAGGAGAGCCGCCAGGCGCTTCCGGTCGCCTTCCAGCCCGTCGCGCACGCCCACCTGACGCATCCGGACCTCGCCCAGGCGCTCCTCCAGCAGGCCGAGCCGCCGCTCGATCTCCTCCAGCGGAAGCCGCAGCGCCTGCAGCGAGAGGCGCTGCTCGAGAAGCACCTCCTCGAGGATCTCCACCGCCCTTCCGGCCACGGCCCTGCGCAGGGCGGACTCCTTTTCCCGCACCAGGAAGTCCTGCAGGCAACTTTCCAGCTCGCGCATCCCGCTGGATTCCCGGAGAGCGGCATCGCCCGTCCGGAAGGCTTCCAGCCCCTGGCGCGCGGAAACGGTGAGCAGGCGCAGGTCCCCGTCCAGGCCAGCCTGCTCCGTCAACACCCGCTTCACGAAGCCCAGCATCTCCTCCCGCTCGGCTTCGTTCAGGTAGTCGGCCTTGTTCAGCACGAAGAACACCCGCCCCACGCGGGAACGGACCCGCTTCAGGAACTCCACCTCCACCTCCGTGAGCGGAGGGTCCGGGGAGACGACGAACAGGGCGGCATCGCACCGGGGGAGGAAGTTCAGCGTGGCCTCGGTGTTGTGCCGGTGCGTGGAGCCGATGCCGGGCGTGTCGATGAGCACCACGCCGTGGCTGAGCAGCGGGGCGGGATGGGACACCTCCACCAGCGAGACGCCCAGCCGGTTGCCGGGGTTCTTCTCTTCCGTGACGTATCCCGCTAGGAACTCGCAGAGCTCCGCGGCGCTCTCCGTCGTGGTGGCGGCGGGCTCGCGTCCGCTCTGGAACTCCACCCGCGCCCCCCGCACCGTCCCCTCGCGGATGAAGGTGGGGATGGCCGTGAGGGGGAGCAGAGAAGTGGGAAGGACCTCCTCGCCCAGCAGCGCGTTCAGCAGGGTGCTTTTCCCGCGCTTGAACTGGCCGAGCACGGCCAGGTGGAATCTGCGCGCATTCAGCCGCGCGGCGAGCTCTTCGAGCCTCGCGGCCGCCCCGTCGGGGCCGTCCGGCCCGCCGCAGAGAAGGACAGCTTCACGGAGCGCGCGGGAGAGCGGGTCGCCGGGGAGGACGCTCGTCGCGGGGGCCTCATCCGGCGGATGATCTTGGCGCAGGGCTTCTTGCATCGGGACTGTTCCTCCTGCCGCCGCCCGCCCGGACTCAGGGGCCGGAAGGGCGGTTATTGCTGGTAGGAGTCATCAGCCGGTTGCGACGATTGCGGGGGACTCCATCCCCTGGCTTTCAAATATCTTTTACCACACCGGCAGCCGCTCAGGCAACACCGGGCCTGCCCTGAAGCCGGCCGCGGAGGCTCATCCCCTGCCCGGCCGGATGCCGTCCCTGCAGGCGGCGATGAGCTCGTCCACGCGACCGGTGGCCAGCCCGATACATGTGTCGGCGGCCCCGTAGTAGACCTTCAGTTCCCCGTCCGGCTCCAGGATGGCCCCGTTGGCGAACACGCAGTTGGGCACCTCACCGCACCGCTCGTAGTCCTCGCGCGGGGTCAGGATGAACTCCGGACACTGCCCGACGACCCTGCAGGGGTCCTCCAGGTCCAGCAGCACCACCCCGAGGCGGTACACGTAGTTGCACGCCAGCCACACCCCGTGGATGATGAGCAGCCATCCCTCGTCCGTGCGGATGGGAGGCGGACCGATGCCCCACTTCTCGCGCATCCACGTCTGCACCTCCAGCTCCAGCGGACGCGAGCGCCCCCAGTACACGAGGTCGGGCGAGAAGGTGACGAACGTGATGGCGTCGGAGCCGCTCATCACCCGGTCCAGCCGCGCGTACAGCCCCCCGACCTTCTCGGGGAACAGCGCGCAGTTGCGGTTCCAGGGCTGGGTGGGGAACGGAAGCCGCTCGAACGTGCGGAAATCCTCCGTCCGCGCCAGTCCGATGCGCACCACCTCGCCCATCGTCTGGGCGCAGTAGGCGATGTAGAAGGCGCCCTCCAGCGGGGTGACGCGGGCATCGTAGCGGTGCTTCTCCCACACCAGGTCCTCCGGGCTCCCCGGAAGGTCGATGGGCTCCGGCTCGATGGTGAAATGGATGCCGTCCCGGCTCCGGGCGACGTGCAGGCGGTTGTCGCGGCGGCCGTCCTCCACGCGGGGGACCAGGATGTATTCGTCCCCGCACTTCACCGCCCCCGGGTTGTAGACCGCGTTCACGTGGTAGGGCAGGTCCCGCCAGGTGAGGATGGGATTCCCCGGGTATCTCTTCAGCAGTTCCCCCGAAAGCCGCATCGACGTCTCCTCAGCGCTGTTCCCGCGTCTACCCGAGCGGAATCTCGAAGCGTTCCCGCCGGCAGAACCGCAGCAGACTCCCGTAGCCCGCCTCGCGCGCCAGCTCCCGCGCCCGGTCGAAGTTCCGGGTCAGGTGGGCGGGCGAATGCGCGTCGGCGCTGATGACCAGCGGGATGTCCCTCTCCCGGGCCTTCTTCAGCAGCCGGAGCGAGGGATACGCCTCCCCGGCCGACAGGCTCCATCCGGCCGTGTTGATCTCGATGGCCAGGTCAGCCGAGCGGATGGCGTCCAGCGCCTCGTCCTCCTCCCGGCCCAGGTCGCACGAAGGGCGGTGGCCGTACTTCTTCGGCAGGTCCAGGTGGCCGACGATGTCCCCGATGCGCTCGAGCGCCATGTCCCGGACCAGCCCCCAGTACCGCCGCCAGATGCCGTCGATCTCCTCCTGCGACAGCGGCTCCCAGTACTGCCGGTCGGCATCCACCGGGAACTCGCCCGCGTAATGCACGGAACAGACGATGAGGTCCAGCGGGTGCTTCTCCAGTTCGGCCTTCAGCTCCCCGGCCGTGGCGGGGATGTAGTCGACCTCCACGCCGAGCCGAAGCCGCATCCCGTCCAGCCGGGAGGCCACGTCCTGCAGCTCGGCCACATACTCGCCGAGAAGGTCCAGGGGCATCGACCAGTCCACCTCCCGGCGGTCCGGGAACAGCACGAAGTGGTCGGAGATGCCCAGTTCGTCCAGACCGTAGGCCAGGCCCCCTTCCACCATCTCGGCCACGGTGGGCGCGCCGTCGCTCCAGCGGGTGTGATTGTGATACGAGACCAGCATCCGTCCGTCCTGTCAGAGCCTTATATCATGAGGCCGGGGTTTGACGCGCCGGCGCGCGCTCCTCTAGAATAGCCCTGACCGGCCGCAGGGGCCCGGGAGCGGGAAGGAGACTTCGGGGTGAACGACGGATGAAGGTGGCGCTGGTCTGCGAGAGGCTGAATGTGATGGCCGGCGCGGAGAAGCATCTGCTGGCTCTGGCGGAGGTGTTTCCCGATGCGCCCATCTACACCGCGCTGTACACGCCGGAGACGATGCCGGACGAGTTCCGGCGGAAAGACATCCGGGTCAGCTTCGCGCAGAAGGTGCCCGGCGCGGCGAAGTACCACCAGCGGTTCCTCCCCGTGTTCATGCTCGCATTCGAGCAGTTCGACCTCTCGGAGTTCGACGTGGTGGTCAGCATCAACCACGCGTGCGCCAAGAGCGTCATCACCCGGCCCAAGACGATGCACGTGTGCATCTGCTGCAGCCCCATGCGCTACGCCTGGGACCTGTATCACGACTACCTGCGGGACTCGGGCAAGGGGAAGCTCTTCAACGCGGTCGCCGCGCTGCTGATGTCCTCGGCCCGCACGTGGGACCTCAGGACGTCGTTCGGCGTGGACCATTTCGTGGCCATCTCGAGGCACGTGGCGTCGCGCATCCGGAAATACTACCGGCGCGAATCCACCGTGATTTACCCTCCCGTGGAGACGCACAGGTTCCGCATCTCGGACGAGCTCGACGACTATTTCCTGATGGTGGGACGGTTCGCCCCCTACAAGAAGGTGGGGCTGGCCATCGAGGCGTTCAACGAGCTGAAGCTGCCCCTGCTCATCATCGGGGAGGGGGAGCAGGAGAAGCATCTCAAGAGCATCGCCGGGCCGACCATCACCTTCCGGAGCGGGCAGACCGACGAGCAGGTGGCGGAGGCTTACTCGCGCTGTCAGGCGTTCATCTTCCCGGGCGAGGAGGATTTCGGCATCACGCCGGTGGAGGCGCAGGCTGCGGGCCGGCCGGTGATTGCTTTCCGCCGGGGAGGAGCCCTGGACACCGTGAAGGAGGGGCTGTCCGGCATCTTCTTCGACGAGCAGACCCCGCAGGCGCTGATGGAGGCGGTCCGGCGCTACCGGCCGGAGGATTTCGACCCGCGCGCCATCCGCCAGCACGCCCTGTCGTTCGACACGAAAGTGTTCCAGGAAGCCATCCGCCGCTTCGTGGAAGAGAGATACGCGGAGCATCTGGCCTCCCTGACCTGAGAGACGGGAGCCGGGACGCGAAAGAGGGGGTGCGGAGGACGTCCGCTCCTGCCGATGGAGTTCCCGGGGGAGCCCGCCCGCGATTGCGCCGCGGGCGGCTTCATGTTAAACTCCCCGAGGCTGCCTGACTGCGGGAAGGTCCGCTGAGGCGGCAGAGGATCACTCAGTCCCGCGGACCGCAAGGCGGGTCGGAGCCGGGCCGTGCCGGGCTCCGCGCCTGCGGGATGATGCGGGGCAACGTCACCAACCATACGGAGGACAACTTGGCAAGCATCACCATGAAGGAACTCCTGGAGGCAGGAGTCCACTTCGGTCACCGCACGAACCGCTGGAACCCCAAGATGAAGCGCTACATCTACGGGGGGCGGAACGGCATCTACATCATCGACCTTCACCAGACCCTGAAGCTTTTCGAGGAAGCGCGCGCGTTCGTACAGCAGGTGGCGCTGGAGAACAAGCCCATCCTCTTCGTCGGCACCAAGAAGCAGGCTCAGGACGCGGTCGCCGAGGCGGCGAAGCGCTGCCGCCAGTACTGGGTGAACCAGCGCTGGCTGGGCGGGACCCTCACCAACTACCGCACCATCCGGGAGCGCATCCAGCGTCTGCGCGAGCTGGAGAAGATGGAGGAGGACGGCAGCCTGGAGCGGCTCCCGAAGAAGGAAGCCATGCACCTGCGCGAGGAGCGCGAGCGGCTGGAGCGCTATCTCGGGGGCATCAAGGACATGCCGGAGCTCCCCGGGGCCGTGTTCATCGTGGACCTGAAGAAGGAGCGGATAGCGCTGGCCGAGGCGCGCAAGCTGGACATCCCGGTCGTGGCCATCGTGGACACCAACTGCGACCCGGACGAGGTGGACTGGGTCATCCCGGGCAACGACGACGCCATCCGCGCCATCAAGCTGATGTGCTCCAAGATCGCGGACGCCATCGTGGAGGTCAAGCAGGTGGAGTGGCAGGGCGCGGAAGTGGTGGACGAAGAGGCTGCCGCTGAAGCGGAGGAGTCCGACGAGGGCGAGGCCGAGGAGCCGGAGGCTCTGGCTGAGGAGCTGGTACCGGAGTTCGCCGAGGAAGCCGCCGCCGAGGAGGAGCAGGAGTCTGAGGCCGTCGCCGTGATGGAGCCCGGGCCGGCCGCGCCGGAAGCCGAAGCGCCGGCGGAGGCTGCAGCCCCCGCATCCGAGGCGGAGGAGGCGGCGCCGGCCGCGGCCGAGAGCC
>FWWL01006550.1_pt1 | contig 16762 bp, 17 predicted proteins | sample 2228331 | NCBI WGS metagenome assembly FWWL01 (sample SAMEA103939775, study PRJEB20133) | metagenome
GGTATGTTTGACTCTAAGTAGGCTCTGCCTTGCTCACGGCCTGGGCCGTTGGCGTCTGGGCTGGGCATCTGCCAGGTCCCTGGCCCGTGGGGGCAGGGAAGGCCCTTCTGCCCCATGCGGCTGAAGGTTAGGGAGCTCGGTGGGAGGCGGGCCTGGGCAGGGCCGCTGCCCTTCTGCACCTGGGGGCCTTGGGCAGGGAGGGAAGGTCGGCTTCCAGGCAACTGGGGGGCAGGGGTGTGGCGGAGAGGGTCCCCGTTGGACTTCCGTGTCCCATGGGGGGAGAGGCTGCGAGGAGCCCCGAGGGTAAGGGAGAGCATGAGGGCCCTCGAGATAGGGGCCGTAGGGCGGGCCCCGCTGGGCAGGGCCAGGAGTGCAGCCGAGCTGTTGGGGCTTAGGGCCCGCTGGGCCTCTTCCCTTCAGCCCCCGGAGGTCCTCTTTCGGCCTGGGCCTGGCCAGGGGCCCATGGCGAAGCCGTGTGGGGTAGAGAGGGCATCTTGCCGAGGTGGGCTTGGTGTTTCCCGTGCTGCTGGGGCAGGTGGGCCCGCTAGCTGCCATGGGCAGCGCCTCTGGTATCCGTGACGTGGCACCTTGCGCCCGGCCTTTGCGGGGTGGTCTTGAGCGTGGTAGACTAAATAGGATACGAGTTGAGCAAACCGAGGTAGCGAGAGATGCGCAACACCCTTAAGACGGCCTTTCTGCTGACCCTTCTCACGGTACTGCTGGTGATGCTGGGGTCGGCCGTGGCGGGCACGCGGGGCATGATTTTTGCCTTCGTACTATCGCTGATCATGAACCTTGTCTCCTACTGGTTCAGCGACAGGATTGCCCTGGCGATGACCGGGGCTAGGGAGGTATCCCCGGCCCAGGCTCCGGAGCTGCACCGCACAGTGGAGGAGCTGGCGGCCCTGGCCCGGATACCGAAGCCAAGGGTATACGTTGTGGACAGCCCTTCCCCGAACGCCTTTGCCACGGGCAGAGATCCCCAGCACAGCGCTGTAGCGGTTACCACGGGCATCTTGCGGCTGTTGGACAGGGACGAGCTAGCCGGCGTGCTGGCCCACGAGCTGGCCCACATTCGCCACCGGGATACCCTCATAGCCTCCGTGGTGGCGGCCGTAGCTGGAGCCATCACCATGATAGCCAATATGGCCCAGTGGGCCCTCTTCTTCGGCGGCTTCGGCCGCAGCCGGGACGAGGAGAACGGCGGCAGTCTGCTGGGGAGCCTGCTGATGATAATTTTGGCGCCCCTGGTAGCCACCCTGATCCAGCTGGCTATCTCCCGTTCCCGGGAGTTCGCCGCGGATGCCGGAGGGGCGGCTATCAGCGGCCAGCCCCTGGCCTTGGCCAGCGCCCTGGAGAAGCTGGATGCCTACTCGCGACGGGTGCCCCTCCAGGTCGATCCCGCGGCCGCGCACCTGTTCATCGTGAATCCCCTGAGGGGTGGCGACTTTTTGGTCTCGCTCTTCAGCACACACCCGCCGGTGGCCGAGAGGGTGGCCAGGCTGCGGCAGATGGCGCTGAACCCGGGGTTCGGCAGGCTGGCCGCCTACTGAGGGGCACTGCCGTGAATAGAATCCAGGCCGCCGGATCGGCCGATCCGGCGGCCCTTTTAATATAGGGTGCCCATGCCGGATATCCGAGCCCTCGTCGAGGCGCTGATCGAGTTCCTCCGGGGCTACTATGCCAGCTACGGCTACTGGATAGTCTTCTTCGGCGCCCTGATGGAGAACACTTTCCTGCTGGGCCTCGTAATGCCCGGAGGCACCATGGTGCTATTGGGAGCCTTCTACGCGCGCTTCGGCGACCTCTCCCTGCCCGTGGTGACGGCCCTGGGATGGGCAGGCATGTTTTTGGGCACAAGCATCGACTACTGGGCGGGTAGAAGGGGGCTCGAACCCTTCTTCTGGCGCTTCGCGGTCCTCAGGCGCTTCCGCAAAGACCTGGCCCGCACCAGGCGGCTGATGACCAAGTACGGCCTGGCGGCCATCATCTTGGCCCACTTCATAGGCCACCTGCGCTCCTTCGTGGCCCTCTCGTCCGGGGCCAGCCGCCTGCCCTACTGGCGTTTCGCCCTCTACGAATTGGTGGCCTCCGGGCTCTGGAACGTCCTCTACTGCTCCCTGGGCTACCTTCTGGCCGAGAACCTAGGCCTCCTGGAGAAGCTCTACTCCCAGGTGGGCTGGGGCATCCTTGCGGCAGTGGTGTTGATAGCCGTGTTACGATATATCTGGCACCGTTGGAGGGACCGCATCTTCGGCATATCGGAACGGAAATCCGAAGGATAGGAGGACAACCACCATGAAGCGGCTGGCCCTCGGGCTTCTTTTCGGACTGACCCTAACCGTCGCCTGCGGGCCTGCCGCACCGCCCACCCCATCCCCCACCCCTGAGAGCGGGCCAAGGGCCACAGCCAGGGCCTTCCTGACGCGGCTCAGCTACAACGACGTCGAGGGCGCCTTCAGCTACTTCGTCAACAGCTCCGATCCTACGGCCAAGCAGCAGTTCATGGAGTGGCACAGCCGACAGAACGAGAGGGGAGGCGGGCCCGTGGCGTCCTACGACATCGAAGATGTGAAGGAGACCCCGGAGACGGCCCAGGTGACCTTCGTGCTGATCCGTGCAGCTGGCAAGGCGACCTACGTCATGACCCTGGTGAAAGTGGGGGATCAGTGGAAGGTGCAGTCCGTAAAGGAGGCCAGCTAGCGCCTCCGCCTCCTGAGCTCCAGCTTGTACACTGCCGTAAGGCAAAATAGGAACAGGGCCAGGGCCACCGCCCATTCCAAGGCTTCGCCGACAACACCCATCCGCGTCAGCAGCTCTACCAAGGCCTCACCCCTTCGGGGCCTCGGGATCGACCTTCTGGAGCAACACCATCAGGCGCTCGGTGGCCAACCGAAGCTGTGCTAGAAGCTGTTCCCACTGGCGCGCCGCGGCCTCATCCACTTCGCCGTAGCGCCGCAGCTTCGGGGGCGCAAGGTCCTCGAGGGTGGACCAGAGAGATGTGAGCTGAGCCAGGGCCCACATGCGTGGATCCGAGCCGGCTGGCCCGACCTGCAGGGAAGCCGCGGCCTCCTCAACGGCCCGGCGCGCCTGGAAGAAGGCATCCCTCAGCTCGGAGATGGCAGGACCGGCGGAGCGCAGGGAAGACCAGCGCTCCACGAGGGGCTCGAAGGCTTCCAGGAACCGATCGTACCTCTCCAGCGCAAGGGCGATGGCCTTGATCTGCCTTCGGTTAAGGCCCACGGGCTCAGCCAGCAAGCTCCAGCATGGCGCGGATGATCTCGCGGCGCCCCACGATGCCGACGAGGTGGCCGTCCTCCACGATGGGTATCGGGTGGATGCCGCGATTGATTATGGCGGCCAGGATCTCCTCCACCGGCGTGTTCGGAGGGTAGGCCACGGGGCGCTTGGCCATGACGCGGCGTATGAGCGTTTGCCGCAACAGCTTCGCCTTCTCCTCCAGGTGCTCGTAGCGGGTGGCCATGCGCTCGAACCCGCTGGGGAAAGGCACCCGCAGGATATCCCTGAGGCCCACCATCCCCGCCAGCCTGCCGCTGGCATCCACCACGGGTATGGCGTTGAAGCCGTACTCCACCAGCCTCTGAGCTGCCTCGTAGAGGGAGGCATCCTCGGAGATGGTTAGTACCTCGCGCCGCATGATCTCGCTGGCCAGCATCGGCCTACCCTCCGTCAATCGACCCTGTAGTCGGCCCCGAACATCTCCTTCAGCTTGGCCAGGTTGTGCCTGGCATCTACCCAGCGCACGGTGCCAGACCTGGAACGCATCACCAGGGATTGGGTCCTGGCGCCTCCGGGCACGTACCTAACTCCCCTCAGGAGCTCGCCGTCGGTAATGCCGGTGGCCGCGAAGAATATATCGTTCCCGGCCACCAGCTCGTCCATGGTGAAGACCTGCTCCGGATCGAAGCCCGCCCTCAGGGCGGCCTGGCGCTCGGCCTCGTCCCTGAACCAGAAGCGGCATTGGATGTCGCCTCCCAGGCACTTCAGGGCCGCCGCCGTTATCACCGCTTCGGCCGCCCCTCCGATGCCCATGAGGACGTTTATGCCGCTGTACTCCACCAGGCCCGCCATGACGCCGCCCGCCACATCGCCGTCGGAGATCAGCCGAATCCGTGCCCCCGCCTCCCTTACCTGCCGAATCAGCTCGGCATGGCGCGGCCTGTCGAGGATGACCACCGTAAGGTCGGACACCTCGATCCCCATGGCCTCGGCGATGCGCCTCAAATTCTCGGCCGGCGGCTTCGAGATGTCGATGGCCCCCCTGGCGCCCGGGCCCACAGCTATCTTGTCCATGTAGACGATCTCCCGGGGGATGCGGAGCATGGTGCTGCGTGGGGATAGGGCGACCACAGATATGGCATTGGGGAGCCCATTGGCCAGCAGCCGGGTGCCGTCGATGGGGTCCACGGCCACGTCCACCTGAGGGGGACTGCCGTTGCCTATGCGTTCGCCGATGTAGAGCATGGGCGCCTCGTCCTTCTCGCCCTCGCCGATGACCACGAGGCCGTCCATCTGCACCTGGGCCAGGCTGTAGCGCATGGCGTCCACCGCCGCCTGGTCGGCGGCTTCCTTATCGCCGCGGCCCATCCAGCGGGCAGCCGCCAGGGCCGCGGCCTCGGTCACCCGCACCAGGTCGAGGCCCAGGTTCCGATATATGGGCTCCACAGCTTCTCCTTCCCTTCGAAAGGCTCAGAGCTATTTTCCGTCATGGCCCTGTGCGTGTCAAAGGACAGGGTCCCGGCTTCGCACAGGGCCATCCTTCCCAGAAGAGGAGGCTACGACGGCGCACCCGAGGGCCCTCCCAACGGCTCCCGAGGACAGGCCCAGAGAGGGAGCCCAAAGTTCAGCCGTCCACGCGGTGCAGAAAGTCTACGGCCGGAGATGTTGACAGGCTGAATCATATCATATATAATAGTGGCATCTCAGCGGAGGGATAGGAGGGCCCTTGGAAGGCCAACAGCAGTTCCGGAGGTGCCTGGGGTGCTTTGGCACGGGGGTCACGGTGGTTACCTTCGAGACCGAGGAGGGACCCCGGGGCCTCACCGTCAACTCCTTCACCTCGGTATCCCTGGACCCGCCCCTCGTGCTGGTATCCATCAGCAAACGGGCCCGCAGCCACCAACTGCTGATGGGCCGGCCCTTCGCGGTGAACGTGCTGGGTCCCCATCAGGAGCTCATGGCCAGGCACTTTGCCGGAGACCGCCAGGAGGGCCTCGAGATCCTGTGGGAGCGGGGCACCGCCGCCCCGGCCCTTGCGCGCAGCCTGGCCGTCTTCCAGTGCGTGCCCTGGGCCCACTACGATGGAGGAGACCACACCCTGTTCCTGGGAAGGGTGGTCCACTTCGCCTGCACCCCTGGCGACGGCCTGGGCTTCTTCCGTGGAAGGTTCGTGCGCCTCTCCGAGGAGGCCTCCGCCCTTTCGCCCCGAATCTACGATCCCTTCGAGATGCCGTACGACAGCCTATGAAGACAGCGAGTCGACTGAACAAGCACGAGCGGACCTACCTCAAGATCAAACAGCGCATCCTCGACGGCACCTACTCGCCGGGCGAGAGGCTGGTGCTGGATGCCCTCGCCCGCGAGCTGAAAGTGAGCCCCCTGCCGGTCCGCGAGGCCCTGCGGAGGCTGGAAGCCGAGGGATGGGTCATCTACCAGCGCAACGTGGGGGCCCGGGTGGCCCCGCTGGACCTGGAGCGTTGGGAGGCCGAGATGCGCGTCCTGGCCGTCCTCGAGGGCTACGCCACGGCCCTGGCCGCGCCCCACCTCCGCCCCAGCGACCTCCGGAGGCTGAGCGAGATGATCCAGGGCATGGAGGAGGCCCTCGGCGCTCAAGACATCAAGACCTACAGCGCCCTCAACAGGCAGTGGCACGCCGCCATATGCGAGAGATGTCCTAACAAGTACCTGGTCCAGCTCCTGCGGGAGACCAGGGAGCGGCTGGATGCCCTCAGGAGCACCGTCCTGACCTATGTGCCCCACAGGCTCCACGGATCGTTGCAGGAGCACCGGCAGATCCTTGAGCTTCTGGAGAAGGGCGCCCCGCCCGAGGAGGTGGAGGCGGTTGCCCGGCATCACAAGCTGGCCACCATCGAGGCCTTCCTCAAATCCCCCTACGCAAGGCCAGGCGACGGAGAGCCTGGATGAGACACGATCCTTCCCAGCTCAAGGGGTCCATAGCCCCCCTGGTGACCCCCTTCACCGACGACGGCCTCTTCGACGAGCCGGCCTTCGTAGACCTCATCCGGTGGCATATAGAGAGCGGCAGCCACGGCATATCGGTGACGGGCACGACCGGCGAGCCCAGCTCCCTGTCCCTCGAGGAACGCGAATACGTGATGGAGGTGGCGGCCCGCACTATAGCGGGCCGTGTGCCCTTCGTGCCCGGCACCGGAACCAACAACCTCTCCGAGACCCTGCGGCTCACCAAAACGGCCCAGAAGCTGGGAGCCGACGCGGCCCTGGTGATAGTCCCATATTACAATCGACCCACCCAGGAGGGGATGTACCGGTACTTCTCCGCCCTGGCCTCGGAGGTTGACATACCTATCGTCATCTACAACATCCCCGGGCGCACGGCCGTCAACCTCGAGCCGGACACAGTGGCCCGGCTTCGCGCCTCCCGCCGCAACATTGTGGGGGTAAAGGAGGCTAACCGCGACCTGGACCAGGTCTCGAGGGTGCTCAGCCTCTGCGGGCGGGACTTCCTCGTCTACTCGGGCATAGAGACCCTCTGCCTGCCCATGCTGGCCCTGGGCGGCTCGGGCCACGTGAGCGCCACCGCCAACGTCTTCCCCAGAGAGGTGGCCGACCTGTACAACCACTTCGCAAACGGCCGATACCTCCAGGCCCTCGACCTTCACTACTACCTCCTGCCCATGAACGAGGCCCTCTTCCTGGAGACCAACCCAGGTCCCCTCAAGTGGGTGCTGGCCCAGATGGGACGTATCAGGCCTCACCTGAGACCTCCCCTGTGCGAGCCCACCCCCGAGACCCAGGCCAAGATAGCCAGGGTCATGGAGGCCTACGGCCTTCTGCCGAGGGCACCCCTGTGAAGAGAGCGCGCTTCTTCGCCGACGGCCTGTACCACGAGGGCATCCTCCTGACGGAGGACGGCGTCCTCCTGGACGAGGCCGGCAGGGCCCACAGCCCGGACCGCGTCTCCTTCCTGCCCCCTGTCGTGCCCACCAAAGTGGTGGGCATAGCCCTGAACTACCCGGACCATGCCCGTGAGCTGGGCGTGGAGTTGCCCGACGAGCCTGCGCTCTTCCTGAAGCCTCCCAACACCTGCATTGGGCACCGGGCGCCGGTCATCTACCCTTCGGGCGTCCGATACCTCCACTACGAGGTGGAGCTGGCGGTGGTCATAGGGCGCAAGTGCCGGAGGGTCAAAGCCGAGCGAGCCTACGAGGTCGTCGGAGGCTACACTATCGCCAACGACCTCACAGCCAGGGACTTCGTGGGCAACCTCTATCGTCCTCCGGTGCGGGCCAAGGGCTGGGATACCTTCTGTCCCCTGGGCCCCTACCTGGTGGCGGACGAGATAGAGGACGAGAACAACCTGGAACTGCGCACCTTCGTGAACGGCGAACTACGCCAAATAGGCTCCACCCGCCACCTCCTCTGGAAGGTGCCCGAGATCGTGGAGTTTATCAGTAGCTTCATGACCCTGGAGGAGGGCGATGTGATCCTCACGGGCACGCCCAGGGGGGTGAGCCACGTCTTCCCCGGCGACGTCATGAGGCTGGAGATCGAGGGTCTGGGAGCCCTGGAGAACCCTGTGGTAGCAGAGGAGGTCTGAACCATGGGCGGGCTGGGAAAGTTCCTCCACTACATCGACGGCGAGTTCAGGCCAGGGGTGGAGGGAAGGACCTTCCACACCATAGACCCCTCCACCAACGAGCCCATAGCGGAGGTGGCCGAAGGCACCTCGGCGGATATCCATCTGGCCGTGGCCGCCGCCCGCAAGGCCTTCGACGAAGGACCGTGGCCACGCCTGAAACCTTCGGAGCGCGCCCGATACCTCGACGCCCTGGCGGATGCCATCGAGGCCCGAGGCCACGAGATAGCGGCCCTCGAGGTGCGCGACACCGGCATCCCGATACGCCAGGCAAGGGGCCAGATCGCCCGGGCCGCCGAGAACTTCCGCTTCTTCGCACGCGTCATCCAGGACCTGGGCGGCCAGGCCTACACGGTGGGCCGCGAGTTCGTGAACTACACCATCCGCAAGCCAGCGGGGGTAGCTGGCCTCATAACCCCCTGGAACACCCCCTTCATGCTCGAGACCTGGAAAGTAGCGCCCTGCTTGGCTTCGGGCTGCACAGCAGTGCTCAAGCCGGCCGAGTGGGCCCCCCTTTCGGCGGTGAAGCTTGCCGAGATAGCCCACGAGGTGGGCATCCCCAGGGGCGTCCTCAACGTGGTCCACGGCTTCGGCGAGACGGCAGGCGCACCGCTGGTGGCCCACCCGGGCGTCAACCTGATCTCCTTCACCGGCGAGACCACCACCGGCAGGGCCATCATGAGGAACGGGGCGGACACCCTGAAGCGCTACTCCTTCGAGCTGGGCGGCAAGTCGCCCGTGCTGGTCTTCGCCGACGCCGACTTCGACAGGGCCGTCGACGCCACCCTCTTCGGCGTCTACACCCTCAACGGAGAGCGGTGCACCGCCGGCTCCCGCCTGCTGGTCGAGGCTCCCCTATACGACAGATTCGTAGATGCCCTGGCCCGAAGGGTCGCCTCCATTCTCGTGGGCGACCCCACCTCCGAAGAGACGGAGATCGGCCCCCTGATACACCCGGACCACCTGGAGAGGGTCATGGCCTACGTGCGCTCGGGCATCGAGGAGGGAGCCCACCTGGCCGTGGGTGGCAGACGGCTGGGAACCAGGGGTAACTTCATGGAAGCCACCCTCTTTGTGGACGCCTCCCCTCATATGCGCATATTCCAGGAGGAGATTTTCGGCCCCGTGCTCGTGGCCATGCCCTTCCGTGACGAAGAGGAGGCCATTCGCCTGGCCAACGACGTGCGCTACGGCCTGGCAGCCTACCTCTGGACCCGCGACGTGGGCCGGGCCCTCAGAATTGCCCAACAGATCGATGTCGGCATGGTTTGGATCAACTCCCAGAACGTGAGGGACCTCCGGATGCCCTTCGGAGGGGCCAAGGACAGCGGCATAGGCCGCGAAGGCGGCCATCACAGCTTCGACTTCTACTGCGAGACCGAGGCCATCCACGTGGCCCTGGACGCCCACCCCATCCCAAGGCTGGGCGTCGGGCCCACCGATAAGGGCGAGGCCGTGACTACCAAGTGACGCGGCCAAGAGGTTGGCTTCCGGGAAGGGGTAGATAGATGGATCACATCAGAGCGTGGCGACCAAGGCGGACTGAAGGCTGTCTTCTTCGGCACTGGAGGTATGCCCTATGCCGGCTAGAACAGGTCAGCAGTTTATAGAGGCTGTAAACTCCACCGTCAGGGACGTGGTTATCCACGGCCAACGCATACGCAGCCGCATCGGCGAGCACCCCGCCTTCCGAAACATGGTGCGCAACTACGCCCACCTCTACGACATGCAGCACGATCCTAAGTACAGGGATATCCTCACCTACGTGTCGCCCACCACGGGCGATAGGGTGGGCATCTCCTTCCTGCAGCCCCGAACAAAGGAGGAGCTCCACCAGCGCACCGTCATGATGAAGACCTGGCTCGACTGGAGCTGTGGGATGTTCGGCCGCACCGCCGACTACCTCAACAGCGCCCTCATGGCCATGGCGGCCGCCGCCGACTGGTTTGGCCAGGTGGACAGAGGGTTCGCCGACAACATCCGCCGCTACTACGAGTACGTCCGGGAGAACGATCTGCTCCTAACCCACACCCTCATCAACCCCCAGGCCAACCGTTCCAAGTCGGCGGCCCAACAGAAGGATCCATTCCTGGCAGCCAGGATAGTGCGCCAGACCGATGCGGGCATCATCGTCAGAGGGGCACGGATGCTGGCCACCGTAGGGCCCATTGCCGACGAGATCCTCGTCTTCCCCTCCACCCTGCTGAAGGTGGGGCCTGAGGAAGAGCCCTACTCCTACGCCTTCGCGATACCGTCGGACACCCCTGGCCTCCGCTACATCTGCCGCGAAAGCTTCGACTACGGTCGCACCCACTTCGACCATCCTCTGGGCTCACGCTTCGATGAGAACGACGCCATCGCCGTATTCGACGACGTGCTGGTGCCCTACGAGCGGTGCTTCATGATAGGGCATCCGGAGCTGCTGAGCGCCGGCAGGCTGCACACCGAAACGGGAGCCATAGTGCACATGTCCCACCAAGTGGTGGTGAAGGCGCTGGCCAAGACCGAATTCTTCCTCGGCCTCATCAGCCTGATAACCGACGCCATACAGATAGAGCAGTACCAGCACGTGCAGGAGAAGATAGCGGAGGTTATCATAGCCCTCGAGACGGTGAAAGGGCTCCTCACGGCCGCCGAGGCCGAGGCCAGCCTCTCCCCTTGGGGCCTCATGAGCCCTGCCTGGGAGCCTCTCAACGTCTGCCGCAACTGGTATCCCCGCATGTACCCCAGGCTGGCACAGATCGTCTGGCAGTTGGGGGCCTCCGGCCTCTTCGCCCTCCCCACCGAGGCCGACGCCTACGGCCCAGCCCAGGAGGAGATAGACAGCTACCTCTCCTGCGCCACCCTCGACGGGATAGAAAGGCTTAAACTCTTTCGGCTCGCCTGGGATGCCTCCCTTTCAGCCTTCGCCGGTCGGCAGGTAGCCTACGAATACTTCTTCTTCGGCGACCCGGTCCGAATGGCAGGTGCCCTGGTGAACAGCTACGACCGCAAGCCGTACATGGACAAAGTGAAGCGTCTGCTAGAGCGGGAGGATTGACCGATGGCTCGCTTCTCATGGATCCAGACACCTTTCAACATCCTGCGTTCGGCCCACGCCGAGCTCATCGTCACCGACCTTGCCCGGTCGGAGGATTTCTACGTAGGCGCCCTGGGCTTCGTGGTCACCGAGAGGACAGGCGAATGTCTCTATCTCAGGGGGTATGAAGAGAGGCTGCACCACTGTCTAGCCATCCGCCAGGGCGACCTGGCCGCCCTGGGACACCTATCCTTCCGGGTTGCCTCGGAGGAGGACCTGGACCGCCTGGCCCACCACTTCGAGGCCAAGGGCATCGCCGTCCATTGGGCCACCGACGCCGAACCCGGGCAGGGACGCGCCCTCCGCCTGCAGGACCCCCTGGGGTTCCCCGTGGAGTTCTTCTACAGCATGGAGCAAGTGGAGCGGATGCTCCAGAGGTTCGACCTATACCGCGGCGCGGAAGTGATGCGGCTCGACCACTTCAACCTGCAGGTGCCCGACGTGCCCTTCGCCTTCGAGTACTACCGCAGCCTTGGGTTCCGGTGTTCCGAATACGTGAGCACCGATCCTCCGGACGAGCGCATGGTAGCGGCCTGGATGTTCCGCAAGCCCAGCGTGCACGACGTAGCCCTCACGGGCGGGAAGGGTCCCAGGCTCCACCACATCGGCTTCTGGGTCTCCGACACCACCAGCGTCTTTCGGGCCTGCGACATCCTGGCGGCCAGCGGCAGGGCCAAGGCGATGGAGCGCGGTCCGGCCCGCCACGGCATAAGCAACGCCTTCTTCCTATATCTGAGAGATCCGGACGGGCACAGGGTCGAGCTGTACACCAGCGAGTACTACGTGGGGGATCCGGACTTCGAGCCCATACGCTGGAGCGTGGCCGAAGAACAGCGGGCCACCTTCTGGGGCCAGCCCGTGCCGGCCAGCTGGCATGAAGAAGCATCGCTGGTGGCCTCCTACGCCGGAGGCGTGGTGCCCGTGAGAGAGAAGGTAAGGTAGCCGACCCCGGCCGAGAGGAGAAGCCCATGCTGCCCCCGCAACTGGTCCAGCTTCTGGCAACAGGGCTCACCACCGGAGCCATCTATGCCCTCCTGGGCTTAGGCCTCACTCTTACCTACAGCACAACGAAGGTGGTCAACGTGGCCATTGGCGAGTTCGCCATGCTGGGGGCCTTGTCGGCCGTCACATTGGTGGGTCTTGGCTGGCCGCTGCCGGCGGCCGCCCTGGCGGCCACAGTGGTCAGCACGGCCGTCGCCAGCGGCATGTACCTGGCGGCCATAAGGCCCAGCCAGGTCAGGGGAGCAAGCCCCCTCATCCTGCTGATCATCACCATCGCCATGCATCTGGCCCTCAAGGGAGTGGGCCTGATCCTCTGGGGGACCCGCTCCTACACCCTGCCCGCCTTCTGGCAAGGCCCGCCGGTGCAGGTGCTGACGGCAGTGGTCACCCGGCAGAGCCTCTTCGTGCTCGCCGCCACGGCCCTTGTTATGGCAGGAACCTACCTGTTCTTCTCGAGGACCCTGCTCGGCAAGGCCCTCCGGGCATCGGCAGTCAACCCTCTGGGCACCAGGCTCATGGGGATCCCCGTCTACCGGATGGGCCTGCTGGCCTTCGCCGCCGGCGGCGCCCTCTCCGGCGCCGCCGGAGTCCTCATCACGCCGGACACCCTGGCCACCTACGATATGGGCCTCATGCTGGGGCTCAAGGGGTTCGTGGGCGCGGTAATAGGCGGCCTGTACAGCTATCCCGTAACCGTGGGTGGGTGCATCCTGCTGGGCGTCCTCGAGGCCCTGGCTGCAGGCCTGCTCCCCTCCGGCTACCGAGACGCCGTCAGCTTCCTGGTCCTCATAGTCATACTCATGGCCAGGGCCGTTGCCGTCATGCGCCACGGCATCCTGGTGGCCGAGGAGGCGATGCAGGAATGAGGCCCAGCACCCTCCTTCTGGCCGCAGGCATCCTGGCATGGCTGGCATCGCCCTGGTTGGCTGCCGGGTGGATGCCCGTCTTCACCACCATATGCCTGTACGCCCCCATAGTCATAGGCCTGTCGATGCTGGCCGGATATACAGGTCAGGTCTCCCTGGGCCAGGCCGCCTTCTTCGGCGTGGGTGCCTACGTTAACGGCATCCTAACGGTACACCTGGGGCTGAACCCGTGGCTGGCGGCGCCCCTGTCTGTGGTCACCACGGCCGCCGTGGCCTACCTAGTGGGCGGCCCTGTCCTCACCCTCAGGGGTCACTTCCTCGTGATAGCAACCCTGGGTTTCAACATCATAGTCGAGGTGTTGATGCGCGAGCTGAAGGAGCTCACGGGAGGCCCCAGCGGCCTTTCCGGCGTGGCCAGCCTGGGAGTACCAGGTGTTCGGGGCGACGTCTTCTACTTTTACGCCTCCAGCCTGGTCACAGGCCTCGCCATCCTGCTGTCCCAGAACCTGGTGGCCTCGAGGGTGGGCCGGGCGTTGCAGGCGATCCGCACGAGCGAGATGGCCGCCGAATCCCTGGGGATAGAGGCAGGGCGCCTCAAGGACCTGGTGTTCGCCTGGAGCGCCGCCCTGGCGGGCACCTCGGGCGTTCTCTACTCCGGCTGGCTGGGCTTCATAAGCCCCTCCACCTTCGACCTGGGGTTCTCGGTGGTGCTGCTGACCATGTCAGTGGTGGGCGGGGCCGCCTCATTGGCCGGCGCCGTGGCGGGCACGGCCCTGCTGGAACTGCTCCGCGAGGGGATAAAAGACATCGCCCGATCGCTGGTAGGAGGTTCGCCAGAGTACGAGATAGTGGTCTTCGGCGCCATCCTGGTGGCGGTCATGCTCTACGCGCCCGAGGGCCTGTGGCCAAAGCTGGCAAGCCTGGCCTCCCGGCGGGCCCCTTCCAGGGCCGATGCCCCCCAGGGGACTGCCCACCTAGAGCCAGGCCCCAACGTCAGACCCGAGCCCGAACCCGCCCAACCGTCCAGACCGCCCCGGCAGGCCACCGACAGCCAGAGGCCCAGGCGTGTGCTGGAGGTCCAGGATGTAAGCAGGTCCTTCGGCGGATTGGTGGCGGTGAACCACGTGACCTTCCACGTCAACAGCGGCGAGATCTTCGCCATCATCGGCCCCAACGGAGCAGGTAAGACCACGCTCCTCAACCTCATATCCGGGGTGATCACCCCCACCTCAGGGTCCATCTGGATAGACGGGCGAAGGGTCACGGGCGGTCAGGCCCAACGGGTGGCCCATCTGGGCGTATCGCGCACCTTCCAGACGCCAAAGCTGTTCACCCTCATGAACGTGGTGGACAACGTGAAGGTTGGCCTCCACAGGGCAACACGTGCAGGTTTCCTGCGTTCGGCCCTGCGGATCGACCGTGGGGAGGAAGGCTGGGCACACCAACAGGCCCTCTCAACTCTGGCACAGATGGGCATCGCCTCCAGAGCCAACGCAGCGCCTGCCGCCCTCCCCTTCGGCAACCAGAGGCTGGTAGAACTCGCCAGGGCCCTGGTGAGCAGGCCCACCCTCCTCCTGCTGGACGAGCCGGCCTCCGGCCTGTCCGATGCCGAGCGTCAGGCCTTCGTCGACCTTCTGCACCGCGTCAAGGGACAGGGCACCACCGTCATCCTCGTAGAACACAACGTCCGCATGGTGATGCAGATTGCCGACAGGGTGGCCGTGCTGCACCACGGCGAGCTGCTGGCTCAGGGCACCCCGTCCCAGATCCTCCAGGACAGGCGCGTCATAGAGGCCTACCTGGGCTACGGGCACGAGAGGCCGATGCTCGCCAGAGCATCGGCCAAGGGCTCCGGCAACATGCTTCTGAAAGTGTGCGATCTGAGGGCAGGCTACGGTAGTGTGGAGGTGCTCCGGGGCGTGGATCTGGATGTCAAGTCCGGGGAAGTGGTGGCCGTCCTCGGCCGCAACGGCGCCGGCAAGAGCACGCTCATGAAGGCCATCACGGGGCTGATACCCTCGTCGGGCACCGTCATCTACGAGGGCCGAGAGCTCCGCCTCAGGTCTCCAGAACAGCTCGCCGCCCAGGGTCTGACCCTGGTTCCCGAGCGCCGGCAGCTGCTGGAGACCATGACCGTGGGAGACCACCTTCTCTTGGGCGCATACTGCCGCCGCGGCAGAGCCGACCCCAGGGAGATCTCGGCCGACATGGAGCGGTGCTACAAGCTCTTCCCCATACTTCGCCAGCGGAGGCTGCAGATTGCCAGATCCCTCTCCGGAGGCCAGCAGCAGATGCTCGCCATAGCCCGGGCCCTCATGGCGCGTCCCAAGCTACTCCTGCTGGACGAGCCACTGCTCGGCCTGGCACCCAAGGTAGTGGACGACGTCCTCGCAGCCATAGCCGAACTGGCCGCCGAGGGCATAGGCGTGCTCATCTCCGAACAGAACGTGGCCGCCGTGCTGACCACGGCCGACAGGGCCTACGTGCTGGAGAATGGGCGCATAGTCATGGCCGATGCAGCGGAGAACCTGGTGGGCCGCCAGGGGCTCGAAATGGCCTTCCTGGGGGCCGATACACGACCTGGCGAGGCTGCAAGCTGAGCGCCCAACCATGGTGAAAGGGTGCTCGGTGCGGGCGAAAGGACACCCAAAAAGAAGGAGGTAGCTAGATGAGGAGGCTCAGATCGTTCTTGGCAGTCCTGGCCACCGCGGCGCTCGCAGCCGCGTGCGCAGCACCAACCCCAACCCCCACATCCCCTCCAGCCGCCACGGCCCCAGCCACCCAGCCAACGCAAGCCCCCCAGCCCACCCAAGCTCCTCAGGCGGGCAAGGAGATACGCATTGGTGTGGTAGTGTCCGTCACAGGACCCAACAGCTCCCTAGGGGAACCCGAGCGAAACACCGTTAAACTCTTCGAATCCCAGTTCAGCTCCATCGGCGGCGCCACCGTCAAGTGGATAGTAGAGGACGACGCCTCCGACGCCACCAAGGCCGCTACAGCCGTTAAGCAGCTGGTGGAACGTGACAATGTGGCGGCAGTGGTGTGTTGTACCACATCACCCAATAGCATGGCCATCGTAAAATCGGCCGAGGACGGCAAGATACCCACCATCTCCCTCGCAGCCTCTGCGGCGATAGTGGAGCCTGTGGCCGAGCGAAAGTGGGTGTTCAAGACCCCCCAGAACGATTCCCTCATGGTCGACATCCTCAGTGACCACATGGTGAAGCACGGCATCAAGAAGGTGGCCTTCCTGGGGTTCAACGATGCCTTCGGTGACAGCGGTCTCAAGGAGTTCCAAAAGGTGGCCAAAGCTAAGGGCATAGAGATCACGGGGTCCGAGAGCTTCGCCCGGACCGATACCAGCGTCACGGCTCAGCTCACGAGGCTGGCCAACGGCAAGCCGGATGCTTACTTGGTGTGGGCCATACCTCCTGGAGCAGATGTAGCGGCCAAGGACCTGGCCAACTTGGGCTGGAAAGGCCCCGTGTATCAGAGCCACGGCGTGGCCAACCGGACCTTCATCGAACTGGGCGGACCCGCTGTAGAAGGCACCTACTTCCCTGTAGGGAAGCTGCTGGTAGCCAACGATCTGCCGGACACCGACCCACAGAAGCAGGTCCTGCTGGGCTACAAGAAGGCCTATGAAGACAAGTACGGGGCTAATACTGCCAACACCTTCGGTGGCCACGCCTACGATGCCATGCTGATCCTCAAGGGCGCCATCGAGCGGGCCCTCAAGGCAGGAGCCGATCCCAGCAACCTGCCCGCCTTCCGAGCCGCCCTGAGAGACCAGATAGAGGCCACTAAAGAGCTCGTGGGCATCTCAGGCATCTTCAACTACTCCGCCAACGACCACGCCGGCCTTGACAAGCGCGCCGCCGTCATGGTGCAGATCAAAAACGGCAACTGGGTATATCTAAAGGATTAGCATGCCAGCGAGGGGCGGCCCAGGGAACC
>FWWL01006551.1_pt1 | contig 16761 bp, 7 predicted proteins | sample 2228331 | NCBI WGS metagenome assembly FWWL01 (sample SAMEA103939775, study PRJEB20133) | metagenome
CTTTACGATAATGAAAAAAAGTCTATATTATATGGCACTCAAGATGGTCTTTTCGAATTAGATTCTTTACAGATTACAAAAAATATAGTAAAGGGAATTAGAGTTAATGCCATATGTAAAATAAACAAAAACAAATATGCGATTGGAACACATGGAAATGGATTGTTTTTTTTAAATGAAAATAAGATCAAAAAATTGAACTCAAAAAACGGATTATCTGGTGATTTTATAAAATTTACAAAATTTTTCCCAGAATATAATATGCTTTGGGTTGGAACTTACAATTCCATTTCACAAATTACTTTCTATGATAGTATTCAGGATGCCTATGAAATTAGAATTTATAATTTCAAAACAGGTCTTGTTTCTACTATTATTAATGACTTGGAAATTTTTAATGATACCATTTTTATTGCTGGAAATAATGGAATAACCATGTTTCCATTTCAAAAAATAAAATTGAAACATCACTTACCTAACATATTTATTAGAAATATTTATTATAATAATGTAGAATATTCTTCTTTATCGAATAACTCTTTACGATTTCATTACTCATCATCTAATAATTTAATATTTAATTTAAATATTTTTTCTTATTCGTTTAAAGAGAATGTAGATATCTTATACAAATTATCTGGTTTTACTGACACAACATGGAAATACACTCGTGAACACAAAATAAAATTCGAAAACTTACCTTCTGGTCAATATACTTTGTACGTTAAAGCTAAAACAGCATGGTGTTCAGAATACAGTAAACCAATAAAAATAACATTTTCTATAGTAAAGCACTTTTGGCAAGAAACATGGTTTTTTATTTTTATTGTATCAATAATTTTGTTGACAACTCTGATTATTATTCACAATATTAACAAAGAGGAAAGACTAAAAGCCAGATTAAAGCATCAACTTACCGAAAGCGAGCTAAAAGCCTTAAGAGCACAAATGAATCCACACTTTATCTTTAATGCATTGAGTTCGATACAAATGTTTATTTTACAAAATGATTCAGAAAAAGCTGACTACTATATTAATCGCTTTGCAAAATTAATTCGTATGATACTGGAGAATTCATCAAAGTCATTAATAAGTATTCAAGAAGAAATTAATATGTTGCAGATTTATACCGAACTAGAAAACCTTCGATTGGGTAATAAATTTGATTTTATTGTTGATACAAGTCAAATAATATCAACTGAAACAACATTAATTCCACCTATGCTTATTCAGCCTATAGTTGAAAATGCCATCTGGCACGGAATATCACCTCTTAAAAATAAAAAAGGCTTTATAAAATTAACCTTTTATCTGGAACATGATTTAGTTGTTTGTGAAATAGAAGACAATGGTGTTGGAAGAAAAGAATTAGTCAACAAGTCTCTACAATCTGGTTATAAAACCAGTTTAGGATATCTAATTGTAAAACAAAGAATTGAAATTAGCGGAAAAAAAGGAAGTATGATTGAAATTGTTGATTTGAAAGATGAAAACAACAATCCGAACGGAACAAAAGTAATAATTAAATTTTAAATTATGATAAAAGTATTAATTGTAGATGATGAACCAAAAAGTTGCGAAATTCTTAAGCTTAGATTAGCTAAATACTCTACCAAACTATCAGTCATTGGTGTAGCTAATGAAATAAGTACTGCAACAAAATTGATTAACGAACTTTCGCCAGACGTAATTTTTCTGGACATTCAGATGCCAGGTGGCTCAGGATTTGATTTGTTAAAACAATTCCCTGAACAAGATTTTTTGGTTGTTTTCGTTACAGCTTACAATGAATACGCTATTCAAGCACTTAAGTTAAATGCACTTGATTATTTATTAAAGCCAATAGACCCTGATGAATTAAATCTTACGGTTGATAAAATTATCCATAAGTTATCTTCCAAAGAAATCAGAGAAGAAAATATAAACTTACTACAAGTTGTTAAATCGCAAATAGATTTTTCTGAAGGAAAGGTACATAAAATGATAATTCCTTTCATAAACGGATTTGAAGTTATTAATATAGACGATATAGTTTATTTTGAAGCAGATAGAAATTATACAAAAATTGTTTTCAACAATAAATCAGAAAAAATCATTAGCAGAACTTTAAAAGAGTTTGAAAACTTATTGTCTGGTTTGAATTTTTTCAGAATACATCATTCGTACTTAATTAACTTGAATCATGTTATAAAATATTATAAAGGAAAAGGTGGTTATGTTATTATGTCAAATGGTCAACCCCTAAACGTTTCAAGAGTAAAAAAAGAAGAATTTTTAAAGAAATTTATCGGAAATTAATTCTCTATTGCATATTTAGCATAAAAGTATAACTTTCTGTTTCTATCTGATTTTTTACTAATATAAAGGAGCTATTTTTAATAATTGGGATTTTTATTTTTGATTCATCTGAAACTTCTTGCTTTATTTGAATAAGATTGCCATTAATTGAATATATTGAAACAGAATATGCTTTTCTTCTTTAACCCCATTAATAAAAACACATCCATCTGAACACCATACATTTACATCAATCTTCTTGTAAACTATTGATTTCCTATCAAAAATTTTACATTCTCCATCATTATCATATTGAAATAATCTATAATATACTGTGCCTTTTGGGGGTTTTCGTCTATCCAGGAATAATTAATTACTTGTTACTATAATCTGTAGCGTCAACAACAGTAATGTTTTCAATAAAATTATTACACATTCTTTGAATAATAAATAAAAATATGTATTATATTCAGCCTGGTTCGTCCATTTTATTAAAATAAATTTTTCAGCAATTCAAGATAAAAATCAGACTTGTCAGCAAGCAGAGTATAAGACAACACTCCAATACCTTTTTGAGAAAATACAGTACAGATTTCTCTAATGGCAAAACCATCTGAAACAAGACTACCTGGTGAATTTTCGAGAGACAATATTCTACCAGCAAGACTCCAGTCTGACAAACTTGTAGATCCATCTGGCCTACTTAATATCCCAAATTTATTATTATCCTGAGAAGCAGACAATGAAAAGCAATTGGTAATACATAAAATTGAATATGTGCCTGAATATATTGTATTTGGAGTTATTTTCCAAACACCACTATTTACCTAAAATCCGCAAGTAAAATTATGTTAATATTTCTGAATCTCTTAATAATAAAGGGTTTATTCGCTCTTGCTGAAACCTTTTTTACCAAATTTGGTGAAAAAAAACGAGACCAGACTATTCGGTAGTAAGAGAAAATTTTAGAAACAGTCGGTTATTATTTCTCAAAAAATTTACTTGCGGATTTTAGAAGAATGTAAAAATGCTCATAGATTATTAATTAATTACTATTTTTGCGGTCAGAAAAAAAGGAAAATGAAAACGTTGGAAAAAAAATACTCACCCGAAGGAATTGAACAAAAATGGTATTCGTATTGGCTCAAACACAAATTATTTGAATCCAATCCAGATCATCGTGAACCCTATACCATAGTTATTCCACCACCCAATGTTACAGGCGTATTACACATGGGGCACATGCTCAACAATACCATTCAAGATGTGCTCATTCGTTATCACAAGATGCATGGAAAAAATACCTGCTGGGTTCCTGGCACAGATCATGCTTCAATTGCAACTGAAGCAAAGGTTGTAGCTAAACTTAAAGCCGAAGGCATTGAAAAGAAAAACCTCAGCCGCGAAGAATTTCTCAAGCACGCCTGGGAATGGAAAGAAAAACACGGCGGTATTATTCTTGAGCAATTAAAGAAATTAGGTGCTGCCTGCGACTGGCGACGGACTAATTTCACCATGGACACTCACTACACAGAGAGTGTTATTAATGTATTTGTTGATTTATACAGAAAAGGATACATTTACAAAGGCATTCGAATAGTTAACTGGGATCCACAGGCAAAAACTGCTTTATCTGACGAAGAAGTTATCTATAAACAAGAAAACTCTGCTTTATACTACGTAAAATACAAAGTAGAAGGAACTGACGAATACATTCCTGTTGCAACAACACGCCCGGAAACTATTTTGGGCGACACTGCTCTTTGCGTTCACCCCGATGATGAACGATACAAAAAATTTCATGACAAACGCGTATTAGTTCCTATGATAAACCGCTCTATCCCAATCATTACCGACGAATATGTGGATATGACTTTTGGAACAGGTGCTTTAAAAATAACTCCTGCACACGATGTGAATGACTATGAACTTGGACTAAAACACAACCTTGAAATCATTGACATATTAAACGAAGATGGCACTCTGAACGAGAAAGCACAATTGTTTGTTGGAAAAGATAGGTTTGAAGCTAGAAAACTTGCAGCCGAAGAACTCAAAAAACTTGACTTACTCATTAAAGTAGAAAATTATACAAATAATGTTGGCTATAGTGAGAGAACACATGTCGTAATAGAACCCAGAATTTCGAGTCAATGGTTTTTGCGAATGAAAGAACTGGCTCAACCTGCTCTTGAAAATGTACTGAACGACAACATAAAGCTCATTCCTGCCAAATTTAAAAACACTTACCGACACTGGATGGAAAATGTAAAAGACTGGTGTATAAGTCGTCAGTTATGGTGGGGACATCGTATCCCAGCATGGTACCTTTACAATAATCCGTCCGAATTTGTTGTTGCTAAAAACGAAGAAGAAGCATTAGAACTAGCTCGAAAACAATATCCAAACATCACCAAAAACGATTTACATCAAGATGAAGATGTACTCGACACATGGTTTTCTTCGTGGCTATGGCCAATAGCTGTTTTCGATGGCATCAGAAACCCTAATAATCCCGATATTTCTTATTATTATCCAACCAATGATTTAGTAACAGCACCCGAAATATTATTTTTCTGGGTAGCCCGTATGATTATTGCTGGCTATGAATATTGCAACGAAAAGCCATTCAGAAATGTATATCTTACAGGAATTGTTCGCGACAAACAAGGTCGAAAAATGTCTAAATCGTTGGGCAATTCACCCGATCCGCTCGATTTAATTGCCAAATATGGTGCCGACGGTGTTCGGGTTGGTATGCTTCTTTGCTCGCCTGCCGGCAACGATCTGCTTTTCGACGAGAGCCTAACAGAACAAGGAAGAAATTTCTGCAACAAAATATGGAATGCTTACCGCCTGATAAACCAATGGCAAATTGACCAACAACTTCCCCAGCCAGACTATGCTAAGCAAGCTACTCATTGGTTTGAACAATGCCTTAACCAAACCATTAAAAATATTGAAGAAGATTTTTCAAAGTTCAGGCTATCCGAAGCTCTCATGGAAATTTACAAACTCTTCTGGGATTCCTTTGCCTCATGGTATCTCGAAATCATTAAACCCGCTTTTGGAGAACCCATTGACCACTTAACATATCAACAGACTCTTATCTTCTTCGAAAAACAGCTTCAACTACTGCACCCCTTTATGCCCTTTATTACCGAAGAGCTTTGGCACAACCTGGATACACGCAACGAAGGCGATTCTATTATGACCTCTTCTTTCCCAACAGCAACAAATCCCAACACAAATATCATTTCCGATATGGAGCAGGTGCAGCAAATTATTACAGAAATCAGAAACATACGAACCGAGAAAAATATCCCATTTAAAGAACCACTGGAGCTTTGTATTAATCAAAACCCTTATCAGTTAAGTCAATATCTTTCTGTAATCAAAAAAATGGCTAATATATCAGCTGTTTCATTTGCAAAACCCGACAGTATATCCATTGGATTCCTTGTAGGAACAATCGAATATTTCATTCCTATTAGCACCTTTATTAATACTGAAGAAGAAGCCCAGAAAATTCAAAAAGAAATTGAATACTATCAGGGGTTTCTTGCTTCCATCATGAAAAAGTTAAGCAACGAACAATTTATAGCAAAAGCTCCCAAAGCTGTAGTTGACAACGAGATGGCAAAAAAGAAAGATGCCGAATCAAAACTTGCAGCATTAATGCAACAATTAGAACAACTAAAAGCAATACAATAGATATGAAAAACCTAACATTTTTTTTGCTTTTGTTTTTTCTTTTGTCTTGTTCATCAAATACCTCAACAGACAACCATTCTGCTGAAATATCAGCACCAGACAGCCTCACTACTTTTTCGGAGTATAAAATCACCAAAATATTTTACACATTACCCGATGGTAATGTACTGGAAAAAGCCATGGATATTACACTGACATACAATAATAGCGAACTCAAAGTTGATTTTATCGACAGCATCTGGCAATTTGAAATAACTTCTATAGAAAAAAAGACAGAAGGGACTACTATTCAAATAAAAGATAAACGATTCAAGAAATATAAGGAAGTTTTCATTGCAGCAGGCGATTTACCAATAATAACATTTTCTACCTTTACCGAAACAGGAAATTTAACTTTAATGTAACAACCTATGAAAGAAAAACTTAAAGTAGGCATAACTCACGGTGATATAAACGGCATTGGATACGAAATAATACTAAAAACACTTGCCGATAATTCAATCATTGACATGTGCATCCCCATTGTTTACGGATCTTCGAAAATTGCCGGTTATTACAGAAAAAACATCGGTTTAAACAACTTCAGTTTCAATTTAATCAAATATCCTGTTGAAGCTAATCCCAAACGCCCCAATTTAATCAATGTATTAAGCGATGATTTTAAAGCTGAACCTGGAATTCCTACTCCCATGAGCGGCAGGGCTGCCTACTTAGCCCTTGAAAGAGCTGTAGACGACTTGCGCAAAGGACAAATAGATCTTTTAGTTACTGCTCCTATACATAAACAAGCAATCCAATCGGCAAATTTTTCATTTCCGGGACATACCGAATACCTTCAACACAAACTTAATGCACCCGAAGTCCTCATGCTTCTTGTTTCAGACAATGTAAAAATTGCCACTGTAACCGGACATATCCCCATTTCAGAAGTAAAAAAGACTCTTTCCAGCGATCTAATTTTAACAAAACTCCGCTTACTTAACCAGAGCATAATTAAAGATTTCGGTATAAACCGTCCGAAAATAGCAGTGCTTGGCTTAAACCCTCATGCCGGTGACAACGGGGTAATTGGAACCGAAGAACAAGAAATCATTATTCCTGCCTTGAAACAAGCAAGAGAAGAAAAAATTATGGCGATGGGACCTTATCCCGCAGATGGTTTCTTTGCTTCACTTGCTTTTCGCAAATTCGATGCAGTACTATCTATGTACCACGATCAAGGACTTATTCCGTTTAAACTTTTAGCCTTCGAAAACGGAGTAAACTATACAGCAGGTTTACCTTATATACGAACATCACCCGATCATGGAACAGCTTTCGATATTGCCGACAAAAACATGGCAGACCCCAGCTCATTTAGAAATGCCATTTACTGTGCTATTGACATTTACCACAAACGAAAACTGTACGAAGAAAGCACAAAAAATCCTGTCATTACTTCCAAAAAAGAAAATACAAACGAATAATTTATGTACGAATATATAAAAGGCAACATTAGCGAGTTAACACCAACTTATGTTGTAATAGAAACCAATCAAATTGGATTTCACATAGAAATTTCACTACAAACCTATTCTGCACTTCAGTCACAACAAAACCCGCAAACTCAGTTATATACTTACTTCATGGTTCGCGAAGATGCACACATCCTATACGGATTTCATACCAAAGCCGAAAGAGACTGGTTTAGATTATTGATTTCGGTAAGTGGTATTGGAGCAAACACTGCACGTACTATTTTATCGGCTATCAATTGTCAGGAACTTGAAACATACATTACCCAGGCTAAAGTTAGTGAACTAAAAAACATCAAAGGAATTGGTCAAAAAACTGCCGAACGCTTAATTGTTGAATTACGCGATAAAATTTCCAGAATCAATTCAAATGAAGAAATTTTTACTGTTTCACACAATAGAATTAAAGATGAAGCGTTATCTGCATTATTAATGTTAGGATATACAAAATCTATGGCAGAAAAAGTTTTAGACAAAATTCTACAAACAACCTCAAATTTATCTACCGAAGAACTTATCAAACAAGCTTTAAAACAATTATAGAATTTGAGATTTGTTGGGTTACATATAGCTTTCTTCTCAATATTTGTAGCATTATTTCCGGTAATTTGGCAACCGATGCCAATTACTAATCCTTACCATGGTAATTATCTTTCACCTCCCGATTCAGGGAAAAAAGACAGCATTATTGGACCATTGCCATATCCTTTTAAAGATCAAGGTATTTTACCAGGAACCCAAGAAGGTTATGAATCTAAACTTTTTCTTCAGAAACCTTCAAATATCAAATCTGACGTAGAGTACGACCATCTTTCCAACGAATTTATAGTAACAGAAAAAATTGGAAACATTCACTACCGTTATCCTCAAAAGTACAGCTTTGATGAGTACAAAAAAGAAGATTTTGACAGAACTCTCAAGCAATATTGGCGTCAACGATTCAGATCAGAAAGTTTTCAGCATAAATCATCTCTTATTCCTCAGATAAAAATTCCTGGACAAGCCTTTGAACAAATCTTTGGTACCGACGTTATTGATATTAAACCTCAAGGATTTGCTGAACTTATTTTTGAATTAAAATTTAACAAAAACGAAAACCCAGCGCTACCCATGCGCGAAAGACGTACCACAACCTTCGATTTCAAGGAAAATATACAAATGAGCGTTACGGGAAAGATTGGAGACAAACTCGAACTTTCTACCAAATACAATACAGAAGCTTCTTTTGAATTTGAAAACAAAATGAAATTAGCCTATGAAGGAAAAGAAGATGAAATCATAAAAAAGATAGAAGCCGGTAACGTTAGTCTTCCTTTACAAGGTTCGCTTATTCAAGGAAGTTACACTTTATTTGGTATCAAAACCGAATTACAGTTCGGAAAATTAACCGTATCAAACATTTTCTCTCAACAAAAAGGCAAATCACAGGTTATAGAAGTACAAAATGGTGCCCAATTAAATAATTTTGAAGTATGGGCAGACCAATATGAAGCCAATAAGCACTATTTCGCAGGCAAATTCTTCTACGATTATTACGACAAATTTTTAGAGAACTTACCAGTACTCGGAGGCGGCATAACCATAACCAGAATGGAAGTTTGGGTTACCAACAAACAAGGCAACACTACCGATACACGAAACGTCGTTGCTTTTACCGACCTTGGCGAAGGACTCGACCCCGAAGGGAACTCAAACATCAATTCTCCTCTGGTTAGCCTTAACCCAATGATAACAACCCCATTCCCTCAGGATACTATTAACTCACTCAGTGCCATCGAGTTTTTAATCCCCGATGTTCGCGATATTACCAAAGCTTCGAATGTATTGCAACAAAACGGCTTTGTTCAAGGCACAGACTTCGAAAAAATCGAATCAATGCGAATGCTGAACCCATCAGAGTACACGTATCATCCCAATCTTGGTTATATTTCACTAAACTCTGCCCTCAATGCCGACGAAGTACTAGCTATCGCTTATGAATATACTTTAGGTGGTAAAACCTATCGTGTAGGCGAATTTTCAAATACTGTTCCATCACCTCAAACCCTTATCTTAAAACTTATTAAACCTACCTCTTTAAGTCCTAAACATCCTTTATGGAAACTAATGATGAAAAATATTTACTCGCTCGGAGCTTATCAAATTAATAATCAGGATTTTATATTAGATATATGGTATCAAAACGACAAAACCGGAACTGCAACCCAACAAGTTCCTGCCGGAGACATAAAAGACAAAAAGCTGCTCGAAATACTCAATCTTGACAATCTGAACAACTCACTCGACCCGGTAAAAGATGGCAGATTCGACTTTATTGATAAAGTTACCATTAACGCCGCTAACGGACGCCTCATTTTTCCTATAAAAGAACCATTCGGACAATATTTGTATCAAAAAATATACAATGGCAAACCCGAAAACCTCAACGATGCCAGTAAATTTGCCTATACTGAACTATACGATTCAACTCAAAGTAAAGCCCGACAGGTAGCTGAGAAAAACAAATTCTTTATCAAAGGATCGTACAAATCTACTACCGGAAGCGATATTTCATTAAATGCAATGAACATACCACAGGGTTCTGTTGTAGTAACCGCTGGCGGACAGAAGCTTACCGAAAATGTAGATTATACCGTTGATTATACCATGGGTAGAGTAAAAATTATTAACCAGGGCGTACTTCAATCCGGATTGCCCATCAAAATTTCACTCGAAAGCCAATCGCTCTTTAACATTCAAAGCAAAACCTTACTGGGAATGCATTTGAATTATCAGTTTAATAAAGATTTTAACCTTGGAGCTACCATTCTTAATTTAACAGAACGCCCATTAACACAAAAAGTAAGCATTGGCGATGAACCTATTTCAAATACCATTTGGGGATTAAATGGAAGTTATCGTACTGATGCTCCTTTAATAACTAAATTGATAGATAAACTTCCTTTTATTGAAACCAAAGCACCATCGAACATTACTGTTTTCGGTGAATTTGCTCACTTTATCCCCGGACATAGTCGTGCTATTGAATACAACAAACAAGGATTAGCCTACATAGACGACTTTGAAGGAAGCAAATCATCTTACACACTGTCAAGTCCGGGCGCATGGTATTTTTCATCAGCACCTCAGGGACAACAAGGATTATTCCCCACGGCACAATTAATGAACGACCTAAGAAGCAATTTTCAACGTGCACGACTTGCATGGTACGTAATAGACCCTTCTATTTTCTATCGAAAAAATTCTTCAGTTCCATCCTACATCCTAAACGGACCCGATCAAACCAATCATTTTACACGCGAAGTATTTGAACGCGAACTTTGGCCAAACAAACAATTGCCAAGCGGACAGCCATCTTATATTCAGGTTCTTAATTTAGCTTATTACCCCAGAGAACGAGGCATGTACAACTATTCTTTAGATATTGATTCTGCAGGAAACTTACTCAATCCAAAAAAATCCTTTGGAGGCATTATGCGAAAAATTGACATTAGCGACCTTGAAGCTGCCAACTATGAATTCATTGAATTCTGGCTCATGGATCCCTTTGTTTACGACACTACTCATACAGGTGGATATTTATACTTCAATCTCGGTGATATTTCGGAAGATATTCTCAGAGATGGAAGAAAAAGTTTTGAAAACGGATTACCTACAAATCCCACTTCTCAACTTATAGATACTACTGAATGGGGTAGAATTCCATTGATACAATCGGTTAATTTTGCTTTCGACAATGATCCCAATTCACGCCAGTATCAGGATGTAGGAATGGATGGCTTATCTACTAACGATGAAAGAAGCTTCTTTAAATGGTATCTTGATTCGTTACAAGCTAAATTTGGTGCTGCCAGTTTGGCTTATCAGCTTGCTTTAAACGACCCATCAGCCGATAATTACAGGTTTTATCGCGGCGATGATTACGACCAACAACAAGTAGGAATTTTGGGACGTTATAAAAGATACAACGGCATGGAAGGAAATAGCCCTACCGACGAGCAAACTCCAGAGCCTTACTCCACAGCTGCCACTACCATGCCCAACACCGAAGACATTAACCGCGACAATACACTTTCCGAATCAGAAAACTATTTTCAGTACAAAGTTGTACTTCGACCCGACATGATGGAAATAGGAAAAAATTATATCGTTGATGAAGTTATTGGCACCAACAAAAACAATGAACCCGTAAAATGGTATCAGTTTAAGATTCCATTAAGCCAGCCTGATTCCGTAATTGGAAATATTTCAGATTTCAAGTCTATCCGATTTATGCGAATGTTTTTAACTGGTTTCGAAAAAGATGTTATACTTCGCTTTGCAAAGTTAGACCTTGTTCGTGGCGAATGGCGCCGTTACCAAAACAGCCTGCTCGAAGGCGGACCATATCTGCCCGGCGAACCCACCGACTGTTCGTTTGACATATCGGCTGTCAACATCGAAGAAAACGGAACCAAGAAACCCGTTAATTACATTTTACCTCCGGGTGTAAGTCGTGTAATAGACCCGTCCAATCCACAACTACGACAGTTAAACGAACAAGCTATGCTGCTCAAAGTATGCGAACTTGCCGACGGTGATGCCAAAGCTGCCTATAAAAACATCAGCCTTGATGTTAGACAATATAAACGCCTTCAAATGTTTGTACATGCCGAACAAATAGAAGGACATCCATTAAACAACAAAGATTTATGTATCTTTCTACGACTCGGCAGCGACTATCAAAACAACTATTATGAATATGAAATTCCACTTACTCTTACACCACCGGGCAGCTACGACAACGATAATGAAAACCATCGCCTGATTGTTTGGCCCGAAGCCAATATGTTCGATTTTGAATTCGATGAACTCTCTAAAGTAAAACAAGAAAGAAACGATAAAATACGCTTAGGTTTACCCAATGTGTCGCTTACCATGGTTTATCAAAAAGATATTGAAAACGGACGACGCATATCGGTTGTTGGAAATCCTAACCTGAGCAATGTAAAAACCGTTATGATAGGTATTCGCAATCGCTCTAAAAACAATAATAACTTACCAGACGACGGGCTTCCCAAATGTGTTGAAGTATGGGTTAATGAGCTCCGGTTATCCGATTTTAATGAAAAAGGAGCATGGGCATCGAATATGCGAACAACCATCCGCTTAGCCGACTTCGGCAACGTTAACCTTAGTGGGCACATTAGCCGTCACGGATTCGGAAGTATAGAAAAGAAAGTCAACGAACGCCAGAAAGAAGACATCTATTCATATGATGTTTCTTCAAATTTCGAACTTGGAAAATTTGTTCCCGAGAAAGTAAAGCTTTCGTTACCAATGTTTATAGGTTATAGCGAAAGCGTAAGCAACCCACAATACAACCCATTAGACCCCGACATTCCATTTAGTACTGCCATAAAAACAGCTCCCGATAAAAGCACCCGCGATTCTATACGCCACATGTCGCAAAATTATGTTCGCAGAAAAAGTCTAAACTTTACCAATGTCCGTATCAACACAGTAAGCAAAAAGCCTAACCCATTCAGTCCTTCCAATTTTACCTTAAGCTACTCATTTAACGATCAGCTTTCCAGAAATATCAATACTATCTACAACCACACCAAATCTTATCGTGGTTCGCTGGCATATAACTTCAACGCAAATCCCAAAAATATTACTCCTTTCCAAAAATTAAAAGTGCTTAATATGCCGATGTTTAGATTAATAAAAGACTTTAACTTTTACTATATGCCTTCGCAATTTTCATTTATGACCGATATGGACAGAACATACAACGAAACACAGATGCGTAACTTAGAAGATTTTACCCGTCCATTTCCTACTACTTTCAATAAAACTTTCTTCTGGAACAGAATATACGACCTACGATATGATATAACCAAAAGTCTGAAATTCACATTCCACGCCGACAATATAGCCGTTATTGATGAGCCAACCATGTATGGTTTACGTGTTGATAAAGATTATGAGAAAGAATATCAACACTGGAAGGATACTGTATGGAACGGACCTTCGGGGATTCTAAACGGTGGTAGAACTACCAATTATCGTCATAATTTCGATTTGAATTATACTGTTCCTATAAACAAAATTCCTTTGTTTAACTGGATTTCTCTTAACACAAGATACGGTGGTACATACGAATGGAACACTGCACCCAGACTCAGAAGCAATACGATGACCTTAGGAAACACTATCAAAAACAGCAACACACAACAAATAAATACCAGCCTTAACATGACTCAACTTTACAATAAAGTCCCTTTCTTAAATCGTATTAACCAAAAATATTCCAAACCTCAAAAGAAAAAGAAAGAAAAAGAAACCGTACAGTTTCCAAAGCAAGGTGAACCACCACGTATATACAACTTTACAGCAGGTGTTCCAAAACCTATCAATCATAAATTAAAAACTCTCGATGTTACGGCAAAACTTACCGATAAAGAAGGCAAAGAAATCAAAGCAAACACACAGATCATCAATGAAAACCGCATAACCATAACAACCGACAGTAACTACAAGGACGTTACGGTAGTCATTACAGGACAACGTGAAAAACAAGATGAACCACTCATCATCATTCTGGAACAAACGGCCCGTGTTCTTATGATGGTTAAAAACATTAACATTACCTATACCGAAAACAACGGAACTATTCTTCCTGGATATCTTCCACGCACTCAATTTATTGGCATGTCGCCATACGGTAATACCTGGGCACCAGGATTTGGTTTCATTGCCGGCCAACAGGATAGCAGCTTCGGACGACGTGCCGCTAACGATTATCAATGGATAACCACCGATTCTGTTCTTAACATGCCTTATCAAATGACTTCTTCCAAAACCTTTAATGTTAGAGCCACCATTGAACCGGTTAAAAACATGAGAATTGAAGTTTCAGCTAACCGCACTGAATCAAGCAATTTCTCAGAATATTATCATTATTCCTCTCAGGCAGGTTACTTCACCTCTTCAAATAAGCTGTACACCGGTAGTTTTAGCATGACCTACAACACGTTAAATACAACATTCGAAAAATTTGGTAAAGAATTTTTCTCCGAAGCCTTCGAAAATCTTAAAAATTATCGTTATACCATTGCTCAGCGTTTAGCCGACAAGCGACGCGAAAATCCCGGAGCAGCCCAATACAACTACACAGGAACTCCCGACCCAACCACAGGTTTCCCCGATGGCTACGGACCAACTTCGCAGGAAGTGCTTATACCTGCATTTTTAGCGGCATATTCTGGCAAAAGTCCCGACAATATCCCTCTAACTGCATTTCCCGATATGTTCCATGTTAAACCCAACTGGAGCATCAATTACACAGGTTTGACCACCATAAAATTTTTCAAAAAACATTTCCAGAGCATTACTCTTGCTCATTCTTATCGTTCTACCTATAGTGTAAATTCGTTTACAACAAACCTCGACTATTACGAAGAAGACGGACTTAGCTGGGTACGTTATACTTTAGGCAACTTTGTCCCAGAAAGAGAAATCAATGCCGTATCTATTTCCGAACAACTAAGCCCCCTCATTAGCATTGACGCTACTATGAAAAACAGTGTCATGGCCAAAATAGAATTCAAACGTTCACGCAACTTAGCCTTTAACCTAAATAATGCCCAAATCAATGAAATGCAAAGCAAAGATATTATTATTGGCGCTGGTTATAGAATCAAAGACCTAGCTTTTAATATAAACAACAAACCATTTAAAAGCGACCTTAACCTTAGAGCTAATATAACCTTTAGAAACGACATCACTGTATTACGCAAACTACAACAAGTTGCTGGAAACGAACAATTAAATCAAGCCACCAGTGGACAAAGAACTATTGATGGCGATATTTCAGCCGAGTATCAACTAGGACCTAACTTTACAGCACGTGTTTACTTTAAACGCAATTTAAGAGAACCTAAAGTATCTACTACTTTTAAAACGGTTAACGCCAGCTTTGGAGTTAGTTTAAAATTCTCACTAACCAGCTAACAATGAACAACTTTAACCTATATTCTATTAAATCGCTCTGGAAACTTGGATTACTGATTTTTGCAGTTCTTATTGCATTTTCTTCTTTATTTATCACCCGCAACCTTGTAAAAAAGCTGGAGCACGAAGAACGCAAAAAAGTCGAACTCTGGGCAGAAGGAATGAAACAGCTTGCCTCTACCGAAAACCTGAATCAGGACATCTCCTTCCTTTTCATGGTTATCAAAAACAACGAAACAGTGCCGGTCATTGTGGTTGACCAAAACGATAGTATTATAGCTTACAGAAATCTCGACACAACAAAAACAGATAATTACCAGTACTTACTTCAGAAACTGGATGAAATGAAAAAAAGCTATCCGCCCATTCAAATCAATTTATCCGACAACAACAAACAATATGTGTATTACAAAGATTCTATTCTGCTTACTCAACTCAACTATTACCCTTATATTCAGCTGATTGTATTTTTTCTCTTTATTTTAATAGCCTATCTGGCATTTAGCTCATTGCGAAAATCCGAACAAAATCTGGTTTGGATGGGTATGGCCAAAGAAACTGCCCACCAGTTGGGAACACCAGTCTCGTCGCTTATGGCCTGGCTCGAATTACTTAAACTAAATCCACCAAACGATGCAGTTATGTTATCTGAAATAGAAAACGACATTCATCGTCTTCAACTCATTGCAGATAGATTTTCTAAAATAGGCAGTGTACCGGCACCACAACAAACCAATATTTTACAAATCATTGAACATGTTACCGATTACATGCAAAAACGTACTTCGTCGAAAGTACAATTCTTGCTCCAGTTCAACAACCACCAGGAAATACTTATCCCTGTCATTGAACCTTTGTTTGAATGGGTACTGGAAAACCTTTACAAAAATGCCGTTGATGCCATGAACGGCGAAGGAACCATTACCATTTCGGTAAAAGACTTTATGCAATACATTTATATTGACGTAAAAGACACCGGCAAAGGGATCCCTAAATCGAAACACAAAACCATTTTTAAACCCGGATATACCACTAAGCAACGTGGATGGGGAATTGGGCTTAGCCTTTGCAAACGCATTGTAGAAGTCTATCACAAAGGCAAAATATTTGTAAAATCATCAGAAATCAACAATGGAACTACTTTTAGAATCGTGCTGATGAGATGAAATTCAATTTGTCTTCAATAGTTTGTCTATTGTATGAATTGGCATTATAATAGCCTGCAAACTTGCTCAAAAGCCTTCTCCTGTATAAAATT
>FWWL01006552.1_pt1 | contig 16761 bp, 16 predicted proteins | sample 2228331 | NCBI WGS metagenome assembly FWWL01 (sample SAMEA103939775, study PRJEB20133) | metagenome
TCGCCTTGAGCACGTTCTGCCGGCAGTTGCCGGAGCATCCGCCGAAGATGGCCCATCCGTTGCAGGAGATCGGCGGCTGGTAGACGGCGGTAGCCTCCGCGCTCACCCGCAGGTTGGCCTGGCCGATGACCCGGGCGATGAAGGCGGAGAAGGGGTTCCAGGCCACCACCCGCACCCCCTTCACCTCCTTCGTCCCGATCTTGGCAGGGACGAAGCCATAGGAGCCGACGGAGCCAAGAGGGTTGCCATCAGCGTCGGTGTAGTAAATCTCCACATTCCCGTTGTAGGCATTTCCGGGCGTGCCATCGGTGTCCGGGAGGTTGTGGGCCTCCACGGCGGTGTTCACCGCCCGGCGCAAGGCGGCCTCCGGACATCCGTAGCCCTGGGCGTTAGTGCACCACGGCTTCGGGTTCCACAGGAACCGCGCGCCGGCGAGGGCCCCCGCGTCGGCCCCGTTCTGCGCCCGCCGACGCTGGCCGTAGGCGTTGCTCCCATCCAGGGCCAGGGCCGTGAGCGCCAGCAAGCCGACGAAGGCGATCGCGATCAACACCAGTACTTGGCCTCGGTTTCGCAAAGCGGGTTGGGTCACCATCGCCACCTCCTGCGCTTGCGGAGAAAGGCGGGCGATTCCCGGGGCGAGACCCGGCGCTCCCCGGCCCGCCCACCCGAGATTACGGACAGTTGTTGGATCCGTTGTTCAAGGCCCGTTGCACGGCGTGGGCTCGGAGGGTCACTTCCGAGCCGAACATCCCCCGCATGAGGGGCGTGATCATCGTGAACGAATAAGTCGTGGAGACGGTGATCGGCGTGCCGAAGCAGATCTGGTTCGGATCGTTCGGCTCGATGACAATCGTCACCCGATAGGGATCCAGGGGGGTCCCTGGGGTGTGCCGGACGGCGATGAACGTGCGGTCGTAGGCATTGTTCGGGGTGGCGCAGGCGGGCCCGTTGGCCGCGCTGATGCAGCGCGGGTTCATCGCCGCATACAGCGCCCCCTCGCCCGCCGCGTCCTGGATCGCCACCCATGCCATATACATCCGGCCCAGGTCCAGGACCCCGGCGAGCAGGAGGAGCAGGACCGTGGCCGCCAGGGCGAATTCCACCAGGCTCTGGCCCCTTCGGGCGCCTCCCGGGCATCCATCCCGTTTCGACCGCATAGGACAATGGCCTCGGAGCATCAATACGAAATGGCTTTGCGGGAAAAGCTGCTGGCCCGCGTCCGTTGGCTCGACGGCTACGGCTTCGGCATCGCGATCCCGCTCACCGGAACCACCGAGCGCATCCCGGCGAAACGGATCGGCAGATCCGGGATCAACGGCCGCATCAGGGGGGTCGCCGCGCGCACCTGGGATTGAACTTCCACGTAAACCTGGTCGTTGAGCACCAGCACCTGGGTGGGCAGCGCCGATCGGGTGGGATCGGAGGAGCAGACCCCGAGGCGCGTGCTGTTGCCGCTTCCCGGATCCGGCCGCAAGTACTCCACCGTGATGGTCACCTGGGCCCGGGACGTCAGGGCCAGGGTTCCGTAGGCCCGGTTCAGGATCTCGTTGCACTCGACCGCCGTCACCTTCCCCCGATTGGCGTCGTTGCCCCGGTGGATGGTCGCCGCGCCCGCGCGCAGGGCCTCCCGCGCGGCGTTGGAGACCTCGGTATAGATGAAGAGGACGCGGCCGAACTCCATCAGCCCCAGCATGAACAACAGCAACACCGGTAGGATCAGGGCCAACTCCACCAGCCCCTGACCCTGCCCGCGATTCCCATCCGAGGCGTGCGATGGCCAATTCATCATAATTTTCAAACCTCCATTGGAGAAACCGTCTTCCCATCGGATAGGTTACGGCCACTTTTATGGCATCGTCTTCGTAGGGGAGGGGACGTGGGGATTGTCCACCCGGCGGGGGTATCGGCGGAGGCGGGTGCGGTAGCGGTCTTCGTGCACCAGGCCCCGGAGCCATCTGCCGAGATCCTCCACCCGCCCCGTCAGGCGGCGGATGGCCTCGGCCAGGGGTGCGATCTGAGCCTCCACCCGCTGGAAGCGGGCCTCGGTCTTCCGCCGGAGGGCCTCCATCTCCTCCCGGAAGGATCGGAATTCGGCTGGCAGGCGCGGCAGCTCCTCACTCAGGATCAGCGCCCGCAGCGCCAGAAGATCCTGAAAATCCTCCACCGTGAACACCATCAGGCTCCCTCCTAAATGGAAATTCTACCATGATCGAAACTCACATTACAATGGCTGGGAAGGTGATTTCATCGAGACGGCGAGGATGAGCGGATGACTCGGTGGATCGGCGATCGCGGGCCCGCGGCGATCCCACGGATTTCTCTTCTGCTTCCCTTCCTCCTCAGCGCATGTTTGGCCCGTCCGGCCTCGGTCACCGTGGTGGCGGATGGACAGCGCCGCACCATCTATACCCGCGCGGCCACGGTCGGGGAGGCGCTGGCCCAGGCCGGGATCGCGCTGGGCGATCTGGATCGGGTCTCCCCGCCGGAGACCGCGCGGATCACCTCGGGGATGGTGATCACGGTCACCCGGATCACCCAGACGCTGGAGGTTCAGGAGATCCCTATCCCCTTCCCACGGCAGATCCTCAAGGATGCCCGGCTGGCTCCCGGGGAGACCCGGCTGATCCGCCGTGGGGAGCCGGGGATGGAACGGGTGACCTTCCGCGTCACCTGGGCCGACGGGCAGCCGGTCGAGCGGCAGGAGATCCACCGGGAGCGCCTTCGCGATCCGGCCCCGGAGATCGTGGCGGTCAGCCTGCTCGGCGAGGTGGCCACGATGCCGATCTCCGGCACGCTGGTCTTCCTGGCCCGCCGGGACGCGTGGCGGATGGCCGGGGAGACCACCCGGATCCTGCGGCTCACCCATCTGGGCGATCTGGACGGCCGGATCTTCGCCCTTTCCCCGGACGGCCAGACCCTCCTGTTTTCCCGTGCCCCCCTCACGGGCCCCTCAACCCTGCTGAACACCCTCTGGAGCCTGGACCTCCGGACGGATCCGCCGCGTCTGCAGCCCCTCAGGCTGGAAAATGTGCTCTGGTTGGGATGGTCTCCGCAGGGGGATCAGCTGGCCTTCACCACCGGGGAGCCCAGCCCCGGGCCGCCGGGCTGGCGGGCGCACAACGACCTGTGGATCGGCCGATGGCGCGAGGGACGGATCGAAGCCCATCGGGTGTTGACCCCCACCGCAGGCGGCCCCTACGGCTGGTGGGGGATGACCTGGGCATGGTCCCCAGACGGCCGTCGCCTGGCCTTCGGGCGGACCGACGGCATTGGGGGGCTGGATCTCGAGACGCTGCGGGCGACCACGTGGCTCACGTTTCCGGTCTACGAAACCCGAAGCGCGTGGGCATGGGTGCCGGCCCTGGCATGGTCTCCGGACGGCCGTCACCTGGCCGCGCTGGTCCACGGCCCCCCGCGTTCGGGGGAACCCCCTGAGCAGTCCACCCGCTTCGACCTGTGGATCTTGGCCGTAGACGAGGGGTGGGCGCGCCCACTCTTCGAGGATGTCGGGCTGTGGGCGGGGGTCCTCTGGACCCCCGCGGGCTTGTTCTTCGGCCAGGCCCGTCAGCCGGAGGCCGGGGACGCCGCGCGCTATGACCTCTACTGGGCGGATCACGATGGGAGCGACCGCCGAAGGCTGTTCCCGCCGGCGGGGGAGGTGGGGTTCGGCGGGCAGCCCGACCTCCTCTGGGCCCCGGATGGGCAAGGCGTGGTGGTCCGCTACCAGGGCGATCTCTACCGGATCGCCATCCCCTCGGGCCAGATCCAGCGGCTGACCGCTCAGGGGGACATTGCAGCCATGGCGTGGCGGTGAGCGAATGGGGGGCGATCCGCCGGGTCCGTCCTCCTACTCGTTCGCCCGCGCTTCGATCCGCGGGCGGCCTCCTCCGATCCCCGCGGGCTTGGGGGCTGCGGGAACGGGGCGTGCCGGCACCTCCAGGGGACGCAAGTAGCGAGGGTTCGCGGTAGGGAAATCGGTGTAAACGCCCCGCCGCTCCGGCGGCAACAGCGCGGCGATCTGGGCCATCAGCTCGTCGGTGGCCTCCCGCAGGGCCTCCCGGCTCGCCGCCTCTGGAATGGCCACCCGGAACGGCCGCCCGAAGACCACCCGGACTGGGGTGCGCCGGAGCCGGCGGATGTTGACCTTAAAGCGGTCCGTCCCATCCAGACCCACCGGCACGATCGGCGCCCCGGTGCGCCAGGCGAGATAGACCGCCCCCTCCTTCCCCTGGATGAGCGCCCCGGTGGGGCTGCGGGTGCCCTCGGGGGCGATGAGCAGCACCCCGCTCAGCCGCAGGACCTCCAAGGCGGTCTGGAGCGCCCGGCGGTCAATCTCCCCACGGCGGACCGGGAAGGCGTCGAAGGCGCTCACCAGGGGGCCTAACACCACGTCGCGGAAGACCTCGGCTTTGGCCATCGGGAGCACCTTGCGGCGGAGGAGGCTGACCACGAGGACCGGATCCAGGAAGCTGATGTGGTTGATGGCCAGGATGACCGGCCCGCTGGGGGGGATGTTCTCCAACCCGATCACCTCCAGGCGCAGCACGAGCCGATAGGCACAGTGGAGCAGGAAGGTGAGGAAGCGGCGCAGCCACGAATGCCGGTGGACCCGCGTGGCCGTCGCCCAGCGGGAGGCGCGCTGGAACACCTGTCCCGTCTCGGTCATAGTGGAAACGCTCCCCTCGCGCTCTGGGCTTTCGGGGCCTTCCGAGCCGACCGGGCGGCGCGGAAGCCACGCCATAATTATTTTCCCTTCTCCACGGTCTGGAAGGGCGGATGGGCTTCAGCGCACTGCTTCCTCCTCCGCCAGCCGACGGGCCTGGTCCTCCAGGATCAGGGCCTCGATCAGCGGGTCCAGGTCGCCGTCCAGGATCTCCGGCAGCCGATACAGGGAGAGATTGATTCGGTGATCGGTGACCCGGTTCTGGGGGAAATTGTAGGTGCGGATCTTCTCCGCCCGCTCGGCGGTGCCCACCTGGCTACGGCGGGCCTGGCTGACCTCGGCCTCGCGCTTGCGGCGCTCCAGCTCATAGAGGCGGGCCCGCAAGATGGCCAGGGCCCGCTGTTTGTTCTGGAACTGGGAGCGCTCATCCTGACATGAGACCACGATCCCGGTAGGGACATGGGTGATCCGCACCGCTGTCTCGTTCTTCTGCATATGCTGCCCACCCGCTGTCCCCGCCCGGAAGGTCTCGATGATCAGGTCCTTGGGGTCGATCTGGACCTCCACCTCGTCCATCTCCGGGAGCACGGCGACGGTGGCCGTGCTGGTGTGGATGCGCCCGGAGGCTTCGGTGATGGGGACGCGCTGGACCCGGTGGACGCCGCTTTCGTATTTGAGGCGGGAGTAGGCGCCGCGGCCCCGGATCAGGAAGATGACCTCTTTGAAGCCGCCCAAACCGGTCTCGTTGGCGCTGAGGAGCTCCACCGCCCATCCCTTCCGCTCGGCGTAGCGGGTATACATGCGGAAGAGGTCGGCGGCGAACAGGGCGGCCTCCTCCCCGCCGGCGCCAGCCCGGATTTCCATAATGACGTTTTTCTCATCGTTGGGGTCGCGGGGGAGCAGGAGGCGCCGGAGCTGTTGGGCCAGATGCTCCTGTTCGGCGGCGAGCCGTTCGGCTTCCTCCCGGGCGAGGGCCGCCAGCTCCTCGTCCTCGGCGCCCTCTAACAGCTGCCGCGTCTCTTCCAGTTGGCGGCTCACGGTCCGGTAGCGGCGGAAAGCCTCCACGATGGGCTCCAGCTCCTCGCGCTCCTGGCTGAGCGCCCGCAGTCGGGAGATGTCAGCTGTCACGGCGGGGTCCGCCAGCATCGCCGTGAGCTCCTCATACCGCCGCTCGACTGTATTCAACTTCTCCAGCCATCGCTCTTCCATTGCGAACCACCGCTCCATCGGTTCCGCTCAAGGGCCTTATGCCCCTGCGCCGGCGGCCGGGCCGGGATGGGAGGCGGGCTGGGCGTCGTTTTCCAGGCCCAGTCGCAGCAGGGCATCCCGGGCGGCCTCCCGGGTCGCCTCCCGCTTGCTCGCCCCCTGGCCTTCCCCCACCACCTCATCGCCGATCAGCACTTGAACGGTGAAGCGGGCCGCGTGCGGGGGGCCTTCCACGGCCACCACCCGGTAGACCGGCGTCTGGCCCCGCACGGTCTGGCTCCAATGCTGAAGGCGCCCCTTGGGGTCGTGCCACGCCAAATCCTGCAGGGCTTGGTCCACCGCCGCCGGGAGCAGCCGCCCCATCAGGTGCTCCACCGCTGGCAGGCCGCCGTCCAGATACAGGGCGCCTAACAGCGCCTCGAAGGCGTCGGCCAGCACAGACGGGCGCGTCCGGGCGCCTTCCGCCTCTCCCTTCCCCAGCCGGAGCCAGCGGCCCAGCTCGATGGCCTCCGCCCAGGCGGCCAGGCGCTCCCCCCGGATGAGAGCGGTGCGCAGCTCCGTTAAGCGCCCCTCCGGCCAATCCGGGAAGCGTCGGAACAGATCCGCGCTGACCACCAGCTGGAGGACCGCATCGCCTAGGAACTCCAGTCGCTCGTTGTCCCGAACCCCTTCATCGGGGTGCTCGTTGACATAGGAGCGATGGGTAAGGGCCTCGATGAGGAGCGCCCGGTTCCGGAATGACCAACCCAAGCGTTCCTCGAGGCGCGCCAGCGGGTCCTCGCCGGCCGCGGAGGCTGAGGAATGAGCAGGAAGCCTCTCCTGCGGCCCCGGCTTCCCGGATGGTCCGTGCAGGCGTCCCCAGAGGCGTTCGATTCGAACCCACAGATCGCTCATCCAGACCCCCTATCGAAACGGCTCCCGGGGTGGCCCGGGAGAGCGTCGGGGTAGCGGCGGGGAAGCTCCCCGTCTATCCGGCCAGATCGCCGCCGAAGGGTCGATGGCGCGCGCAAAAAAACAGGGGCAGATCCGCGATCTGCCCCTGGCTGGAGCGGGCGACGGGATTCGAACCCGCGGCCTTTGGCTTGGGAAGCCAACGCTCTACCACCTGAGCTACGCCCGCACGCTTTCTATATTAAAATTTAGCGAACCGGGGCGGTCTTGTCAAATCCGCCCCGGGCGGGTGGGTGGGGGAGGCGGGAACCCATCGGGCCCCTCGCCACCCCCGAGGACAACGGCCCGGCGTCAGCGCCGGGTCCGGAACCCGATGAGCGTGTAGAGGGGGCACCAGCCCACCAGCGAGGTGAGGATCAAGACTGCGCCGACGACTGTGAGAAGAACCCCTAAGGTGTTGAAGCGAAGGATGAAGGCCGAGAGCAGGATGAGGATGGCGGCTACGATCAGGCGCGCGATCCGATCCCAACCAGCCATATTCAACGTCATGGCTTGCCTCCTGTGCTAATGGATTTCACGCTTTAGCATCATGATCGGCGAGATGATGGACGCACGATGTCAAGCCCACGGCGCGTCTGCTCCCAAGCGGCCTGGGCTTGGGCCATCGCCTCGGGATCCGTCACCTTCATCAGCTCGTTGATGAAATAACCCTCGGGCACCGCCCCCTCGATGTGGATCACCTCATTGATCACGGTGCGCGGGACCCCGTAGACCCCGTAGTAGTCCGCCAGCTCCGGGAACTCCATCGCCTCCACCATGTCCGCCCGGATCCATGGGCTCTCCATAGCGACCTGATGGGCCAGCCGCACCATCCGCGGACAGTAGGGACATGTCGGCGTGACGAAGACCTGGATGTGGACGGGTGTCTGGATCCGGGCCAGCCGCTGGCGGGTGGAAGGCGAGAGCCCGGAATCCCGCTTGCCGACCATCCGGATGTCTTCGATCAGCGAGCCGAACTCATACCCCGAGGGGATCCCGAAGTAACGAATGCCGTAGTCCTGATCCCCCTCGATCACAACCGCCGGGGTCTTGTCGATCCCATAGCGCCCCGCCATCTCCCGATCCGTAACCCGGTTGTGAACCTCCACCGAGACCCGGTCCGATAGGGACGCCACCTCCTCGATCAGCTGTTGGGTCTCCCGGCAATACATGCAGTCCAGGTTCTGGATGAACACTAACAGCCGGACCGGGTTCTTGAGCTCGGCCAGCAGCCGCCGGACTTCCTCCCGTGTGTGCACATCCAGCAACGCCATAGGGCCTCCTCCTGAGATCCGAAGGTTCGAGGGTTTCCGTCCGCTGGCCCCCCTCGGTCGGAGGACCCGGGGGCGCGGACCGCCGCCCTCTATTTCTTTAGATGCAAGAAGGCGCGCCGGGGTGACATAGGGGTGGGTTGCCTGGCTCCGATCCGGGTTTCGCCAGAACCGGCGGATCGCGCTATAATAAAAAGCGCAAGGGGGCGAAGAGGGCTCGACGGGGGAGGCAGGTCGTCGGTGGCAGGCCGGGGCCGCTCGGACCCCGTGAACAACCCGGGCAAACAACAAGTGCCAACCGCGACTACGCGGCTCTCCCGCTGGCCGCCTAAGCCAGCGTGAGGGGACGGTCCCCCGATGAGGGGACCCGCTCGACCGGACCCATCGCCGACGGGGCCGGATCGGGTGTGACAAAGTCGGCGTGCGGCGGCTCGGCGCCCCGGAGGGCCGCCTAAGACCGAAGGGGCTGGCCGGCCGGAGACCTTGCCGGTCGGAGGACCGGTCGGCGAGAGGGAAAAACCGGATACGCCTGTAGGCACCGGCGATCGAATCTTCCGGACGCGGGTTCGATTCCCGCCGCCTCCATCCGAAGTGGGCGAGAGCTCGGGATGGGCCTCGCCCACTTCGCGTTAATGCGCCCGGAGGGATCGAGGGCGTAGGGCGCGCCCCCAGCCCCTAAGCTTGGCGTCATGGACCAAGCCCACACGACCAGAGCCCATGGGCGTCACCGATTACTATGTCTGGCGGGAGTTCGAGGAGCGCATCGGCGGCGAGCCGGTCCGCTGGGCCGGGAAGCCCGGCCTGGAGATCTGGAGCCGTGTGGATCCGGGGGTGGCCCTGATCGCGCAGGTGATGGAGATCGGCCCCAACGACCACGTCCTCGATCTGAACTGCGGGGTGGGGTGGTTGGGGGTGCTGGCCGCTCGGCGGACCTCGGGGCGGATCCTCCTGGCCAGCGACCACGGGCTGGCCGTGGAGGCCGCCCGGCGCACCATGGCCATGAACGGCTTCGAGGGGCGCGCCATGATCGTGCACGGCGATGGCTACCCTCTCGTGGAACCCGGAACGTTCGACGTGGTGTTCCTGAACATCCCCAAAGGGAAAGAGGCAGCCCAGCGCCTGGTGCGTCTGGCCGCCTGGGCCCTCAAGCCCGGGGGGCGACTTTACCTAGCGGGGCCGAAGCGGGGCGGCGTGGAGGGGATCATCGCCTATGCCCGCGAGCGGTTGGGCCGGGCTCCGGTATGGGCCTACGGAAGCGGCTACCGCGTGGCCGTGGCCACCCGTCCCAAGGGGCTGGCGATGGAGCCGCCGGGGGACGACTTCGTGGAACGGGAGGCCGTCGTCCGAGGCCGCGCCTGGCGCTTCGTCACCCGCCCGGGCTTGTTCTCCTGGTCCAGCCTGGACGAGGGGACGCGGCACCTGATCGAGCGGATGGAGCTCCATCCCGGGGATCACGTCCTGGATCTGGGGTGCGGGTATGGGATTGTGGGGGTGGTGGCGGCGCACGAGGCCCGGGAGGGCCGGGTGGTGATGGTGGACATCAGCGCCGCGGCCCTGGAGGCCAGCCGTCGCACCGTGGCCCTCTATGCCCTCCCCCACGTCGAGATCCGCCTGAGCGATGTCATCGACGGCGTGCGGGGGGATCGCTTTGACGTCGTGGTGACCAACCCGCCGATCCATCAAGGGTTCGGGGTCGAACGGGAGGTCGCGCTCCAGTTCGTGCATGACGCCCCTTCCGTGTTGCGCCCCGGCGGGCGGCTGTATCTGGTGGGGGCCGTGGTGCTCCCCTACCGCGCGATCATCGAACGGGTCTTCGGGAACGTCGAGATCCTCTTCGATGACCGCCGGTATCGGGTCTATCGGGCGATCCATCGGCCCCGCCGCCTCCGGTAGGGGCGCCGACGGGCCTGGCTCAGAGGCCCAGGGCGTCCCAGACGGCGGGCTCCAGCCCGAACCGTCGCAGGAGCAGGGGGACGAGGATCACCCCCAGGGTGTTCAGGCGACGGCTGCCGGTCAGCCCCGGCAGCCATCCGATCCCGACGGCGGCCAGGAGGGCTGCGATCCCCGGAAGCCCCCCCAGCGCCCCGACGCCGATCAGGATCAGCCCCAGCGCGCCCCCGTAGGCCCACCGCCATGCCGGCCATCGGGTCCACCGGCCCATCCCCCGCGCCAGGGGCTCCAGGAGCGCGAAGGCCACGGCGCCCGCAAGCCCGGTGGCCCACACGGCCGCCCGATAGCGGGCGGGGGTGGCAGGTCCGACCCACGGGGCCAGCATCGCCCCCAACCCCCCGCGGACCGTCGCGGCGTCCGGGAGCAGGAGCAGCCAGAAGCTGCCGATGACATAGAGGGCGCGGGCGGCCCCTTGGGCGACCAGGAACGCCCGCTCATCCCGCTGGGCGGTGGCGTGGCCAGCCAGCAGCCCCCCGATCCCCGCCGTCACGCCCGGGAAGATCACGGCGAAGGCTCCCCCCAGCACCCCGGCGCCCATCCCGCGCGCCCAGGCGTGGAGCGGGAGGCGCTCCCCGGCAGCGGCTGCTTCGGGAGGCCGGGATCCTCGGAGGCCCTGCCACAGCCCCGGGACCGCGAACAGGCCCAGGAACGCGGGGATCAGGGGTTGCTGGGCCAGGGGGCCGGTCAGGGGATTCCGGAACAGGAGCAGAACCCCCAGCAGCCCGGAGAGGGCGAAGGTCGCCAGGCCTGCGCCCAGGCGCACCCAGACTGCCAGCAGCCGCCGGCCGGGTGTGGGCAGGCGCTCATAGCCCCATGGCCACTCCGAAAGGAGCATGAAGGCGCAGATGGCAAGGAGGAGCCAGCCGATATGGGGGGCGAGCGCCGCCCGCAGGAGCGCCCACCCGCGGGGCCAGAGGCCGGCGGAGAGGACCAGGAGGAGCGTTGCCCCCCATGCTCCCCATCCGGCCCATCGCACCGCCTCCACCCCCCAGCCCTCCTGAAGCGCTTTCTGCGCCGGCAGCAGTAACCCGGCCGCCCCTTCATCGGGGGTTTGGTAGAACACGGCGGGCGCGAGGTGGAAGAAGGCGTATCCCGTCGCGACCCCGATCCCCAGCCCCAGCCCGAAGTCTGGCGGGAACGCCCACCCGCCGCCCTGGAAGCCGAAGATCGCAGCGGCGACCAGGTTGTAGGGATGCAGGCCCGGGATGAGCGCCCCCAGCCCGCTCATCCCCAGCCCCGCGCCGGCGCCCAGGAGGATTTCCCATGCCATGTGTCTGTGCTCCCTCCCTAAAGGGGGCACCTGCCTTCTCAGTCCGGTTGAAGGGGTTTCGCCTGGAGCCAACCGGCCTCGGTGAGGATCCATTGGACCCGCCCATCGTCGGGGGTGTGGGGCAAGGCTTCCACGACGAAGCGGGCGTAGGTGACCCCCACGGTCAGGCCCCGCAGGCGGGGCAGCAGGCGATCGAAATACCCTCCGCCGTAGCCCAGGCGGAACCCGTGACGGTCGAAGGCCACGCCGGGGATGAAGGCCAGCTCGATCGCTTCCGGCTCGACAAGGGGACATTCCGGCGTAGGCTCCAGCATCCCGTAGGGATGCCGCCGGAGCGCCCCCGGGCGGTAACGGTGAAGGGTCAGCTCGCCGGGGCCGGCGATGCGGGGCAGCGCCCAGCGCTTCTCGGGGTGGCGCTCCAGGAGGGGGGTGAGATCGAGCTCGTTGCGGAAGGCCATGTAGACCAGCACTGTTTGGGCGGCCTGGAAGGGGGGCCAGGTCTCTATGTGCCGTCGGACCGCCTCGCTCGCGGCGGCGACCGTCTCCGGAGGGAGGGCCGCCCGTTCGGCCAGCCATCGCGCCCGCAGGGCGCGCTTGGCCGCCTGGATCGCCTCGGGATCGAACGGCTCGCGCATTGGCGTTTCATTCGGCTCAGGTGAGGGCCAGGCCTTTCCGGTCAAGTGCGAGGGCGTGCCCGACGGGCGCCCGGCTCCGGCCCCTCATCGGGCGATGGCGGCTCCGCCGATGGGGAAGCGCGCCGCCAGTGCCTGCCGCCAGCCCTCGGCCGCCCGACGGGCGGCCTCCTGGAAATCCGACCGCAGGGAGGCGTAGAGGATCGGCTCTCCCACGAAGACCACAGCGGGCGGCGGCCCCGCGGCAACCCCGGAAAGCTCCGAGGGGTCCTCGACGTCGAGGGCGATCCAGGGGAGATCCTCTATCTCCTCCGCCGCGATCCCCGCCCACGGGCTCAGGGCGAGGCCGACAGGGATCCCCTGCGCGCGGGCCGCGCGGGCGTGGCGCCGGGCCGGCTCCCAGTCTTCCGCCCTGCCAACCCACCAGAAGACTGCCCCACCGGGAGGACGGGCGAGGGCCGCCGCCGCTTCAGCGGGGAACTCCGGGGCCACTGTCACCGCGTCGGCCCCCCAGACCTCGAAGGCGGCCCGGGCGCAGCGCTCCGCGGCGCCTGGATCTCGCCAGCGGATGTCCAGCAGAATAGGGAGAGGATCCGGTAGGTAGCGCATCAACCGCTCCATCGCCACCATCCCAGCGGCACCTTCAGCCAGGAAAGCCATCAGAGGGATCGCATACGCGCACACCTGTTCCCCCACGGCCTCCACGATGATCCGGCTGAAGGGGAAGATCGGGTCATCCACCTGTAGCATCGGCGCAGGCATGCGGTCCATCCGCACCGGCAGCGCCAGCCCCACCCGGGTCCGGCGCTCTTGCTGTGCCTTCCAGAGCTTCCCCCAGAAATCCGGACGTCCCGGCAGCGCCATTCGCTTTCTCTGCAGATTATGTATGCATCGGCCAGCGGGGGCGATACTGCAGGGCCTCCGCCAGGTGCGGGGCGCGCAGGAGGTCAGATCCCTCCAGATCGGCGATGGTGCGGGCGACCTTGAGGATGCGGTGGTAGGCGCGGGCCGAGAGGTGGAGCTGCTGCATGGCGGCCTTCAGCAGCGCCTGGGCCTGCGGCTCCATCGGGCAGTAGGCCCGGATGTGGCCGGGCCCCATCTCCGCGTTGCACAGGATCCCGGTCCCGTGGAAGCGTTCCTGCTGGATCGCCCGCGCCCGCTCCACCCGCTCCCGGATCCGCGCCGAGGGCTCCCCCCGCCGGTCGTCGGAGAGCTTCTCGAACTCCACCCGGGGCACCTCGATCTGAATGTCGATCCGATCCAGCAGGGGGCCGCTCAGGCGCTTCTGGTAGCGGGCGACCATCGCGGGGGAGCACGTGCACGGCTTCAGCGGGTCCCCATAGTAGCCGCACGGGCATGGGTTCATCGCCGCGATCAGCATGAAGGCGGCCGGGAACTCCAGCGTCCCCGCCGCCCGGCTGATCACCACCCGCTTGTCCTCCAGGGGCTGGCGCAGCACCTCCAGCGCCCGCAGGTCGAACTCCGGCAGCTCGTCCAGGAAGAGGACGCCGCGATGGGCCAGGGAGATCTCCCCCGGCCGTGGGAAGCGCCCCCCGCCGACCAGCCCGGCGTGGCTGATGGTGTGATGAGGGGCGCGGAACGGCCGCTGGCGGATGAGGGGAGATTCCGGGGAGAGCAGATCGGCCACGCTGTAGATCCGGGTCACCTCCAGGGCTTCCTCCAGGGAGAGGCGGGGGAGGATCCCCGGGAGCGCGCGGGCCAGTAACGTCTTCCCGGTCCCGGGCGGGCCGATCATCAGCAGGTTGTGGTTGCCGGCCGCTGCCACCTCCAGCGCCCGCTTGGCGTGCTCCTGGCCTTTGATGTCCGCGAAATCTACCGCCGGCGGCGTGTCCACCCAGTGGTCCAGCGGCGTCGGCGGCTGGGGCGGGATCGGCTGGTGGCCGAGGAGGTGGGCGATGAGGTCCTGTAAGGTGGCCACCGGGTAGATCTCGAGGTCCGGGACCAGGGCGGCCTCTGGGGCGTCGGCGGCGGGGACGAACAGGCGACGGGCGCCCCGATCGCGGGCCAGGGCGGCCATGACCAGCGCCCCCGGCACGTGGCGCACCGTCCCATCCAGCCCCAGCTCTCCCACGACCATCGCGTCCTCCATGGCGTTCAGGGGCAGCTGTTCCGAGGCGATCAGCACGCCCAGGGCGATGGGGAGATCATACGCCGGCCCCTCCTTCCGCAGGTCCGCCGGGGCGAGGTTGACCACGATGCGGGCCAGCGGGAACGCAAGGCCGGCGTAGCGGATCGCCGAGCGCACCCGCTCCCGGGCTTCCTGCACGGCCGCGTCGGGGAGCCCGACGATGGTGAACCCGGGTTGCCCCCGGCTGACGTCCACCTCCACCGTCACCAGCTCCCCGTCCAGGCCGATCAGGGCGCAGCTGAACAAGCGTGCGAGCATGGGTTCGAATCTCCCCGTTCGCTACTTCAGAGAGCGGCCGGGGTGCCGTCTTCCGACCTCGTCGCGCCCTATAGAAATGATAGCCGGGAGCGAGGTTCGCTTCCCGGTTTCCCCTCTCCTGTCGCTTTTTGACAGCCAGGGCGCTTCTCATTAAGATTAGGGGCCGTTGAACGGTCGCTCCGTGTGGAGGTGGCCATTTTTCGGCCTCCATTGTGCCGATCCTGACGCGATGCGAATCGAAAGGGGGGCGCGAGAGATCCCCCTGGGAGTCTGTTGCACCGGAGACAGGAGAAGGCGAACCGATGGCTGCGGAATCAGTGGCCCGAAGCGCCCATGTGGGGCTGCGGCGGGAGGTGACCGTCTGGGGGTCGTTCACCTGGGGATATGCGGATGTGGGGGCGGACGTGTATGTAGCCCTGGGGCTGGTGATGGCCGCCGCCCAGGGGGCCACGCCCCTCGCCTTCCTCATCGCAGGCATCGTTTACATTATGGTCGGCCTGGCCTACACGGAGATGGCCGCCGCGTATCCCATCGCGGGGGGCGGGCAATATTTCACGCTCCGGGGGCTTGGGGACTTCTGGGGGCTGGTGGCGGGGGCGGCCCTGATGCTGGACTACACCGTAGACGTGGCGCTCTTCGCCATGGCCTCGGCGGGCTACATCAACTTCTTCTTCCCCCAGTTCCGGGAATTCAAGATGAGCCTCGGCCCCTTCCCGGAGGTCAACCTGATCTGGCTGGCCGAGACGCTGGTCCTCATCGCTCTCCTCGCCCTGCTGAACATCAGGGGGATCCGGGAGTCATCGTTGTTCAACGAAGTGCTGGGGGCGCTGGATCTGGTGATGGAGACCAGCATCATCGTGATCGGCTTCGCCTTCGCTTGGCGGCCGGAGCTGTTCATCCATCAGTGGCAGACGCAGTTCCCCTCGCTGCACCAGCTGCTGTATGCCGTTTCCATTGCGGTGATCTCGTATGTGGGGCTGGAGTCGGTCTCGCAGGCGGCCCAGGAGACCATCCGGCCGGCCACGGTGATCCCGCGGACCTCGCTGGCGCTGATCGTGACCGTGCTGTTGTTCGCCTTGGCCTTCCCAACGGTATCGTTGGGGATCCTCCCCTGGCAGGAGATCGCGGCGCGGGAGGGGGATCCGGTGGCGCGGCTGGCGAGCCAGCTGCCGCTGGTGGGCTTCCTGGCAGGGCCGATGGCGGCGGTGCTGGCGGCGACGATCGTGCTGATCTCAGCCAACACGGGGGTGATGGGGGCGAGCCGGCTGGCCTACAGCATGGCGGAGCTGGGGCTGATCGGGGAGGGGTTGTCGCAGGTGCACCCGCGGTTCCGCACGCCGGTGCGCTCGATCCTGCTCTTCTCAGGAGTGGCCGGGCTGGAGGCCGTGTTCGCCTTCCTGAGCGGACGGCGGGCGATGGAGACGATGGCGAACATGTATGCCTTCGGGGCGATGCTGGCGTATTTCATGAGCACGCTGGCCCTCCTGGCGCTGCGGATGAAGGAGCCCCACGTGCCGCGGCCCTACCGGGTGCCCCTGAACGTGCGGTGGCGGGGGGTTGAGATCCCCATCCCAGGGGTGCTGGGGGTGATCGGCACGGGGCTGATGGTGGTCATTGTCGTGTGGACGCATGACATCGCGCGGGTGATGGGGCCGCTCTGGGTGGGGTTGTGGGTGCTGTATTATGCCTGGTATCGCCGCCGGAATGGGAAGCCGATCTGGGGGAACCTGCCTCGGGACTGGGAGGCCCAGCAGCTGCGCATCCTGGAAGAGACGGGGGAGTGGGAGCTGCTGGAACGGTTCCGCATTGAGCTGGAGCGCCGGCGGCGGACGCAGGGGGCGCAAGGAGCTTGAGCGGATGACTCCGGGCTGGGCGCTGCGGCTGATCCTGGCTTCTCTGATGATCGCGCTGGGGGCCATCATCATGGGGCGCAGCCTCTGGCTGGCCCTCGCCCAGGGCGTGGCCCTCCTCGCCCTGGTGCAGCCGATCGGGGTTGGCCTCCTCATGATCGCCCTGGGGGTGAGCCGCTGGCGGCTCTGGGTTCGGACGCATCGCGCCCGGTGAGCCGCTGCCGGCGTGCCTCCACGAAAGGGACGGCGCCCCTTCCGGGGTGCAGCTCCGCGCCGCGGGAAACATCCATCGGGAAAGAAGGAGGACGGGATCTAACGTGATCGGGCATCCGCTGGGAGTCGTTATCGCCGCGTGTTTCCTGATCGTGCTCGTTGGGACACTGCTCTGGATGCTCCGGCTCCCCCGCCCGGTCCCAGCGGAGGTGGCGCGGGCGGTTTACTCCGTGGAGGCGGCCCGGTGCATCGTGGTGCCGATTGTGGAAGGCATCTACTCCGAGCGCGCGGTGGAGCTGGCCTGCCGGTTGGGCGAACCACAGCGCGCCCGCCTGGTCCTGGTGCATATCCTGGAGGTTCCCTACACAA